>OHGG01000566.1_pt1 | contig 20399 bp, 17 predicted proteins | sample 1567641 | NCBI WGS metagenome assembly OHGG01 (sample SAMEA3879561, study PRJEB24766) | human gut metagenome | biome: human-associated habitat; feature: feces | place: USA | collected 1985/1987
TCTACTACAACATTGAAACCGGATGCAACGTTTGAAGTTCCTAATACATTTGGCGCCGGATTTACATATAACTATGACAAACGTTTGACTGTCGGTCTGGATTATAGTTTGCAGCAGTGGTCAAAAGCTAAGTTTGACGTAAATACAGCGGATGATGCTGTACGTGAAGATTTTAATGAAACATACACGTATTGCGACCGTCATAAAATATCAGTGGGTACGGAATATATTCCCAATTTGATTGGACGTTCCTATTTATCCCACATCAAATATCGTTTGGGAGCTTATTATACGACTCCGTATTATAAGATTGGCGGTAAAGACGCAGCCCGCGAATATGGCGTAACAGCCGGTTTCGGTCTGCCTGTGCCTCGTTCCCGTTCCATCCTTAGCATCAGTGGACAGTTTGTTCGTGTAAGTGGACAGGAATCGACCTTTGTAAACGAAAATATCTTCCGCGTTAGCATCGGATTGACGTTCAACGAACGTTGGTTCTTCAAGCGTAAAGTGGATTAATGGAAATTGAATAGACAAAAAATATAACAACTAAAATTTAAATACAATGAAAATTAAGACGCTTGTGGCTGTCTTGCTCCTTTCGGGTGGAGTGACCAGCACTTTCGCACAGACTGAAAATTGTAATTCGAACAGTAGTATCTCTCATGAAGCAGTGAGAGCTGGTAACTTTAAGGATGCATACGCTCCTTGTATGGCTGTATTGAAGGATTGTCCTACACTGCGGTATTACACATTTACAGATGCTCAGAAGATTTTAGTGGGTTTCTTGAGTCAGATTAAGGATAGAAATTCTGCTGATTACAAGAAGTATTTTGATGAATTGATGGATGTGTATGACTTGAGAATGAAGTACATTCCTGAATTCATTAATAAAGGAATGAAGGGCGTGCCGAGTGTGGCTGATGCCTTGGGCGCTAAAGCTGTGGATTATCTTCAGTTTGCTCCTACTCCGGACCTTAATACAGCTTACAATTGGCTGAAAGAATCTGTTCAAGCTGAAAAGGGTGGTTCCAAAGGTGCGGTTTTGCACTATTTTCTGGATGTCTCTATGCAGAAGGTAAAGGCAGATGACAATCATACTGACCAGTTCTTCCAAGACTATATCGATGCTTCCAAGTATGCGGATGATGCTATCGCAGCTGAGACCAAAGAGGCAAAGAAGGCAAACCTGCAAGCTATCAAGGATAATCTGGTAGCTATGTTCATCCAGAGTGGTGTGGCTGATTGTGAATCTTTGCAGAATATTTATGGTCCTAAGGTAGAAGAAAATAAGACAGACTCTACTTTCTTGAAGAAAGCATTGAATATTTTGAAGTTGATGAAGTGTAACGAAAGTGAAGTTTATTTCAAGGCTTCTGAATATATGTATCAAATAGACCCGACTGCCGATGCTGCTGTAGGTGTAGCATACATGTACTATAAGAAAGGCGACTATGAAAATGCCGTGAAATACTTTGACGAAGCATTGGCTAAGGAAACCGATAATGACAAGAAAGCTGAAATGGCATATGCTACTGCTGCAGCCTTGATGCAGGCTAAAAAACTCTCTCAGGCAAGAGCATATTGCCAGAAGGCTATTAGCTTTAAGGAAAACTATGGTGATCCTTATATCTTGCTGGCACAGCTTTACGGCTCCAATCCTAACTGGACTGATGAGCCTGCTCTGAATAAGTGTACTTACTTTGTAGTAATTGATAAGTTGCAGAGAGCTAAAGCGGTGGATCCTTCAGTTGCAGAACGTGCTAACGAATTGATTGGTACTTATTCCCGCCACACTCCCCAGGCTAAAGACCTCTTTATGTTGGGTTACAAAGCCGGTGACCGTATCACTATCGGCGGATGGATAGGTGAATCTACAACTATCAGATAAAACTATGTTGCTACAACCCATCAACGTTGTTTATCATAAAAATGCAAGCATAACCATTGTCCTTGGGGCAATGGTTATGCTTCTTTTATTTTCTTCGTGTTCCGGGAAGAAGAAGGAACTGGGCGATGCCATTACCGAACGTGACTCTATGGCGGTGATGGACACCCGTGGGGTGACTACGCTGGTGTCTGATTCCGGTGTAACACGTTATCGCATCAATACGGAAGAGTGGCTGGTCTTTGACCGGAAGAATCCTCCTTACTGGGCTTTTGAAAAGGGGGTCTATTTGGAGAAGTTCGACTCTATCTTCCAAGTGGAGGCGAGTATCAAGGCTGATACAGCCTACTTCTTTAATAAGGAAGAGTTATGGAAACTGATGGGGAATGTGCATATACAGAATTTGAAAGGTGAGCAGTTTGATACAGAGCTGCTGTATTGGGACCAGCGGACACAAAGAATTTATTCGGATGAGTTTATCCGTATCGAACAGCCTGACCGTATCATTACGGGACATGGCTTTGAATCCAACCAGCAGATGACCGTTTACACGATTCGCAAGCCGGAGGGCATCTTCTATGTTGACGAGGAAGCTGCCGCAGCAGACAGCTTGCAGACTGATACCATAAATTGATAAAATGGATACCGTTATTTTTTTATTGATAACCATGGCTTTCTCCGCTTTCTTTTCAGGAATGGAGATTGCCTTTGTTTCCGTAGATAAACTGCGTTTTGAGATGGAAAGGAAGTCAGGCGTCACTTCCAGTATCATTTCCTATTTCCTTCGCAACCCGAACAACTTTATCTCGACCATGCTCGTGGGCAATAACATTGCGCTTGTCATTTATGGTATCTTGATGGCACAAATCATAGAGGTGAATCTTCTTGCCGGAATTATTTCCAATCATTTTGTAATGGTGTTGGTGCAGACTGTAATTTCCACTCTTATTATTTTGGTAACCGGTGAGTTCTTGCCGAAGACTTTGTTTAAAATCAATCCCAATCTGATGCTGAGGGTATGTGCCATTCCTTTATTCATATGTTATGTCATTCTGTTTCCTGTTTCAAAGTTTGCATCGGGATTGTCGTATCTGTTCCTTCGGATATTTGGGATGAAAGTAAACAAGGAGGCGTCGGCCAAGGCTTTTGGCAAAGTGGATTTGGATTACTTCATCCAGTCGAGCATAGAGAATGCGGAAAGTGAAGAAGAACTGGATGCAGAGGTAAAGATATTCCAAAATGCGCTTGACTTTTCGAATATAAAGATACGCGACTGTATTGTACCGCGTACAGAGGTGGTAGCTGTAGATCTGACCACTACATTGGAAGAATTGAAATGTCTTTTTGTGGAGTCGGGTATTTCCAAAATCATAGTATATGATGGAAATATAGATAATGTGGTGGGATATATTCACTCGTCGGAGATGTTCAGGAATCCGGTGGACTGGAGGAATAACGTGAAGGAAGTGCCTATTGTACCCGAAACGATGTCGGCCCACAAACTGATGAAACTGTTCATGCAACAGAAAAAAACGATTGCTGTAGTGGTGGACGAATTCGGTGGTACGGCGGGTATCGTCTCTTTAGAGGATTTGGTGGAAGAAATTTTTGGCGATATTGAGGATGAGCATGATAACACATCCTATGTGTGTAAGCAGTTGGGTGAACGTGAATATGTGCTTTCGGCCCGTCTGGAAATAGAAAAGGTAAATGAGACTTTCGGGCTCGACCTGCCGGAATCGGATGATTATCTGACAGTGGGCGGTCTGATTTTGAACCGTTATCAAAGTTTCCCGAAACTGCATGAAGTGATTGAAGTGGATAATTATCAGTTTAAAATAATCAAGGTAACAGCCACTAAAATTGAGTTGGTAAGACTGAAAGTCATTGAATAATTTCATTTAGGCGTAATTTTTTAAAGAATAAATGGATGCGTATTAGCATTTTTTGTATCTTCGTGCGCTAAAATGAACATGTTAGGAAAATAATAATAAACAAATAAATCATATTAACTAAAATGGCAACATTACAAAACATTCGGTCTAAAGGACCTTTATTGGTGATTGTTATTGGTTTGGCGCTGTTTGCTTTCATCGCAGGTGACGCGTGGAAAGTGCTTCAGCCACACCAGTCACAAGACGTAGGTGAAGTGAACGGGGAATCAATTTCCGCTCAGGATTTTCAAGCATTGGTAGAAGAATATACAGAAGTCATCAAGTTCTCCAGTGGCAACAGTGCATTGAGCGATGAGCAGACAAACCAAATCAAAGATGAAGTATGGAGAACATACGTCAATAATAAGCTGATTGAAAAGGAAGCAAAGAAACTCGGTCTGGTTGTATCGAAGGCTGAGATTCAGGCTATCATTAATGCCGGTGTGCATCCGATGCTGCAACAGACTCCGTTCCGTAATCCTCAGACCGGTGCGTTTGATAAGGATATGTTGAAGAAGTTCTTGGTGGACTATTCAAAAATGAATAAGGCACAGATGCCTTCACAATATGCAGAATACTATGAATCCATGTACAAGTTCTGGTCTTTCCTCGAAAAGTCCCTTATCCAGGCACGTCTTCAGGAGAAGTATCAGGCTTTGATTACAAAATCTCTTTTCTCCAACCCGGTAGAAGCTCAGGACGCTTTTGATGCAAGAGTAGAGCAGTCAGACCTGCTGCTTGCTGCAGTTCCCTATTCTTCTATCGTTGACTCTACCATCGTTATCAAGGATTCCGATTTGAAAGCTGCATACGACAAGAAGAAAGAACAGTTCAAGCAATATGTGGAAACTCGCAATATCAAGTTCATTGATGTGCAAGTTACTGCAAGTGCAGAAGACAGAGCTGCTCTCCAGAAGGAAATGGAAGAATACACCGAACAACTTACTGCCAATCCTTCTGACTATACTACCTTCATCCGTTCTACCGGTTCCGAAGCTCCTTATACAGACTTGTTCTACACTACTAAGTCTCTGCCTGCTGATGTGACAGCCCGTTTGGACTCTGTTGCGGTGGGTGGTGTGTTCGGGCCTTATTATAACGTATCTGACAATACCCTCAACTCTTTCAAGAAATTGGCTACTGCTGCCATGCCGGACTCTATCGAGTTCCGTCAGATTCAGGTAGTTGCCGAAGATGCTGAAAAGACGAAGACTTTGGCCGACAGCATCTACAATGCTATTAAGGGTGGTGCCAGCTTTGCTGAAGTTGCGAAGAAGTACGGTCAGACCGGTGAGCCTACCTGGATTTCTTCTGCTAACTACGAAGGCGCACAGATTGACGGTGACAACTTGAAATACATTACCGCTGTCACAACTTTGGGACAGAACGAACTGACCAATCTGGCGTTGGGACAAGCAAATGTCATTTTGCAAGTAACCAACAAGAAGGCTGTCAAGGATAAATATAAGGTAGCCGTTATCAAGCGTCCGGTAGAATTCAGCAAGGAAACTTACAGCAAGGCATACAATGAGTTTAGCCAGTTCATCGCTGCAAACAATACTTTAGAGAAAATGATTGCCAATGCGGAAGATGCCGGTTACAAGTTGCTGGATAGAGCCGATTTGTACAGCTCTGAACATGGTATCGGTGGTATCAGAGGAACCAAAGATGCTTTGAAATGGGCGTTTGAGGCAAAAGCCGGTGAAGTTTCCGGTTTGTACGAATGTGGCGAGAGCGACCGTATGCTGGTAGTAGGTGTTGCAAGTATTGTTCCTGAAGGTTATCGTCCACTGGCTTTGGTAAAGGACCAGTTGAGAGCTGAAATTCTCCGTGACAAGAAAGCAGAGAAGATTATGGCTGATATGAAGGCTGCCAATGCAACTTCGTTCGAGCAGTACAAGAATATGGCAAATGCTGTTAGTGATTCTGTAAAGCACGTTACTTTCTCTGCTCCTGCCTATATCCCGGCATTGCGTAGCAGCGAACCTCTGGTAGGCGCATACGCTTCTATTGCCGAAGTGAACAAGCTGAGTGCTCCTATCAAGGGTAACGGTGGTGTATTCGTTCTGCAACCTTATGCAAAAGAGAAGCTGAACGAAACATTCAACAAGGAAACTGAAGAGGCTAACTTGGCTAACATGCACGCACGCATGGCAAGCCAGTTCATCAGTGACTTGTATCTGAAAGCCAACGTAAAAGACCAACGTTATTTATTCTTCTAAGAATAGAAAACCCATATTGAAAAGCCGTTCGGTACTCCCGGGCGGCTTTTTCATTCTCTGTACATTTCATTTTCTATACTCTCCGTTGTCTTTGTGCAACTTTATTCCTACCTTTGCATTCTTGAAAGAGTTTTGTTTTTAATGAAAAACGATATGCAGAAACGACCTCTATTGGGCTTGACGCTCTCTGAATTGCAGAATGTGGTGAAGAATCTGGGAATGCCCGGTTTCTCTGCCAAGCAGATAGCTTCCTGGCTGTATGACAAGAAGGTGACTTCTATAGACGAAATGAGCAATCTTTCGTTGAAGCATCGGGAATTGCTGAAAGAAATCTATGAGGTAGGTGCCGAAGCGCCGGTAGATGCCATGCGCTCTGTAGACGGTACGGTGAAATACTTGTACCGGGCAGGCGAGGGGCATTTCGTGGAAGCTGTCTATATACCCGACGAAGACAGGGCTACGCTTTGTGTCTCCTCGCAGGTGGGCTGTAAGATGAATTGCAAGTTCTGTATGACCGGCAAACAAGGTTTTACTGCCAATCTGACATCCAACCAGATTATTAATCAAATCAATTCGTTGCCCGAAAGGGACAAGCTTACCAATGTGGTAATGATGGGCATGGGTGAACCACTTGATAATCTGGACGAGGTATTGAAAGCGCTGGAAATAATGACCGCCTCTTATGGGTATGCGTGGAGTCCCAAGCGTGTTACACTTTCTTCTGTGGGATTGAAGAAGGGCTTGCAGCGTTTTATTGAGGAATCGGACTGCCATCTGGCTATCAGCCTTCATTCGCCGATACCTTTGCAACGCCGCGAACTGATGCCGGCAGAGAAGGCGTTCTCCATCACGGAGATTGTGGAATTGTTAAGAAACTATGATTTTAGCAAACAGCGCAGACTATCTTTTGAATATATTGTTTTCAAAGGAGTGAATGACTCGTTACCGTATGCAAAGGAACTTCTGAAGCTGCTACGCGGGCTGGACTGCCGGATTAACCTGATTCGTTTTCATGCCATACCTGGAGTGAATCTTGAAGGGGCTGATATGGAAACCATGACTGCGTTCCGTGATTATCTGACTTCGCACGGTCTGTTTACCACTATACGGTCATCGCGTGGAGAGGATATATTTGCCGCTTGTGGCATGTTGTCCACTGCCAAGCAGGAGGAGAATAAAGAAGAATTAATATAAATTATTAACTTAGGTAGGGAGGATATTACGCATTCTTCGTAGCTTTGTGAAAAACTAAAATGATAGAGATATGAGAAAGCACTTGTTTTATTTAAGTATGGTTCTCGTACTGACACTTTTTTCCGCTTGCGGTGGTGGTAAAAAGGGTGTGTTTACTCCGACCTCCAGTGGTCGTGCGTATGAAGTTCTGGTAGTGGTGGAGCCCGGCTTGTGGGAACGTCCTGCCGGTAGGGCGCTTTTCGATGTGCTTGATTCTGATGTTCCGGGGCTTCCCCAGTCAGAACGTTCATTCCGAATCATGTATACTGCCCCTTCCAATTATGATGCCACTTTAAAACTGATTCGCAATATCATTATTGTCGATGTGAACAAGGACCTCTATACCCAGCCTAAATTCAAGTATGCAAGGAATGTATATGCTGCTCCTCAGTCTATTCTCACTATTCAGGCACCGGACGAGGCTTCGTTCGAGAAATTTGTGGAGGAGAATAGGCAGGTAATCATCGATTTCTTTACCCATGCGGAAATGAATCGTCAGATTTCAGTATTGAAGGACAAGCATAGCGACTATATAGCAACGAAGGTGAAAAGCCAGTTCGATTGCGATGTATGGGTGCCGGGCGAACTGACATCTACCAAGGAGGGTGAGAACTTCTTCTGGGCAGGTACGAATGCAGCTACCGGCGACCAGAACTTTGTAATCTACTCTTATCCTTATACGGATAAGGATACGTTTACTAAAGAATATTTTGTTCATAAACGCGATTCCGTGATGAAGGTTAATATCCCTGGTGCCCGTGAAGGCATGTATATGTCGACGGATTCTCTGATGACCGATGTACGCCCCATCAGTGTGCAGGGAGACTATGCACTGGAGGCCCGCGGCTTGTGGCGCATAAAGGGTGACCTCATGGGCGGTCCGTTCGTATCGCATGTACGTTTGGACAAGGCCAATCAGCGTATTATCGTATCTGAAATATTTATTTATTCACCTGATAAAATGAAACGTAATCTGGTACGTCAGATGGAGGCTTCGCTCTATACCTTGAAACTGCCCGGCAGCAAGCAGGAAGGTGCGGAAATTCCGGTAGGCGTAACCTCAAAAGATACTACTAATAATAAGTAATAAAAATGGAAGACAACAAAATAAGAGTCGGCATTACACAAGGCGACATTAATGGTGTAGGGTATGAAGTGATTTTAAAGACGTTTGCAGACCCGGTGATGCTGGAATTGTGCACGCCGATTATCTACGGTTCGCCTAAAGTGGCAGCTTATCATCGTAAATCATTGGACTTGCCTACCAACTTCAGTATCGTCAACTCCGCCTCCGAAGCGGTTCCCAATCGCTTGAGTGTAGTGAACTGTACGGATGATGAAGTAAAGGTTGAGTTCTCTAAACCTGACGTTGAAGCTGGTAAAGCTGCACTTGGTGCACTGGAAAAAGCCATTGAGGAATATAAGGAGGGAATGATAGACGTGATTGTCACAGCTCCCATCAACAAGCATACCATCCAGTCGGAGGAGTTTGCCTTCCCCGGACATACGGAGTATATAGAGCAAAAATTGGGAGATGGCGAGAAGGCCCTTATGATTCTGATGAAAGATGACTTCCGGGTAGCATTGGTGACCGGACATATTCCCGTTAAAGAGATAGCCGGAAGCATCACCAAAGAACTGATACAAGAAAAACTGAAGATATTCAACCGCTCCTTGAAGCAGGATTTTGCTATCAGCGCACCGCGTATTGCAGTGCTTTCGCTGAATCCGCATGCAGGAGACGGCGGATTGCTGGGAACTGAAGAGCAGGAGATTATCATTCCGGCCATCAACGAAATGGCTGCTAAGGGTATGCTTTGCTATGGTCCTTATCCGGCAGACGGGTTTATGGGCTCAGATAACTTTACCCATTTTGATGGTATCCTGGCCATGTATCACGACCAGGGGCTGGCACCGTTCAAGGCATTGGCTATGGACGAGGGCGTGAACTATACTGCCGGCTTGCCGGTGATACGCACTTCGCCTGCTCATGGCACGGCCTACGATATTGCCGGGAAAGGAATCGCCTCTGAAGATTCATTCCGGCAGGCTATCTATGTGGCAATAGATGTGTTCCGTAACCGCCAGCGTGAGAAAGAGGCACATGCAAATCCGCTGCGCAAGCAATATTACGAGAAACGTGACGATAGCGACAAACTGAAACTCGATAGTGTAGAAGAAGATTTGTAGAATGACAAAAGCGGAAATACAACAAGTAAAATTACGTTTCGGCATTATCGGCAACAATGAAGCGCTGATGCGTGCCATTGATATCGCTATCCAGGTAGCGCCCACCGACTTGTCTGTACTGATTACCGGAGAGAGTGGTGTGGGAAAGGAGAGCTTTCCGCAGATAATACACCAGTACAGCCGGCGCAAGCATGGACAGTACATTGCCGTGAACTGTGGAGCCATTCCCGAAGGGACGATTGACTCGGAACTGTTCGGTCATGAGAAGGGCGCATTTACCGGGGCTATCGGCGAACGGAAGGGGTATTTCGGTGAGGCCAACGGCGGAACAATCTTCCTTGATGAAGTCGGCGAATTGCCTTTGCCTACCCAGGCACGCTTGTTGCGTGTGCTCGAGAGCGGTGAATTCATCAAAGTAGGTTCTTCTAAGGTGGAAAAGACCGATGTGCGTATTGTTGCCGCTACCAATGTAAACTTGACACAAGCCATTGCTGACGGACGTTTTCGTGAAGACTTGTATTACCGTTTGAACACAGTTCCTATTCAGGTCCCTCCATTGCGCGAACGCGGTGAAGACGTGGTGCTGCTGTTCCGAAAGTTTGCTTCGGACTTTGCAGAAAAGTACCGTATGCCTGCCATTCAGCTGACGGAAGACGGCAAGCAAGTGTTGCTGGGCTACTCATGGCCGGGTAATGTGCGCCAGTTGAAGAATATCACCGAGCAGATATCCATCATTGAGACCAATCGTGAAATCAATGCATCCATACTGAAGGGCTATCTGCCTGAGCAGAACAATATGCAGCGCCTGCCTGCCTTGTTTGGAGTGAAGGAGGACAAGAGCTTTGGGAGTGAACGGGAAATTCTCTACCAGGTTCTGTTTGATATGCGCCAGGATGTAACGGACTTGAAAAAGTTGGTGCATGAGATTATGGCTGAAAGGGGAACGGTAGCCAATCCGGCGGTTGCCACATCGGCCTACTATACGCCGGCTACTCCGGCGGTGGTACCTCCGGTAACATCCAGTGTCCCCACCATTATACATCCTTCGGTAAAGCCGGTTACTCCGGTGGACGATGATTTCCAGGATACGGAAGAATATGTGGAGGAGTCACTCTCCCTGGATGAAGTGGAGAAAGAAATGATACGTAAGGCGCTTGAAAAACATCACGGCAAGCGTAAGAGTGCGGCTCAGGATTTGAATATCTCTGAGCGTACGTTATACAGAAAGATAAAAGAATATGGATTGGATTAAAAAAGCGGCATTTGCTTCCTTGTTGGTAAGCTTGTTATTTCTGGTGAATTCATGTAGTATGAAGTTGGGACTTGCTCCGATAAGCTCTATCGACTATACAAAGGTAAAAACGATTTCCATTGCCGATTTCCAGAACCGGGCAGAGTATGTATATGCACCGCTGGCAACAGAATTTAACCAGAAAATGAAGGATATGTTCATTCAGCAGACTCGCCTGCAACTGGTGAATTCCGGAGGAGACCTGGAAATAGACGGAGAAATAACCGGCTACAATCAATATAATGAATCGGTGGATGCCAGCGGCTACTCTTCGAAGGTGAAGGTGACGCTGACTGTCAACGTGCGCTACACCAATAACACGAACCATGAGGAGGACTTTGAACAGCAGTTCTCGGCTTTCCAGACCTATGATTCCTCAAAATTGCTGACCGAAGTGCAGGACCAGCTGATAACCTTGATGGTGAAAGACATTGCCGAACAGATTTTCAATGCAACTGTAGCTAACTGGTAAACTCATGACGCCTACCCATTTGCAACAATGGATTCAGCATCCCGAGACGCTGAATAGGGATACTTTGTACGAGCTTCGCACATTGGTGGCACGCTATCCTTATTTCCAGTCGCTCCGTTTGCTCTATCTGAAAAACCTCTATCTGCTGCACGACATCAACTTTGGCGCGGAGTTGCGCAAGGCTGTGTTGTATGTGGCAGACCGTCGTGTGCTGTTTTACTTTATAGAGGGTGACCGCTATACTTTGAAATCCCGGAAGGTCTCGTCGCTGTTTTCCGGCGATTTGGAGAAAGAGCCGAGTGTGGACCGTACCCTTTCCTTGATTGACGCATTTCTGGCTACTGTTCCCGAAGAGCATTCACAGCATACGGAGCTGGATTATGCGGTGGATTATACGGCCTATTTAATGCAGGAAGAACCCGGTGTGGATGCAGAAGATGAGTCGGAAGTGCCTAAACTGCGCGGGCATGAATTGATAGATGACTTTATCCAAAAGAGTGAGTCTTCGGATGCCTCGGATACGAGAAGGGAGTTTCTTGTAGAGAAGGAGGAAGAGACTGAAGAAGAGGAAGAACCCTCAGTATCGCCGGTAACGGAAGAGTTGGACGATAGCTGTTTTACGGAAACTTTAGCCAAAATCTATATAAAACAGCACCGATATGACAAGGCGCTTGAAATTATTAAAAAATTAAGTTTGAATTATCCAAAAAAAAATGCTTACTTTGCAGACCAAATCAGATTTTTGGAGAAATTGATTATTAACGCTAAATCAAAATAACAAAATGTATTTATTATTAGTTATCTTAATGCTGATTGCATCTGTGCTGATGTGCTTCATTGTATTGATTCAAAATTCTAAAGGAGGTGGTCTGGCATCAGGCTTTTCATCATCCAACCAAATTATGGGTGTGCGCAAGACTACGGACTTTTTGGAAAAAGCAACCTGGACTCTGGCAGCTGTCATGGTAGTCTTCAGTATTGTTTCTGCTTACACTATTCCTTCTTCCACAGGCAAGGGCGGTGATGTGATTCTGGAACAGGCGCAACAAGAAGAAAAAACTAATCCTTATAACATGCCCGTAGGTACAGAAGCTCCGCAATCGGAGGCCCCTGCAGCTACAACTCCGGCTGAAGCTCCTGCTCCTGCAGCAGAAGCCCCTGCAGCAGAATAAGATAAGGATATTGCGGATGACTCCCGCTTGGAAAAATAAGAGAAAGGTTGATACTGAAAAGGTGTCAGCCTTTTTTCGTTTTGATGAAGTATTTATTTACCTTTGTCAGCAATTTATGCAATCTGATTAATAAATTGAAATCCAAATAGTACAATGACAGAACAACTCAAACTTAAATTGAATGATTCCAAGGCTACCCGTTGGGGGGCATTGGTGATTGTTGCCTTCACGATGATGGCAGCTTATTATGTAAACGACGTGGTAGCACCGTTGAAGACAATGTTGGAAACGGACTTGGCTTGGTCGAGTACCGATTTCGGATTCTTTACCGGTGGTTATAGTTTTCTGAATGTTTTTTTCCTGATGTTGATTTGGGGAGGATTAATCCTCGACCGCTTTGGTATCCGTTTCACCGGAAAGCTGGCAACTATCCTGATGGTAGGTGGTACAGCACTTGAATACTATGCAATGACGGGACTTGCCGGTGCCGACGCGACTTTATTCGGAATCAATGAAATATTTGGCTATAAAACGGGTGTGTTTGTTGCTTTTGCCGGTTATTCCATTTTTGGAGTAGGAGCGGAGGTCGCCGGTATTACAGTTTCCAAAATCATAGCCAAGTGGTTTAAGGGGAAAGAGCTTGCCACGGCTATGGGGGTACAAGTCGCTTTAGCACGTATCGGTTCGCAAGCCGGTTATGCCGTAGCCATTCCTTTGGCCCGCGCTTTCGGTATTTCCACACCGGTGTTGTTGGGTTTGGTTCTGTTGTTGGGCGGTATGATTGCTTTCTTCATCTTTGCAGTGATGGACAAGAAGCTGGACAAACAGATGGAAGCTGCTGCCATTGCTGCCGGTACGGAAGATGAGGAAGAGAAGTTCTCTTTTAAGGATGTGAAGAATATTCTGGTCAATCCCGGTTTCTGGCTGATAGCATTGCTGTGTGTATTGTTCTACTCTTGTGTATTCCCATTCCAGAAGTTTGCTTCCGAGTTGATGATTATCAAATACGGTATCAATGAGAATGTAGCCGGTACATTTGCCGGACTTCCGGCATTGGGAGCGCTGATTCTGACTCCGGTCTTTGGTGGTTTCATTGACAAGCGGGGCAAGTCCGCATCTATCATGCTGCTGGGCTCGGCCATGCTGATATGTGTGCATTTCATTTATGCTATTCCCGATATAAACTATTGGCTGGTAGCTATTGTGCTGATGATAATTTTGGGTATCGCTTTCTCGCTGGTACCTTCTGCCATGTGGCCGGCTGTGGCCAAGATATTCCCGGTAAGCCAGTTGGGTACGGCATACGCATTGATTTTCTTTATCCAGAATATCGGTCTTTGGGGTATTCCTACATTGATAGGGTGGGTGCTTGATGCCTATTGTATATCCGGCAAGAAACCAGATGGAACGAATATGTATGACTATACGGTGCCTATGTGCATTTTTACCGGTATTGCCTGCTTGTCCCTTATAGTGGCTCTACTGCTGAAGAAGGCAGACAAGAAGTATGGTTATAAGCTGGAAGAGCCTAATATTCAGAAATAATAGGAAAAGCGGATACCGTATGATGGAAATACCCGAAGGAAAAGTAAGTCTGTTGGACGCTGTTCCGGTCCGCTGTGGACATATAACAACCGAATGGGAAGGTGAGTGCGCCGTACTCGCCTACCCACGGTTTAAATACGAATGGATGCGTCGTTTTTTATTGCCGAAGGGGATGTCTCCTGACATCCATGTGAGGCTGGAAGAACACGGTACAGCTGTCTGGAATCTGATAGATGGACATCGTACCGTGCGCGAAATCATCTCTCTACTTGCCAGGCACTTTGGGGAGGAAGAGAATTATATTCCCCGGGTCACCGCCTACGTAATGCAGTTGCGTAAGGATGGATTTATCCAGTTGACAATCCGGAATTAGAATTCCTTTATTCCCTATCCACTTTTATCAATCCTCCCGTTGCCGTATCAAACAGCACTTTGATGGTAGAATTCTTGTTGAACAGTACCGGTGCGAGGTATTCTACGGTGCCGAATTGGGTAATGGGAAGTTGGTCGTCAAACAATTTCTTATTGTTATACATCAATGTCACTTGTGCCTTGCCCGGAAGGTTATAGGCTACACCGTCCACTTTCTTTTTGCCATCCTCGGTGGCAGATACATCGGGACTTTTGAGGTCGGTGACGCTGATATAATACGGTTCACCGGCAAGGTCATTATTGGCCACCACTCCCAGCTTTCGGGAAAAACGGAAAGCCACTTCATCTTTCATCTCTTTAGGCGTCAGCCGGATGGTGAATGTCTTGGGTTCTTTCTTTATTTTGCCCGAGAACATTTCCGTCATAGCCGTTTCCTGCTGGTTCAGATTGTCAAGCATCAGCTTGAGTTGGGCGCCGTCCTTGGGCATATTGTCTGCTTCGCCGCGCAGGAGGGCATTCTTGCTTTCGCGGATGCTGTATATTTCCTTAGCCACCAGCTCGGCCATCTTGGCACTGGAGTTGGACATCAGTATTTCTTCCGTCAGAAAACTGCGTGGGTCAATGCTGCTTTCGGTGGCTTTGGCTTCGGGCGTCTTGGCAGCAGGCTTACCGCTGAACGGAATGTTGATGGAGCGGACAATTCCGTCTTCGGTAAGCTCCATAAGGGGTGCTACGGTCTTGTCTTTCATCTTCACGAAATAGACGTTGTCCTTATCCGGTACACCGGCTATGCGGGTTTCTATCTTATCCAGTGTCCAGAACTCCTCGGGTTCGGCAGACACGTTGTTGAGACGCAGATAGCGGTCGGCATATCTGCAAAATTCTCCGGGAGTGTAAGTATGTTTGGTGGCTTGCAATACGATTTCTATTTCTGTTTTGGGCAACATATAAGTCACTCCGTAGTCTTTGCCACGCATCACACCGGTGGTTACGTCTGTTTGCGCCATGGCAGTGATAGACAAGAACAGAGCTGAGAGCATCAATATATTCTTCTTCATAATGTACATTCGTTTAGACTGATTTAGCTAAGGGACAAAGTTAATGAAGTTATCTTTGCTAAATATTGCTTTATAAATTATTAACAGAGCTGACGAACTGTACGCAAACCGGCATGTCGACTACAATGTCCTGATGAGTATCTTCCAAGAGTCCGGTAACTTCGTTTCGTTTGTATACCTGAATGACATTGCTGTCGCGGCAGGCGGCAAGCAAGTATTTGCCGTTGGGCGTGATGTTGAAGTTGCGGGGATGGATGCCGGTGGGCTGATAACTTTGCCAAGGTTCCATTTTCGGGATTCACGGCAAAGATGGCGATGCCGTCTTCTTTCAGACGGTTACTGGCGTAGAGGTATTTCCCATCCGGACTGAGGTGGATGTCTGCACTTCCACGGGCGGCTACGGTGTCGGCTGTGATAGTCTGTATCTGTTCCAGGCAGCCGTCGTCGTAACTGAAGGCAATGACCTTACCGGACAGTTCGGTGATGAGATAGGCAAACTTCCCGTTAGGGCTGAATGTCAGATGGCGCGGGCCGGAATCCGCTTCAATGTCAACGGCTTCCAGAGAAGCATGAGGAATAGGGTCGTCGGGGTGCATCACAAAGCGCAGGATGCGGTCGGCACTGAAGTCGGTGGCGAAGATATACTTTCCGTCCGGTGAAAAGACCGTGCAATGGATGTGGGGAGTGGCTTGCCGTATGGCGTCGGGACCGGTGGCAGAGCCTTGAAAGAGCGTGTCTGCAGGAGCCAAAGTACCGTCTTTCTGTAAAGGAAAGACGGACATGGTTCCACCGCTGTAGTTGGCAGTCAACACTTCCCGGCCATTGGTGGCCACGTAGCAGGGGTCGGCGCCGAAGGTGGGAACGGTGTTCAGCAGGCGCAGTTCTCCCGTTTCCCGGTCTAAGGCAAGGGAGCTGAGGGCTGCTGTGCTGTCGTTCATTTCACTGACGGCATAGACAAATTCGCCATCTTCCGAGGGGACGAGGTAGGAGGGATTGGGCAATGCCGCTGAACTGAGCGGAACGGCTGTTCCCGTCTCCTGATTAAAGCGGAAGGTATAGATACCCTTGCTTGAGCCATTCGTGTAAGTACCTATTAGCATGGCGAGTTCGTCCTGGTCACCGTTAGTGCCCTTTGGAGAAGAGCCACATGCTGTCAAACCTAATCCGAGCATACAGAAAAGAAGTGTTTTCATTAATTTAATGTGTTAATGTGCCAATATGCTAATGTGCTAATTGGCTGCGCTGTATATGCTGCATGGTCATTGGTACATTAGCATATTGGCACATTAGCACATTAAAATTTAACTTCGGCAATACTGACGCGGTCATCGTTCAGCACGATGCGGAGGTCGCTGGCGGTAGTGCCTTTGAACGGATAGGAAATCAGTTTGCCGTATTCGCTGACGGTGCCCGAATATACGGTGAGGAACTGTCCGCCACCGCCCGAGAGCTGGATTTCGAAGGTTGCCGGCAGGTTGTTGTCACGTGTAAAGGCGATGGTAACTTTATCTACCTGGGTTCCGTTCTTCAAGGCAAAGGTAATATAATCTCCCTTATTTCCTTGCCATGCGGTATTGATTTTTTCGTCGAGCACGTTTTCGGCATCCTCTGGGTTGGTGCTGGCACTCACACGCTTTGCTGGTTTTTGGGCTTCAATGGCTTTGGCACGGGTCTGGTAGTCTTCTACGGTCAGCGTTCCGTTCAGGCGGATGTCTTCGGAAGAGGCGCCGGCCATGAGCACGAAGTCGCCGGGTTCCACCACCCATTTCATGTCGGCGTCCAGAAGCTCCAGGTGCTTGCGGTCGATGGTGAAGGACAGCTCCTGGGCTTCGCCCGGTTCGAGGTGGATGCGCTGGAAGCCTGCAAGATTCTTTTCGTAGGTGGTGATGCTGCTCAGTACGTCGCGGATATAGAGCTGCACTACTTCATCTCCGGCACGTTTGCCGGTGTTGGTCACCTTCAGGCGGACGGTGGCAGACTCGTTCGGGGTGATGACTCGGGGGGTGATGTCGAGGTCGGAGTACTCGAAGGTGGTGTAGCTCAAGCCGTAACCGAAGGGGTAGAGTGCTCCGTTGATGCGTGACATGTTGCCCGTAGGTCCCGGATTCTTACCGCCGTCTATCTGTGAAGAAGGTTTGCAGGGGAAGTTGAAGGGGATTTGCCCTACGGTCTTGGGGAAGGTCACCGTCAGCTTTCCACCGGGGTTGTAGTCGCCGAAGAGGATGTCGGCCAGGGCTGTTCCGCCTTTGGAGCCGGGATACCAGGCTTCGAGGATAGCGGGGACGAACTTGTCTGCCCAGTTGATGGAGAGCGGGCGTCCGTTGATGAGTATCAGTACGACGGGCTTGCCCGTGGCTTGTATGGCTTGAAGCAGTTGCAACTGCCGGCCGGGCAGGTCGAGGCTGGTGCGCGATTTGTTTTCGCCGCAGGTGCGTTGTCCGCCGCCCAATACTACGACGGCAACATCAGCTTGGCGGGCATTTTCTACGGCTTTGTCTATCTCGGCTTGCTCGTCGTCGGTCAGAGGATAGTCTATGATTTCACTTTCGGGCCAGTGGGCATCCACTAGGTCGCAGCCTTTGGTGTAGAGCACCTCTGCCTTGCTTTTTGTCTTTTCTTGAATGCCTTCCAGTACAGTGGTCACTTCTACGGCAAGTGGGCCGTAATGGGTCAGCGCGTAGCCTTCTTCATTGGCATTGGGACCACAGACGGCAATCTTCTTGGTGGAGTTGATGTCTAAGGGCAACAGCTCATCGGCATTCTTCAGCAGAACGACGGACTCGTGGGATGCCTGCAAGGCGATGGCTTCGTTCTCTTCTTTTTCCACTTCACGGTCGGCACCGGCAAGGTCTGTCTGGTAGGGGGCATCGAACAGACCAATGAGGAACTTTACCCGGAGGATGTCGCGCACACGGTCGTTAATGACTTCTTCGCTCAGCCCGCCTTCCTTCACCAGTTCGCGGAGGGGAAGGACGAAGGAGTCGGGCGAGCGGAAGGTACAGCGTACGTTCAGCCCGGCTTCCACGCTTTGGCGGACGGCTTCTTTCATGTCTTTGGCGGTGCCGTGCTTGGTGTAGAGGTATTCTACGGCGTCACTGTCGGATACGACGTAGCCACGGAATCCCATTTCGCCACGCAGGCGGGTGGTGAGCCAGTAGTAGCTGCCCTGCACGGGGATGCCGTCGTAATCGTTGTACGAACTCATTACGCCCAGCATGCCAGCTTCCCGGATGACGCGTTTGAAGGGGTAGATGTGTATGTTCTCCACTTCGCGCGGCGACATTTGCGGGTCCACGCGTGCCATGCCTTCGCGGGCGCCTTTGTTGTTACTGTAAGCGGCAAAGTGCTTGCCGGTGGCGGCCACTTGGTGGTTGTGCTGCAAGCCGCGCACCATTTCGATGCCCAGTTCGGCTACGAGGTAGGGATTCGCCGTAAACTTCTTCGTAGCGTCCCCAGCGCTGGTCGCGTCCTACGTCGAGGATGGGGGCGTAGACGTTGGTGTAGCCCAGCATGCGGGCTTCGCGTCCGGTGATGAGTCCTACTTGGCGAATCAGTTCACGGTTCCAGGTATGTCCCAGTCCCAGTTGGGTGGGGAAGTTGGTGGCGCGGTAGCTTTCCACGCCGCGTATGCCTTCGTTGGTAAAGTCTACGGGGATGCCGAGACGGGTATCTTCCACAAAGAACCGTTGCACCTCGTTCAGTGCCCAGGCGTGGCGCGAGGCGGGCCAGACGTAGGCATTGTCCGAGGGAGGCAGCCCCCATTGCTGGAAGCCGTTCAGGTGTTCGTCGATGGCGCCGATGCCGTCTTTCCAGAGCAGCTCTTTCCATTCGGGGGTGGGGAGGTCGTCTTTCAGTACGCGTTTGTAGCCGTAGAGGGTGACCATTTGGCAGGTCTTTTCGTCCAGCGTCATCTGTTGCAGCAGGTTTTCGATGCGTGCTTCGAGCGGGGCGGAGGGGTCTTCGTACACGTCTTTCACTCCGTTTTTGTTGAAGTCTATCCAACCTTTGCGGTACATTTCACTTTTCACCGGCTTGTAGGTTGCCGGTGTTTTGGCAGGCTTTTGTGCGCAGAGCAGTGTGCTTCCTCCAAGCAGCAGGGTTAGGGCAATAAGGTTCTTCATGATATGTTCTAAAAATCTCTTGGTTATTATTGTTTCTTTTGTTGACAAAAATACGGCTAATGTGTGAAATAAAGGGATAAAATAGTCCGAAGTATCGGCTTTTATTGTCCGAAGGGTCTTCCTCTTACTAAAAATATCCTCCAAGACGCTACCGGGGAATTCAAATCATTATTAGACGAAACATATCATTCACTTTTAAAAAGAAAGAACACTATAATAACCTGAAAAGTAGATGCAATCGCGGTGTATACAAGTATTACGGCTACATCTGTTAAACGAGGGTGTATTTATATAATAGGAATCTGTTGGCGGAATTGTTGCTTGTACGGAAGAACTTTCTTTTCAACCTTGGGATGTCTAAACCAAACCTTGGTTTAGACATCTCAAGGCTGGGTATGGAAAAACCAAAGTTTGGGATAGATTGCTTCCTTAATTCTTTCCGGTTTTTCAGTTAACTTCAGAGACTTTTTCCGTTAACTTCCCATCTCTTTTGTGCAAATATCCATTACAGAAGATAGATATTCCCTCTTGCAGGGGGTAATTCCGTCAACGGATACTGGCTTTGGTAGCTGTTTGAACATTGATGACAATGGGGTGCACATATTCTATGTATGGAAGATTATTGTTTTTATCACGAAAAGTCAGTATTAGCTAATATTTGTAAATATATGGTGATTGCTAATAAAAGAATATGTATCTTTGGGCCAAAGAAAGCGGTAGAGGATGAAAAATAAAGTAGCATTTATCCCTTTTTCACCCTCCCTACTTAGCAATGAGTTACGCAATCTTTTAAATTTCAGACCGTTACAAAGTCATGGGGTTGACTGGATTTGACAGCGGGCAGAAATGGTAAGTAAGCATGCAGTGCGTCGTTGATTTGCACTTTAATCTCAGTCCTCAAAAT
>OHGG01000620.1_pt1 | contig 19124 bp, 10 predicted proteins | sample 1567641 | NCBI WGS metagenome assembly OHGG01 (sample SAMEA3879561, study PRJEB24766) | human gut metagenome | biome: human-associated habitat; feature: feces | place: USA | collected 1985/1987
TTTTCCTTAATTTTTCATCTTTTGAATTTTTGAATATTTCAATCTTAAATATAATAAGGTAAGATTATGTTTAGTGGTATTGTAGAAGAGATGGCCACCGTGGTGGACATCAAGAGGTATCAGGGGAATATCGACTTCACGCTCACCTGCTCCTTTGCCCGTGAACTGGGCATCGACCAGAGCATCGCCCACAACGGCGTTTGCCTGACGGTGGTGAAGCTCGACGGCGACAGCTACGTGGTCACGGCGATGAAAGAGACACTCGACCGCTCCAACTTGGGGCTGCTCGAGGTGGGAGACCGGGTGAACGTGGAACGCTCCATGATGATGAACGGGCGGCTGGACGGTCATATTGTGCAAGGACATGTGGATCAGACTGCCGAATGTATGGATATAAAGGATGCTGAAGGAAGCTGGTATTTTACTTTCAGATATGCGTTTGACAAGGAAATGGCAAAGCGCGGCTACATCACGGTGGACAAAGGCTCGGTTACGGTGAATGGTGTGAGTCTGACCGTTTGTAACCCTACGGAGGATACTTTTCAGGTTGCCATCATTCCTTATACTTACGAACATACCAATTTCCATACTTTTAAAGTGGGAAGCATTGTGAATATAGAGTTTGATATCATCGGCAAATATTTAAGCCGCATGATGCAGTTCTCCTGATTCTTTTACCGCAGGTTGCACAGATGATTGTTGAAGATGAAAGAAACTTCTTTGTGGAAATCCGGAATTATCCGCATCGGCTTTTGAGCAAAAAAGAATCTGTGCAATCTGTGGTAAAATCGAATATCAGAATTATAAATCTTTCAGCAATATCTTGCTGGTGCTTTTATAATATTCTTCACGGGCATTTGCCAGCGCCTCCCAAGAACTGCTGTATCGCTTTTTGTCTATTTTGAAGGCTTCCGTTCCGGCTATGTCCAGTCTGTTCAGCAGCATAGCCACGTTCATCCGGTTGATATCTACTGACGGCAAATAGCCTATGCTTTCATCGTCACCGTCCATAGCAGTTTCATAAATCATGTGCATGTCCTGTAGTTCATACAGGATTTTCTTGGTGAGCCTTATCGGGATTTTATGTTCGTCGCTGAGTGTCTCGGCGGTATAAGGAGCCTCTTCCGTCTCAAAGCGCTTGCATATCAGAGACATGATGAGGATACACAGAAAGTCGTGATAACGGCGGCTGATATTTGCCGTTTCTTTGCTGAAACTGTAGTTGCGAAGATTCTGTGCCACATAGCAAAGTTCTGCGCCATACAGGCAGATTCCCCATGAAATTTGCGCCCATAACAAGAACATAGGAATGGCGGCGAAGCTACCATAGATTGCATTGTACCTTGATACCCATATCTGACTGCCGATATACAAGTATTGAAAAGCCTGAAAGGCTGTGCCTGCGATGATACCCGGAATGATGGCATACTTCAGTTTCACTTTAGTATTGGGCATAAAGACGAACAGTCCCGTAAACATGGCCCAAGTCAGGATGAAAGGGATCAGGCGTACCAGAAATTTCATCAGGGGTGCCAGTAATACGAAGTCCTCCATGTTTTTCACCATGGTGGACATAAAGATGGTAAGACCGCTGGAAAGTACGATAAGTAGGGGCAGTAAGAGCAGGATGGAGAAATAATCCGTCATTTTGCGATACAGTGTACGGGGCTTCTTCACTTGCCATATATAATTGAAGGTACGTTCTATGTTATAGGTCAGGCTCAGAATGGTCCAGAACAACATCACCAGACCCACTCCGATAAAAATTCCGCTTTTGGCGTGCACCAGATAGGAGTCAATCAGGCCAAGAATGGTTTCGGCAGCCGCACTCTGTCCTTCAAGACCGCTACGGAATTGGGTTTCCAGCAGGTTGGAGAAGCCGAAACCGCGTGCGATGGCGAATAAAATGGCCAGAATGGGAATAATAGAAAGCAAGGTGCTGTATGTCAGTGCGGATGCTTTATTCAAAATACGTCCCTGAGTGAATTCACGAACAGAAAGAGTAGCGATTTTTATTGCATTATAGAGTATTCCTCGGGATTTGCTAACCTCGTCTTCTGTCACCCGCCATATATCATCTTTGAGAAACGATTGCAGACCTTTCAGTTTTTCCTTGTTCATGGTACTCATAAGCTCTTCATTAGGATATATGAAAAAAAAGCAGCCGGCCTGTAAGCCGGGTTCTGTTCCTCGCCTTGCGGCGAAGTGCCTGCCATTTATCTACGCCTGTTGTCACCAACAGGCTCTAGCGGTCTACCCTCCGACGTGGGGCGAGCAACCCTCATAATGTCGGTTTACATGACCTTACAACTCCTAAGACGTACAGCCCGTCATGTCACCATGCGGCTGGTAGGCTCTTACCCCACCTTCTCACCCTTACCCCGTTTCCCGTAGGAATTGTGGCGGTTGTTTTCTTCTACGTTACTCCACCTTCGCAGATGGCTTTCTGTTAGGAAGTAGGATGCTCTGCGTTGCCCGGACTTTCCTCTTTCGCCTTGCGGCGTCAGCGGCAGACCGGCCGGCTGCTTTTAAGTCTACAAAGATAGTGATTTTAGGTTAAACGTAGGATAATAAAGCGGAAAAAAGTAAGAAAATAAATGGAAAAACGAAGAAAGAGCGGAACAGCCCATTACTTTTTCTTGGTATATATAATAATGAGAAGAGAATCGGTGATGCTCGGTTCGGCACTCCTGCTTATCGTATAGAAACAACGGTAAAAACAGAAATATAAAAGTAAATGAACAGTGCCGGAAAGAGAAGTGGGTGCAGTTTTCGCTTTCCCTCTCCGGACACGGATTTTAGCGGTAGAATTCCAGTTCGTTTCTTAATGAACGCACTTCCTGTTGCAGAAGTTCTATACGTTCCAGCATGTGGTGAATGGCGTCGATTCCTGCAATATTGATGGACAAGTCATAATATAAATGCGTGTAACGCTCCAGTTCCGCTAGTTGGGATGTGGGGAGGTAGCGTTCCTCGTCAATCACCCGGACTTCGATCAGTCCGTCTTCTTCCAGTTCCATAATGAACGACGGGTCCACATGGCAACGGTCGCAAAAATCGTTGATAATAATTAAATCGGTCTGCATAATCCTTCTCTTTTTTTAATTGCTACTATCTTTTAATTGGCGGAACAGCTCTTTCTGATGTTCGGTCAGGTTGCTAGGAATGGTGACATTATAAGTTACTATCAGATCGCCAAATTTGCCTTCTTCCTTGTAAACAGGAAAGCCTTTGCCTTTCAAACGGACTTTGGTTCCGTTCTGGGTTTCAGGTTTTACTTTCAGTTTTACCTTGCCGTTCAGTGTGTCCACGGTTTCTTCACCACCCAGTACGGCGGTGTAGAGGCTAAGCGGAGCATGGATATATAAATCATTTCCCAGACGTTTGAATACAGGATCGTCTGGAATGACAAAGGTGATGTACAGATCGCCTGCAGGACCACCGTTTACCCCCGGTGCACCATGACCACGCAATTTGATAGTCTGTCCGTTGGCTATACCTGCCGGAACAGTGATACGTATGTTCTTTCCGTTTACATTAAGCACTTGTTTGTGTGTTTCGGCGGCTTCACGCAATGAAAGTTGTAATTCAGCATTATAGTCCTGTCCACGGAATCCGGCGCTTCGTCCGCCGTTTGCACCGCCACGATGCCCGAACAGTTCTTCAAAGAAATCAGAGAAACCACCTGCGCTGCCACCGAAATGTGCACCGCTGAATTCTTCTCCTCCATTGCCGGAATACCAGTAACTGCCGTTACCGTCCGTACCGAATCCGCTTCCGGCTCCGCCAAACCCTCCGAATCCACCGGCACCTCCATATTGTTGCTTTTGTTTTTCAAATTCGTCGGCATGTTTCCAGTGTTCCCCGTATTCGTCGTATTTCTTACGTTTTTCCGGGTCACTCAGTACTTCGTTGGCTTCATTTATCTCCTGAAACTTATCTTTGGCTCCAGGATCATTCGGATTCAAGTCAGGATGGTATTTGCGGGCCAGCTTACGGAAAGCCTTCTTGATATCATCTTGGGTGGCGCTTTTGTCCACTCCCAATACTTTGTAATAGTCTATGTAAGCCATATTATATATTTGTTAAATTTCATCTGCTTTAAGAGAAACAAAATATATGCCAATTGGTTGTGTTCTGTTTTTATTTTATTATCTTTGCAGCGAATTTTTAGAAATTATTCTAAAGGAAATGAGGGGATTGGCAATCATATTCAGGTTTTTTATGCTATTAGTCCTGCTGCTTCCTGTGGTTGCTCTGTGTCCTGTGAAGGCGGAAACGACCTCGGAAGGGCCTATCCTTATTGTCACTTCTTATAATCCCGAAACGCGTAGTATTTCTGACAACCTGTCTGCTTTTATGGATGAATACAGACAGCGTGGCGGCAAGTATACTCCGATCATAGAGAGTATGAACTGCAAGAATTTGTCCGAGGCCTATCTGTGGAAATCGCGTATGGCCTCCATCCTTGGTAAGTATAAGGGGAAAAACCGTCCGTCACTGGTTATATTGTTGGGGCAGGAGGCATGGTCGGCTTATATCTCACAAGACACGGAGATAGCTAAAAAGACTCCGTCTATCTGTGGCATGGTCAGTGTCAACGGACTGGTATTGCCCGATGATAGTATCGACACGCGGGTATGGGAACCTGAAAGTAAGAATATTTATACGGATTTCAGTGATTATAATATTGTTGCCGGTTATGTATATGAATATGATGTCGATAAAAACATAAAGCTGATGCGTCGTTTTTATCCTGATATGCGCCGTGTGGCATTTATATCGGATAATACCTATGGCGGGTTGTCTATGCAAGCCTTGGTTAAAAAGGAGATGAAGAAGTACCCCGATTTAGAAACAATTTGGCTGGACGGCCGTACGGAAACCTTTATGGAAGTGAGTGAAAGGATGCGCAGGTTGCCTCAAAATACGTGTGTGTTATTGGGAACATGGCGTGTAGACTGTACGGAGAGTTATGTTATTGGTAATACGACTTATATGCTGCGCGATGCGAATCCCACCCTGCCTGTGTTTACTATTGCATCTGTGGGGCTGGGACATTGGGCATTGGGAGGATATACTCCCGAGTACCATGCGGTAGGAAAGAATATAGGCGCGGTTACTTATGATTTTTTGGATAAAGGGGATAGAGAAGGGGTGGACTTGGTGACTATTCCCGGAAACTATACTTTTGATATAAAGCGTTTGCATGAATTCAAATTGGATTCATTGAATCTTCCTCAGGGAGCGGTGTTGGTGAACAAGACTCCTTCGTTTTATGAGCAGTATAAATATTGGGTCATAGGGGTTGTTTCGGCGTTCATGTTCCTGATAGCCTGTTTCTTGATAGCCATATATTATATTATCCGTATCAACCACTTGAAACATAATCTGGAAGTATCCGGCGAGGAACTGCTGGTAGCCAAGGAGAAAGCGGAGGAATCCAACAGGCTGAAGACGGCTTTTCTGGCCAATATGAGTCACGAAATACGCACTCCCTTGAATGCCATTGTGGGATTTTCCAGCGTGTTGGTCAGTGATGATTCCTCTCCTGCCGAGAAAGAGCAGTATTGTGATATCATTCAGAAGAATTCCGATTTGTTGTTGCACCTCATAAATGATATTCTGGACATCTCGCGCATGGAATCCGGAAGGATAAAATTCGTATGGGAAGAATGTGATGTGGTAGAGTTGTGTCAGACGGCTTTGTCTACAGTGGAGTATGGACGCAAGACCAGTGCTTTGTTTCTGTTTGAAACTCCTGTGCCTTCGCTGGTTGTCAAGACGGATGCCCAGCGTCTGAAGCAGGTGTTGATTAATTTGCTGTCCAATGCCGCAAAATTTACTCCGTCCGGTTCTATCAAACTGACGGTTGCCATAGACAAACAGCATCAGCAGTTGGAATTGTCAGTGTCGGATACCGGTTGCGGTATTCCGCCCGATAAGAGTGAAAAGGTATTTGAACGTTTCGAGAAATTGAATGAATATTCCCAAGGTACGGGGCTGGGATTGGCCATTAGCAGGCTGATAATCGAGAATCTGGGAGGTAAGATATGGGTGGACAAGGATTATACCGAAGGCGCCCGGTTTGTATTCACGCATCCTTTGACTAAAAAAGAATAAAGAATAGAGAAATGAAATATAGAATATGTATCAGCGCCCTGCTGTTGTGGGCGGGTATGCAGTTGTCTGCATCCAATAATCAGGAAGAAGTGGTTATCAAGATTATAGAAACCAGTGATGTGCACGGGAATTTCTTTCCGTATAACTTTATCGAACGGAAAGAATGGAGTGGAAGTCTTGCCCGTGTTCATTCCTTTGTGAAAGAACAGCGTGAGAAATATGGGGATAATTGCCTGTTGATGGATAATGGGGATATCCTGCAAGGTCAGCCTACAGCTTACTATTATAATTTCATGGATACCGTGTCTACTCATGTTGCGGCGGATATGATGAATTATATGGGATATGTGGTAGGTAATATGGGTAACCATGATGTAGAGACTGGGCATGCGGTGTACGACCGTTGGATAAAACAGTGCGATTTTCCGGTACTGGGGGCTAACATAATAGACAATGCCACTGGAAAACCTTATCTGAAACCCTACGAGGTGTTGGAGCGCGACGGAGTGAGGATAGCGGTTCTGGGTATGATTACTCCGGCCATTCCTTCATGGTTGCCGGAGAAATTATGGAGTGGTCTGCATTTTGAGGAAATGGAGCCCTGTGCACGCAAATGGGTGAAGATTATAAAGGAAAAAGAGAATCCTGATGTCATTGTGGGATTGTTTCATGCCGGAAAGTCGGGCAACGTGTTGGGACAGGTGGTGGAAGATGCCTCTATGGATGTAGCCAAACGGGTTCCGGGCTTTGATGTGGTGCTGATGGGGCACGACCATACTAGGGAATGTGTAAAGGTGCAGAATGTGGCAGGAGACAGCGTGTTGGTTATTGACCCGGCAAACAATGCCAATGTAGTTTCGGATGTGACCCTGACCGTAACAAAGAAAGACGGGAAAGTAGTGGAGAAGTCGGTGGAAGGTAGATTGGCGGATATGAACAAGTATCCTGTCAGCCGGGAGTTTATGGATAAGTTTGCCCCTCAATACAAGGCTGTAAATGACTTTGTATCCCGTAAAATCGGTACAATTTCACGTACCATCACAGCGAAGGATGCTTATTTCGGTTCTTCTCCTTTCATAGACCTGATTCATCAGTTGCAATTGGAAATTTCGGGTGCTGAAGTGTCTTTCTGTGCTCCGTTGTCCTTCCGGGCAGAGATTAAAGAAGGAGACATCTATGTGAGTGATATGTTCAATTTGTACAAGTACGAGAACATGCTGTATGTGATGGAACTTTCGGGCAAGGAAATTAAAGGTTTCCTGGAAATGGCATACGCCATCTGGACTAATCAGATGAAGAGTTCCGAGGACCACCTGATGCTTTTCAAGGAGCCGGTAGAGAAGGGGAAGCGTGCTAATTTCAAGAATTTCAGCTTTAACTTTGACTCTGCCGCAGGCATTAATTATACGGTGGACGTGACCAAGCCGGCAGGAGAGAAAATCACGATTCAGAGCATGTCAGACGGGACTCCTTTCAGTATGGATAAGGTTTATAAAGTGGCTTTGAATTCTTACCGTGGGAACGGTGGCGGAGATTTACTGACTCTTGGAGCTGGAATTTCCAAGGAAGATTTGGCAAAACGTATTATTTTTGCAACCGATAAGGATTTGCGTTATTATCTGATGCAATATATTGAGCAGGAAAAAGTGCTGCATCCTCATGCTATGCACCAGTGGAAGTTTATTCCGGAGGAATGGACTGTGCCTGCCGCGAAAAAAGACTATCAATTGTTGTTTGGCGAGGAAAAGAAATAAATAGTTGAGCAAGAGAAGGTACATAGTAGCCCCGTTATTACTGCTGGCGCTGTTTTTAACGTATCAGGTAAGCATCACTTTGTTTACCCACGTTCATATTGTGAACGGGGTGATGATTGTGCACTCTCATCCTTCGTCCGAAAAACACCATACGCATACCACAGGACAGGTAATCTTAATTGCTCATCTGAGCACTATCCAGACTCTGGAGCCCGGGGGGCAGACAGAGATGACTGTATTCCGTCCTGTGTTGTATGTTTTGGAATACAAGACAAATACTTTCCGCGCGAAAGCGCTTTGTGCGCAATGTATCCATTTGCGCGCTCCTCCTTTTTATTGCTGAAACATAAGGTATATCTGTTGACGGGATACATTCGGATAATCCGTTCAACAGATGCGGATGTGCTTTTGCCGTAGAGCTGCACACATTCTTTAATTGAATAAACCGAAACATTTTAGTAATAGAAAAAATAGATGAAACAATATATTCTGTTACTCGTGCTCATGGTGATGGGTGCGGGTATCCATGCGTATGCAGAAGATGTAAATCCTGTGAAGGAAGGAAATGTGATTTCAGGTCATGTAGTGGAAAAAGGCACGGAGAACAGCCTTCCGTATGCTACCATATTGATTGTGGAAACCGGGCAAGGTACGGTGAGTAACGAGGACGGGGAGTTCCGTTTCAAGAAGGTTCCGGCAGGAAAGTACACATTGAGAGTTCAGCTACTGGGCTATGAGACACAGGAAAAGAAAGTGACCGTCAGTAACGACTTCACGGTAGATGTTCATTTTTTGATGAGTGACGAAAGTATTATGACGGACGAGGTAGTCGTATCGGCCAATCGCAATGAAACAAGTCGCAAGGTGGCTCCGGTGGTAGTTAATGTGATGAATGCCAAGCTGTTCGAATCGGTGAATTCTACCGATTTGGCTAAATCCTTGAATTACCAGTCGGGGTTGCGTGTGGAGAACAACTGCCAGAACTGCGGCTTCCCTCAAGTGCGTATCAATGGGCTGGAAGGACCTTATTCTCAGATTCTTATCAATAGCCGTCCGGTAGTCAGTGCTCTGTCCGGTGTGTATGGCTTGGAGCAGATTCCGGTGAATATGATAGAGCGTGTAGAGGTTGTCCGCGGAGGAGGGTCAGCCTTGTTTGGTGCTAATGCAGTGGGCGGAACCATCAATATCATCACGAAAGATCCCATCAACAATTCATTTCAGGTTTCTTCAACAATGTCCAATATGAACGGCAAGGTGTGGGAACAGTATATGGGAGCCAACGCCTCTTTGGTGTCAAAAGACAATACGTATGGCATCGCTTTGTATCAGTCTTATCGGAACCGTAATCCGTATGATGCGGACGGGGACGGTTTCTCGGAGTTGGGAAAGCTGAATATGAATACATTCGGGCTGCGCACCTATTACCGTCCTACGCAGTTCAGCCGTATCAGTCTGGAATATCATACCACGAATGAGTTCCGCCGCGGAGGGAATAAATTTGATTTGCAGCCGCACGAAACGGATATCACCGAACAGACCAAGCACGTCATCAATAGTGGCGGATTGAGTTATGATCTGTTTTGGAAAGAATACAAGCATAAGCTTTCTTTCTATTCTTCCATCCAGCATACCGACCGTAACAGTTATTATGGTGCGCAACAGGATGCGAATGCATACGGAAAGACGAAAGATCTGACTTGGGTGGCAGGCGGCATGTATGTGGGTAATTTTGAGAAAGTTTTATTCTCTCCTGCTACTTTTACCGCCGGGCTGGAGTATCAGAACAACTCCCTGCACGATGTTATGACCGGTTATCACCGTGATATGAAACAGGATGTGCGCATTGCCAGCGCTTTTGTGCAGAACGAATGGAAAATGAATCAGTTTGTATTCCTGGCAGGGTTCCGTCTGGATGACCATAACCTGATTGACAATCCCATCTTCAGCCCCCGTCTGAACCTGCTCTATAAGCCCAGTGACAAACTACAGGCACGTATTACCTGGTCTACCGGTTTCCGTGCGCCGCAGGCATACGATGAGGATTTGCACATTACGGCAGTAGGAGGTGAGGGCGTGCTTATCAAGTTGGCGGAAGGGCTGAAGCCTGAGCATTCGAACAGTATCAGCGGTTCCATTGATTGGACGGCGAATATTGGTCATTTCCAGACCAATTTGTTATTGGAAGGGTTCTATACCGGATTGGATGACGTGTTTGTACTGGAGGATATGGGCCATGACGAGAATGGTAACAAGGTGAAGGAGCGTCGTAACGGTAACGGGGCACGTGTGTATGGCGTGAATCTGGACGGAAAGATTGCACATGGACGTGATGCGGCTTTACAGGTGGGCTTCACGGTGCAGCGCAGCGAATATACTGAGCTGGAGGCATGGAGTGAGAATCCTGAGGTAGCGCCGGTGAAGCGGATGCCCCGTACTCCTGACTATTACGGTTATTTCACATTGACATCTGCTCCGTTCAAGAATTTCGACTGCTCCTTGTCCGGTGTGTACACAGGCCGGATGCATGTGCCGCATTTCGCACCGACAGAGTTGCCCGAGGAATATATAGGACAATATATCGCTAAAGATGAAATGGTGCATACTCCTGATTTCTTTGATTTGAATGTGAAACTGAATTATACGTTTGTATTGAATGACCATATCAAGTTGCAATTGAACGGTGGAGTGCAGAATATCTTTAATGCTTTCCAAAAGGATTTGGACAAAGGTGGTTATCGTGACTCGGGTTATTTCTATGGGCCTACACAGCCTAGAACGTATTTTGTGGGGATCAAGATTACGAATTGAATAATCTGCTGATTGGTCAATGTGCTAATATGTCAATGGGTTACGCTTTGTTCCACATGGCACATTAGCACATTGTCACATTGACAAATTAGCAGATTGATTTATTACCAACTACTGACAAGTGACTATACTTTTCTGTAATCCGGAATCCCGGATCGGGATAATTATATAAGGGGAAGCGGTGTTCTGTTTCTCCTTCCATATATTTCCACAGACTGGCATATTCTTCTTTCTTCTCGCCCATTTCCTGCAATTGCAGCATATATTGCCAGATAGACTTGTTTTCCTTGATGTATATTTTTTTCATCTGATGAATAATCGGACTATGCTGGCGGGTTGGGTCATGGTCAAATTCCAGTATCCGTTTTCCCTCTTTTGTCATACCGATAGTTACGAAAGTCATGCTCTTGCCTATACCCGGCAGGTTCAGTACGCTGCGGTCTGTTGCTACGAAAGGAATCTGATGGAAGGTGCAGAAACGCTGTACGGCTGCCGCACGGTCTTTACTGTTTCTCAACAGGTTCAAGAACTCCTTTTCTTGCTCTGCGGAGAGTTTTCCCCATACCTTTTCCTCTTCTTTCTCCTGCAAGGAGCGGCTGTTAGGTGCAAATACGGCATAATTCTCCTCAAATCCTTTTACCGAGAAGGTGTAATAGCATAGTACACCCAGCCCATTCAATACTTTGCGCAGCTTGGCGGTGTGTCCGCGACGGGAAGCAGCCACATTATATACTAACTGGTTGGTGATAGTCCACCCGGCTGCCAGTATCTTGCGGATAGCTTCACGCGCTTCGGGTGTTACTTCCAGCGGAGTCTGGAAATGCGTTTGAATCAGAAATTGGCTGACTCCTACGGCAGATGCCTTTTCTTTGAACTCGCGTAAGATTTCCAATAGCTCGTCATTGATTCGCATGGGCAGATATACCGGGAGCCGGCTGCCCAAGCGTACTCGTTGCAGTTCCGCATATTTCTCTCCTTCGGCGCGGTGCAGGTTTGCGTTCCGTTTGCGGACAGCCATTTTGTAGACGGCTTTCAGTATATTGCGCAGGGTCTTGTTCTGGCTCATCAATGCATCGCCTCCTGTAATCAGGATATCCCTGAGCTGAGTGTCGTTCTCGAAATATTCCATCAGTTTTCTCAACCTCTTGTCCCAGCTCTCTTTCGGCTTCAATTCCTCGAAGTTGAAGTTCAGACGTTCACTTTGAAAGTCGTACATGCGCTGGCAGGATGCACATAGGCCGCCGCAGGCACGTCCCATCGAGTCGGGGATAAGAATGGCCACATCGGGATAACGGCGGTGAATGTTGTGTCCGTCCGGCAGCAGCCATCCGGCAGCGTTGGGCTTTCCGTCCTCTACTGCATCTTCTTTTTCCCATGCGTGGATGTTACCGTAAGTTTCTACCAATTGGGAAGAGTACAAGATATAGCTGCGTATGGCTTCGTCATCATATCCTTTTCCGGTAGGATTCAATAATGACAAATAATAAGGGGTGATGAAGACAGGCATTCCTTTCTTGCGTGCTTTGTGATAAAGCTGCAAGGTTTCTTCGGACAAGGAGTTGCCTAGCATCCGGTTCAGTTCGGTAGGGCTTTTTACGGCCATTGCCAGATGAAAACGGGCTTCGTTCCACCATTGGCAGACCAGCCGGCGTTTATCCTCTTCCGTGCTTCCTTCAGGAAAAAGGTAGCGGCTGGAGGGTGCGTGTCTGTTTTCTATTTTCTGGATAAGAAGGGAGATGATACGTTCTTTGTTTTGTCGGCGGATAGCCCGGACATCCTCATTCAGTCCGCTGGGCCAGCGTTTCATCCACTGTTGCACTTGTTTTTCATCAGGTAGCTCCTCTTCTTCGTGATAAAGCCGGTCGAACTGGTGATACAGGTCAATCCATAAATCAACGGAAATCTCTTCATTGATGATACGATTCGTTAAAAACTTCCAAAGCAGTGAGATGGTTTCTATTTTAATCTCCTGTTCTGTAGAGGCTTCGTAAATGGTTTTTCCATCGTTATCTATCAGTCTTTTAATTTGCCTTGCGGCAGCAGGATTGTAAATAGGACCGGATAATAGATAATCGTTCAGCTTGTTTTTGAAAGCTGTTTCATCCTGGCTTTCTGAAGCCAATGAAGTGAGTTGGGTTAATCGGGTTTCGAATAGTGTTTTAATGCCATGGGTGGATAACATCTTATTCTTTTGTTTCATAAGCAAACGGTTGTTAAGAAAGTGAATACTATAAATAACATATTTCTCGTAGAAAAGTTATCAAACTGTTAACTTCATGCTGCTAATATAGTAAAAAAGCTTCTTTTATGCAAATTCATTAACAAAAAGACTCTTTTTATAAATAGCATTATTTTATAGAGTACATTTGCTTTGTGCTTTCGTCTTTTTTTAAAGCCCGGAGCTTTTATCGGGAAACGAAGAAATTCGTAGTTTTGTAGAGCTTTGCTTGTTTGCAGGTCAATCAAGCTGAAGAGAAACCTCATTTTAATAAATGGAAAAACAACATAGAAGTAAATAAATGGAACTGAAACAACTTTTTACCTTTGCAGCAGCCTGTTCGCTGGCACTTTCGGTATCGGCGCAAGATAGAGTACACTATACAGGCACGGAGCTGTCTAACCCTACCTGTCATGACGGGCAATTGTCACCCGTGGTAGGGGTACACAATATTCAGGTGATGCGTGCCAACCGGGAACATCCTGCACCCGATAACGGCAATGGATGGACATACAATCATCAGTCCATGTTGGCTTATTGGAACGGACAATTCTATATGCATTATCTTTCCGATCCTTCGGACGAGCATATTCCTCCCTCACAAACTTTCCTGATGACCTCGAAAGACGGTTATCACTGGACAAACCCGGTGACCCTTTTCCCTATCTACCGGGTTCCCGATGGCTATACCAAGCCCGGACGCACAGACAAGGCAAAAGATCTGGATGCCATCATGCATCAGCGTGTGGGCTTTTATGTGTCAAAGAGCGGCCGACTGATAGCCATGGGAAACTATGGCGTGGCGCTGGACAAGAAAGATGATCCGAATGACGGGAACGGAATAGGCCGTGTAGTTCGCGAAATTAAAAAGGACGGTTCCTTCGGCCCCATTTATTTCATTTATTATAACCATGCGTTCAATGAAAAGAATACCTCTTATCCTTATTTTAAACGGAGTAAAGACAAGGAGTTTGTAAAAGCCTGTCAGGAGATTCTGGATAATCCCCGCTACCGTATGCAGTGGGTGGAGGAAGCCGACCGCAATGACCCGTTGATTCCTTTACACAAAGAATACAAAGCGTATTGTGACTATACCTTGCCCGACGGCCGTTTGGTAAGCCTGTGGAAACACGCCCTGACTTCCATCAGCGAGGATGGCGGAAATACATGGGCGCAACCGGTGGAACGTGCGAAAGGTTTCGTAAACAGTAATGCGAAGATATGGGGGCAACGTTTGAGTGACGGTACATACGCCACGGTGTATAATCCTTCCGAGTTCCGCTGGCCACTGGCTATTTCGCTGAGTAAGGACGGCCTGGAATATACCACTTTGAACCTGGTGCACGGCGAGATTACGCCGATGCGTTACGGAGGTAATTATAAATCATTCGGTCCTCAGTATGTACGGGGTATTCAGGAAGGTAACGGGACTCCTCCCGATGGTGATTTATGGGTGACTTACAGTATGAATAAAGAGGATATGTGGGTGTCTCATATTCCTGTGCCTGTCCGCGCACATGCCAGCGAGCATGCTGACGACGATTTTGCCGGCTACAAAGATTTGAGCGAACTGACCGACTGGAATTTGTATTCCTTGCAGTGGGCTCCCGTATCACTGGATGGAAAATGGCTGGTGCTGCAAGACAAGGACTTATTCGATTATGCCCGTGTGGAGCGTAAGATACCTGCTACAAAAGAACTGAAAGTATCTTTCGAACTGATGGCGGAACAGAACGATAAAGGACTTTTGCAGATAGAATTTCTGGATGAAAACGGCATTGCCTGTTCCCGTCTGGAACTGACTCCCGATGGACTTTTCCGTGCCAAAGGAGGTGCGCGGTTTGGTAATTTGTTGAAGTATGAACCGGGCAAGACGTATAAGGTAGAAGTGGAGCTTTCTGTTGCCAACCGCATGGTAATTGTCTATGTGGATGGAAAGAAAGTGGGGCAACGTATGTTCTTTGCGCCCGTTCCGGCCATCGAGAGAGTGATGTTCCGGACCGGAGCGCAACGGACTTATCCTACGGTGGATACCCCGGCGGACTGGTATGGCATTCTGCCGGATGCGGGTGAGCAGGAACCCTTGTGCACCTATCGTATAGCCAACTTTAAGACGGCTTCTGCTGATAAGGATGCCGGTGCGGCTTTCTTGAAATATAAGGATTTCAAGCCCTATGTGGATTATTTCAACAGCATGGAGGATGAGAATATAGCCCAGGCTATTCCCAATGCCCGTGCATCTCAATGGATGGAAGAAAACATTCCTCTTTTCGAGTGCTCTCAAAAGAACTTCGAGGAAATGTATTATTATCGTTGGTGGACGCTGCGCAAGCACATCAAGGAAACTCCGGTGGGCTATGGTATGACCGAATTTCTGGTAAACCGTTCGTATGCCGATAAATACAATCTGATAGCTTGTGCCATCGGTCATCATATTTATGAGAGCCGCTGGTTGCGTAATCCGGAATACTTGAATCAGATTATCCATACTTGGTATCGGGGTAACGAAGGAGGCCCGATGGCCAAAATGACCAAGTTTAGCTCGTGGAATGCGGTACTGGGACGTTACATGGTCGATGGAAACAAGGAGTTTTTGTTGGATATGGTAAAGGATTTGGAAGCGGAATATGCTCGTTGGGAAAAGACAAACCGCCTGCCCAATGGACTTTATTGGCAGGGAGATGTGCAGGATGGTATGGAAGAATCCATCAGCGGAGGCCGTCGTAAGCAATATGCCCGTCCCACTATCAACAGTTATATGTATGGCAATGCCAAAGCACTCTCTCTTATCGGCATCATGACAGGAGATGAGGGCATGGCCATGAAATATGGATTGAAAGCCGATTCCATTAAAACATTGGTACAGGATAAGTTGTGGAACACAGACCATCATTTCTTTGAAACGATGCGTGGAGATGCGTCCGCCGAGGTACGCGAGGCTATCGGCTATATCCCTTGGTATTTCAATTTGCCGGATGCTTCTTCCAAATACACTGTGGCATGGAAGGAAGTGATGGACGAGAAAGGTTTTTCCGCACCTTACGGACTTACCACTGCCGAGCGCCGTCATCCTGAGTTCCGCACGCATGGCGTAGGTAAGTGTGAATGGGATGGGGCTATCTGGCCGTTTGCATCTGCACAGACTTTGACCGCAATGGCCAATTTCATGAATAATTATCCTCAGACTGTATTGACAGATAGCGTGTATTTCCATCAAATGGAACGCTATGTGGAGTCGCAGCATCACCGTGGCCGCCCCTACATAGGCGAGTATCTGGATGAAGTGACCGGTTATTGGTTGAAAGGAGATCAGGAACGCAGCCGTTATTACAATCATTCTACTTTTAATGATTTGATGATTACCGGTTTGATAGGGCTCCGTCCGCGCATGGATAACACAGTGGAGGTGAATCCGTTGATTCCCGAAGGAAAGTGGGATTATTTCTGTTTGGATAATGTGTTGTATCATGGCCGTAACCTCACTATTTTGTGGGATAAGGACGGCAGCCGTTACCAGCGTGGAAAAGGTCTGCATATCTATGTGGATGGAAAGGAAGTGGGACACGCCGATACATTGACCCGTGTCCTTTGTGAGAATGTGCTATAAATTTGAATAAAGGGGATGTCTTAAGATAATAAACAGACTGTTGAAAGAAAAATGAATTACAGAAAATTCTTAATAGCCGCTTTGTTAGTTATGTCTTTCGCCGTGCAGGCGAAAGACATAACTGTTACCCGCCTGACGTGTGAGATGCGCGACGGAAGAGTGACCACCTCTGATACCCCTCGTTTGGGATGGCAGATGAGTTCGCCGGAAAATGGCACGCGGCAGACCGCTTATGAGATAGAGATTCGGGATGTATGGGCAGGAAAAGTAGTCTGGAACAGCGGCAAAGTAAAATCCGCTCAAAGCCAGTTGGTTTCCTGTGCGGATGCGGTCTTGGAGAAGGACAGGCATTATACTTGGCGTGTCCGTGTCTGGGATGAGGCTGATACGCCTTCGGCATGGAGTGCCCCCTCTGATTTCAGTATCCTGACTTCCGAAGCGGCTTTCGCCGGCAGTGAATGGATTGGGGCCATTACCCGTAAGGATGCCCGCATACCCGAAGGTCGGAAATATCATGGCAGTGAACTGAAAAAGCCTGAGGCAAAGGCCGCCTGGGATGCTGTGGATACTTTGGCAAAGAAAAGTATTTATCTGCGCCGTGAGTTCCATGTGGCAAAGAAAGTGAAAGACGCCACGGCGTATGTATGTGGCTTGGGCTTTTATGAATTTTCGCTGAATGGAGAAAAAGTGGGAGACAGCGAATTTGCCCCTCTTTGGAGCGACTATGACAAAAGTGTCTATTATAATACTTATGATGTCACCTCGCAAGTGAAGAAAGGCGGTAACGCCATCGGAGTCCTGCTGGGAAATGGATTTTACAATGTGCAAGGCGGCCGCTATCGTAAACTGCAAATCAGTTTCGGCGCTCCCACGCTTCGTTTTCGGATGGTGGTGAATTATGAAGACGGAACCAGTGAAACGATTGTTTCCGGAAAGGACTGGAAGTACGATTTCAGTCCCGTACTGTTCAATTGCATCTATGGCGGAGAAGATTATGACGCCCGCCGTGAGCAGAAAGGCTGGAACATGTTCGGTTTTAAAGAGCAGGATTGGCATCCTGTCGTGATTCAGGAAGCCCCAAAGGGGTGCTTCGTCCGCAGATAGCGCAACCGGTAAAGATCATGGAGCGTTATGATATCCGGAAAGTGACCAAGCTCACCGCTGAACAGATAACAGCCGCCTGCAAGTCAACCAAACGGACGGTGGACCCGTCTGCCTTTGTGCTGGATATGGGACAGAACCTGGCCGGGTTCCCCGAAATTACCGTCCGTGGAAAGAAAGGGCAGAAAATAACCTTGCTTGTATCCGAATCCCTGACGGACGAGGGAGCTTGCAATCAGCGTCAGACCGGCAGACAACATTATTATGAATATACTTTGAAAGGGGAGGGAGTGGAAACTTGGCATCCTCGTTTCTCCTACTATGGCTTCCGGTATATTCAGGTGGAAGGTGCTGTGCTGAAAGGGCAGAAGAATCCCTTCCGTCTTCCGGTGATCCAGAAGATACAGTCGTGCTTTGTTTATAACTCGGCTCCTAAAATATCCACCTTCGAATGCTCCAACCGCATCTTCAATGATGCCCACCGGCTGATAGAGAAAGCGGTGCGAAGCAACATGCAGTCTGTGTTTACGGATTGTCCGCACCGGGAGAAACTGGGCTGGCTGGAACAGGATCATTTATGCGGTCCCGGTTTGCTGTACAATTATGATTTGACGGGCTTTGTTCCTCAGACTCTTCAGAACATAGCCGATGCACAGCATGCCAACGGCGCGGTTCCTACCACTGCTCCGGAATATGTGGTGTTCGAGGGCCCCGGTATGGATGCTTTTGCCGAATCTCCCGAATGGGGATGTACCTTTGTGGTATTACCTTTCATGTATTATGAGACGTATGGGGATGATTCATTGATTAGAAAATACTATAACGGAATGCGCCGTTACATTGATTATATGACTACCCGTGCCAATGATGGAATCGTTTCTTTCGGACTGGGTGATTGGTATGATTATGGAGATTTCCGGGCCGGATTTTCTCGTAATACGCCTGTTCCTTTGGTAGCTACCGCCCATTATTATATGGTTGTTCGCTATCTGGTGGAGGCGGCACGTATGCTGGATAATAGGTATGATGTAGCATATTACACTCATTTGGGTGAAGAAATTAATAAAGCATTCCATCGGGAGTTTTATCACAAGGACACTCGTCAGTATGGTACGGGAAGCCAGTGCAGCAATGCCTTGCCTTTGTTCCTGGGAATGGTTCCCGCCGATGACAGACAGGCGGTGCTTGATAATCTGGTAGCGGATATAAAACGCCACGGCAACCGGCTGACCACCGGTGATGTGGGTAACCGTTATCTGTTCCAGACTTTGGCGCGTAACGGGTTGAATGAGCTGATGTACACCATGCACAACCATGAAGAAGCACCCGGCTATGGTTTCCAGCTGAAATTCGGAGCTACCACGCTGACCGAGCAATGGGACCCGCGGCAAGGTTCTTCGTGGAATCACTTTATGATGGGGCAGATTGATGAATGGTTCTTCAACTCGCTGGCGGGTATCCGCACCGTTGAGGGAAAACCGGGAATGAAGGAAATAGAAATACGTCCCCGTCC
>OHGG01000640.1_pt1 | contig 18538 bp, 18 predicted proteins | sample 1567641 | NCBI WGS metagenome assembly OHGG01 (sample SAMEA3879561, study PRJEB24766) | human gut metagenome | biome: human-associated habitat; feature: feces | place: USA | collected 1985/1987
CCTTTAATGTCACATCCGTACGCGCATGTCCCGTCAGCAGCAGCATCTCATGCGGGTTTTTAAATCCCGTAAAAGTGTGGCCTGTGCTTTCTTCTGCCTTTTCCAACAGTCTGCTAAGTGCGCGGACTTCCTCATCAATATGCTTTTTTTCTTCTGCTGCCGGGGTATAAGAAAGAAGTTCTTCCATTCTCGTTTTGAACCGTTCCTGATATGCCGTAATGTCAAGATAAGCAAGTGCCTTTAAATACGTGCTTTTTACAAAAAGAGTCTGCTCCCTTTCATATGCCGTAACAAGTGCATCTGCAGCCCCCATCCATTCCAGTTCCCCAAGGATCATCGCCACATTTTTGCGCACCTTTGGATCTTCTTCCTCTAATAATTCTAACAGCAATCCGCCATCCCCGATCATCGATACAAATTGCTCTTTTGCCGCCTCATCTTTGATCTGGGCACGCAGCCCAACAAGGTTTTCGCGGAGGTTTTCTCTTTTTTGTAATGCTTCGTAATATTTCTCTATCATACTGCTTCCTTCGACATAATTGATACTCTCATTTTACTGTATTTCCTCTGTTTTTGCAATACCGTTGGTCTCTATGTAATCGACAAGATCCGACTTAAACTGCTCCCATGCAGCCTCATTTTCCACATAATATTTCGGACAGTTTTTTCCGGTTACGTCATAATGACGGATGACATCATCCATGGTCAGATCATATCTGCCACAAAGCCATGCCACCAGATGCACTAATGTCTGGTAGGTGGCATCGTTGAATCTTCCGGTATCGTCCGGGATACAGCATTCGATGGAAATAGTATCATTGTTCCTGTCATTGGATGCATAGGAAATCTCTTTGCATGGGATGCATTGAATCAGTTCACCATCCAGTCCGATGACAAAATGACTGCTGGCATGTGTTTCATGGCTATCCTTTAAGCCTTCAAAATAATCACGGTTCTGCTGTGCTGTGGTTCCCGGATTTGCAGTATAATGCACCACAATGCCATTTACCTGATCAATTGCAAGTCCCGGTCTGGAATAATCATTTATCGTAAGAAGCTGCACATCATAATCCGGCGGATTCTCTACCACTTTGGTAATGGCTGCCGGCACATCTGCTGCTGCCAAATGTTTTCCCCTTATCCATCGGAGCAATTTCCCACCTAATACAAATATGAAAATTACTACAAGCGCAATTCCTAAAAGCAGCAGCATTCTCTGAATCCGCACCTGCTGCTGTCTTCTTCTGCGCCGGTATTCTGCTGCTGTATGTGGTTTCTCATATGTATATTTTTTTCTTCCTGTTTTTCTCTTTCCTCTTCCGGTCTGTCTCATTTATTTTTATCTGCTCCTATATGCGTTATCTGTTATTTCATTCCTTATCATCATACACCAAATGTTCCTTACATTTTATTAACAAAAACTTAATTTTCTTTTATGGTAATTTTACACAATTTTTTCACATCTTTTTTGTTGACATTTACCAAATGTAAGTATATAATACTAAACGAACAAAGAGGTTTGTTCAGATAATAAATTACATAAGGAGGGATTTGTATGTTCTTAGAGCAGGATGCAGTGCTGGGTCTTTCCAGGTTCGTAGCAAAATACGAAGCATATGTAAGAGAGATGAAAGCACAGAAGAAAGAACCTGTTACCATGTTAGCTTATCTGGTAGAAATGGTTCAGTAGACCAGTTGACCAAACGGCGCTTCATAGCCGCCGCTTTCCGTCACTGGTCTTTTTTTTTGTTCTTTTTTTCTCACTCTTTTGGAAATAACAAAACACAAATGGAATGCTGATGATTGCAGTCAGCCCATCTGACAAAGCCTGCGCAATCTCCACTCCCGCCAGCCCGATCCATTCCGGTAAAAGGAAAATCAACGGAAGAAATACAATTCCCTGACGGCACGCTGATAGAAATGCCGCCTTCCCCTGCTGCCCGATTCCCTGAAACAGCATATTACTTAAAATTCCTATGGGAATCAGCGGAAAAATCAGGCACTGGCTTCGAAAAGTAAAAATGCCGATTTGTGCTGCCATATCTTCTTTTAAAAAGAAGCTCATGGTCATCGGTGCGAAAAAGAATCCTGCCAGACCGATTCCTGCCGCCGCTATGGTGCTGCTCCATAAAGTAAAAATAAATGCCTGTTTTAACTTTTTTTTATTTTCAGCTCCAAACTGATACCCTGCCACCGGCTGAAAACCCTGACCATATCCGATAAAAAGGCTGAAAAATACCATAAATAACCGTCCGTCTACAGACATTGCTGCTACTGCCGCATCTCCATATCCTACCGCCTGCCGGTTTAACAATACGGCTGCCGCGCTGGCAAATCCCTGCCTGCAAAGCGACGGCAGACCATTTTTTATAATGCTACCATAGTCCTTTATTTTGAAAAAATTTTTACTTTGTTTCTTTCTATTCAGTTTCATTCTGCCATGCCAGAAACAGCCTCCCAGTACCATCGCTGCCACTGTCTGTCCGATAAATGCCGCTAATGCGGCTCCTTTTACTCCAAGATTTAAGACAAACAGAAACACTGGTGTCAGTATAATATCAAGAATTCCACCGGTTACCATTCCTGCCATAGATGCTTTCGCCCTGCCTTGCGCCCGAAGAAGCGTACCAAGTACCAGTGTCTCTATGGTAAAGGGTGCCGACAGCAATACAAAGAGGGCATATTCCCTTGCATATGGAAGCAGCTCTGTTGTTGCACCGGAAAGCTTCAGCAAAGGTGTCAAAAAAATCAGACCTGCCCCCAGACTTATAAGTCCAAGCAGCAGCCCTGACATAATTGCCGAATTTGCAATCTGCTCTGCCTGCTCTTTTTCTTTCTTTCCAAGGAGCCTTGAAACAAGGCTTCCCGCTCCCATGCCAACAGTATAGCCCACTGCCTGTATCCATGCCACCAGTGCAAATGTAATTCCGACCGCTCCGGTTGCCCTGCTGCCAAGTCTTGTTACAAAGAAGGTATCCACGATACTGTAAGCAGAAATTACCAGCATACTAAGTACCGTAGGTGCCGCCAGTGACAAAATCACACGATGCACCGGTTCTGTTTCCATCCTCTGTTCCAGGCTCTTATTCTCCATGAGTGCCCTCACTGTCTGATGGAACATATTTATATCCGACTCCGTGCACCGTTATGATATAACGCGGCCGTCTGGGATTCTTTTCAATTTTCTTCCGGATACTCTTAATATAGGAATCTATGGTTCTGTCATAGCCATCAAAGGCATCCTCTAACGCATAAGTAATCAACTGGTTTCTGCTATATACCCGGTGGGGAGATTTCACCATGGTATATAAAATTTTATATTCATTAGGTGTCAGATGAATCTTTTTCCTGCCTCTTCTGATACAATGATTGTCTACTTCTAAGATACAGGCCGTTCCAATTTCAATCTGACTTCCTGCCCGCCTGTCTTCTTCGTATACAATGCGGTAGCCCTCTTCTAAAAGCTGCTGGCAGAGTTCCTGGGGCATCCTTCCTTCTGACTCCTGAATGATAATGGTTCCCTTTGTTCCCATATATCTTCTATCCTTCCTGCTACAATCTTTTCTACTAATTTATACTCTTTTCTATTGTAGTCAGTATCTCCACGGATAAAAATTTTTATTCTCTTTATACAATTCTTCGGATAGAAAGAATCGTCCGGTAGCCTGCATTTGATACTTTAATTCCGGTCTTTGCTGAGCTTGCATGCACAATCTGTCCGTTTCCGATATAGATTCCGATATGACCGGAATACCAGATTAAATCTCCCGGCTGTGCCTCTGCCAAAGATGCCACTGCGCTTCCGCAGGCTCCCTGCTCACCGGAGGTTCTTGGCAGATTAATTCCAAAATTCCTATATACACTCTGCACAAAGCCGGAACAATCCGCCCCATTTGTAAGACTGGTTCCACCATATACATATGGATTTCCTACAAACTGCAATCCATAATCTGCAATCTGCCTGCCTAAACCGGCATCAGATGCAGACGCCGCTGTTCCGCTGTTTCCGGATGCAGCATTTCCAGATGTTGAAGCTTTAGATGTTGTATTCCCTGCTGTTGTATGATTGGTGCTCTGCTTCGCTGCTGCCTTCTTTTGTGCTGCTGCCTGCTGCTCTGCCGCTTTTCTTCTGGCTTCTGCTTCCTGTGCCGCTCTTCTTGCGGCTTCTTCCCTTGCTAACCGTTCTGCTTCTTCCTGAATGGATTCTGCATGGGGATATTCCGTATAGGTTTCTACATAATCTGCTGCTACATAGCCCTCCCCTTCCTCTGCATCAACCTTTAACCAGCCATCCAGTGTCTCTGTCACCGTTAGTATATCGCCTCCCGGCACCAAACCTAATACGGCGGCCTCTGTGGATGCTTCCGTACGCACTTTTAAAGTTGTTGTAGTTACCCGGGCAAGCTGTGTGCCAATTTCTTCCGCAAGTGCTCTTGCTTCTTCTCCCACACAGACATATTCTGCACTGACATATCCGCTGACTGAACCGGAAGTAATATAATACCAGCCCTCTTCTGCTGCCTCTATCACACCTACCGTATTACGGTAAAGTTTTCCAAGCACTTCTCCTTCTGTAGACGGTTCTTTTCGAATATTCACATAATTCGGTGCGATTGCAACCGCAAGTTCCGGCTGGTCTGCTGCCGGCATTTCCTCTTCTGCATTTCCAAGTGAAAGTTCTGCCACATCATTTATTTCTGCTTCGCCTGCTGCTTCACCTTCTGCCAGTTCACCAGCTCCTGTCTGTATCTGCTGCAGTGCATACTGCTCAGATAAAATGCGCTGCTCATTCAGTGCCCGGATTACGCCTGCACCGGATGCAGCTGGTGTCTCCATGGCATTGACATTGGTCCATAATGAAGTTGTGGTCGTCAGGATTGCGGCTGCAAGCCATAATTTTTTTACTGTTTTGTATTTCATATCTGTCTCCTTACCTATGTAATCATCAGGTATTGCAGAAGAGATATTCTATTTATTTTTACTAAGTAAGAAATAGCCGGGCAGCCCGGCAAGTACTAAGGCTGTATCATAACTGCAAGGGGCACTAAGAATTTCGGATTATATTCTTTTTTATCCGGCAAGCGGTGCAAATTCACATCCATGTTCATCTGCGCCTCGCCGGTACATCCCTGTACCGGCGTTGCCTGTTTCCGAACGAATTTCATAAGTCCCTAACAACCCTCCCTCATGTATCTGCAATCATCCAGGCAGAGGCTGGTGTTATTTCTATTACATTTCTATTTTCAATTTTATTTCCGATGTCCCATGTAGGCATACATCTTATCGGAAGCAAATCACAGGAGCAGGAGCGATATTCTCTTTCCCTGCTTTTGTTTTACAATGCTGCTTCAGCGGCTGCCAGCTTGTCCAGTGCACTCTGTGGTACCTTCGCTTTTGCGCCCTCGCTTAAGGCATTATAGGCATTTCTTGCATTGGCTACTGCTGCTGCATCTGTGGCAGTTATCGTATCTGGCAATGCCATGATTGTATTCGTTACATTCTGTGCATCTATACTTTCCTGATTCTGCAATTCCTGCAGGGCCTGTTCATACTGCAACTGTGACAGAGCTGACTCGGCTGCTGTCAGCACATTCAGATTCTTTACATATGCTTTGGCGCTGTCAGATAAAGCATCATACTGGGAACGGACAGACGCAATGGTTCCTGCGGAGTCCAGGGTTACTGTTCCAATGGAGGTGATTGCCTCATCTACTGCAGATGCTGCATCCATATCCTTGCCCTTCTGGCTCTCGGTTCCCGGCAGTTCATAAACAAGCACCGGATAACCAGCTTCTATATTTTCATAAATTGTTTTTGCTGCACTGTATGGAAGATTGATACATCCATGTGAACCGCTTCTTTTATAAATTGTTCCACCAAAAGTACTTCTCCAGCTGGCATCATGCATTCCAACACCACCGTTAAAAGGCATCCAGAAAGATACCGGAGACTCGTAATCTTCGCCGCGAAGCACCGCATCCTTTGCCTTATAAGTAACACCAAAAGAGCCGGACGGCGTTCCATGATTCTTTGCAAGGTTACCGGAGACAAAATCAGATTCTACCACCAGTGATCCGTTCTTATAGAAAAACAAATGCTGTGCGGTCAGATTGATTTCCACATATGTATTACCATAGTCATTCTCACCATGGCTGTTAGCCGTCTGGGAATAAACCGGCTCTCTTGTTACATCCTTACCGGCTTTCAAATCCTCCAGTATCATTTCCTTTTCAGCTGCATTATCTACCCACCATCCGTAATTTCCACCATAAATTGTCACTGTCTGTCCATAAGAGGTATCCAGTGTCCGGTTTCCATAGGCGGTATTATAATTTTTTGCCATAGCTTTTACATAAGAACTCAATGCCTCATCATCTACAGACACATTGAAATCATCATCCACAGAAAGCCAGGTACTGATGGTTTCTCCATCCAAAACCACATCATCCTTGCCTTCTGCCTGATAGGTAATCTTCATCTGGGTATATTTATTCAAAGTATCCAATGCATCCTGAAATACATCATCCTCTTCTTTTACCTTTGGGTCTTCATAACAGCCTTCCACGGAAAGGTCAAATTCCGGCTGCATTTTATCCAAGGCTTCTTTGATTTTCTCCGTAAATGCATCCTTATCGATTTTTGTTCCATATACCTCCGGCTGCACTTCATAGCCATCCTTTGTATAATCCTTAATCTGTGCATTTTCGGAATCCGTCCATTTGCTTTCATCCATACAGGACAAATTATCCAGAACATCCTTCAATTTTTCTTCATCAAAAGATATCATAGTCTCCGCTTCGTATTTCTGTGGAGAAATAAGATAGTACGGCCATGCAAATCCATTCTGTTTCTTTAAAAGCTCTTTTACCTGCTTATCAAATACCGGCTCCATGTCAATGTCTGTTCCATTGATGCTCTCTGTCTTATCCTCACGCTCCACCAGTTTCATCTCATACCTGGATGCCTGCTTCGTGATCTTCTTTTCCACACCACTGGTTGAGGAAGCGGATACCCCCACATTATTTATCGTGGTACGAAATGCAAAATGGCTCTGAAAAAACAGTGCCAGTACCAGATAAATCACAACTAATATTCCTACAGGAATTCCGATTACACAAAGGAGTTTTTTTCTGCTCATTTTTTCCTTTGCAGTTTCCTGCTGTTTCTCTTCATTCTTCTTCATATCCCTTAACCTTTCTATTTTGCTAGTTTCCATTATAGTTGACCGTTTTTCTTTGTCAATGAAATCCCGCATTTGTAATATTTATTTAAAAAATGAAATACATTTTCTTGTATTCTTGCACAATGAAAATGTTCCTTTTCCATTAAAATCTTAAGAATTCCATAAAAATTATTAAATTCGATTTTATAGCATTGTTTTTTAAAAAATGCTGTGCTAGAATTCCACCATAGAAGTAGTATTCTTACATTAAAAAAGGGGAATCCGATGTTGAAAAAAGATAACTTTAAGCAAAATCTCAAAGCATTTTTTCAAAAATATAAGCACGCATGGGTTCTGCTGTATGTATTCATATATTTTCCATGGTTTACCTATCTGGAAAAACATGTGACTTCAAATTTCAACGTAATACATACTGCACTGGATGATGAAATCCCATTTATAGAATTTTTCATCGTACCATATATGTTATGGTTTGGATATGTCGCATATGCGGTTCTTTACTTTTTCTTCAAAAATAAAGAAGATTATTACCGGCTCTGTACATTCCTGTTTGTGGGAATGACTGTATTTCTGGTAGTATCCAGCCTCTATCCAAACGGACATTATCTCCGCCCGCATTCCTTTGAGCATGACAATGTCTTCACCCATATGGTAGCCTGGCTTTATGCAACCGATACACCGACAAACCTGTTTCCAAGTATTCATGTTTATAATTCGCTCGGTGTTCACATTGCAATCTGTAACAGTAAAGAATTTAAGGATCGTCCGAAGTTAAAGCTGGCTTCTTTCATTCTTATGGTCAGCATTATTCTTGCAACCATGTTCTTAAAACAGCATTCTGTATTTGATGTGGTTACTGCATTTGTAATGGCTGCTGTCATGTACTCTTTCGTCTACGGCAGGAACTTTGCTTTCGGCCGCAGCAAGGCAAAAGAATCTTTTGAAAAACAGCTTAAGCACATATAGATTTTTATAAAAGAACTGCCGCTCCATTTTGAGCAGCAGTTTTTTTATTTCAAATGTTCGATTTCATCCATCCAGATACGCACTGATGCATCACTTGGCATTCTTAAATCACCTCTTGGTGATACTGCTACCGTACCGACCTTTGGTCCATCCGGCAGACAGGAACGTTTAAACTGCTGTGAGAAGAAACGGCGGTAGAAGGTCTTTAACCATTTCAAAATCACTGCATTGTCATACTGCCCCGCAAATGCCACCTGTGCCAGGCGATATATTTTTGCCGGAGCAAAACCAAATCGCATCACATAATATAAATAGAAATCATGCAGTTCATATGGTCCTACAATATCCTCTGTCTTCTGGGCGATTTTTCCATTTTCCGGTGGAAGCAGTTCCGGGCTGACCGGTGTATCTAAGACATCATAAAGTACAATTGAAAGTTCCTTGTTTCCACAGGTGTCTGCATAATAGTGTACCAGATGGCGCACCAGCGTCTTCGGTACGGATGCATTCACTCCATACATGGACATATGGTCACCGTTATAGGTAGCCCAGCCCAATGCCAGCTCTGACATATCTCCAGTTCCGATTACCATACCATTATTCTTATTGGCAATGTCCATCAGAATCTGGGTACGTTCCCTTGCCTGTCCATTTTCATAAGTGACATCATGTACACTCTCATCCTGACCAATATCCCGGAAATGAATGCGTACTGCCTCTTTGATATCTACTTCTATCAGCTTTGCGCCAAGACAGCGAATGAGACTTAATGCATTCTCATAGGTACGGTCAGTGGTTCCAAAGCCCGGCATGGTAACTGCATATATCTGCTCTCTCGGAAGCTTCAGCCGGTCAAACGCCTGTACCGTAACCAGAAGTGCCAGTGTGGAATCCAGTCCACCGGAAATGCCTACCACTGCGCATTTACATCTGGTATGCTCTAACCGTTTCTTAAGTCCCATGGACTGAATAGCTAAAATCTCTTCACAACGTTTATCACGCTTGCCCTTATTGCCCGGAACGAATGGCGCCGGATCCACAAAACGGCTCAGTGTGGTATCTGATTTATCAATAAAGAAAGAAAATCTAAGATAATCCTTGCTTCTGCTGCCTGCTGCAAAAGTGCTCATTCTCCGTCTTTCGGATACCAGACGTTCCATATCAATTTCAGAATATACCGTCTCATTGGTAAAACGTTCGGATTCTGCTAAAACCACTCCGTTTTCTGCAATGATATTATGACCGGAATATACTACATCCTGTGTGGATTCTCCATCTCCGGCACTGGCATAGATATAACCGCAGAGCAGGCGGGCAGACTGTCCTGCAACAAGCTCTCTCCGGTAAATATCCTTTCCGGTTGTCTCATCACTGGCAGAAAGATTTACGATTAAAGTTGCTCCTGCCAGAGCATGGGAAATACTCGGCGGGTTCGGTGTCCATACATCCTCGCAGATTTCCACACCGATTACCAGCTCCGGCAATACATCATCACACTGGAACAAAATGTGGCTTCCCATCGGTACATGATAAGCCGGTGCAATATCTACACCCTCTGCTTCTTCTTTTCCCGGAGAAAAATATCTTGCTTCATAGAATTCATTGTAATTTGGAATATGGGTTTTTGGCACGATGCCGATAATCTCGCCTTTGTTTAAAGCTGCTGCCACATTATAAAGCTTGCCTTCATGCATCAGGGGCAGACCAACAAATACAACGGCATCCAAAGCACCGAGTTCCTTTGCCAGCCATACCAGCCGCTCCCTTGCGCTTCTTAACAAAGTCTCCTGTAAGAATAAATCTCCACAGGTATATCCGGTAATGCAAAGTTCCGGGCACACAATGACTTTGGCTCCGTTTGCTGCTGCTTCCATTACTGCTGCTTTTATTCGAATGGTATTTTCTACCGGATCTGCGACTACTACTTTTGGTGTTACTGCTGCTACTTTGATAAATCCATCTCTCATTTTCTTATCTCCCTTAAATCATCTGGACTGAATACATAATTCTCATTACAGAAATGACATTTTACTTCAATCGGTTCTTCATCTTTGATTAAATCATCCAAATCTTTCTTGCTTAAGCTTGCCAGTGCTTTTGCCACACGTTCTTTGGAACAGTCACATTGGAAGGCAACCGGCATCGTATCATTGATTTCAAGCTTCATCTCTCCTAAGATTTCCTCTAAAATCATTTCCGGTGTCATACCCTTTTCCAACATTTCTGTTACAGATGCTATCTGTGCGATTTTCTGCTCCAGGGCATCAATGACTGCGTCCTCTGTAAACGGCATCAGCTGAATGATAAACCCGCCTGCCTGACGCACTGTATTGTCCTTATTCATGAGAACTCCTAAACCCACGGAAGATGGTACCTGCTCGGATACTGCAAAATAATAGGTTAAATCCTCTGCGATTTCACCGGTCTGAAGCTCTGTCTGTCCCACATATGGATCTTTTAATCCCATGTCTTTTATGACACTTAAAACACCACTTCCAATGGCTCCGCCTACATTTAATTTACCGGCTGCATTAGGTGGCAATATCACATCTGCCACGCCCGGATAGCCTTTTACACCCCCGTTAGCATTGGCAGTTACCGTAAGGCCATGCATCGGACCATCGCCCTGAATCTGCAGGGTCAGAAGGTCTTTTTCTCCCTTCATCATGCTGCCCATCATTGCTGCTGCGCTCATGGCACGTCCTAATGCTGCTGTTACAATCGGGCTGCTGTTATGACGGACTCTTGCTTCCTCCGTCATCTCTTTTGATGTAATCGCAAATGCACGAATCTGTCCATCTGCAGCTGTTGCTCTCACCATATAATCTGACATTTTTTCTTCCTCTTTCTTCTTATTTCCCCTGTTCTCTTGCGATGATATAAATCCGTTCACTGCAGGCTGTCGGTTCTTTTCCCGTCTCTACGTCAAAGACACCTTCCCATTTCATACCGGCTTCTTCGATTAATTTTCGTACAGTTTCTATCTCATACGCCCGCTGAAAATGTGTTTCTTCATATCTCCGGAACAAATCATCCTCTTCTTTGATAAAAAGTGTTAAATCATACTGATTGACCTGTTCCTCCGGGTCATAATAATTTTCCCAGATAAAGCTGCTGTCCTCTCTGGTCTCGCAGAAGCTGTTGTCTCCCAAGAGTTCCTCATATTTATATCTGGTATTCATATCAAAAATAAAGATTCCGCCCGGGTCGAGATAATTATTGACCAGGGAAAATACCTGTCTCAAATCCTCTTCTGACATGATATAATTCATGGAATCGCAGACACTTACTACTGCCCGGATGGTTCCATACAATTCAAACTCCCGCATATCCTGAAGAAGATACAGTATCTCTGTATTTTCCATGGTATATTCTCTGGCTACCGAAAGCATTTCCTCGGAATTGTCCACCCCAATCATATCATAACCTTCTGCTGCTAAAAGTCTCGTCATCCTTCCGGTTCCACAGCCAAGTTCCAAAAGCAGGCCATCGTTTATCCCCTCTGCTTTTAATATGTCCACCAGATATTTTTCCCATGCTTCATAAGGGACATTGTCCATAAATGTATCATAAACTGTTGCAAATTCTGTATATGCTTCCACACAACCACTCTTTCTGTCCTATTCTTCTGTAATACTAACAATTTTCCCTGATAAAAGCAAGTAGTCGCTCCCTAAGGCTTGATTATTTTTCCCTAAAACTTTATACTTAAAATCATAACACTACTGGGAGGAATTATGACAAACCAATTAGACCACTATATATCCAACCACATCAAAAGTCTTTACCGGCATAAGCTTTTTTCGCCGATTCTATATATGATACTGTTGATTGTTCTTTGGATTATCTTTCCCATCGGCACCATCTTAAGTCCGAAGGTTATCAACGAAAAAACTTCTCTTGATAAATTATATAAAGAGAATGACCGGTATGTCTGTATTACGCTGACGGATTTAAAATTTACCGGATACACACAGGAAGTCTTAGGGCAGACCCATGGATATTACTACTATACGATTCAGGATGGGGGCTGTAATATCGTACTGCTCTCTCCGAAGACCAGCGAAGAGGGACTTCCGAATATTAACAAAGTAACCGTTCATGCCAAAATCCAGACCGCAACCAAATCCTACCATACCCTGCTTTCTAAAATTGCAGCAGATTTGAACTGGACAGACAGCGGTATTTACGGAGAAAGCTCCTCCTATTATATCAGTGAGCCCGGTTTCCGTTACGGCTTCAGTATCTTTCTGATTCTGCTTTTTGCATGCAGTGGACTTTATGCCATTTTCAGTATCATATGTTATTTTGTATACATTCATTTTCCATGGCTGTCACCGCCCTGCCAGCAGCTTGCCCGGTTCGGTTCTCCGAAGACTCTTCTTATGCAGGCAGAAGAAGAACTGGCGACACTGCCACAGCTGGCTACGGAAGATATGTTTATTACCGAGCATTTCTTTATTGAAATCTCTACGGATGGAATTGCCTTTGTTCCGATTCAGGAAATCATCTGGCTTTATAAACATTCCACGCTGCACAAGTTCTTCTGGTACCATTTCAGTATCTCCTATACGCTGTGTATCTCTGCGAAAAAGCACTTATACATCCAGTGTCCGAAGAACTTAAAATCCGATATCGACGGTATCATCGACTACTTAGCAGAAGCAAATCATGATATTCTTGTAGGCTTCAATGAAAAGAACCGCCTGAAGGTACAGGAAATTCAGGGAACACCATTGCAGTTTGAGAAGTTTATTGCACTGTTGAAAAAAAGATTATAAAAAATATGGGAATTCCGCATTACGGACTTCCCATATTCCCGGTATTTAATATTACCGGCAGGATGTGCTGATTGATTCAATGGCTACTGCCCCGCCACGCACTACTTCGATGGTCCTGAAGCGGCGTTTTAAAAGAGCTATCAGTTCATTGTTGCGGCGTTCTGTCAGCTTGCACTCTAACAATACACTGTCTTCCCCAATATCTGCCACATCTACTTTAAAGGTTGTTGCAATCTGAAATACCTCCTCTTTATCTTCCACGCTGCAATGCAGCACTTTTGCAAAAAGAATCTCTTTCATATGGATTGGTACATTGGTTAAATCAATTACCTTAATGACCTCTATCATACTGTTTAACTGCTTCTTAATCTGTTCAAATGTAATATCATCACTGGTTACACAGATTGTCATACGGGACATACTCTCATCTTCCGTGGTTCCTACGGTAAGACTCTGGAGGTTATAGGATTTGCCGGAAAAAAGTCCGGATACCTTCGCCAGTACACCAACCTGGTTTTCTACATATAATGCAATCCATCTGTTTTTCATACCAACGTTCCTCCTATTTCAAAATCATCTGGCTCATTGCAGTTCCACTCTTAACCATCGGAAGTACAATGTCCTCTGTTGCAATCATAAATTCTATTACGGTAGAAGTCTTTTTATTCTTCTTTGCCTCTTCGAAGGCTGCATTCATTTCTTCAGTGTTCGTTACACGAATACCCTTTGCGCCATAGCTTTCTGCCCATTTCACAAAATCCGGTTCATATACCGGGCAGTCTTTTCCCGGTCCCTTACAGTTGCTCGGACATTCCTTATGCTGACGCAGGCAGGTTGCAGAATAACGTTTTCCGTAGAAAAGCTGCTGCTGCTGGCGAACCATGCCAAGATAAAAATTATTTAAAATGCAGACAATTACCGGTGCATCCTGGCATACTGCCGTTGCCATTTCCTGCATATTCATCTGGAATCCACCATCTCCGGTGATACAGATAACCTCTTTTTCCGGACAGCCGATTTTTGCTCCGACTGCTGCCGGGAATCCAAAGCCCATTGTTCCAAGGCCCCCTGATGTAATAAAGGTTCCGCCACGTTCCATCTCAAGATACTGGGTTGCCCACATCTGATGCTGCCCAACATCTGTTGCAATAATGGCTCCTTTGAAATGCTCATTGATTCCTTCCATAATCATCTGTGGGGAAAGTCCCTTATCTCTTCGCATTTCCAGAGGATTTTCTTTGTTCCATTCCTCAATGCGGGCTATCCAGGCTGTTGTTTTCTTCGGTTCTGCCCACTCTGATAATTTTTCCAGTGCGGTTCTTGCATCTGCTACTACCGGTACATCCACCACAACGTTTCTGGAAATGGATGCTGTATCCACATCTACATGAACAATTTTTGCCTTTGGTGCAAACTCATTCAAATCGCCGGTAATGCGGTCATTGAATCTTGTTCCGATGGAGAATAATACATCACACTCAGAAACTGCCATATTGGCTGCATATCTTCCATGCATACCGCAGTTTCCCATATAATAAGGATTGGATGTGCCAATGGCTCCTTTTCCCATAATGGTGGTAACAACCGGCACCTGCATTTTAGTAACAAATTCATCAAAAATATCATTGGCACGGGCAATGTTGATTCCGCCTCCGGCAAGAATCAATGGTTTCTTGGCACTCTTTAAAAGCTTATATGCCTTTTTCAACTGTCCGATATGTACGCCTTCATTTGGCTTGTAACCACGAATCTGCACACTCTTTGGATAATCGGATGGTCCACTCTCTAACTGGATATCCTTTGGGATATCCACAAGAACCGGTCCCGGTTTTCCGGTGGTCGCAATGTGAAATGCCATGCGGATTATTTTTCCCAAATCTTTTCTGTCCCGAACGGTTACGCCGTATTTTGTTATGGAACGGGTCATTCCTACAATATCAACCTCCTGAAAGGCATCATTTCCAATCAACGGAAGTGGCACCTGACCGGTAATGCAAACAAGCGGAATGCTGTCAAAATGCGCATCTGCGAGTCCTGTAATAATATTGGTGGCACCCGGTCCGCTGGTTACCAGGCATACGCCCGGCTTTCCGGTAGCTCTCGCATATCCTTCTGCCTCATGAATCAGTCCCTGCTCATGTCTGGGAAGCACCAGGTGAATATCATCCTGTTTATATAATTCATCAAAAAGGTCGGTGACCATTCCGCCCGGATAACCAAATATGGTATCCACGCCTTCTTCCATCATCGCCTTTACAAATAATTTTCTTCCTGTAATATCCATCTAACATCCTCCTCTATATCAATCCCATGGTCTTAAGGATAAAAATCCAGCCAGTTAAGGTAAATGCTCCCAAAAGTGTTGTTGTCACAATAATACTTGCTGTCAGCACACCATCATTTTTCATGTTCTTTGCCATGATATAACAGCTCGGCGTTGTCGGGGATGCAAGCATGATCAGAATTGCGATCATTTTCTCCCCACCAAATCCCATCCAGACTGCGACCGGAAGGAAAATGAGCGGCTGGATCACTAACTTGATCAGAGATGCCGCGATCGTCGGCTTGATCTTCGCAAGTGCCTTTCTGCCCTCAAATCCGGCTCCGATCGTGATCAGTGCAAGCGGTGTAGCCATCTGCGCCACACTGTTGACCGTCTTATTGATAATCGTTGGAAATTCGATTCCTAAAAGTCCGACGATCAATCCTGCTAAAATGCCAAGAATGATCGGGTTTTTGGCGATTCCGATACATGCCTCTTTGATTTTTTGTTTTCCATCCACCCCGCTTGCATTTTCTCCCTCAAAGGTCAGCACGATCACGGAAAAAATATTATAAAGCGGCACCGCACTGACGATCATAAGCGGCCCCATCGCCGAGGTTCCATAGATATTCTGGATAAAGGCAAGTCCCATCACCGCCGCACTACTGCGGAACGATGCCTGCACAAAAGCTCCCCGCATAGTCTGATCCTTTAAAAACAGCTTCACGCCACCCAAGATCAGCCAGAAACACGCGGTACTGACAAGCGCACAAAACAATACATATTTTAAATCGAATACTGCCCTGATATCCACGCCCGCAATATCACGGAACAGCATAAACGGCAGTGTTACCTTAAAATTAAAACGGTTTGCCACCGTGACAAAATTGTCGTTTAACATACCGATCTGTTTTAAAAAATAGCCGATGACCATCACTAAAAAAATCGGAAACGTCACATTGATACTGTAAATAAAATTTTCCATCTTTGCTGCACTGCTTTCTGTTTACGTTTACTTATTTTCTGACTCTCTCATACCGGTAAAAATAATACTCAAGATCAAAATACGTCTGTTCCTCACTGTCTGCCGTTATCTCCCATGCCGGATCTGCATCCAGATCCGGGAAATGTGCATCCGCATCGTATGCAAAATCGATTTTTGTGACATGCGCCACATCACATTCATCGATGAGCTGGCGATAAACAGATTCCCCGCCGATCACATAAATATCTTCGCTGTTATACTTTTCTAACTCTTCATGTAATTCTTCCATATCATGCACGATCAGCGCTCCCGGAACCCGGAACTTTTTATCATGTGTCAGCACAATATTCGTCCGTCCCATTAAAGGCAGTCCATTTGGAAATGTCTCCAATGTCTTTCGTCCCATCACAACCACTTTGCCCATCGTCGTCTCACGGAAAAACTTCTGATCCGCCGGAATTCTCACCAGTAACTCATTTTTATTGCCGATTGCCCAATTTTGATCCACTGCTGCTATTAAATTCATTTTTTACGCCTTTCTGTTCGTGCAACTTGTTGCGAAGAGGCGACGAGAATCTTAAATTCTCGGAGGCATGTTTTTTTATGCCTTGCCATCAAAGCTATTTGTTTTTGCTCAGAAACAAATAGCCGTGTGAAAGATCTTTTTTTCACACGATTCTCCATCCTGATCACTGCACTGCTTTTCAAGCATCATGCTCTTATCCCGCGCACAGTTTCTTCTCTCTCAAACTCTCATTTTACCCAATTTCCACGAAAATGACAAGGTGTATTTCTATTGCTTTTTCTAACAGAATGGGGTATATTATCATTATGTTTATTTGATTTTTATCCATGCTGGGCATGTGAATAATAAAACGGAGGATGATTATGAGTCAGGCAAAAGTTGACCGCTATAAAGAAGAGAAAGCAAACCGCAAAAAGATTCTTGCAAAAGAAAAAAGAAAACGTATCGCAGGCACCATCTGTGGATGGTTAATTGCATTACTTATCGTCGGATGGGCAGGATACTCCGGTTATAACGCTTACGAAAAGAGCAGACCGATCAAAACGATCTATGCTGATCTTGACGCTATCAATAATTACATGGATACGCTCAGCACAGAAGAATAACTTTTTTACACAAAAAGGTTCCGGTACATCCGGAACCTTTTTTGATTCTTGACAACACACAGTTCTCAAACCTCTCATTCTTTGATTTTAAACTGTGTTAATCTGCCTCTCCCTCTGCGATCTCCGCTTTCGCAAGCGCATTTTCAATCGCATTTAAAAGTACGATCGATGTATACTGATTATCCGTATGATATGTAATCCCTTCCGTCGACTGCTGTTTTATCACCTGTTCACTGACATTTTCCAATGCCGGCTCCATAAGCGGATACATTGTCGCCACTGTTTCATCCAGACTGACCAGGGAAATGGATTGTATACGGTTTTCATCTACAATGACCTGTACATCGGCTGACTGGCTGCCCATCATTACCGACGAAGTGTATACGCCTGCCGTATACTGCATCGTTGGCTCTGCATCGCCCTTCTGTTTTTTTGGTAAAAACATGAAAAGCAGCAATATGACCAGTACGATCCCAAGTCCGACAAATATCGCTGTATAGATAACCTCCTTCATATGAAGGACCACGATCCTCGTCTTTGCGCTCACCCTGTACCTCCATGGTATCGATTGTTATATTGTATGAGTGCAAAGCATATTACATGCACGCTTCTTTTAAACATTCTTCATATTCTTTTACCGGCAGTGGACGCGAAAAATAGTATCCCTGAATATCATCACAGTCCAGATTGCACAAAAACATCAGCTGCTCTACCGTCTCAACACCCTCTGCCGTAATTTCCATGCCAAAACTCTGTGCCAGCTTTGTAATTGAATTTAACAATTTCTCTCCGTTATCGTCCCCTATGTAATCGACAAGACTTTTATCCAGCTTGATCGTATCGAAATGCATACGGTTTAAAGCTGCAAGGGATGAATATCCACTTCCGAAATCGTCCAGAAGTATCTTAAATCCTGCCGTGTGAAACTGCTCTAACAGATTAAATATTTCATTATTATCAATCGTTGCACTTTCTGTAATCTCCAGCTGAATGTATTTCGAATCAAGGTCAAACGACCGGATAATACTTTCATATTTTTCAACGACACTTGAATAATAGAGGCTGACACGCGAAATGTTTACCGAAACAGGAAGCATCTTCTGTCCCTGTTTCTGCCACTCTTTCTGCTGCCTGCGCACAGCTCGGAATACATACTCATCGAGCCGGATGATATTTCCATTCCGTTCAAACAATGGAATAAACTTAAGCGGCGGAATCAGTGCTCCATC
>OHGG01000642.1_pt1 | contig 18522 bp, 20 predicted proteins | sample 1567641 | NCBI WGS metagenome assembly OHGG01 (sample SAMEA3879561, study PRJEB24766) | human gut metagenome | biome: human-associated habitat; feature: feces | place: USA | collected 1985/1987
GATTGTACATTTTTATTTTCCACTTTTTGTACATTTAAATAGTATCATTTACACACGATTTCTTTATTCAGTTTCTGCAGTTTCATCTGCCCTTCCAGCATTTCAAAACCGGCCACTTCCGGCAGGTCCACTTGAGCCATCTTGCTGACTGCTGCCTTCTGCTTTTCAATATTTTCCTGCATTTGCACAAGCAACTGCTCATAAGTCTTTTTCTGTTCCAGATAGGTTGTCTTATCGGTCAAGCTAAGTTTGTAGTTCTCGTATGCATCACGCAAATCCCTATTAATATGCTCGTCGCTGTTCTCCATATCTACCAGATGTTGTCCCGCCAGTTTCAATCGCTGTGCCTGTTTCTCACTGAAGAAATCATAAGTATTCCCTTAAATGCAACATCAATTTCACCGATACCTCCCACATAATCTGCACTATCATAATTCTCATTGATAGCAATAAACCGCACACTCATAAAAGGGAATATCTGCTCGATGTATTTTCCATGTTCAATGTGGTCTCTGGAAAATCTGGAGAAATCTTTCATAATAACACAGCTAATCTGTTTTCTCTTCACAAGGTCCAGCATTCTCTGCATATCCGAACAATCCATATTTTTACCGATATAACCATCATCAACGAAAACATCCACCAGCTTCAAATCGTCGTGAGCATCAATAGATCCTTCCAGCAAAAGCTTTTGATTGGAAATACTGTTACTTTCCTGCTTGTCCCATCCGTCGATATCTTCATCTCCCTGAGACAATCTCAGATACATACCGGTTCTATATACATCAATTTGTTTCTTACTCATTCCATTTTCTCCTGTTGTTCTTCTTTTTCTCGTCTGCTATTGGTATTTTAGCGACGCTCTGCGTTTTATATAGCAATTCATAACATCCGTAATACTGCAATTACCGGCAAAGGTCGACTGTACAGTATATTTTCCATACCGTTTTACCTTCCCCTGCACATTCTTCTCATGCTGTAAACCTTCCGTTTAACATGAAAAAACAGCTTAAAATATCATTTCACCTTCACTCCGGCTAAGAACTAAAAAAAACCACTCTCCATAGTTAACAAAGTCAATTGTTACACTTGTAACAACTGCTAATCGCACATACATACGAAAGTACGACAAGTAAAACAAAAATTGCACCATTGGCATTTTGCATTGCTTGTAATTATTTACTTAGTCCTAACACGGAACCCACAGGTTCCGTTATCGTATGTAATGAGCTTTCGCTCGCTTTGTTGACCATGGACAGCGGTCTGCATTTTTAGCATCTTATAAATCACTGATATTTTTAAGCTGCCTATTGCCAATCACAAGTGTGACACACACTATCTAACATCATCAGGTAACCGGTCTTATGCCGGTACTTTTTCAACAACTTCACGCTCAAGATAAGATAAAAACAATGCTTCCAAAGTCTTATCTTCTGCATAAAAGCAAGCGATATTTACCGTAGTTCCTCTGGTAGTTTTTATCTTGATATTCTTATCTGTCATTTTTTTCTTGTCCATGCGTAACCTCCTTTTTGCTAACAACCTTATCGTCAAAACAAAAAACGTTACCCACAGCTCACATAAACGCAAAACTATGGATAACGATTTTGTTATCTACTGCAATCTTTTTATTGTAATTCGAACCACTCTTCCTGTAGTTCCTATTAAGATATACGCCGGTCTTTTCAACCCCTCATCGCCCCGTATACGTAAAGGTGTACTCACCTCCGGGAGCTACAGACGAGCCACTTAAACTGTGTTCACGACGCCCTTCTCATAAGAGAAGCACTACCTCCCCTATCTGCCTTGCGGGGACCAGGACGAACCCCTCACCCTTCATGGATTATTATCCTTATGCCACATACCTGCTCCCGCAATTTCCGGACTTCCATCCAGCCTCTCGGCCTTCATCTCTCAATCCATCAGCCTACTAACATGATAACTGTGATTTTCATCCTGCGGGTATATGAACCGTAATTTTACTCAAATCTGTAACTGCTATTCAGTTGTCAAATTCTATTGGCTTTTCTAATTCACGCACAAAGCATAATCCATAATTTATAAATTGTAAAGGCACTATTCTAGTGTATTTTTCATAAAAACAGGCTATTTTGTGACTTTTTACTCTGCTCATGTATATCATACAAGCTTTCAGCATGATTGTACATTGTACATATCCTCAAAAGACCAATTTTGTAAGTTTAGTATTCTTTGTAGTATGAATTTCTCTTTGAGGGATTATCATATCATGTTTTGTCAGGGCTGAAAATGGACAGGACTGGTGTATTTTGATGAATTTGCACCAGGAATTGGTGGAGGTGTTACCGCTGCTCTTGTTTAAATAGCTTTCCGTCTATCAACTACCCATCAACTAAATTTTGTACCGGCATTCCTATCAAATACCCGTCAAATAAACACACGCCCTAAATACCAGGATTTTCCGGCATAATATACTACTAATAAACTGGTTTTATCAAATACCCATCAAATAAATTAGCACTGTTCAATATATTCTCTCAAATACTTGAATGGAAATGGAAGAACCGTATATTGACTATTACGCACAAATTCTACTGCCATCAACGGAAGGACCTCCTCATATTCAAGTTCTTCTCCCAAAGAAATTACTTTACGCATACAACAAGCATTTGGATATGCTAATCTCTTACTCTTAGCCCCCACATAATATACAAATGTACGTCCATCTAAATAGTCTTTCTCTTTGTATTCATACTTGATGTTTAAGAGATTTCCTATTTGGTAAGTCGCCTCAAATTCTTCTTTTCTCAACTCACCATCAATCCAAACGCCATATTTTTCATGCAAAAATCTATTAAATCTTGAAGCAATTCCTGTACGCATATTTAAAATCTTTTTTACTGCCTTCTTGGTAATCATTTCTGTTTCTGCTGACACCTTATTCTTCCATTCAGAAATACAGTCTCTTGAATCAATATTTTCAGTTTCAAAATCATCTATTGCTTTCAACAATAATTCTTTTGAGACTCTCTCTTTTACATCTGTTTCCATTAGTGTATCCATCAATGCCGATATATTAGGTAAAGTCTTTTCGCGTGTTAACAATATAGCATGAATATTATCAATATCCGAGTACATTAATCCTTCTACTTGATTCTGTACACCACGATGCTTATCTTCTACATAATCGTATGCATAGCAAATCTTGCTCCACTCTTCTGTTTCATCCTGATTATTATCACAAAATGTATCGAATTCCATTTTGCCATTGCTATCAATTTTTAAACAATAATAGTTGAAATAATTAAGTGCCTTTTTATTAACATGATTTATATCCTCTGCATTTTCAACGAATTTTGTTTTTATCTTCTTTCTGAGGACAAAGGTCCAATCTTTTCCGGAATCAAGTCTTTCCCAATCAAAAATCGAAATCATGCGTTCTCTTACATCACCTTTTATTATAAGTTCCTGAACAATCTTCTTAATATCCGGAGAACTGCCCTTTATATTTGTAAAATGCTCGACCTCTTCTGTTATATGCTGTACAATATATTTTTTTAAGTTATCACTGTGTGGATCATGCATCTCATTTTCAGCATAATATTCACCATCATGAATAATTCTAATATTATATGCTTCTTCCGAAAGATTTCCTACCGTTGCCTTTACATGATAATACTTCTCCAACTCCTCTAGGAGCTTTGCTACAATATCCTTTGATATTTCAGAGTTATTTTCATCTACAATTACAACACCCTTTTTCTGTAACATTTCACCATATTCAAGCTCTGATATTCCCTTCTTTTCCAGATTGGAAATATCAAATTCTTGTGCATCTTCCCTCTTCACAATGTCTATGGTTATGTATTTCGAAAGATTGTCGTTCACATCTCTTAAAAACTGTTCCATTACACCCATTTTACTTTTTCTAAAATGTGCATAATCTGTGATATCAAAATTATCTACTCTAAAGTGGTTATGGGGTAAGGAACCTTCCTTATATGTGATTACATTGGTATCTGTTTTTAATTTTTTTCTAAACTCACCCGTCTTTGAATCTATTACATATAATCCGTTACTTTCTCGATCATATCTCTTGAATGTTTTATGTTCCAAATTGAGATACATCCCTGGATCAATAACAATCTCCAAGAATCTGATAAAATTCACCTTACCTGTTAATTTATCTTTATGTCTCCATGATGGGTCATGATAGAAAAGCTTACCTGTGAGATTATTATACATAAAAGCCTCATGCTTAGGCGTTCTCATTGAATTTATCAGGAGTTGTGCAAGTAATCTGTTTTCATAATAAAAACATTTATTGCACTGCTCATTATCAAACAAATCAATCTTTTGGATTTTTACATCTTCATACTCTTTCATAATACTTTCTTTAAATTGCTTTTCTGTTACCTCACCCTTCCGGAACAGCACCAATGCAGTTGCACCAAAGGTCCACTGAACTGCTGCCGCCTTAAATTCATATACAGCTGAATCCAATATATTATATTTATAATAATCCTTGTTAGCCTTCTCGACTCTAAAAATATCAAAGTCAGCATCAATATTTTCCATATTGTAGGCAACATTTATTCTGTTAGTTAACATTTTCAAAATCCTCCTTACGAATCATATGTAAATTCTCATAACACACTGTACCATCTTCTCTTATAAGCATCGGAATCTCCACCAAACGCAAATCCACTATGGCACTCGGCTTGTAATTTTTATCTGATACAACATTTATGATATAAACTCGTTTAGCCCCTATAGACTCCAGCTTTCTCAATATATCTTTTCTGATTTCGTCTCTTTCCTGCACATATGTAAACTTCCAATTCTTAAAATCAACATACACATCATCAGATAGCTTATAATCGAAGAATTCAAAATATTCCGGCTCTGTTATTGGTGATAATTCAATCCCCAATTCTCTGTTCAATATAAACATACCAGCCGCTTCGCCCAATGCGCCTTTATAAATATTATGAAACAACACTGGGCTAAGAAGATATTCATTCATTTCAAATTTCAATGCATATCCCATTTCTTCAAAATGAGCTTTCATTCCAGGATATCTAAGTATCGCCGGCAAACCGGATTCCTTTTCACTCATTTCATAAATAGCAACTTCATCAGAATCCCCCTTTATTTTGGCTCTTTTACTGTTTTTGAATGCCACTTTATCATTTCCAAAGTCTATAGTAACATCATTGAAATCTGAATACTGTGAGTAAATATATTGATTCCTCTTTTCTCCACTTGTAATGTAAAGTTTTTGTAGATATTCATTATTCTGCCAGTCATATGTACTTGCTGTCGGATACTGTAATACCAACATCCTTAACTGTTCCCACAACTGCATACTTTCAGCAGTCCAATCCTTTGCCAACATTCTTCTAATCGTCCAAAGACCAACCGAGGATATTTTTTCTGCCTTATTAAGCATAAAGTTTTCTTCCGGCAGATAATCCTTTCCAAGTGACTCACACATATCCACAATTGCTTTCATTTCCGGCGGTAAGATGCGTTTCTTTAATTCACCAACATATAATTTCTCTAATAACTCAGATTCAACAAATAAATATATATCCGGACTCTTAACAAAAGTTCTACACATACGACCCACTGCTTGTAAAACCATTCGGCTAGCTTGCACAACTACACTCTTTAACTTATACAATTTGTTTAAAGTGAATTGGTCACTTCCTGTATAAGAACGAAACGCAAGTTTTAACATTTGGTCCTTTTCAGAATAATTCATTTCACCGTTTTCGTACAATTCCTCTATTTGAAACAACATCTGCAACAAACCATGAGACGTTATTTTCTCATCCTGATATGTATTTACTGTCATATTAGTTATATTTCCCAGATACAATGCATCGAAATCCTTATATAAGAATCTCTTGTCACCTTCGATAAACTCTCCCAGTTGTACAACTTCTCTACCTTTCGGAATCTTATATTGTAAATTCTGTCCAGCACCAATAGTCTGATAAGATGACATAACAAATATCTTTTCTCCACATGACAATCGCTGCTGCAATTCTTCCTTATCCTGTTCAAAATTGTCGCCTTTCAAGAAACAAACACTACTATTACTCTGCTGAGTCCCCATCTGGGAATATTCAAACAACTGCTGTAGAACGCCTTCATCCATACCGGGATTGTCCTTCTTCGGCAATGCCATTCCCAAGTACAACATTGATTGAATATCTTCATTCCTATTAAAAATACGCATTGCTTTAAGTACATTGCAGTATCTTATTATCTGATATTCTTTATCTGTTATATTGGTGATAATATTTGAAGCATAACGTGCAAATTCTGCATCCATAAATGTTTTGCAATAATCTTCTGCATTGAATCCCTGTATATTACTGCTGATTACTTCCCCATGTACATTTATCTCGCCATCTGCATAAGCGCTCCATCTTTTTTCTAATGCAGTTCTTGTTTTGTCCTTTAAATAACCCGGCGTCTTATGAAACCTTTCTTTTAACTGTTCCTTCAAATATCTCAAATCATAATTTCCAACAACTGTATCAACTTCAGCAGTTGCCGATATCCCAAACACAATTGCTTTTCCTGCAAGGTATAGCATGATTTTTTCAGGCGTATCATATACCTTAACAAATTTAAGATTTGTATTGTCATGATGAGAATCATTATCCTCAAATTCATAATACTCCATACCAACCTGATAGAAGCTTCTATCCTCCAATATCAGTTCACGATTATTTCTAATCATTTGGCATGTTTCACCCATCAACAAATCTCTTTGCTTATTAGTTAATTCTAATCTTTTTAGAATTGTACTAATAGCATTCTCCAAATTCATCGCATCCATGATATTACTTCTGGAACTATTTATAATCTCCATGTAATTTCTTGCCCATTCTATAGAAAATAACCTAAAATGCAAAAGAAATACATTAATCTCACGTAATAGGCTATATAACACAATATCCTTCTCTTTATTTCTATTCTTGAAAAAATCATCTTTCCCCTCAAAGAAAACATCAATACGATTGTCTTCTTTATTCAGGGATGAGCGAATATACTGTGCACCTTCTTTTAAAACCGTATGGAATGAACCATCATTAAATAGGAAAATCTGTCTCTGATCCACCAAATCTTCTTTTATTTTTATACTTAACCTTACATGATAATTCTCTGCAATTTTTCTTGCTTCGTCCATTAATGTAGTAAATGTATTTCTATTCCCTGTTTTTTCAACCTCATCCATAGCCTGTCTCATACTAGACGAAAAATCATTTGGGTTCAAAGTACGATATATCTGACGAAACAACTGTATATAGTCTTCCTGCATTGCCAACGACTTTTCTATCAGCTCACTTTGTATAGTATCCTTCGTTGCGTCAAATTCATCAATAACAATTACTGCGTTTTCTATCAAATCAGAATTCAAAAACTCATAACTGGAATCAATAAGAATAGAATTTCTCTTCATAAACTTACTGACACTCATTAATATTATTTTGTAATCGTCTGTAAATACTGCAGGATATAATTTTCCTATCCATTTATATTTTGCATCAGTTCTAATAGCTTTTTTACGCTGTGTCTTTGTTTGAAATTTATTCTTTAAGCGTTTAGTAATTTCGTATCGAAGTTGCCTGTCACCTTCTGTTATTCTGTCAGCCAATTCTTTTATATATTCCTTATCGGCATATCTTTTATCCACAGCATTACGGTAAAGGGAAACATCCTTGCATAATTTAAGATACGCATCTGTTTTCATTTCTTCCGGCACTTCAATCTCAAGAATTTTTTCTACAACCTCATCAAAATTAGAGCGTAATCTCAATACATTACGCTTATAAAGCTCCTCACTCCCATATGCCGCCCTCAATGCATCTTCTGGTAAATTCTTATTTAAAGTTGTCAGGTAAATGATTTTGGTATCATCGCCAATTGAATCTGCATACTCTTTCATTGCCTGTGCCGAATCAAAAGTCTTTCCGTTACCAGTCGGTAATTCGCACAGATATAAACCATGCTCTTGTTGTTGCATAACATCTAATAAATAATCTTTCAAATTTCAAACCTCCTCTATTAGTTTGCTCGTGTCCCATGTGAATGTTATTAGTAAAATTATATGTAATTTTACCACGAAGTGCAAAAAGAATTACCGCATATTTGCGTCAATTCTTTTCTTCATAGAAATTCATATTATGTTGCAACAAATTAATTATATCTTCTTTTACATTCTGTGGTTCCACAACTTCTACAAATTTCAAGCCCAACAACCATCCAAGCAGAATAACCGAAGGCACTGCAATAAAAGTTACCAACAACTTGTCTTCTGAATCTTCAGAAATTGTAATTCGTTTACCAAACTGATCTATAAATGCTCCAACCAAAGACTCCGGAATCCTTACAGTTATTGCCTGCTCTTTTCCTGAGAACATGCCCATTCGCCTTGATACATATGTATTTGCATTAAAACTACTGAACTGTTTTTTTCCTTCTCTCAGAATGTCAGACAACTGAATATTGTCAAGCTTATCCACTCTATAGTTTCTTTCGCTCAATACACCGTCCGTTTCTTTTATATCATAACCGTACAAATAATATCGGTCATTTGCCCATATTAATGCCCAGGGATTCATGTTATATCTTCGTTCAGACTTTTTCACCAGCTTTTTATTTTTATCCCAACCCATATAATCAAAACTAATCCGGACGCCTTTTACCAAAGCCTCCTGAATAATATTTACATTGTAGAGAATTTTCTTATTCTCCACTTTTGCAATGTTAATACCTAACACACTTCTGTCTAAGTCTTCAGCATCATAAGTACTCATGGTACTCTTTAGTTTATCAATCATTTTGGTTGCAATACTTTTCTCAATAAAATTAGATGCATTGACAGAGTCAATGATAAGCTTCATCTCTTCCTTTTCCAAAAGTCTGGTTCCGATAAAGTAGCGAGCATTCCTTCCACGACTAGAAATCACATCTACACCCAATTCATTTCTTAATTGCTTTATATAGCGTAGAATACTGTCTTCACTGCAAGAATAGCCTTCAGATTCCATATATAACAATATATCCTGCATAGAAATCTGATGCTGCTCGTCCGTATATGTTGTGAGAATTTTATATAATGCCAGTACTCTGTTTTTACTGAAATCATTCATACGCCAACTCCTGCTTTTTACGTATAATAATTTGTATTATAAAATGTACAAATCTCTCTATCGATTCTAACACATCTTCTAATGATTTTCATTTAAAAACCTCACTTTTGATCTTGATTCTGAATTCCTTTTATGGTACTATTAACAAAGCTAAAAAATTTACTCTTTACATTTCAATAATTATATAGTACCATAAGTTAAAGCGAACGATCGTTCGATTAAATAAGGAGGTGCCTTACAGATGGAAAAAACTATATGTGAATTATTTGCAGGCGTTGGTGGTTTTCGTTTGGGAATGGAACGTGCTAGCAAAGAATGGACCACTGTATGGGCCAATCAGTGGGAACCTGGAAAAAAAACGCAACATGCATTTGACTGTTATTGCGCACACTTTGGCAAATCAATTAATCATGTTAACAAAAACATTTCAGAAATTGAAAAATCTTCAATTCCTGACCATAACCTGTTAGTTGGTGGCTTTCCATGTCAGGATTACTCTGTTGCGCGAACTGGTGCAACTGGAATTAACGGGAAGAAAGGTGTCTTATGGTGGGATATAAGAGATATTCTTGAAACAAAATCTCCTAGTTTTGTTATTCTTGAGAATGTAGACCGATTACTAAAATCACCAGCGAATCAGCGTGGAAGAGACTTTGGTATTATTCTTACTTGTTTCAACGAATTAGGGTATAATGTAGAATGGCGCGTAATTAATGCTGCTGAATATGGTTTTGCACAGAGAAGACGACGTACTTTCATTTTTGCATACAAAAATGGAACCAATTATTCAATTCATATCAGCAAGTCAGTTGCTAGACCAGACTGTATTTTCAACAATATCGGTTTCTTTGCTCATACATTTAAGATTGTTGGTGTATCTAATGATGATATCAGAAGTACCGTATTAACTGAATCTGACTTAGCCGATGTGACTGAACATTTTTCATACGCTTTTGGCAATGCTGGCTTTATGTATAACGGTACAATTTACACATGTGAAACAACACCTGTTTACGAAGAATCTACAATGCTCCGTACTCTTCTTAATAAAGATGTTGAAGAACGCTTTTACCTTGGCAACAACCTTGATAAATGGAAATATTTAAAGGGTGCAAAGAAAATAGAACGTACCAGTAAAACTGGTCATACCTATATTTTTTCTGAAGGTCCTATTGCGTTTCCTGACCCAATAGATAAGCCTGCTCGTACAATGCTAACAAGCGAATCTAGCCTAAACAGAAGCACCCATGTCATTGAAGATCCTCAAACCAAACAGCTCCGACTTCTTACTCCAATAGAAGCTGAACGTATACAGGGATTCGATGACGATTGGACCAATACAGGAATGCCTGAAAAATTCCGCTACTTCTGCATGGGTAATGCTTTAGTTGTTGGACTTATCACTCGCATGGGAACATATCTCAACACTATATTTGATAAGGAAACTGCTTATGTAGTTGAAGAAGACAAAACCCGAGAGGCAATGTAGTCTCTCGGGTTATTATTATCTTGATTCTATATCGACATTAATCACTATTTTATCGGTCACCACAGAGTAATCACTCTTTTTTATCATAGGGACTCCCCTACTCTTTTGGAATGCATCAAGTAATTTTGACAACTTAACATTTCCTTCTAAATAATTAAGTATAAATAGATTTGCTGCACTTGAATTTGTTCTACCACTAGATAACTTGTATTTATCTTTCTTATCTATAACAATATTTTTATAATAATACTTACAATCTTCATTCTGAAACAATAAATCCACCAATTTAATAAAACCTTCAAATGAAATTACTTGATTGTTCCCAAGATTTATCCATCCCATCTTATCATTGAGTGTATACCAAACATCTTCTTCCAATTGCATAGCATACCACTCTAGCTGAATTTTCTCATTTTTTTCAATCTTTTCTCCAACTTTGCTGATTTTTACTATTTCACAATCATAACTCATCTTAATTTTTTTATATTCATGCATATAACCCATTCTAAAAAATAAAGCAGCTACGTACTTCAAATAAGCATTATGATTTCTAGAAATATCATCTAATATGTCCCATATAGCACCAAAAGATAAATCAATTGCATACTCTCCTGTCTTCAGTTTAACTTTTGGTCTAAAATCTAATGGCATCTTAGGATTTTCAGTTGATTCCTTACCCGGATACTGAATATATACTTCTTCTCCCTCCATTGTTTTATACAACATTATTCTTTTTTCTAGCTTATCATACTTCAACTGTTTTCTCTCTAAGGCATTAAATGTATCAATATTCCACTGTCTTCTTAATAATGACTCTTTGTTAATTGTTTTTGCACTATAGTCTGCCTTTAAAACAGCTATCAATTCTTCATTCAACAATATTTTTGCCATATAAACTACCCTTCCTTAAATTCACCTTTTAATTGTGACAAAATATAATGATTATTCAACCAGAAACACTGTTTTGTATGCTGTCTACCATCCGGCAATTCATATGTATCCTGAGCATTTTGGGCATGCGGTCTCACGTGGCAGACTGGATTTTCTGAAGCATTAGGAAAGTTATTATAATTCTTACCATTTCGTTGTTCTATCTTTAATCCGTCTATGATTACCTGTTTTGTCTTGTTCCAAACTTTCTTAACTTCATTTTTCAAATCTGCATATGGAATATTCCAAAACTGGCAACCTTTTAATCGAAGTACGTCATTTTCATCAAACTTATACACCACAAAAAAGAATCTAGTCTCACTCAAATATGTACCAAACGCTGATGTTTCCCACTCTTCTTCTATCAATTCTTTGAATTTGAATGTCGGAAATGGCATACTCTCTTTAATCTTGTTGTTTTTGCCAATTCGAATAGTTTTTATAACAATATTAGCCTTTTCAAATTCTTCTGCATGATTTCCCTTAATGCCGAGTATACGATACGCGAGCATCGCTTCAAGATTTTTAGGTTTTTTATCACATTCGATTTGAAATTCACTACAAAGAGCTTCGACAGTATAATCCTTATATGAATTAATCTTTGATATAACATAATCTTCAAAATTACATTCGATTCCATCTTGCATAATTGCTTCGTATGTATCTTTTCCCGGAACAATATAATTGTTCAACACATATGTCATATAAGAATTTTTAAATGCAAATGCCCTTGGTTTAGCAGGCTCATTGCTAAAAGGTTGTTTTCTCCTATCTTTTGATGTTGCCGCTTTAGGCGCAGCTCCCAAATACATCGTATCACCCTCTGATAATTCGTGAGCTTTTCCTGCTTTTATTTTTTTGACAATAATCTCAAAATCATTTTTGATTATTTTAATATCTGCCTCTGGCGGCGAAAACAGTTTTGCATATCCAATTCTATAATCAAGTCGGCTCTGTATTTCCTGTCGATAAAGATAATATATAAGCAAAATCAACTTTGCCTTGTTCCACATGTGACTACTTTCAAAAGTTTCTTCTATAACCGAAAAATAATCAATCATAGTGATAATCAATCTTTCTTTCGCCACTAGTGTACCATTCTTATTTACTTTATAAGGTGTCACTTTTAATTCTACACCAGCCTTATAAAAATCAGGTCTAGAGTCATTATTACACTGATAATGAAAAAATCTTTCTTCAATGATTTCTCCTAAACCACCTTTTCGTTTTTTATTTTCATGACTAGTTTCATAATCACTTGTTTCATGAACTACAATTGACTTATCTAAATCATCCTGATTGCATACATCAGCAAATGTTTTTCCAATTAATCTTTGCGCATACTTTTCTATCGATATAGGATTTGATTCATCATATGCAATTAAATAATCCAAATTATAACCTTCTTTCCATCTCAACGCGCGTTGTTTCCTAACTATAGCTTTTTCTTTTTATACGTTATGGCTTTCTCTTCATTCTATTGATAGTATTATACAAAGTTTTTATCATGGTGTAAACCTGCGTTAACCTTTTTAAAAACAATATAAATACTCAGGGCACTCTATAGTGCCCTTCCTATGCCACTTTCACCCCTCTCATTCTTCTTATCTCCCTGTATCTCCATCGTCTTATCATAAATCCTCTGATAATCCTCATGCACCTCATCAAACTCCAGTTTCAATCCGCAAGCCTTCAAAACAGCCATATGAAGCTCCAAATTATAGTTATTATCATCCGGCAGAAATCGAAACAATTCTGCTTTCTCTTTATCCGTAAGACATAGATAAGATAAACCCATAGAATTGATTGCCTCTACAATCTCCTCTGCACGTTGTTTTATAAAATTAGCACGTATTCCTTTATAAACAAGCTTCGCCATATCCATAATTTCATTTCCATCAACATCTGGCTTAACATCACGAATAAACGAACTTACCCTGCTATGCACTTTATCAATTCCTACTATCCTGTCAAATTCTAAGATTCCTGATATTTTAAAATCCTATATTAAGTTCAATAATGCCTGCACTTGGTCGTAAACATCCCTCTTGGTCATTTCTATACTTTTCTCATCCTCTAAATCCATAAAATCCGCCACATCTTTTGGACCGGCATGATTTTCGGATGCAAATTTACCTGCTAACTTCTCTTTCGCTTCTATCACAATATTTTTATCCCTTACGGGTTCAAATTCTTTTGCCAGTTCTCTTACTCCACCAATATAATGTTTGATAATAAAGTAAGACAATCAGCTTATCTGTTTCCGGATATCCATTATCTGATTCCCATTTTGAAACCGCTTGGCAAGATACACCAAACATGTCTGCAAACTTGAATTGAGATTTCACATATTCTAAGGGATTTAATAATTGTTATATTATGTTATCAAATTCCTTACAAGCCCTTGAAAACACTAAGTTTATCGCAGGTGAGCTTTCCCTTAGGCTTTCCCTTATGTTATATCTTCCCATACGAGTTTACGAACTCTGATAAGGGAAAAAATAAGGGAAAGAAAATTATATAAAACAATATAACACAAAATAAAACTGACATGGTGAACTGATTGAAATGCTTCTGATTTTTTTACTGATGATTGAATGATAAGGAGATTCGATACGATGAGAACAATATTTGCAGAATACAATCCTAATCAAAACAGCATTGATGTTTATACCAGTGCAGGTTTTACTTGACAAACTCATCATTTCTTCCATGTCAATACATCCCGGCATACTCATATCAGTTTCTATGCCAGCACATCAAATGTCGAAACTCCGCTTTCCGTCACTCCTATAGGAATTGAAGTACCTACCAATTCCACCATTTTTCCTGTCAGGTCAGCTACATCTTTTCCATCAATTTTCAGATTATATTGCCGTTCTTCCTGCTCCTGTTTTTCGGCACGCTGTTTTTCCAGTCTTTCCTCTGTCTCTTTCTTTTCTGCTTTCCTTTTCTCGAGTCTTTCTTCAAGTTCTTTCCTTGCTTTTTCTGTTCCCGGATCAACCTCATCTGTTACCAGTACTTCTTCTGTTATGCTATCATATCCATTTATTGTATCCGTTACACTCAGTACCTTACAGCCACGAGCACTTTGAGCAGCTTTCAATTTTTCGATACTTTCCGGTATTAAAGATAGATTATACTCCAACCATTGTTTTGTCTTTTCATCTCCCATAGCCTTTGACAAAAGAGAACTGTTTATATTTACGGAATAATCCCTGCTTCGTAAACAATCGTATTTTTGTGTTAAATAGTTCTTATATTCATGGGCATTCTTATATGTCCTGCCCGTTTTGTTTCCAGCATTTTGTGTATTGCCATAACTATTCGTATATGACGCATATGTTCCTATTCCTGTAACTGCCATATTAACATATCTCCTTTCATTATTCGGAGTCCTTCCAACTATGCCACCTGTTGGATTTCTCTCACCTACATCTATACTTTAAAATCTAATCCACCAAGAGTATCATCCATCTGATCTAAAATACTTGTATCAAATGCATCTCCCGGCTTCCATCCAGGATTATTTTTCTTTACCAGTGTCTCCATTCTTGAAGCATAATCTCCAGCCATTCTGCTCAATGTCCACGAAGCGGAATTTCGCTGTTCAGAAGGAATCGTATTCAAATACTGTTTGATTACATCATGTCTCTTGCTTTCTTCTGGTATATATGCACCATTGCTACTGATAAAATCCTGCTTTACAACCTTTTCTAAATCCGACTTCACCTTATCCGATACAGACACTATCTTTTTCCAATCCTTACCATTGATACAACGGTCTGCCTGTTCCTTTGATAAAAAAGGTACACCATCTTTATTATAGTAATAATTGTTATTTCTATATTGACACCCAGAATCTACGGTCGTAATCCCAGTCTGCTTGTGTGAAGAATTTTTCTGAAAGAAGAATTTGTTTATTAGCAAACTTTGCGAAAATAAATTTTTATTGTTAATATTTACATTCATATTTCACTCTCTCCTATAATACAAAATTGTAGCCACATTACATTTTTAATATGTATAATATACTTTTATTGTTTCAGTGGATGTTGAAACTGTTCCTTTTGTAACAATCCATATTTTACACTTGCCTGACGGATCAAAACCATTAAAATCATTAATTGTTATTGTTCCACTCTTACTTACTGTTGTATAATTAACATTTCCATTGCCATCTTCTACATATAAATAAAACGAATCACTTCCTGAACTAACCCTACTATACACCTCTATTTAAAATTCTGAATTATGAACTCAATTCCGTTACCAGTGAAGAATATCTTTTTGTCCGGTTCTTTATATCCTCCTCACTGACACCATAATAACAATATAAATCTCTGGCTATTTTCTTAAACCTTTTTATGACCGACTTATTTCCAGAGTAAGATATTCCAAATATATTCCAGGTATAATCTACCTCTATTTCCATTAAATCCTCACCAATTTTTATTTCATATAAATGAAAATCCATGGGAATTACATTATCAGGCATTTGGTCAATCAATTTATTTCTAATTTCCATTTCATTCAAAAAATTTTTAACAGATTCTTCATTATGAAAATCTGGTTTTGGAATATCCTTCCTTTGGCCCAAAAGTTCTGGTTTATGCTGCATAATCAAACTAGCTTTTAGATTTTTCTGTCGTTCTATCCAATTTGTTGCGGCAGGATTGATTTCCACTAAATCATAATGATCCTTTGCGTATTGCACCACTTCCGCAAGGGTATGCGGGTTGGCCGCTATTCTCTTTTCTATCCTTTTTCGTCTGGATTGATAGATAGCATTTCGGATTCTAATCTTTAGAGATTGCTTTTGAGCTTCTCCAAATATAAAAACACTTGTGGGACCATCTTCACCATTTATTATGGAAACTTGATTGATACTTTTATTTTTCATAAGTGCCCTCTACTCACAAATCCCGATTATATCGGTGATTCACAATCTTTTAGCCAAAATCGCAGTTCCATAACCGTCACAGCAATTTTATACTTTACTTCGATTTCAATCTTTTCTGGTGGATTGACTAAAAGCCTGTCAATATCATTTTCCTCAACACCAGCCATTTTTGCTATCGTTAGCTTGGATATGCCATAATAGGAAACAAGCACTTCCAACTAATGCATTGATTTCTTTTACCGAACCCTCTTATGCCTTAATATCAAAACTTGATCTATCAGGTACAGAAATACTCACAGATCCTGCTACAAGGCTTTGTGTCATACTTTTTACATCAGTACCAGTTACGGATAAGGTATAATCACCCGTTTCCTTTCTTTCTGCCGATTTTTCTGCACGTTTCTTTGCAGCTTTTTCTTCCTCTGCTTTTTTAGCAGCTCTTTTTTCTTTTACCTTTTCCTCTTTTTCTCTGTTCTCTTTTACTTTTCGTTCAGCATTCTCTTTCGCTATTTTCCCATCTGGATCATTTGTACCAGATATTGCCACCGAAATATTTCCGTTTTCATCAACCTTATAACTCAGATTTGTCAAAGTGCCCAAACATCCATTAACCGCACTTTTGGCACAATCTGGAATGGCTGCTAAGTTTTCCTCCAGATACTTTGCTTTTTCCGGATCATTCATACACTTCTGTAAAAATGCACTTGAAACGGATACTGTTGTCGGAACCCCTTGCATTGAAGTCGTTCCCGTATTCACATAATGGTATTTTCCCTGCAAGTATTTTGAATAATCATTTACATTACTATACCCTGTCTTAATCTGCTCTGTTTTTGTCACACCGGGACGTGATGTTTTTAATTCAACTGTACTTGTTGTCACGTTGCCGTCTTTTGTATTTGTACTATCCTTTTCACTATCTGTTTTTTTTACAGTATTCTTATAATTTGAAGCATAATACGATGTGTAACTGCTGTTATTGATACCCGTAATTGCCATAATCCTACCTCCCTGTTATTGAAACTTAAAATAATTTCTATTATATTGAACGACTTGGATATTTAATTTCCGTTGATGTAAATTCATCTTCTGCCGAAACATTGATATGCCCACTGCTGTCAATAGCATACTCTTTACCATAAACGAAAAACGTATCTCCTTCTTTATATCCGATTTCTATCCAGTTTATATCATTTAACTGTTTTATCTTTGCGTCAACATTTATGGTCTTTCCTGATTCCTGCAATAAATAAGTGTGTTTTCCTGCTCCCGCATCTATAGAAAAGAATCCCGGAGAAATCCCGACTTTCTCACAGACGGACAATACCTCCTCATTGCTGTAGAGATACCCCCACACACTCTTTCCCTGTGCCAGATCAGACAGGATATTGCCTGCCTTACACATTTCCCACTTATAATTTGTTCCTTTTTGATTTGTATTCTCTGCAAGCAACGATTCCGAGGCTGCCCAGCCTATTCTTCCATTATTGACCGTCCATGTATATTTACCGCCACTTGATGTTGTCCATGCATAATAACTTTTATTACTTAGTACCAGAGAATTATTCGCAGCACAAATGCCTGACATGGTGCTTGTATTCATTTTCGGTACTGCATAATTAGGTACTACCTGTCTGCTCCCATTAAGGTCAAAGGAAATAACCCCGTACTCCTTAAAATCAGAATTATATCCACAGGAAACATTCTCCCCAAAATTGATTGCATCCAAAATAGCACTTGAATTATTATAGTTTGCAAAATAATAAGCTAATTCACTGTTAGAAATATTCGCATTTTTATCTATCAGTGCAGCTATGGATTGCTTTGAAAAGCCTCGTGCAGCATCAGAAATACTTAAACTGTCCTGTTTTTTATTATTTCCTGCTCCAAGCAACATCTGTATTGCTTTTTGGTGTATTCCTGCCTCTGCCTGCTTTGAATATGTCAATAGCTGGTTTACTGTGTTTACATCTGTTACTGTCTTCATAATTATTCTCCAAACCCTTTTTCAACATTAAACGCCAAACATATGCTGCAATTTGTCCAGC
>OHGG01000656.1_pt1 | contig 18144 bp, 22 predicted proteins | sample 1567641 | NCBI WGS metagenome assembly OHGG01 (sample SAMEA3879561, study PRJEB24766) | human gut metagenome | biome: human-associated habitat; feature: feces | place: USA | collected 1985/1987
TTATCACAACGGTTGCCGTCACCAGGCAACCGTTTCTGTTTCAATAGATTAAATGGAATTGTGCTGAAGTGCTGACAAATTCTTTTCAAATAAAAATTTGCTTTTCATCTTTCATGTAAAAACAGCGTTCCTCCTTTCCACGAGTATGATTATGCAACCAAAGTATGGCCCCTGATGGAACATTCTTATATTGCAGTTCCGTATCTTTAGCTATCTGTAAGCCCAATGAAAGCCAACCTTTACAACCCGCATGATAAAATAATTCATATAAGTCTCCCAAATGTATAAAGTTATCATCATTGCGAGGTATAAAAATAAAAGAATGTAATTGCTGCGCTTTTCCTAAATCAAAAATCAACTGTTCTCCATTCACAGCAGACATATAAAATGAGCTCCAGTCTCCATCAAACATCAAACTAAGATTTTTTTCGTGGGTTTCGTCTAAAAGGTGATTAGCCATAATTTTCATAGGTATTATAGGAACATCATTTTTTTCATTGAGCATATACCATTCTCCTAATTGTATCTGTTTGTTTTCCGGCGCCGAATAACGAATGTATCTGAATTTCTCTTGTAACATAGGATAAATTATATTGTAATTTACCCGAGGCGTATCAGTTACTTCATACAGTAATTTTGCATCTTTAAAGTCTATACGATTGGCTCCTTCTATCTTCACGCCACATGCACTCCCAAAAAATGTTAAATTATTCCGTATTGGGTACTTACGTTTCAGAATAATCGTAGTCAAATCTGTCGTATCCGGAATAAAATAGACTGCTTGTTTTTCCTTAAGAATAAAAGGATATCCAGTGGCAGTTATTTTCCCAGATTCCATACAGGAAGGAAAGTAGATCAAATCAGGTTCTACATAAAAAAAATCCGCTTCTTTCTTGTTTACCTTTGTTATATCTATTGGTGTTAATTCTTGTCCAGTAAAAATTGACAAATACCCGAAATTATCCTTGGGTTGCCTTTCCATTGTAATAGATATTTTGCTATCAGGAAAATATTCACTACTTACATCCCCAATTAACGAGTCTTTAAATAGTTCCGGAATATTAGACGAATTATATATGCCAGACAGTTTTTCTAATTGTGCACCATGAAAAAAACGATAAACTTTTCCTTTCTTTCTTTCATCTTTTCCTATCTGCCTGTTTATCTTTGTTTCTATGTAATTAAAAGGTATCGCCAAATGCGTTGTATCTATTAATGCTGTCCAAAAATGCTGGCTGTTATAGCTGGGTGAAACTGGATAAAAGTCCATAGCAACAGGTATTCCTAATGCACGCATCACATATATAGCAATATCACAATTCTCCCGACAATAGCCTACACGGTTCTCCAACAAAAAGAAAGCCCCCAAATGCGGAAGAATAAAATCTGTATGATTCGTAAACCCTTCATTCTTCAAATAGTCAGCCATAACACAAGCTGCCACTGCAACATCACTTCCTTGATATAGAGAATCCAACACTGGCGCATAACGCTCATAATAAACTTTTCTCCAGCTTTCAAGAGGCTCATCCCCTATTCGATAGGGAAGAATGTATTCACAGAAATCTAGAAAACTGTAATGTCTACTCCACGGACGTTTTTCCCAAGCATCAAAAGCTAAATCTATATTTTCTATCAAAAAATCCACTGTCATAACATCTAAATCTTCCACCTTTAGCAGTTTTTTATAATCGAAAGATTTCCATTGAGCTACAATTTCATCACTAATGCGTCCTTTTAAAATACTCTCTTTTTTAAGCCGCTTTAAACTATCTATTTGAGGGCCAATAAACGTATGATAAGAGTGCATATTAGCTATTAAGAAACGAGCTGCCGCCATTTTATGAGGCTGATTCTCATAGTGAGACAAAACAATTGAAAGATCAGGATTTCTTTTAATTGCTCTTAGTACTGTATTATCTGCTTTTTGATCAATTCTATTATAGCAAGAAGCACATAACAGAAAAAGAAACAAAGTAAAATATATTTTTTGTTGATTCATAAGTACTTAAATTTATGGCTTTAGATGGTAATGGTAAATAAGATCAAACCTAACTTCTTGGATAAAATTTCATCAAGAAAAAAGCTTGACCTTTATTTACAAATGCGCAATTCGCATTATTTGCTTTTTCCAAAAGTGTAAGAAAGCATCATTTTTACATAAGGAACCCTTTTATATTTTTCCCCAGAAGGGGTTTTGTTAAAGATTGCAACACTCCGTTTTTTCATTTCTTTTTCAAATTTATCTATTGCCGCAATAGGTATTCTAATATCATGCATCCAAGTATACATACCTAAAAGATTACCTTCCAGATTATAATAACAAGTAAAAATTATATCAGAGCCACCGGAGCCCTCCTCATATGTTGAAAAATACTCAACTTCCGGTTCGATATATTTTTTTACAAGTCCCCTATAGCCATACGGATCTCCATCAACTAAAATGCTACTTATACGCAAATGCAGTACATCTAAAATATAATCTTCTTCATCACAAATGAGCAAATCTTTCTCATAATCATAATACGGAAATTTTGTATTAATGACAGTAGTGAATACCTTATTAACTACTTGAATGCAAAAAGTGTCCATTTTCTCTTTTACAAAAGAGAAACAGCAAAAAGAAAACGAGGTGAACAAACAATGGCAATTTACCATCTGGAAGCGAAGGTGGTCAGCCGGGGTGCGGGACGCTCCGCTGTGGCCGCCTCCGCTTACCTGAGCTGCTCCCGCTTGTATAACGATTACGACGGGATACAGCATGACTACACAAAAAAACAGGGACTTGTCTGGCAGGAAGTGTTTCTGCCGGAATATGCCCCGCAGGAATGGCAAGATCGTGAAAAGCTCTGGAACGCCGTGGAGGAAGTGGAGACAGCCAAAGACAGCCGTTTGGCACGGGAATTTGTCGTTGCCTTGCCCATAGAGCTGAACCGTGAGGAGCAGATTGAGTTGCTGCAAGAATTTATCCGGGAGCAGTTTGTGGCCGATGGAATGTGCGCCGACGCAGCCATCCACGACACCGACGGTCGCAACCCTCATGCCCACATTCTCTTGACGGTGCGCCCGTTGGATGAGCAGGGACACTGGCAGTACAAGACCGAGAAGGAATATCTCTGCATGAGAAACGGTGAGGAACGAGGTTTTACTGCCGCTGAGTTTAAGGCGGCACAGAACGAGCGATGGGAGAAACAATATCCCTACAAGGTCGGCAAAAAGAAGGTGTATATGGTTCCTTCCGAGGCCGATGCGCAGGGGCTTGCCCGTGCAGATAAGTACCCCAAAAGCACCCGCTACGGCAGACAGAATCCTATCTCCGAGCGCTGGAACAGTGAGGAGCAGCTTGCGGCATGGCGGGCGGTATGGGCAGATGTGTCCAACCGCTGTCTGGAACGCGCCGGGCACGAGGAACGCATTGACCACCGCAGCCATGCAGACCGAGGTTTGACCGAGCAGCCTACCATTCACGAGGGAGTGGTTGCCCGTGCATTGGAGAAGAAGGGTATCATCTCTGACCGCTGTGAAATCAACCGCCAGATCAAGGCTGACAATGCGTTGCTCCGGGAATTGAAAGCGACGGTCAAAAAGCTGATGCAGACAGTGAAGAACAGCGTTCCTGCCATAGCGGAGGCAATGGAAAAGTTGCGAGGCAGTATGCTGATTTTCAGTTATCAGCTTCGTCATATCGGCATTGGCAAGCACAACATCGGTAGGCGTGTCAAGGCAATCAAGCCAGAGTTAGAGCGATATACGGGCTTGGTGCAGCAGATCAAGGCGAAAAGCAAGGAATGTAAAAATCTGCTTGCGGAGAAAAAAGAAACGCCGTTTTATCAGATACCCAAGCTGCATGACCTTTCCCACCGTATCGCAGAGCTGACTGAAGAATTGGAGGAACTGAATACCGAGAAAGAAATGCTGCTCCGTTCTCTGGACTGCGCCGATGATACCGGTATTTCTTCTGTAAAGAAGGATATTGCCGCAATGGAAAGTGCGCTGAAAAAACTGGAAGCGCAGGAGGCAAAGTATTCTGCTGAACTGGATGCCGCACTGAAGGAATACAGCGGATTGAAGGAACAGGCTTCAGAATTTGACGCCGGTGAGCTGATGGAGGCACGGCTTTCCATCCGTGGGGAAAAAGAACGCTCTGCGGTTACTCGTGTGCAGGACGCCTACGGCGAGAAATACGATTCGCTGATGATGTTTGACAGCAAGCGAGATGTTGCAAATCTGCTCCATGAGGAAGCGGAAGCACACTCCGTCCGGGAGCGCCTGCGACAGAAACAACAGACAAAGACGCAACGGCAAAGGAAACCCAAACACTACGAACAGGAACGGTGAATCCCGTTCCTGTTCAGTATTGTAAACAGCATGGCGGCGTCCTCCCGTGGGCCGCCATGCCTTTAACTGCTGGGAATGACAGAAAGAAAGCAGCGGCCTTGATTTCTCAAAACCGCCACCAGTGAATATAAATTAAGCGTGAAAATGGGTCTGCCCAGCAGCGGTTTTTTTCTTTTCTGCCGCTGGGCAGATGTTTTTTTTTTAGATACATGATAAGAGGAATTTTTGAAGATTAAATGTGTTACTCCACTACGAACGGAATTTCATACTCCTTGGCAAAGGATTCAATATAGCTGTCTGCCGGACCGTAGATGGTGAGGTTGTCGCAACCGTAAAAATTTTCTTCGTCATCAATACTGGTTAGTGCATCTGTAAAGTGGAGTTCCATTAACCGGCAGCAGTTGGTAAATGTACCAATACCTACTAATTCCTGCACATTCTCGCCGAGAATGACTTGACGCAGGTTAGAGCAATTCCCAAAAGTCAGTCCTCTGAATACGGTTACACCCTCACAGATTACAAGTTCCACTGATTCATTGTTCGTAAATACTTCTTCTAATTCTTTTACGCTTTCCGGGATCAATACCGCACGCACAGGGTTATCGTTGGCAAAAACGTAATCATAGAAACCCGTAACCGGCTTGCCCTCAATCTCTTCAGGGATGACAACAACGGTATCGCTGCCCGTATAGCTTCTGATTTTGATACCATCATCCTCTACATCATAGGTGAAGTCTTCTGCCGGAGCGACTGCATGGTTGCGAAGCATTTCTTCGGTGATTGGGGAATTAGGGTCAACCTTGGTGTTCTGCGTCTTGTGATCTTCCTCTTCTGCGGTCACAGTGTTGTCCGTACTGCCGGTCGTGCCATCCGTGGTCTTGCCGCCGCAGGCCGTCATACCCAGCACCAGAACAAGTGTCAGAAACAGCGCTGGAAGCTTCTTATTCATTTTGCTCATGATATTTTCTCCTTTTTGGGATAAGTTTTAAAAAATCAGGAAACACCGCAAATAGGGCCAGAAAACGTTCGATCCAATTACATCTTCCGAAATTCTTGCACCTCCGTTCCAAAGTAACCGGATAAATAATAACGCCAGCTGAAAATAGTTTTGTCGGGATCATTCATTAAACATTCCCAGTATAGGCTCCAAATTACCCATGACGCTTCTTCCGATTCGTTGCGTTTGTTAATGCAGATTACGCACAACATGCATTAGATTTGCAACTTCCATATCCGCTCTCAGATACGCATCCGTCATAAGTGCAGGCAAATCTCTGTAGCACTGGTAAATGTACGGGGTGGAGAGTCCACATCAATACGCCGATTTCAAAAAATATGTCAATATTTTTCGCAGAGTTTGCCACTCTATGTGAGAGCCTGTCTGCTATATTCGAAAACATTATAGCATTTGGATGGGCAAAAATCAATATCAACTAATATTTTAATATTGAGTAACCTGCAAGCCGACTGGTATAATACAGTCGGCTTGTTTAGTTTTTCACAGAATCATCAGCAAATTTATTTATCTTTACAATATGGGAAAAATACCCTTGACAAATCTCGTCTCAGAAGGCCATGCTTTTGCAGTATGCCAGGGAGCATCATTTCCCCAACCCAACCTTTTTCGTGGATGACGGTGTAAGCGGTGTGACCTACGACCGCCCCGGCTTCCAAGCCATGCTTGCGGAGATCGAAGCGGGACGGGTGGCAGTCTGTATTACCAAAGACCTATCCAGACTGGGACGAAATTCTTCGCTGACAGGGCTGTATATCAACTTCACGTTCCCGAAGTACAACGTGCGTTATATTGCCATCAACGATCACTTTGACACCATCGATCCCAACAGTACCGACAGCGACATTGCGGGTATCAAGAACTGGTTCAATGACAACCTTACATAAAGCATGACAAGGAAAACAGCGGTGCAGACAATTAGAAATCGAAAAAGCCACATTCCGATGACTGGGCAATCCAGCACATCAGAGTGTGGCTCTTTTTATAGGCGGTCAGAGTTGCTTTCGGTTTTCTTTTGTAAGGCCGGAGATAGACAGATAGGTGAAATGACTGTTGTGATAAGAGTTGAAATATGGCGGTTTTCCCGTTTTTAAACGGCGTTTGAAGTGCTGGCTGTGTGTTTTCCTGTTCAGTCGGCAAAACGGCGCAGAACGCAAACAAAGGCCGATTTTTACCTTTTTTCTGCCGCCGTTTAGCAACCACTCTGCAAGGCATCGTTTGCCGTTGTTGGGTTATCCGTTATCGGGAAAATCCACGCGCCAATTAAGTAATTACAAAAGAAAGAATTACTGGCTCTGTAAATTATCTATCTATTTTAGCAATGCGCATTTTCATATGCTTTTCGGATTTCCTCCGGCAAGTGGTCGGGAATCAGTTCCTTTAGTCTGTCCTCACTGCCGTCCTTGATTGCCTGCTCATAATACCAGCACTTGAATTTCAGCATATTCAGCGCCCGGTTCATGTGCGCGATCTCCGCTTCCGTGTGGGCTTTCCGTTCCTCAAACATGGCTTTTCGCTGCGGGTAGGTGGCCGATCCTTCTACACACCAATCCATTCCTAACGGATACCAACCGAAGAAGAATTGCTGTCAAAGTGATGGCAGTTTTTCTTTTTCGGTAAGTATTCAAGAAGTCATTAAGTCGTGAGTATAGTCGATGTGATAGAAAAATTATCTCATCATATCGGTTGCAACTTTTTTATGAACTCTATTGACAGCCCAGTCTCGACTGTATATAATAGCTATACACAGAATTAACAGAGGTGATGGCGTGAATATTTTGATTGATAATAAAAGTGGAACACCGATTTACGATCAGATATATTCTCAGATTAAAAGTCAAATTATCAGCGGCGCACTAAAGCAGGACGAATTGCTGCCGTCGATACGAGGTCTTGCGAAGGATCTTCGTATAAGCTTTATTACGACAAAACGTGCATATGAAGAACTGGAAAGGGAAGGCTTTATTTACACTTTGCCTGCTAAGGGGTGCTATGTAGCTCCTAAAAACATAGAACTGCTGCGAGAAGAAAATCTGAAAAAGATTGAAGAGTATATTGATGAGATTGTCAAACTCGCTGTTTCCTGCAATCTAAGCAAACAGGAAATTATAGAAATGGTCAATTTCAGCCTGGAGGAACAATAATGAACGCACTTGAGATTAAGAATCTTACGAAGTCATACCCCGACTTTACGCTCGACAACTTAAATCTGACACTGCCAAATGGCTGTATTATGGGGCTTGTTGGCGAGAATGGTGCCGGTAAAAGCACCACCATAAAGCTCATTCTTGATATGATTCACAAAGACAGTGGTAGTATTACCATTCTCGGAAGGGACAACGGGGACAATATTAAACTTACAAAAGAGGATATCGGCGTTGTGCTGGACGAGGTGGGTATCCCTGAATGTTTGACCGTTAATCAGGTCGGAAAGGTAATGAAACATACCTTTCAAAACTGGAACGATGCCGAATATTCTCGACTGGTACAGAAACTTGCACTGCCGGACAAAAAGCAGTTCAAGGAATTTTCTCGTGGAATGAAGATGAAGCTGGGAATTGCCATTGCTATGTCCCATAACAGTAAGCTACTGATTCTGGATGAAGCGACATCAGGGCTTGACCCAGTGGTTCGTGATGAAGTTGTTGAGATGTTTAGCGAGTTCACAAGAGATGAAAGCCACTCTATTCTCATTTCTTCTCACATTGTCAATGATTTGGAAAAGCTTTGCGATTATATCGCATTTTTGCATAAAGGGAAGCTTTTGCTGTGTGAAGAAAAAGATTTATTGCAGGAGGAATATGGTCTTGTTCATTGTTCCATTGATGAATTTCAGGCGATTCCATTCAACTCCGTTAAGTATAAAAAAGAAAATGCTTACGGCGTGGAAGCAATGGTGCTGAGAAATGCTGTTCCTTCCGATATTCATATCAGCCCAATCAGTATCGAAGAACTGTTTGTATTTATGGTTAAGGAGGCGAAATAACATGAAGGGACTTCTATTGAAAGATTGGTATATGATACAGAAGTATTGCAGATCATACATTCTCATTACCGCTGTTTTTATTGGGATATCCCTTGCAAATGGTGAGAATTTGTTTTTTACATTCTATCCCTGTATGTTGTGTGGTATGATCCCTGTTACCCTGCTTGGATATGATGAACGTAGTGGGTGGATGCAGTACAGCGGGACAATGCCCTATGCAAAAGAACAAATCGTTTCTGAAAAATACTTAATCGGGATACTTGTTCAACTAACTATGTTGCTCGTTACGGGAATTGCACAAGCAACAAAAATGATGATTGCCGGTGATTTTGTTCTTGGAAAGCTTGCTGTCCTTATGCTGTTGATGCTGGTCGTATCAATGCTTGCGTCCTCCATACCGCTCCCGTTCATATTCAAACTGGGTGTGGAAAAAGGAAGGACTGCTTACTATGTGATGATCGGTTTTGTATGCGGTGCAAGTGTTTTGGCAACCAGTTTCTTCAGGAGTCAGCTTGGGATAGAAATCAAACCCAACTTGGTGTTGGCAATACTTGCTGTCGTTGGAGTCGGAGCATATGCACTTTCTTGGCGTATGGCTATCACTTTTTATAAAAAGCGTGAGATACAATAATAAACCTTAGCTAAATGAAATGACTGTCAGTGTACCTCTTGAAGTTTTCAAGGCAAGCGAAATTGAGCAGAAAGAAGTGCAATGGCTGTGCTATCCGTATATTCCGTTCGGCAAAGTTACGCTGTTGCAGGGCAATCCCAGCGATGGAAAAAGCAAGCTAATGCTTTCCATTGCCGCCCTGCTCTCAAAGGACGAACCTCTGCCCTTTACCGAAACGGAAGCAAACGAGCCTATGACTAACCGTTCTATGGGAAGACAATGAGACCGTCAGCGAGGTGCTTACAGCGGCGCAAAATGGTGCGATTGAAGTTTTTGCTTCGCGCTATGGCGGCTTTGAGCAGGTCGGCAGTCTGTCGCAGAGTTTTTCAAGAAACGATGTCCAGACAACGACGCAGCCGGGAGATATCGTTTTATATTCCGGCAATCAGCTTGTCATATTCTTCGGCTCCAATTCGTGGAGCTATACGCGTCTGAGCCACATTGAAGGACTTTCTACTGATGAACTGACCGCATTGCTGGACAAAGACGTAGCAGTTATTGAAATAAAAACGGCTAAAATAACAATCGATCATAAGGGCTTGGGACTTTCCCAAAAATGAAAACAGAGCGTTTCGGCAGTCAGCCGGAACGCTCTGTTTTTCCGGTGTGGGGCCACACAGGATTTGCTTGCTACTCTGCAAGTAAATCCCGGTCAACCCACGCCGTTTTTCGCAAGTGTATCTACACTTGCTGTGCTTGCTCTTCCTCCAACAATCGCATTGACTCGAACGTTTGTTCTTGTTATAATTGGAATGAGAGATTGAAAAAAGCCTTGGAATGCAGCTAATTTTCATTGGCAAATGGCGGCACCGCCGCCTTGATTACCTATCTGCACAGCAGAGCATTGCTGTCAAGGACGCGCAGCGAGGCGAAGCCAATTCCTTGACAGATTTGCTCGGCTGTGCTACCAGCCATCCCGAAATTACGGAGGACATACGAAGATGAAAACAGACAATTTCTGCAAAGAGAACCGTCCCGAAGCAAAGAAAAAATTGCGTCTGCCCGATCAGTTGGAGCTGGTGATGGAGGATGGGACTGTGTATCGTGTACGCAGCTTCTTTGTCGCAGAGCAGCAGATGGGGGACGTGCTGGATGCCCTCTCCCTCGAAAAAGTCAATCGGGAGAACTGAATCCCGGCACATTGCCCAGTGGAATCCATAGCCGTGCTGTGGTATAATCATTGCAGATTTCTGATTGTATCACGCACTGCATTTCGGGAGGTTAAATAAGAAAATGCAGGAAAATTATATCGTTGGTATTTACGCACGGCTGAGCCGGGACGATGAGCGTGCCGGGGAATCCGTGTCCATAGAAAATCAAAAGGAAATGCTCTCCCGCTATGTGCGGGAACAGGGTTGGACGCTGTACGATTATTACTGTGATGACGGCGTTTCGGGTACGACCTTCGACCGTCCGGGACTGAACCGGCTGGTGCAGGACGCTACAGATCACAAGATCAATCTTGTCCTCTGCAAGGATTGTTGTGCGATAATGGGACTAAATCAGAAAGACCTTGAAAATCAAGGGATTCTGGCTTAGTCCCTTCTTTTTTGACCTGAAAGAGGAACAATCGCACTACAATCGGCGCACCGGATCAAAACCGGCTGGCGGTGGCTATGGAGGTACACTGCATAAGCCCTTCCCGTTGCGCTGCCCACAACGAAAGGAGTCCATCATGAAACAGGGAACTTTGGTTTATGACCACGCAACGGATCGATACGACATTCGCTTTGACCTTGACTGTTACTACGGCGGTCTGCACTGCGGGGAATGCTTCGATGTCATGGTCGGGGGCAAGTGGAAACCCACCCGGATCGAGATGGCTGCGGACTGGTATCTCGTCGGCATCCGCACGGACGATTTGCAGGGATTGAGGGTGAGAATGTGAAGACTTTTCTCAAGGAAGTGCTGCTTCCTCTGCTGATTGCCCTTTGCCTTGCCGCATTCTTCAAGCCGGTCTACATGGCGGACGGCGTATGTGACTACTTCCTGATGTGGCTCTGCGTCGGCTTCCCATTCGGCATCCGCAGGATGTGTCTCTGGCTCGTCCCCTTCGGTTACAGCATATCCGGCACAGTAGGAATTTTCGCACTCAACATCATCATCGGCGGTCTTATCGGAGGACTCGCCCTGATCGTCGGGCTGCTGCTCGGCATCATCCATACCATCCGAGAAATCATCTGAATATCTGAAAAGCTAAGAGGGTTTGTTTCATTCTCCATTTTGGAGCATGAAGCAAACCCTCTTTTTTTGTGTGCGCCTGGCGGCGCACGTTTCTTAAGGGTGCAAGTCCCAAATCCGCCTGGTAGCGGGAAGGATATAGCCGAAGGCAAGGGTGTCCATCGTGAGGTGGAATCTGAAGGAAGCTGGATGTGGGGAACCTACTAACCCACGGGCAAACCTCTGGTCTGACGGACAGAAACCGCATAGAAGGCTGTACATGAGGGTAAGTCTGCACGCCAAGATAAAGCCCAATAGCTACACGGAATCATGTGCAGTAAATGCGACAGATGGATGGAGGGAAAGAAACGTGTGGTACCCAGGGAGGTCTGTATGGAACACTCCGAAAGGAGTAACCGTTATCGTGAGATAACGCTGAACATACAGAAGTCAGCAGAGGCCGTAGTAGCTGAGCTTATCAGTGAAGGGCTGAATCAATAGGAGTCTTTAGTACGACTGGAAAAGGAGGAATGGGCAGATGGGTACAGAAAACAGAGAAAGCTGCTCACAAAGAGATAGCGCGGAACGTAAAGGGTATGTGAGAGCGCACCGCTCATTCAACCGGATATGGAAGGAAAGGGACAGTGCAGAGCCAGACATCCTGGGTAAGATACTGGACAAGGACAACCTGAACAGGGCTTACAAAAGAGTGAAGGCGAACAAGGGAGCACCGGGAGTAGATGGAATGACCATCGAAGCGGCGCTGCCATGGCTAAAGGAGCATAACCGAGAACTGACAGAGAGAATCCGAAAAGGGAAATATACCCCGTCTCCTGTCAGGCGGGTGGAAATCCCGAAGCCGGACGGGGGGATACGAAAACTTGGCATCCCGACCGTCATGGACCGCATCATCCAACAGGCAATGCTCCAACAGCTCATGCCAATCTATGAGCCGTTGTTTTCGGATGACAGCTTTGGCTACCGTCCGGGGAGAGGGGCAAAAGACGCTATTTTCAGGATAAAAGAGTACATCGAACAGGGCTATACAAGGGCAGTCGTCCTTGACCTGTCAAAGTATTTTGATACGCTGAACCACACAATCCTGCTGAACCTGCTGAGAAAGCAGGTAAAAGACGAGAGGGTGATACAGATGGTAAAGCGATACCTGAAAAGCGGAGTGATGGAAAACGGTGTTGTAACAGAGACAGAGGAAGGCTCCCCGCAGGGAGGGAATCTATCCCCACTTTTAGCAAATGTATATCTGAATGAATTCGACTGGGAGTTTCACAGGCGGGGCGTGCCATGCATCCGCTATGCAGACGATATCATACTGCTGGCGAAAAGTGAACGGGCCGCGGAGCGACTGCTGGAATCCAGCACGAAGTATCTGGAGGAAACGCTGAAGCTGAGAGTGAACCGTGAAAAGAGCCGGACGGTCAGTGTATTCGCAATCCGAAATTTTAAGTACCTTGGCTTCTGTTTTGGAAAGAACGGAAAAGGAATCTATATCCGTGTCCATGGAAGGTCATGGAAGAAAGTCAAGGATAAACTGCGCAGGCTCACTTCCCGGAGCAGGTGCGGAAGTATCATCCAAACCATGGAGAAGATAAAGGTCTACATGAGAGGATGGCTGAACTATTATGGGATAGCGGAGATGAAGAACAACATCGAAAGCCTGAACGGATGGCTGTACCGCCGGATACGGATGTGCATCTGGAAACAGTGGAAGCTGCCGAAAACAAGGATGAGTAAACTCATTGGATTGGGAGTGGACAGTCATTATGCGGCAACAATAGCCTATGATCGCAAAGGATACTGGTTCAATGCAGGAAACAAGGCGGTCAACTGGGCACTAAATAAAGAAAGACTGATAAACTGGGGCTTTTATGATTTAGCCACAGCTTATCAGTCTCTGCACTTAAACTATTGAAACCGCCGTGTACCGAACGGTACGCACGGTGGTGTGAGAGGACGGGGGCTAATCACCCCCTCCTACTCGATTGCCCGAAAGCTGGAACAATCTGCCTCTTGCAGATGACGGCGGTGCGGCGAGGAAAGGAGAGAAAACAAAATGAGCTACATGACAGCCGGTAAGCTGCAAGCCTTTGAAGCCCTCATGAAGGAGGTACCCGGCCACAACCACTATGACAGCGGATGCGACGGGATCTGCCCGGAATGTCGGTCGTGCTGCTTCCATCGTCCATACTGGAAATATCAAACCTGTGTCTTCGAGGAATGTCCCTATTCCCCGGTGAAGCTGTCAACGCTGCGCTGTCAGCCGGTGATGGCAAGGGAGGGATAACCACATGGCAGTCTATCGCGTCAACAAAAACCGTGGCTACACGGTCATGGCAAATTACCATCTCAGGGATAAAACCCTGTCCCTCAAGGCCGTGGGGCTACTCTCCAAAATGCTGTCCTTCAACGATGGCTGGCAGTTCTCAACGAAAGGTCTTTCGGCGATCTGCAAGGAAGGCCCCGATGCTGTTCTGGCAGCTCTCAGGGAGCTTGAGGACGCAGGGTATCTCGTCCGTCATCAGTCACGGGATGAAAAAGGCCGGATGAGCAGCATGGTTTTCGAGATATACGAGAAGCCGCAGACGGGTTTGCCGGACACGGAAAAACCGCATACGGAAAAGCCGGACACGGATAATCCGTTCACGGGAAAACCGTGTACGGAAAATCCCGCACAATTAAATACTAATCAAGTAATTACCAACGAAAGAAATAACTCTCTGAGAAACTATCAATCTATCAATCTTGATGGGATGGACAGGATGGATGAGCGGGAGCAATACAGGGAATTGATCCGGGATAACCTTGAGATCGACATCCGCTCTCAGGATAGGCACTATGACCTTGACCGGGTAAATGAAATTGTCGAGATCATGCTGGATGCTGTTTGCTCCACAAGACCCACCATCCGTATCAACGGAGAAGATATGCCGCAGCCGGTGGTTAAGTCACGCTTCCTCAAGCTGGACAGCGGCCACATCGACTATGTGCTCCAAGCGATGAACGATTGCCCTTCCGACATTCGGAACATCCGGGCATATCTGCTCACCGCGTTGTATAACGCTTCTCTGACCATAGACAACTACTATTCAGCCCGCGTGAACTACGATTTTCACGGAAAAGGCTGATGCGTAAGCATTCTCAATCAACTTAAAGGGGGTGAGATGAAAACATGATCCACATTTTACACGGTGTCCCGCCTTAGTGACAGGATTGCCCCGCAAATCTCAGAAAGGAGGTCCCCATGCAGGATGAAGTAAATACCAAAGTTGTTGCGATTGCCATTAAGGGCGGCAGGATCACTGCGGAAGTGCTGAAAAAGGCGCTCGCCAAATTCATTGAGGAAATTGAAAAGGCCGAAAAGCAAGCCTCTCAGCCCAAGACCTACCGGGGCAAGCAGTCCATCAAGCACCTTGTCGAGCAGAACGCCGCAATCAGCAACATCGAAGTGACCGACGGAAACATCAAGTCTTTCGAGCGTACAGCGAACAAGTACGGGATCGACTACGCGCTCAAGAAAGACACCTCTGAGCAGCCGCCGCGCTATCTCGTCTTCTTCAAAGGCCGGGATGTGGATGTGATGACTCAGGCGTTCAAGGAGTTTTCCGCCAAGACGGTCAAGCAGAAAGAAAAGCAATCCCTCAAGCAGAAGCTCTCCCGCAGCAGGGAGCAGTCTAAAGCCCAGCACAAGGAGAAGGTCAAGGTTAAGACGAAGGATCGGGGCGTTGAGCTATGAAAAAGAAACTCGACATCAAAAAGCTCGTCCTTCTCAATCTCCCGTATGTGTTCGCCTTCTACTTTGTGGATAAGCTGGCGGCAGTCTTCCGGCTGGCTCCCGGCACAGAGTTCATCGACAAGCTCACCGGCGGCTTTGCCAATTTCGGCGCAGCGTTCGCCAATCCGCTCCCCAGCTTTCATCCAGTAGACCTTCTCATTGGTGTGGCCGGAGGCGCGTTGCTCAAGCTGGCCGTCTACATCAAAGGCAAAAACCGCAAGAAATTCCGCCAAGGGGAGGAATACGGGTCAGCGCGTTGGGGACGACCGGAAGACATCCGGCCTTACATGGATGATGACTTTTCCAACAATGTCATTCTCACCCAGACCGAAGGGCTGACCATGAACAGCCGTCCGAAGCAGCCGAAGTACGCGAGGAATAAGAACATCCTTGTCATCGGTGGTTCCGGCTCGGGTAAGACCCGCTTCTTCGTGAAGCCCAACCTGATGCAGATGCACAGCTCCTATGTGGTCACTGATCCCAAGGGTACAGTGTTGGTCGAATGCGGAAAGATGCTTGAGAAAAACGGTTATATCATCAAGTCGCTGAATACGATCAACTTCCGAAAATCCATGCACTACAACCCGTTCGCCTACATCCGCAGCGAAAAAGACATCCTCAAACTGGTCAATACGATCATCGTCAACACGAAGGGAGATGGCGATAAGTCCGGGGAGGATTTCTGGGTCAAGGCAGAAAAGCTCTACTATACCGCACTCATCGGCTATATCTGGTACGAAGCGCCGGAACACGAGAAAAACTTCACTACCTTGCTCGAATTGATCAACGCTTCGGAGGCCAGAGAGGATGACGAGACTTTCAAAAATCCCGTTGACCTCATGTTCGATGAGCTGGAAGAGCGCGACCCTGACCACTTCGCGGTCAAGCAATACCGTAAATATAAGTTAGCCGCTGGCAAAACCGCCAAGTCGATCCTGATTAGCTGCGGCGCACGGCTCGCCCCGTTTGACATCGCGGAGCTGCGGGAGCTGATGAGTTACGACGAGATGGAGCTGGATTGCATCGGCGACCGCAAGACGGCGCTGTTCGTCATTATCTCTGATACCGACGATACCTTCAACTTTGTCGTGGCGATTATGTACTCCCAGCTTTTTAACTTGCTCTGCGACAAGGCGGATGATGTCTACAATGGGCGGCTTCCCGTCCATGTGCGCTGTCTGCTCGACGAGTTTGCGAACATCGGTCAAATCCCGAAATTCGACAAACTGATTGCTACGATCCGAAGCCGGGAAATCTCAGCATCCATCATCTTGCAGTCCCAGAGCCAGCTCAAGACCATCTACAAGGACGCGGCGGACACGATTGTCGGCAACTGCGACTGTACCCTCTTCCTTGGCGGCAAGGAAAAATCCACTTTGAAGGAACTCAGTGAAATCCTCGGCAAGGAGACAATCGACCTATATAACACATCAGAAACCCGTTCAACCAACAACTCATACGGCCTGAACTATCAGAAGACCGGCAAGCAGCTCATGTCGGAGGACGAAATCGCTGTCATGGACGGCGGCAAATGTATTTTGCAGCTTAGAGGCGTGAGACCTTTTCTCAGTGACAAGTACGACATTACGAAGCATCCAAAATACAAAATGCTGTCCGACTACGATAAGCGCAACGCCTTTGACATCGAGAAATACCGTTCTCACAAGCTGGTAGTCAAGCCCGATGACACATTCGACCTCTATGATATGGGCGAGGTCGAAGCGGATTAAAGCCCCGTCGCTGCACTGCGCAGTGGGTAAAGCCTGATGGCTCCCAAAGCAGAACAGCGACGGGGCTTCTTTTTTTATGCCCATTTTCAAAAATACACAACCAATCTTTTTCAAATCAAGGAGGAAAATCTATGGCTTTCATCAATCAGGCTGTCACGGTTCTTCAGACGCTCGTTATCGCCCTCGGCGCAGGTCTCGCAGTGTGGGGTGTTGTCAACCTCATGGAAGGCTACGGCAACGACAACCCCGGCGCTAAGTCTCAGGGCATCAAGCAGCTCATGGCTGGCGGCGGTGTGGTGCTGATCGGCACGACCCTCATCCCCCTGCTCTCCGGTTTGTTCGGCTAATCCACGGCAAGCCCAGCTTAACCGAAGGGTGGTGAAATATTGGGCAGCATTTTAGAAAAGATCGAACAGGCTCTCAAGGATATGCTGATCGGATGGATCGAGAGCAACCTGACCAATATGTTCACCGATGTCAACGAGAAGGTAGGAACGATTGCCGCCGAAGTTGGGCAAACACCGTCCGGCTGGAACGGCGGCGTGTACCAGATGATCCGGGGACTATCCGAAAACGTGATAGTCCCCATCGCTGGTATCATCATCACCTTTGTTTTGTGCTACGAGCTGATTTCCATGATCACCGAGAAAAACAACCTTCACGACATGGACACTTGGATGTTCTTCAAGTGGTTTTTCAAGGCGGCTGTGGCGATCTATCTCGTGACGCACACGTTTGACATCGTGATGGCAGTATTCGACATCGGGCAGAACGTGGTTTCCGGTGCAGCAGGAGTAATCCACGGCAACACCAGCATTGATATTGATTCGACGATTGCGCAGATGCGTACCGGCATGGAGAACATGGGCGTCGGAGAACTGCTCGGACTGTCGATAGAAACGCTTCTGATCAGCCTGTGCCTCAAAATTATGGCGATCCTCATTACGGTCATTCTCTACGGGCGCATGATTGAGATTTACTGCACCGTGAGCATTGCGCCTATTCCCATCGCAACCATGAGCAACCGCGAATGGGGCAGCATCGGCACGAACTACCTCAAAGGGCTGTTCGCGCTGGCATTCCAAGGCTTCCTCATCATGGTGTGCGTTGCGATCTATGCCGTGCTCATCAACAACATGATCATCGCAGCCAATATCCACTCGGCGCTATTCTCGGTGGCAGCTTATACGGTCATTCTTTGCTTCTCCCTGTTCAAGACAGGTTCGCTTGCAAAGTCACTATTCAATGCCCACTGAGAAAGGAGGGTCAACTTGAAGAAATACTCCGTGATCTACGCCGACCCTCCGTGGCGGTACAAGGTCTACTCAAAGAAGGGGCTTGGCCGCTCAGCGGAAAGCCATTACCCGACCATGAGCCTTGAAGACATCAAGGCTCTGCCTATTGGAGAGCTTGCAGCAAAAGACTGTGCGCTCTTCATGTGGATTACCTTCCCCT
>OHGG01000663.1_pt1 | contig 17949 bp, 17 predicted proteins | sample 1567641 | NCBI WGS metagenome assembly OHGG01 (sample SAMEA3879561, study PRJEB24766) | human gut metagenome | biome: human-associated habitat; feature: feces | place: USA | collected 1985/1987
CTGAGAGTACGCAAACTGGAGCTGCAGAAATATATGGTATTACTGCAGCATGTGAGTCCGGAGGATATGCTGCGCCAGAAAAGACTGTATCTGGCAGAGTGTCAGGAGCGGATGCAGCGTATGATGGAGCAGCGGCTTATGGAGACAAAACACAGACTGGCATTATATGCGGAGGAGATGAAGGGACTTTCTCCGTTGCAGAAGTTGCAGAGCGGTTATACGTACACAGCAGATGAAAATGGCAGTCACATTGATTCTGTCAGCCAGCTGACAAAAGGACAGCAGCTGAAGCTGACCTTTGCAGACGGCAGGGCGCAGGTGACAGTAGATGAGATAACAGGACAGAAAAACGGAGGCTGATTATGGCAAAGAAAGTATCTCTGGAGGAATCCTTTGAACAGCTTGAAACGATCATCGAGCAGATGAAAACGGGAGATATGACATTGGAGGAATCCTTTAAAAAATACGAAGAAGGAATGAAGCTGATCAAAAATTGCAGCAATTCTATTGACCGTGTCGAGAAGAAACTGATCGTTTTGGAAAATGGAGAAGAGTAACACGGACATATGAAAAGCAGAGCGGTGGAACGCCGGATGGTGGAACCGCAGGAAAGGTTGGTTTGAACGATGGACAAAACATTTAAGCAGGCATTTCAGGAAAAACAGAAAGAGGTTGAGGAGATTTTATCAGGGTATCTGCCGGAAAAGCAGGGATTGCAGAAGACGATCTTTGATGCCATGGAGTACAGCCTGATGGCCGGCGGCAAGCGGATCCGTCCGATACTCATGAGGGAAGCATATCATCTTTTTGGCGGCAGTGATGAGAAGGTGATCGAGCCTTTTATGGCTGCCATGGAAATGGTGCATACATATTCTCTGGTTCATGATGATCTGCCGGCGATGGATAATGATGATTATCGCAGAGGACGTAAGACGACACATGTAGTATACGGAGAGGATATGGGAATTCTTGCGGGAGATGCACTGTTAAATTATGCATTTGAGACAGCGTCCCGCTGCTTTGATGAGACAGAACGCGCCGAGCTGGCCGATGAAATCCCTGCCGGACGCTTTGCCACAGCCTGTGAGGTCGCAGATATGGCTTACTCCGTCATCACTGCACCTGATTACCTCACAGGACAGATAATCACTTTTGATGGTGGCTGGATTTAAAATTGTAATTTTAAGTTTTCTATTTTTTTCGTATTTTTTCAGATATTTGTTGCTTTTTATGATTATTGTGTTACAATTTGTTTATGAATAAAATTAATGTCTTTTTACAAGAAAAGCAACTATCAACCATTAGTACAACTGTGCCTGACAGGCTTGATTATCTGATGCGGCTCAACAACTTGACCAACATTGCTCTTTCTGAAATCATGTGCTGTGCAGAATCAACTATTTCAGGCTACAGGACAGGCCGTAGAGTGCCTGACATTTTTGTCATTTGCCATCTAAGTACAATTTTTGGTGTCACACCCAATTATTTTCTTGGATTCACAGACGAAATTTGTCCAACTCACAACTGATTATGTGATATATACAAGGCCTTCCGGTATCACTTCACAACCATCACCGGCTGCTGACGCAAATGTCACATAAAATATATTGAAAAATGAAAGGGGGAAATGTTACAGTCTAAGCCAAAACCGTAACGAAAAACAGCCCGGTGCACATATCACAATGTGTACCGGGCTGCAGATTTTATTGTTACTCTGCCACAAGTATTATCGTGGTTCTCGCAGGAACTCTTATGGTGTTGACACCCAAAAGCTCTGTCTTTTCCGTGAAGTCCTCTCCGTCAAAATACTCTGCATTGGTGTTGGTGTCCACATGCCAGTGTTTTCCGTTCGGAAGCACCGGAAGCTGCATCACAAGCGGCTCCCAATATGCATTCATGCAATAGAATACAATATCATCCTCCGTGTCCTCCTCATTTCTTCCGGCATACATGATGCCGATAAGCTTTGTCTTGTAATCCGTTGAGGCATTGAACGGTGTACCGTTGTGCACACTGATTTCCGGGAACTGGCAGGACGAAGGCTTTGTCATCTTTCTGAGTATAGGATGCTCTTTCCTGAACTGAATCATATGACGCACGAAATCATGGATTTCCTTGAATTCCTCAAGCCTGCTCCAGTCGAGCCATGAGATGATATTGTCCTGACAATACGCGTTGTTGTTTCCAAACTGGGTGTTGCAGAACTCATCGCCCGCAAAAAACATTGCCGGGCCACGGCTGCACAAAAGTGCTGCAAATGCATTCTTTATAAGGCGCCTTCTAAGTCCGTTTACATTTGGATCATCTGTCTCACCCTCTGCGCCACAGTTCCAGCTATGTCCGTTGTTGTCTCCGTCTGTGTTATTCCAGCCGTTTTTCTCATTGTGCTTTTCATTGTATGAGTAAAGGTCATACAGTGTAAAGCCATCATGACAGGTCAGGAAATTGACTGATGCCTTGTGTCCTCTGCTCTCCGGGCTGTAAAGGTCGCGTGAGCCGGTGATACGTGTGATGGCATTTCCCGCCATACCGTCATCACCCTTTAAAAAGCTCCTCATGTCATCCCTGTATCTGCCGTTCCACTCAGCCCATCTGTTCCATGATGGGAAGCTTCCCACCTGATACAGTCCGCCTGCATCCCAGGCCTCTGCGATGAGCTTCATCTTGCCAAGTACCGGGTCGAATGCCAGCGACTCAAGAATCGGCGGATTGGCCATAGGTGCACCGTTTTGGTCTCTTCCGAGAATGGAAGCCAGGTCAAATCTGAAGCCATCCACTCTGTACTCAATGGCCCAGTGTCTCAGACAGTCTATGATAAAGTTGCGCACAACAGGATGATTACAGTTCATAACGTTTCCACAGCCACTGAAATTGTAGTAGTGTGCATCCGGTGTAAGCATATAGTACACGTTATTGTCTATTCCCTTGAAGGAGAAGCACGGTCCCATCTCATTTCCCTCAGCGGTATGGTTGAACACCACATCAAGAATGACCTCTATGCCATTTTCCTTTAAAGCCTTTATCAGCGATTTCAGCTCGTCTCCCTCGTGGTTGTGCTCCTCGTTGAAGGCATAGCTGGTATTCGGTGCAAAAAATGATACTGTGTTGTAGCCCCAGTAATTGTAAAGCTGCACACCATCGACCACTCTCGCGCTCTCCATCTCATCGAACTCAAAAATCGGCATGAGCTCCACTGCATTTATTCCAAGGTCCTTAAGATACGGAATCTTATCTTTCAATCCGGCAAATGTGCCCGGTGCGCTGACACCTGAGGACTTATCCTTTGTATAGCCCCTCACATGTGTCTCATAAATCACAAGATCCTCAAACGGCTGCTCAAGCTGCTTTATGTTGCCCCAGTCAAAGCTGCTTTTTACAACTCTGGCTCTGTACTCAAAATCCTTGCCTCCCTCCGGCTTTTCTCCCCATTTTCGCTGTCCAGTGATCGCTCTGGAATATGGGTCTAAAAGGACATTTTCCTCGTTAAACAGAAGTCCCTTTGCCGGCTCATAAGGCCCGTCAAAAGAAAATGCATACTCAAATTCATCCGGCTTTATATCATAAACAAGCATGGAGTAGGTATCTCCTATCCTATATGAATCAGGAAACGGAATCCTCGCATACGGCTTTGGTGCCTGTGGCTTGAACAATAAAAGAGTACACCTCGTTGCCCCATGGGAATTGATGGTAAAGCTCACTCCGTTCGATGCCACGCACGCTCCGTACATTCTGAAAAAGCCCGGACGTATCTTAAATCCCTCTACCACATCAAGTGGCAGCAGGCCTGTATTTACTACATCCTCATGCTTTTCTTCTTTACTGCGCTCTCTCCACATATACATATTGCTCTTTGCTCCCTTACTATATTTGTATGATGGTACATGCCATTTGTTGCATGACTGCTTTTTATCTTAATTAGTTAAAAAAATGATATTGTAACTATTCAGCCCTTCTTTTTCTCAGTGGTTCTGAATAGTTACCTACTGTTAATTTACATGCAGCTTTCCAAGCTCATCAATCTCTATATTACTACAATTTTGTGAATATGTGTTCATTAAATTGCATATCTCCTGAGCTTTTTCGCCAGAAGCCACTGTCGGCCTGAAATCATTGTATGAGCTTACGCTGCTTAAGGTGCATGGAATAATCTGCGCATCTATGCCCGGCTGCAATTCACCATTTATCAGAGTAAATGCCTGCTGATAAATCGCCGTGTTCTTGTCTGCCGGATTTTTATTTCCTCCGAAGCAGAAATTTCCAAGACTGTAGCATATCATTTTGCCGTTATAGACCTCCATCCCCTGCAGTACATGAGGGTGGTTTCCAACAACCAGATCTGCTCCCCAGTCAATGATACGGTGTGCCGCCGCCTGCTGATAGTCATTAGGGTAATGGTCACCTTCTATGCCCCAGTGGCAGCATGCGATAACTATCGCCGCTCCCTGCTTGCGAAGCTGAGCTATACCGTTTTGGATATATGCCTCGCGGTCGCCGTTTTGTGACAAAAGGCTGACCGACACTATTCCAATCCTAGTCCCATCAGCAGTCTCATAAATACCGGTATGATCATTGAAGCCATATACTATCCCGGCATTGTCGAGCACGCTTCTCGTATCGTCAAGTCCCTGCTGTCCATAGTCGTATGTGTGATTGTTTCCAAGACTGCAGGCCTCGATGGAGCTTCCCGTCATAATTCCGACGTAGCTAGGCTTTCCCTTAAGGTTCCAGCGCTTTTCTACGCGCTCCGTCGCATCCGATAGCACACACTCCAGGTTGATGAGTGTCATATCGTCAGCCTCAAAAATATCTCTCACACCGCCAAAAAAGTAGTCCTGTCCCTTTGAGTCATAATAAGAATTAAAGCTGCCGTCATAGCTTTGCTCCTGATTGTTGCCGAGTGTACAGTCTCCTGTAGCCGTAATCACTATGGTTGACATCTGTGGCTGCTGTGTATCCGCTTCTGTTGCCTCAGCTTTGGCTGCATCAGACTGTGTATTCGCTGTGCCTTCTGCCGTACTGTCAACTGCGTTATCCTCTGCTTTTCCGGCATCCGATGTGTCTCTAACTACATCAACGCCATTCTGGTTAGAGGCTTCCTTTATATTATCTCCAATATACTCTTTTCCTATGAGTGCTCCTGCCATAATGATGCATAAAACCAAAAGCACAGATAATAGAATTTTTAATCCTTTGTTTTTCATAATTCCTCCTCATATTCCTCACACCCTTAGAATATCAACCGTGTGCGCACTTGCTCCCATCAGGTCTGCTCTCTCACATGTTGAAAGATGATACTGTACAAACATATCAAACTCTTCCTCGTCAAGAGCATTCAAAAATGGCCTGATATAATTTGCCGCGCCATCGGCTGCTATTATCTTTTCGCGTGTAAGGGCTGCCTGTGCATTTAATGCCTCTATATCTTCTAATCGGACAAAACTGTACAAATCATTAGCTTTTTCTGTACAATGGAAGCTCTCATCTAGCATTCCGCCCTCTATGCCCTCTTTTATATGCTTCTCCTTTATGGCATAGGTTATCACGCTGTACTCATTCATAATGTATGCTACAAGTATGTAACCACCAGGTTTTGTCACTCTTTTTGCCTCATTCAATGCGGCAAGCTTTTCCTCCGCCGACTTCAGATGATACATAGGTCCGAATACGAGTGTGAGGTCAAATTCATCGTTTCCAAACTTTTTAAGCTTTGTGGCATTGCCCTGGTATGCCTTTACTTTATCGCTCTTTTGCTTCAGTCTGCCGAGGTTATGCTTAACTAACTCGAGTGCTGTCACATCATAGCCTTCCTCGGCAAGAGGCACTGAATATCTGCCCGTTCCCGCACCGACATCCAGTATTTTAATCTGTGAGCGAAGATCAAGCTGCTTCTCATTCATCAAGCTGCCAAGACAATCGTGTATATACTTCATGGAGGTGATAAACTCTACCCTGCCGTGACGGCTGTTCAGGCGCTTTTCCTCGTTGAATTTGTTATAGTATTCTTCTAATTCTGTCACGTATATTCCTCCCTGTATTATTCCTCGATATGCTCACGTCCCTGCGCAATGATTGTGCGCACATGTCCGTCGGCAAGTGAATAAAACACTGATTTTCCCTCACGTCTGCTGTTTACGAGCTTGTTTGCCTTTAATATCCTAAGCTGGTGTGATATGGCGGACTGTGTCATGTTTAGCACCTTTGCAAGGTCGCAGACGCATACCTCCGCTTCAAACAACACAAAGAGGATTCTGATCCGGGTGGAATCGCCAAACACTTTAAAAAGCTCTGCAAGGTCGTAGAGCTCGGTTTCCTCCGGCATTGTATCATTTACTATTTTCAGAAGGTCTTCGTGGATTTCGTTGCAGTCGCAGCATTCTATCTGTTCATTTATGTTTTCGCTCATGGTGGTGTCCTTTCTGCGTTATTTTTACTTTATTGGCTATGGGGCGGGTGCTCCGCATAAATTGCATGTGCCTTCGCAGTTACACAATAACTTTTTTATACGCGAAAGACAGAGTGCACCTCTTGGATGCATTCTGTCTGGTATTTTTTATATAGTGGTTTTATGGCATTTTGATATCTGCTCTTTGATATCTGCTCTTTAGGCTCTATGCATTTAGAGCTTGTGTACGAATAATGCGCGGATTGCATTTAGCACTGCTATCACCATTACTCCTACGTCTGCAAATATTGCGAGCCACATATTGGCTATTCCGACTGCTCCGAGCACGAGGCAGATCAGCTTGATGCCTATTGCAAAGTATGTGTTTTCATATACTATTCGCAGGCATTTGCGCGATATTTTTATTGCTTTTGCTATCTTTAGCGGGTCATCATCCATGAGGACGATATCTGCGGCTTCGATTGCTGCATCTGAACCCATGGCGCCCATTGCAATTCCGATATCTGCTCTTGAGAGCACCGGTGCATCGTTGATTCCGTCTCCGACGAAGGCAAGCTTTTCTTTGCTGCCCTTTCTTGCGAGCAGTTCTTCTACCTTTGCCACCTTATCGCCCGGTAAAAGCTCACTGTATACTTCATCGATTTCAAGCTCTGCCGCTACTGAGTCGGCTACTGTTCTTGAATCACCTGTAAGCATTATTGTACCTTTTATTCCGGCTTTTTTCAATGCCTTTATTGCTGCCGCTGAGGTTGGTTTTATCTTATCTGAAATAAGGATATAGCCCTCATATCTGCCGTCTATTGCGATATGGACTATGGTGCCGACCTTGTCAGTTTCACTGTAGCTTAAGCCCAGCTTTTTCATGAGCTTGTAGTTTCCTGCCGCTACAGATACGCCATCTACCTTTGCGGTGATTCCGTGGCCGCTGATTTCCTCAACGTCTGTCACGCGGGTTCTGTCGATTTCCTTTCCATATGCCTTCTGTAAGCTCCTGCTGATTGGGTGCGATGAACTGCTCTCTGCAAGTGCTGCGTACTCGAGCACATTTTCTCTATCGAGCGTATTGTCGTAGACTCCTGCCACCTCGAAAACGCCCTCTGTCATGGTGCCGGTCTTGTCAAATACAACGTATCTGGTCTGTGATAAGGTCTCAAGATAATTTGAGCCCTTTACAAGAACACCCTCGCGGCTGGCGCCTCCGATTCCTGCAAAAAAGCTGAGCGGAATACTGATGACCAGCGCGCACGGACAGCTTATTACAAGGAAGGTAAGTGCCCTGTATATCCATATGCCCCACTGTGGTGCGGCTGACATGAAAAGTATTCTGACAAGCGGTGGCAGTATCGCAAGTGCAAGTGCACTGTAGCAGACTGCCGGAGTGTAATACTTGGCAAATTTTGATATGAAGTTTTCTGATTTTGATTTCTTTGAGCTTGAATTTTCAACGAGGTCAAGTATCTTTGAAACCGTTGATTCGCCAAACTCTTTGGTCGTTTTAATCTTTAAAACACCGGACATATTGATGCATCCGCTGATTATCTCATCACCGCATTTTGCATCCCTCGGCACGCTCTCACCTGTAAGCGCGCTGGTGTTTAATGTAGATGATCCCTCAACTATCACACCGTCGATAGGAACCTTTTCTCCGGGCTGTACCACGATTACTGAGCCGATAGCAACCTCATCAGGGTCAACCTGGGTGAGCTTTCCGTCCACCTCAATATTGGCATAGTCGGGTCTGATATCCATGAGCTCGCTGATATTCTTACGGCTCTTTCCGACTGCATAGCTCTGAAACAGCTCTCCTATCTGGTAGAAGAGCATAACTGCTATAGCCTCTGTATAGTCACCATTCTCATAAAGTGCAACCGCTATCGCACCTACAGTGGCAACCGCCATCAGGAAGTTTTCATCAAATACCTGCTTGTTTTTGATTCCCTTAAATGCTTTTTTCAGGATATCGTATCCTATAACCAGATAAGGCACCATGTAAAGCAGGAACCTGATAATTCCCTTAACCGGTATGAAATGTAATATAATCATGAGTACCGCTGCGATTATGATACGCGCCAGTACTTTTTTCTGCTTTTTATTCATACGCCATAGCTCCATTCATTATAATCTCTTGATAATCACCCTTACTATAGCGCAGGCATTGAAATAATATCGTTTGTCATTCCTGCGCCCGGCAATTTATAAGAAAATCTCGCAATCGTCCTCTACCTTTTTACAGTTCTTAAGAACCTCCTGCATAACCGCCTTTGCATCCTGTCCCTCTTCAAACTCAACGCTCATCTTGAGTGTCATGAAATTGACTGTAGCATCCTTTACACCTGCTGTGTTCTTTGCGGCATCCTCCATCTTGTTGGCGCAGTTAGCGCAGTCTACATCGATTTTGTAAGTCTTCTTCATAGTGGTGTTCTCCTTATTTTCATGAATTATTTATTTTACTGTACATTTTCCATTGAACATATGAATGATTGTTCATATGTTGATTTTATTATAGCACCTTTTGCACTGTTGTCAATACACAATGTGCATCTAAACACAAAATTTATTCACATACTCTAATCACATAATTAATCTCATAGCTTATGATTCAGGCTTCATCTGTGATATTTTCTTTCCAGCTGCTTCCCTCTTCTATCCCATTTGCCGTAAGCCATTCATCCTCAACCTCTACATGACGCTGTCTGCCGTTTTCGTCCTCGAGATAAACCACGCATTTTGCTTTTGCGCCGTCTGCTCTTTCCTCACAGCCAAAATCAGCCTCATATATGTGTTTTACCGTATACATCTTCACTCCACCTTCTTTCATATGATTTTGCATGCCATAAATATATAGAAACTTCCCACATGTACAGGTGGATGTGTCCACTCTAAAATATCATGTGGGAAGCTTTTTTCAACTATATTTATGATTATAATGCTGCTTTAATCGCTGCAAGCAGCTCATCATATGTCTCATATGCAGGAAGCTCAGGGTAGTCCTTCTTTATAGCATCTGTGCTTCTGAAAAGGAAACCTGCCTTGCTGGCCTGTATCATACCTAAATCGTTGTGGCTGTCACCGCTTGCGATGGTATCGTATCCGATAGACTGCAGTGCCTTTACAGTTGTAAGCTTTGACTGCTCACATCTCATTCTAAAGCCTGTAATCTCGCCATCTTCAGCAACCTCAAGCTCGTTACAAAAGATTGTCGGCCAGCCGAGCTTCTTCATGAGCGGGCCAGCAAACTGTGAAAATGTATCACTGATGATGATTACCTGTGTGATTGAACGAAGCTCATCTAAGAATTCCTTTGCACCCGGCATTGGATCTATCTTTGCGATTGTCTCCTGGATTTCTTTTAATCCGAGTCCGTGCTCCTTTAAAATATTTATTCTATAGTTCATGAGCTTATCATAATCAGGCTCATCTCTTGTTGTCTTCTCAAGCTCAGGAATGCCTGTCTCCTTTGCAAATGCAATCCAGATTTCAGGTACCAATACTCCCTCAAGGTCTAAGCATACAATATTCATTTTGATTCCTCCGTGTGTTTTATTCTGTGGATTTCGATGAAGCTCAATATACTTGTCAGGTAACTATTTAAGCAGCCTTGAATAGTTACCTGATATTTAGTTCACCGATTTAATCCAGTAAAGTATATCATACAAGACGACTGTCTACAATAGAATTATACGTGATTTTCAAAGGATTTTTCAGTAAATCATTATTACCGTCCATTACGCTCGCTAGCTTTTGCACGCGCACCGGCTTCCGCAGAGAAAACGCCCTCATCATCTATGATATTTCCGCTCTCAACATGCTTTTTCAGTATATTGTTAAACGCATAATCCCAGATTTTCTCTGAGCCAAGTGCTGTGCGCTTATTTCTGCCGAGTATCTGCGACAGCTTTACACTGTGCTCACGCCATGAAAGCCCATCCGATGCATCGTTTAGGAGCATTGGCTGGATATTGTCCATGGTACGGGCAAATCTGGCTTCCGGTGTCTGCTGCTCCTCAAATTCCTCCCACAGCTCTAAAAGCGGCTCGCCCTGTTCCTTTGGCAAGAGTCCGTATATACGCTCCGCCGCCTTCTGCTCACGCTCATGCTGTGTGGCCTTGCCTGCCTCATCATAGGCATATGTGTCTCCTGCGTCAATCTCTACTATGTCGTGTATCAAAAGCATTCCTACTGTCTTTAGCACGTCTATCTTCTCATTGGCATACTCACTCAAGAGCATGGTCATGATAGCCATATGCCAGGCATGCTCCGCATCATTTTCCTTGCGGCTTGCATCAGCTAAATAAGTCTGGCGGAATATCTCTTTTTCCTTATCTATTTCTCTGATGAAATCAAGCTGTTTTTCTAATCTTTTGTCTTTCTCATTTTCCTGCATTATTGTATCTCCACGTTAATTCTCATCATATTTGCAAATCTGCATCTTTTTATTATTATGAATTAACCAATAATTTTGTCAAGCGGTCAATACAAATTACAGCGCATCCTTCATTGCTTTAACATACTCACCGACATACTTTGGTGAAGCCTCACCATACTCATCGATTATCTTGATGATGGCAGAGCCCACAATGGCACCATCCGAGATATCTGCCATCTTCTTTGCCTGCTTGGGTGTTGAAATGCCAAAACCGATAGCACATGGCACATCTGTGTTTTCTCTGATTACCTTGACTATTGAAGCCAGATCTGTCTTAATCTCGCTTCTTGTACCGGTGACTCCGAGGCTTGAAATCACATAGATGAAGCCGGTTGCCTCCTTTGCTATCATCGCAATACGATCCTTTGATGTAGGTGCGATAAATGAAATAAGGTCCACATCATATTTCTCACAGAGTGGTAAAAACTCTTCCTTTTCCTCATATGGGATATCCGGCAGAATGAGTCCGTCAATGCCGATTTCCTTACATGTACTGATAAACTTTTCTGCACCGTATGAGTAAACCACGTTTGCATATGTCATGAAAACCATAGGAATTGTGACATCTTTTCTCAAATCTCTCACAAGGTCAAAAACCTTGTCTGTTGTAACTCCGGCTGCAAGTGCCTTTATGTTGGCGCCCTGGATTACAGGTCCCTCTGCTGTAGGATCAGAGAATGGAATACCAAGCTCTATAAGGTCTGCTCCGTTTGCAACTGCTTCTCTTACGATTTTTGCAGTTGTCTCTAAATTTGGATCACCACAGGTGATAAATGGTATAAATGCCTTGCCGTTTTCAAACGCACTTCTTATCTTACTCATAAATATTCTCCCCTCTGTATCTTGCTATTGCCGCGCAGTCCTTGTCGCCTCTGCCTGAAACAGTAACAACGATTATCTTGTCCTTGTCCATTGTAGGCGCCAGCTTCATGGCATATGCCACTGCATGTGAGGACTCGATTGCAGGGATGATTCCCTCTGTCTTTGCGAGGTATTCAAAAGCATTTACCGCTTCATCGTCTGTTACCGGTACATATTTTGCTCTTCCGATATCGTTCAGATATGCGTGCTCCGGTCCGACTCCCGGATAGTCAAGTCCTGCAGAAATAGAATAAACCGGAGCAATCTGTCCGTATTTATCCTGACAGAAATATGACTTCATGCCGTGGAAAATACCAATGCGGCCTGTATTTACTGTGGCTGCAGTCTCAAAGGTATCTATTCCTCTTCCTGCTGCCTCGCAGCCGATGAGCTCAACTCCCTCATCCTCTATGAAGTTGTAAAAGCTTCCGATGGCATTTGAGCCGCCGCCCACACATGCAATAACCGCATCAGGCAGTCTGTGCTCCTTTTCAAGCATCTGCTCCTTGATTTCCTTTGAGATGACTGCCTGGAAATCTCTTACGATGGTAGGGAACGGATGTGGTCCCATAACTGAGCCCAGGCAGTAATGTGTGTCCGAAATTCTCTTGGTCCACTCTCTCATTGCCTCCGATACGGCATCCTTTAATGTAGCTGTACCTGATGTAACCGGGATAACCTCTGCTCCGAGCAGACGCATGCGGTATACATTGAGCGCCTGACGTTTTGTGTCCTCCTCGCCCATGAATACAACACATTCCATACCCATAAGGGCTGCGGCCGTTGCTGTTGCCACGCCGTGCTGACCGGCTCCGGTCTCAGCTATCAGGCGGGTTTTGCCCATTTTCTTTGCAAGAAGTGCCTGACCTAATACGTTGTTGATCTTGTGGGCTCCTGTATGGTTTAAATCCTCTCTTTTAAGGTATATTTTTGCTCCACCAAGATCCTTTGTCATCTTTTCTGCGTAGTACAGTCTCGATGGTCTTCCTGCATAATCGTTGAGAAGCTCTGTGAGCTCTCTGTTAAATTCAGGATCGTTTTTGTAATAATTGTATGCTTCTTCTAATTCTTTAACGGCATTCATGAGGGTTTCAGGAATGTACTGTCCTCCGTGAATACCAAATCTTCCGTTTGGATTTGTCATGATGTTTTCCCTTCTGATGTATATTTGTAAATATTTTGTTTTCTGTACTGAATAGTTACAGATATTCTTAAAACCATGAAGATACTTATATATCTCTATTAGCTTAATCGCAATTCATCAAGCTTAGCCTTTTTGTCGTCCGCTCTCATCAGTGTCTCTCCGATAAGCACTGCGTCAGCTCCGATTTCACGTATTGCCCTGATATCATCTGTGCTCTTTACACCGCTTTCCGATACAAATATGATGTCATCCGGAATCAGGTCACGAAGCTTTCTGCTGTTAGCTGTATCAACTGTAAAATCCTTCAGATTGCGGTTGTTTACACCTATTATTCTGGCACCGGCTCTTACCGCCATCCCTGCCTCTTTTTCATTGTGTATCTCCACAAGGGCGCTTATGCCAAGGCTGTCACAGATTTTTATGTATTCACCAAGCTGCACCTCTGACAGTATGGAGCAGATTAAAAGCACCGCAGCGGCACCGAGTGTCTTTGCCTGATATATCTGATATTCATCAACCGTAAAATCCTTTCGGATGCACGGAATCGAAACCATTTTCGCAATCTCCCTAAGATACTCATCCGAGCCTAAAAACCACTTTGGCTCTGTCAGTACCGAGATGCAATCCGCACCTGCCGCCTCGTATTCCCTTGCGATTTCAAGATATCTGAAATCCGGCTCTATAAGCCCCTTTGACGGCGAAGCCTTCTTGCACTCGCATATGAAGCTCAAGCCATCCTTTTTGAGTGCTTTTTCAAATGCAAAATCACAAAGCTTTTCGTTTTTCGTCTGAATCGCGATATTTTTCATTTCCTCAAGGCTTATTTTTTTCTTGTCCTCTGCCACGCGAAGCCTTGAATATTCTGCAAGCTGGTCTAAAATATTCATCGCTTTTCCTTTCCTGTTTTGTGTGCCTAGCTGTTGCTTACCTCGATAAGTTTATCGAGTGTTTCAAGTGCTTTTCCTGAATCAATGATTTCTGCTGCAAGCTCGATACCCTCTTTCATGCTGTCGGCCTTTCCTCCAATATAAAGTGATGCGCCTGCGTTCATGAGTACTGCATTTCTCTTATGGCCCTTCTGTCCGCCTAAGATATCACGTACGATTTTTGCATTTTCCTCAGGTGTACCGCCTTTTAAATCCTCCTTTGTACAGCGCTCAAAACCGAAATCCTCCGGTGAGATTACTGTGGTTCTGAACCATCCGTCCTTTATCTCGCATATCTTGGTCGGTGCGCTCATGGAAATCTCATCGAGCTTATCCATGCCATATACTACCATTCCACGCTTTACTCCGAGGCTTACAAGCACCTGTGCAAGCGGCTCTACAAGATACTCATCATACACTCCCAGAAGCTGCATGGCCGGTGAACCCGGATTTGTGAGCGGTCCTAAAATATTGAATACGGTTCTAAAACCAAGCTCTTTTCTGATAGGTCCGACATATTTCATTGATGTGTGATATTTCTGTGCAAAGAAGAAGCACATGCCGACTTTATTTAAAAGCTCTACACATTTCTCAGAGCTCTGGTCTATGTTGACGCCGAGCGCCTCAAGACAGTCTGCTGTGCCGCATAATGAAGAGGCTGCCCTGTTTCCGTGCTTTGCCACCTTCATGCCACCTGCTGCCGCAACAAGTGCAGATGTTGTTGAAATGTTGAAGCTTTGTGCATTGTCTCCGCCTGTTCCTACAATTTCAAACACATCCATACCTGTTTTCACCTGTACCGCATGCTCTCTCATGGCTGCTGCACAGCCTGCGATTTCGTCTGTTGTCTCAGCCTTTGCGCTCTTTGTTGAAAGAGCTGCAAGAAAAGCTGCATTCTGGGTTGATGTTGTCTCACCGCCCATGATCTCATTCATCACTGTATATGCCTCGTCATATGTAAGGTCTTCTTTGTTTACGATTTTTACTATGGCTTCTTTGATCATGATTATGTCCTCCTGTATTCCGATGATATTTCGTTTATAATTTTGTTTATGATTTTGTTCTGCTATTTGTTTTCAATTCAACAACTAATATATAAATTCATTAAACGCTGCAATTTTCAATTAAGCTTTGATAAAATTACTAAGCATCTGCTTTCCGTCCGGTGTCATGATTGACTCCGGGTGAAACTGCACACCGTATATCGGATATTCCTTGTGCTCAACAGCCATGATCTCACCATCATCTGTAGTGGCTGTAATCTTTAGGCAATCAGGCATCGTGTCCGCATCTGCAACAAGCGAATGGTAACGTGCTACCTTTGCTTTTTTCGGGCAACCCTTGAATAAAAGGCTTTCTGTGTCAAACGATGCATCCGATTGCTTTCCGTGCATGAGCTCCTTTGCATATGTGACTGTCGCACCGTATGCTGCGCATATCGCCTGATGGCCAAGGCACACGCCAAGGATTGGGATTTCCTTTCCAAGCTCCTTTGCCACAGCTATTATCACGCCCGCATCCTCAGGCCTTCCCGGTCCCGGTGATAATATGATGCGGTCAGGCTTTAACGCCCTAATCTCTTCAACTGTCATCTCATCATTTCTGATTACTCTGATATCAGGCTCTATCTCGCCGATCAGCTGATACAGATTGTAAGAAAAGCTGTCGTAGTTATCAATCAGTAAAATCATTCTTCCACCTCCTGTGAGACTTCCAGTGCCTTAAGAGAAGCCTTTGCCTTGTTTATGCACTCCTGAAATTCCTTCTCAGGATCTGAATCCGCAACAATTCCCGCTCCGCTTCTCACGAAAACCTTGCCGTTTTTCTTGTAGGCAATACGGATTGCAATACATGTGTCCATATTTCCGGTAAAATCTATATATCCAATCGCGCCACCGTAAATGCCTCGCTTGTTGTCCTCAAGCTCTCCGATGAGCTGGCACGCTCTGATTTTTGGCGCTCCTGAAAGTGTTCCTGCCGGAAGCACGGCCTCTATTGCATCGAGTGCGTCATACTCTTCTCTTATCTCTCCACGCACTGTCGATCCTATATGCATCACATGTGAATATCTCTCTATGGAATGAAGCTTTTCTACCTGTACACTTCCGAATTTGCTTACCTTTCCGAGGTCACTTCTTCCAAGGTCCACGAGCATATTGTGCTCTGCGAGCTCTTTTTCGTCCTTAAGCAGCCCTTCCTCAAACTTTTTGTCCTCCTCTGCTGTGGCACCTCTCGGCCTCGTGCCTGCCAGCGGGAATGTGTGAAGCACTCCATTTTCAAGCTTCACAAGTGTCTCCGGAGATGCTCCAGCAACCTCCACATCGGTTCCCGAAAAATAAAACATGTACGGCGAAGGATTTATCGTTCGAAGCACGCGGTAGGTATCAAAAAGGCTTCCCTCAAACGGTGCGCTCAATCTGTTTGATAAAACTATCTGGAAAATATCCCCCTCTTTGATATGGTGCTTTGCCTTCTCGACCATCTCACAATACTGCTCCTTTTCAAAAAGCGGTGTGACATCGCCCAGCAGCTTGCCACCCATATTCTGTTTTTTCTCTCCGTGCATCAGAAGCTCCCTAAGCTGCTTTAGCTCAACAATCGCTTTGTTGTAGCCTGTTTCCGGAGCATCAAGTGACATATTTGCGATTAGTATTATCTTCTGGCACAGATTGTCAAATGCTATTACTTTATCAAAAAGCATCAGATCAACATCCTTGAAATCCTCTGTGTCCCTTGCTTTTCCTCTGATGCTTTTCTCCTTGTAGCCCAGATAATCATACGAAAAATAACCTACAAGGCCACCTGTAAACGAAGGCAGATAATCAAATTTCGGACTCTTGTACTCTGAAAGAATCTGTCTGATGTACTCTGAAGGATTTTCCGTCTCCACCGAAAGCTTTCCAAGCTTCATGTGACCATCTATGCAGTTAATCTCAAGCTTTGGATCATATCCCAAAAATGTATATCTTCCCCAGGCTTCATTGGCTTGTGCTGATTCAAGCAGATAACAATGTGTTGAAACATTCCGCAGAATTCTCATAGCCTCTATAGGTGTGATAAAATCTGATAATATCTCACAGCTTACAGGGAGAATGTCATACTTCCCGGTTTTTGCTATTTCTTTAACTTCGGTCAGTGTAGGTGAAATTTTCATATGCTTGCCTCCAAATTTTGTGTGGTAGTGAATAAATGTCCAATGTTCAACCGTGAACAAATGCCCAACATACAGCTCAAATTCGCCTCTTCGAGGCTTCTGTGCAGCTTACGCTGCTACAATTCTCGCTTTATATTGTACTGTCCAGTGTTTAACCGTGAACAAATGCCCAACATACAGCTCGAATTCGCCTTTTCAAGGCTTCTCCGCAGCTTACGCTGCTACAATTCTCGCTTTATGTTGTGCAGTCCAATGTTCGTTCGCAAGCTTGCATGCGAGCATGCAGACTTGCAAACTCCATTGTACCTCTTTGTTCACTAAAAAACGCCCCTGACAGAATTTTAGTTCTGTCAAGGACGAATAATTTTAACTATCCGCGGTGCCACCTTGAATTCACGATAAAGCTCGTGCGCTTGGCAGGATACCAACATATCCCGGGCAAATGACGTATGCCCACACGTCGCAGAATACTCTGGATGAATGATAAATCCATTTGACTGCGCCCTCAGCGGTCCATTTGACAACTTGTTTCACACCTGATTCTCAGCACCACAGGCTCTCTGTAAGGGCATCATTGCCGTTATCTCCGCTTCAACGGTTTACAACTTATTTAATTGTGCAAACTTTTTATACTGTTTGATTTTCTTTAACGATTTAATACTTTATCTTGCTAAATTTGTTTAGAGTTTATCACTCCTTTTTGTGTTTGTCAACATACATTTTAAAATAAATTGTATGTTTAAAGGGCCAACAACTACATAACAGCAAAGCTTAATATGATAAAAAAGCATGTAATATTCTGCTCTAATGCATCTTCCAACTCTTCCTCATCATATCCTACAGCAAGTGATACAAAACCGAAATCATAAGCATCTTTTACTGTTTCCACATGATGTCTCCATAGTACAAATCCGAAGATTGCAGGAAATTCATTTTGTAAATAGAGACTTAACTGCTCTACATTTCCTTTTCCCATTTTTCTTCAAAAGCAGATATTATGGTCTCCATTTGTTTGAAAGCACGATATAAATATAA
>OHGG01000664.1_pt1 | contig 17931 bp, 14 predicted proteins | sample 1567641 | NCBI WGS metagenome assembly OHGG01 (sample SAMEA3879561, study PRJEB24766) | human gut metagenome | biome: human-associated habitat; feature: feces | place: USA | collected 1985/1987
ACAAGATGCGCGCCAAGGATGGCAAGCAGCTTGCACTCGACCTGCTCTACAACAGCGACAGCGTGACGGAAAAGACCATCGCCGAGTATCTCCAGAGCGAGTACCTCAAGCTGGGCATTTCCATGACCATTCACGGCGAGGAAGAGCAGTCCTACCGCGATAACATGAAGGCTGGCAACTTCGATATGGTGTTCAATATCTGCTGGGGTATGCCGTATGACCCGCAGTCTTCGCTGGCTGCAATGCGTGCCCCGGTCTATGGCGACTATGCCGCTCAGCAGGGTCTTGAGGACAAGGCGGAAATTGACGAAGCCATTACCAAGATCCTGACCTCTACGAACGATGCCGAGCGTCAGGAGCTGTATAAGTCGGTTCTGACCAACCTGCACGAGGACGCAATGTATCTGCCGCTGACCTATGAGTGCAACAAGGCTCTGTACACCTCTGCTCTGCACGGTGTCCACTTTGGCACCGACCAGTATGATGTGCCCTTTGCGGATATGTATTTTGAATAAGAATTGACAGGGAAAGCCGCTTCGGGTATGGAGCGGCTTTTCTTGAAGAAAGGACTGCCCATGAAACGCTATGTTGTACGCAGACTGTTGATGGCGATTCCGCTGCTGCTGGCCATTTCGTTCGTCTGCTTCTGCTTTATCAATCTGATTCCATCCAACCCGGCAGAGGTCGCACTGCGTGTCCAGCAGACCCCTGTGATCACGGAGGAGATCATTGCTGCGATGGAAGAGCAGCTTGGTCTGAATAAACCCTTCTTTGTCCGTTATTTTGACTGGGTGCTGGGCTGTCTCCACGGTGACTTTGGCATCAGCTATGTCAACCCGAAACGCACCGTGGCGGGCGAGCTGCTGCGCTGCCTGCCTGCGACCCTTCAGCTGGCAGGAACTTCTTTTGTCATCGTGGCGGTGCTCAGTATCCCCATCGGCTTCCTCTGTGCAGTCTATAAGGACGGCTGGTTTGATAAAATTATGCGCGGACTGGTCTTTGTGACGACTGCCATGCCTGCCTACTGGGTGGGTCTGCTGCTGATGTGGGGCATTGGTGTTCAATTGAACTGGCTTCCCACCAACGGCAACGGAACATGGCGGCATCTGATCCTGCCGTCCTTCACGGTGGCATTGAGCTATATTTCGACGTATATCCGTCTGATCCGCAACAATATGCTGGAAAACATGAAACAGGACTATGTGCTTTACGCCAATGTGCGCGGGCTGCCACAGAAGTCGATTCTGGTCAAGCACATTCTGAAAAACTCCATGCACACCTGCATCGTGGCGATGGGCATGAGCATTCCGCAGCTGATCTCCGGCACCATCGTGGTCGAAAATGTTTTTTCGTGGCCGGGACTTGGTACGCTCTGCATCAGTTCCATCTTCAATCGGGATTACCCGGTCATCCAGACCTATGTCCTGCTGATCGGGGTACTGTTTGTCCTGTTCAATCTGCTGTTTGATATTTTGCAGACCGTCTCCGATCCCCGTCTGCGCAAGGAGGACTGACCATGAAAGAACGATTCTTCCGCAACCGCACGGCAGTGTTTACCGTTGTGTTTGTGCTGCTGGTGGGTCTTGTGGGCATTCTGGCTCCTGTCATTGCGCCCAACGACCCCTATGAGACCAATATCCTGAACAAATTTGCATCCTACAGCCTGCAATATCCGCTGGGCACCGACCAGCTTGGCCGCTGTGTCCTTTCCCGCATGATCTATGGCATCCGTCCCACCCTCGGCCTTGCCCTGCTGACCATGTTCGGCACCATCAGTCTGGGTGCCATTCTTGGCATCATGGCAGGTTATTTCCGGGGCATCGTAGAAGAAGCTATCATGCGTGTGGTGGATGTGATGCTCTCTTTTCCCAGCCAGATCATGGTGTTCGCTGTGGTGGCACTGCTGGGTGTCAGTGTCCAGAACGTCATCATTGCAAATGTTTTCATCAAGTGGGCATGGTATGCCCGCATGATCCGCACCGGTGTCATGCAGTACCGCGACCGCAACTTTGTCCAGTTCTCCCGCTGCGTGGGAATGCCGGAGCGGTTCATCCTGTTCCGCCATCTGCTGCCCTCCATCACTTCCGACCTGGTGGTTCTGGCTTCGCTGGATGTAGGCTGGGCGATCATCAACATTTCCACGCTGTCGTTCTTGGGACTGGGCGTACAGGCTCCCACGCCGGAATGGGGCGCAATGCTCAATGAGGCAAAAAATGTGATGACGTCGAACCCGGTGCAGATGATCGCTCCCGGCATCGCCATTGTGGTGCTGGTCTGTGTGTTCAACCTGATGGGCGATGCTCTGCGCGATGTGCTGGACCCCAAGGAGGTGCAGAAATGAACCCTGTTTTTGAATTGAACGATCTGCACGTTTCTTTGCAAAGCCACCATCAGGAGATCGAATTGGTGCGCGGGGTGTCCTTCGCAGTTGCTCCCGGCGAGTGCCTCGGCATTCTGGGGGAAAGTGGTTCCGGCAAGTCAATGTCGATGAAAGCGGCGATGGGTCTGCTGGACCACAGCTTCCATGTCAAGGGCAGTGCACAGTTTCAGGGGGAAGAGCTTCTGGGCAAGAGTGCCGAGGAACTGCGCCGTCTGCGCGGTGGAAAGGTGGGCATCATTCTTCAGAACCCGATGACCTGCTTTGACCCGCTGTACCGCATTGGACAGCAGATCGCCGAGACGTTTTCGGCGCATAATAACTGGACGGCAGAGGAAATTCGTACCCGCTCACTGGAACTGCTGGAAAAAATGCGCATCCGAAACCCGGAGGAAGTGCTGGAAAAATATCCGCATCAGCTTTCCGGCGGTATGCTCCAGCGCATCATGATCGGCATTGCAACGGCCATGAAACCGGCTCTTCTGATTGCAGACGAACCTACTACGGCCATTGATGCCATCACCCAGTATGAGATTCTGAATGAACTTCTGCATATCAAAGAAAATCATAACACGGCCATGATCTTCATTTCACATGACCTGAATGCCATTTCTCGCGTGGCAGACCGTATCGTGGTGCTGAATCACGGAGCAGTGGTGGACCGCGGCGATTTCCAGCATATCCTGCATCATGCACAAGACCCCTATACGAAACTGCTGGTGGAGAAGCGCGCGGATGTTATGCGTCGGTACACCGCTGTTTTGAATGGCAAAAAGGAGACTGCCCATGCTTGAACTCAAAAACATCAATGTAAGCTTCCGCAGTGAGCGGCAGGATAAAATTTTTGGCCATACCCGGCAGCAGGTGTTGTTTGATGTGTCACTTACCGTAAAAGAGGGCACCTGTCTCGGTATTCTGGGGGAAAGCGGTTCCGGCAAATCTACACTTATTAAACTTCTGCTTAGGGAACTGGAGCCTACATCCGGAAGAATAGTAATTAACGGTAAGAACATTTCCAGAATCAAAAGAAGAAAATTATATACACTCCGACGTGATATAGGTGTTGTATTTCAGGATTTCAGACTCCTTGATGACAGAAATGTTTTTGATAATATTGCTTTCGCACAAAAGGTTATTGAAGCTCCGGGAAGAAAGATACGTTCCAGAGTGCATGCCATGCTGGCAGAGGTTAAGATAACCAATAAATATAAGGAATTTCCTAAACATCTTTCAGGCGGTGAACAACAGAGAGTGGCAATAGCCAGGGCACTGATTAATAATCCGCCTATTCTTCTTGCCGATGAGCCTACAGGTAATCTCGACGAGGATAATTCATGGGAAATCATGAAACTGCTAGAGCAGGCTAACACTCAGGGAACTACAGTTGTGGTTGTTACTCACAATCTTGAAATAGTCCGTACTATGAAAAAGAGAACTATTGTAATTAATAACGGTGAAGTGGTACAGGAAATAGCGGAAGGTGGTAACTTCTATGAAATTTAAATCATTTGGTTATTGTTTTGTCCAGGGAATAAAAAATATCGGACGAAACAGAATATTTTCCCTTGCTTCAGCAGCAACTATGACGCTGTGCATTTTTCTTATAGGTGTTTTTTATTCCATAACAAGCAATATTAACTACAATATAGATAATATTTCGCAGGGACTCTGCGTTAAAGTGTTTTTTCAGAATGATATTACAGAAGAACGCCTTGAATCCATAAAGAACACAATTTATGAAAACGATATTGTAACAGATATTCATTACACGTCTGCTGAAGAAGCGTGGGAACAGTATAAACAGAAATATTTTGGCGATTATTATAATGAACTTGCAGATGCCTACGAAAATGATAATCCGCTGATTAACTCAGCTTCATACGAAGTATATTTCAATGAACCATCAGCACAGAAAGATCTGGTTGATTATATATCAAAAATAGACGGGGTAAGGAAAGTTAACAGCAGTGACAATGCAGCTAACGGACTTAACGAAACAGGTAAACTGGTTAATATATGCTCAGTATTTGTTATTGTTTTACTTATAGCCGTGGCACTTTTCCTTATCAATAACACAATTTCAATCGGTATATCAGTAAGAAGCGATGAGATAAGTATTATGAGGCTTCTGGGAGCCAAAAACAGTTTTATCAGGGCTCCATTTATTGTTGAAGGTATTTTACTTGGCTTAATCGGAGCGGTTATTCCGATTATTATCGTATATTTTGCATATGACGGAGCTATCAGGAATCTTCTGGCCAATTCATCATTCCTAAGCGGAATCATTGAACTTCAGGGAGTGGGAGCTATCCTTAAGCTGTATGTGCCGGTTGCACTTATACTGGGAATAGGAATCGGACTTATCGGAAGTATGATTTCTCTTGCAAAACATTTAAAAGCTTAATGAACATAGGTGATTACATGAAAAGCAAAAAGATTAAAATAACTGCCGCAGTGTTAGCATTTTGCGTGCTTGGTACTTTTGGCGGTAAAAAAATAATGGATGTATATGCTGTTGACAAGTCTGACGTGGACGATGCACAACAGCAGATTCAGGATACACAGAATAAGATAGACAAGCTGAATAGCGAACTTTCACAGCTCGATTCGGATATTGCTTCCATTGAAGCATATGTAAGCGAGCTTGATTCTACAATTAACTCCATTGCAACCAATATTTCTTCCTGCCAGTCAAAGATAGACAGCAAACAGGCGGAAATTGATGCAAAGAATGTTGAGATTAATAATAAAATCGCAGAGATTGACAGTACCGAAGTGGAACTTGAGGAGGCTGCTGCTTCAGAAGAAAGCCAGTATGAGTCAATGAAAAAACGTATCCAGTATATGTATGAATGTGGTGATGAATCTTTTCTTGATATGATAATGTCGTCAGAAGATTTATCGGATATGCTGGGTAATGCGGAATATGTTTCAAGTATTGTTGCCTACGACAGGAACCAGCTTCAGATACTTGCAGATACTAAGGAAAAGATAGACAATCTTCTTGTACAGCTTCAGGATGACAAGTCTAATCTTGAAAGCCAGAGGTCGGAACTGGAGACGCAGAAAACAGAGCTTGTTACATTACAGAACGATTTACAGAGCCAGTACCAGCTTGTTAATGATGCACTTTCAACCAAAGAGACAATGTTACAGCAGCTTGAGAGCCAGCAGGAATATGCTGCGGTACAGAAACAGCTTGAAGAAGCCAAGCTTGCCGCGCAGCAGAGAGAGGCCGAGGCGTTGAGACAAAGATGGCTTGAAGAAGTGCGTAATGCGGCTAATAACGGACAGGATGCAGATGAGGCTAACAAGCGTAAATTGGAAGAAATCGGACTTGCAGGCGGTTTTACGTGGCCTCTTCCGGGATACAGTTATATAACATCTTATTTCGGACCGAGAAAGGATCCTTTTGGCAACTTAATCAGCAATCACAGCGGTATGGATATATCAGGCTTTAATGTATACGGAAAGCCGGTTGTAGCCTGTTATTCAGGTACGGTCATTTCGGTTGATGTATATACCTCTTCCGATAACTGGACAACCAAGCCATATGGTACAAGTATCAAAATAGACCATGGTGCCGGTGTGGTTACTTTATATGCGCACCTTTCGGGAGTGAATGTATCGGTAGGGCAGACAGTTAATGCCGGTGATACTATCGGATTTGTGGGAAGTACAGGTAAGTCCACGGGAGCACATCTGCACCTTACACTCTATATAAAAGGTGTTCTGGCAGATCCGTTACCATACCTTAAAAGCCCATCATAAACAATGAAATTCAACCCTCGGATAATATCCGGGGGTAAATTGCATATTATTTAGAAATATCAATTAAAGATAACAGGAGAGCAGAATTATGTATGATGATTATGAAGTAAAAAAGAGTTTCAAAAAGGGCCTTATATCAGGAATTGTGCCTGTATTAATCATAGCGGTGCTTGTTAATATCCTGGTATATCGTAACATGACAAGTAAGAGAATAGAAGTTGCTAAGAGTACGGCTACAAAAATTAGTAAAATCAAAGAACTGATTGACGATAAATATCTTTTTGACTTTAAACAGGGTGATATTGAAAATGCAATAATAAAAGCATATGTGAGTGGATTAGGTGACCCATACAGCGAATATTATACAGAAGAAGAGTTCAAAAAAATAGGTGAAAGTGCAGCAGGCTCATATTGTGGTGTAGGTATATATATTACCAAAGACGAAAATGACAGAGGAATAAAGATATTACAGGTAATTGAAGGGGGCCCGGCAGAAGATGCAGGCCTTAAAGCAGGAGATATTATAACTGCGATAAACGGAAATGAAATTGACCTGACAGATTTTGATGAAGCTTCTTCACCTATTATGGGAAAAGAAGGAACAAAAGTTACAGTTACAATCCTTAGGGATGGCGTGAAAAAAGACTATGAACTTACAAGGTCTGTTATCGAACAGAAATATGTCAGATATTCAATGTTAGATAATAATATTGGATATGTATATCTCGCACAGTTTACTGTCTCGTCAATAGAACAGTTTGAAAATGCTGTTAGTGACCTTAAAGAAAATGGTGCCAAAAGTATTATTTTTGACCTCAGGGATAATCCGGGCGGTGTTTTAAATGGTGCAGTTTCAATACTTGATTATCTTTTACCGGAGGGACTTATAGCATACGTTGAAGACAAATACGGCAACAGAAATGACTACAAGTCTACTGACGGAACGGATGAACTTGATATTCCTTGTGTTGTTCTTGTCAATGAAAACAGTGCCAGCGCATCAGAACTTTTTACAGGTGCATTAAAAGACAGAGGTTATGCTACCGTTGTTGGTAAAAAAACGTTCGGAAAGGGAATTGTACAGTCATTATTCGCTCTTGGAGACGGTTCCGGCTTAAAGATTACGGTTGAAAGATATTTTACTCCTAATGGGGTGTGCATCCACGGAACCGGTATTGAACCGGATATTGAAGTGGAATATGATAAAGATAAGTTTTACGAAGATGGAACGGATACACAACTTGATGCAGCAATTGAGTACCTTGAAAATCTATAAAACAAATCGAACAAATGTTTGCAAAATGATATCCTATGTGATATAGTTGGTACAAGAGTATCAGAGGTGATTTTGTATGGACAGATTTATTTTACATTCTGAATATGAACCGACAGGCGATCAGCCGGAGGCAATTAAGGAGCTTGTGAAGGGTTTTGAAGCGGGAGACCAGTTCCAGACTTTACTTGGCGTTACCGGTTCCGGCAAGACTTTTACCATGGCTAATGTCATTGAGAAGCTTAACAGACCCACCCTTGTAATTGCACACAATAAGACACTTGCAGGGCAGCTTTATTCGGAATTTAAGGAATTTTTTCCGGAGAATGCGGTTGAATATTTTGTATCTTACTATGATTATTATCAGCCGGAGGCCTATGTACCTTCCAGCGACACTTATATAGAGAAGGATTCTTCCATTAATGATGAGATAGATAAGTTACGTCATTCTGCGACGGCTGCTTTGTCGGAGCGCAGGGATGTAATTATAGTTGCCAGCGTTTCCTGCATATATGGTCTTGGAAGCCCTATTGATTATAAGAGTATGGTTGTGTCACTGCGTCCCGGAATGGAACGTGACAGGGATGATATCATAAGACAGCTTATTGATATGCAGTATGTAAGAAATGACATGGATTTTAAGCGTGGCACTTTCAGAGTCAGAGGCGATGTTTTGGAAATATTTCCTGCCGCAAGTGATAAGATTGCGGTGCGTGTGGAATTTTTCGGTGATGAGATTGACAGAATACTGGAAATAGATACATTAACGGGGGAGATTAAGTCAGAGCTTAAGCATACTGCCATTTTTCCGGCGTCCCATTATGTTGTGCCTAAGGAGAAGCTTCTTATAGCGGCGGAGAATATCCGGGCGGAGCTTAAAGAACAGGTGGATTATTTTAAGAGCGAAGATAAGCTTCTGGAAGCCCAGAGAATATCGGAGCGTACCAATTTTGATGTCGAGATGATGTTGGAGACCGGTTTCTGTTCGGGAATAGAGAATTATTCAAGACATCTTGAGGGCAGGGCACCGGGAACAATGCCATGTACTTTAATGGATTATTTTCCGGAAGACTTTCTTATAATAGTAGATGAGTCACATATTACAATTCCGCAGATAAGAGGAATGTATTTCGGAGACAGATCACGCAAGACCACACTTGTGGATTATGGTTTCAGACTGCCCTCCGCACTTGATAACAGACCGCTTAATTTTGAGGAATTTGAAAGCAAGATTAACCAGATGATGTTTGTATCCGCTACACCTTCCGTATATGAAGCAGAGCATGAACTGAACAGAGTTGAACAGATAATAAGACCGACAGGTCTTCTTGACCCGGAGATTTCCGTAAGACCTGTTACAGGACAGATTGATGACCTTCTTAGCGAAGTTAATAAGGAGACAGCCAGGAAGAATAAAGTTCTTATTACCACACTTACCAAGAGAATGGCAGAAGACCTTACAATATACCTTAAGGAAAACGGTGTCAGGGTAAGATATCTCCATTCCGATATAGATACTTTGGAGAGAGCGGAGATAATCAGGGACATGAGAATGGATGTTTTTGATGTCCTTGTAGGTATTAATCTTTTACGAGAAGGTCTTGATATTCCCGAAATTACTCTTGTTGCCATACTTGATGCGGACAAAGAGGGCTTCTTACGTTCGGAGACCTCACTTATCCAGACAATAGGACGAGCTGCAAGAAATGCCGACGGCAGGGTTATAATGTATGCCGATAACATGACTGATTCTATGCGAAAGGCCATCGATGAGACTGAAAGACGTCGTAAGATACAGCAGGAATACAACGAGGCACACGGAATTACACCGACTACAATCAAGAAAGCGGTAAGAGATCTTATTGCCATAAGCAAGGCAGCCAATGACAAGGGTAATAAGATTAAGAAGGATATTGAATCCATGAGCGATAAGGAGCTTGAGAAGCTCATCAAAGAACTCAACAAGAAGATGCATAGGGCAGCGGCAGACCTTAATTTTGAGGAGGCTGCTTTAATCAGAGACCAGATTACAGAAATAAGGAAGACAATGGACAACAATGGATAATAGAAGACATTATATTAAGATTCGCGGCGCATGCGAACACAATCTTAAAAATATTAACGTAGATATCCCAAGGGATTCTTTTACCGTATTGACAGGCTTAAGCGGGTCAGGTAAATCCTCCCTTGCTTTTGATACCATATATGCAGAAGGACAGAGACGTTATATGGAGTCTTTGTCTTCTTACGCAAGACAATTCTTAGGACAGATGGAGAAGCCTAATGTTGAAAGTATAGAGGGACTTTCTCCTGCAATTTCAATAGATCAGAAATCCACCAACAGGAATCCCCGTTCAACAGTAGGAACCGTAACGGAAATTTATGATTACCTCAGACTTTTATATGCCAGAGTCGGAGTACCGCATTGCCCGAAGTGCGGCAGAGAAATCCATAAACAGACGGTGGACCAGATGGTAGACTCCATTAAAGCACTTGAACCGGGAACCAAATTCCAGCTTCTTGCACCTGTTGTAAGGGGAAGAAAAGGTATGCACGAAAAGGTTTTTGAATCTGCGAAAAAGAGCGGATATGTGCGTGTAAGGGTTGATGGCAATACCTATGACCTTTCCGAAGAAATCCGACTGGAAAAAAATATCAAACACAACATAGAGATTATTGTGGACAGGCTTGTGGTTAAAGACGGTATGGAATCCCGTCTTGCCGATTCCATAGAAAACGTTATGAAGCTTTCTGACGGTATTATGATAGTTGATGTAATTGGCGGAGAACCAATTAATTTCAGCATGAATTTTTCATGCCCTGACTGTGGCATAAGTATTGATGAAATCGAACCGAGAAGTTTTTCTTTCAATAATCCGTTTGGAGCCTGCCCTGTATGTGCGGGTCTTGGCTACAAAATGGAATTTGACCCGGAATTATTAATTCCGGACACCTCATTGAGCCTGTCAGAGGGAGCCATAAGCTGTATGGGATGGCAGTCAAGCAGCGATAAGGGAAGCTTTACCTATGCTTTACTTGATGCACTTGCCAAAGAATACGGTTTTTCTCTTGATACGCCTTTTAGGGATTTGCCTGATGATATAAGACGTATGCTCATATACGGTAAGAGTAAGTCTGTAAAAGTTCATTACAAGGGACAAAGAGGAGTAGGCGTATATGACGTTGTTTTTGATGGTCTCATAGACAACATGCGCAAGAGATACAGAGAGACCGCTTCAGATATGATGAAGCAGGAATATGAGACATATATGCAGGTTACACCTTGTGATGAGTGCCATGGACAGCGTCTTAAGAAATCCTCCCTTGCTGTTACAGTAGGCGATAAAAATATCTATCAGGTTACGGAATTGTCCGTTCTTGAATTGGCAGAGTATTTTGATAAACTTACACTTACACCGGTTCAGGAAAAAATCGGTAAGCAGGTTATTAAGGAAATCCGTTCAAGAGTAGGCTTCCTTAATAAGGTGGGTCTTGATTACCTCACTCTTGCAAGAGCAACGGGTACATTATCCGGCGGAGAAGCACAGCGAATAAGACTTTCCACACAGATAGGGTCGGGACTTATGGGTGTTGCATATATTCTTGATGAACCAAGTATAGGACTTCATCAGAGGGACAATGACAAACTCCTTAATGCCCTCAAATCTTTGCGGGACCTTGGCAACACACTTATTGTTGTTGAACATGATGAAGATACCATGTATGCGGCGGACTATATTGTAGACATCGGACCGGCAGCGGGAGAGCACGGCGGAGAAGTAGTTGCTGCAGGAACGGTTCAGGATATAATTAATAATCCAAATTCAATAACAGGTGCATACCTCAGCGGACGTATTAAAATACCTGTACCTGAGATACGCAGGACACCTAAAGACTGGATAAAGATAAAAGGCGCAAAACAAAATAATCTCAAGAATATTAACGTTGATATTCCGTTAGGCGTTTTTACCTGTGTTACAGGTGTTTCAGGTTCCGGTAAAAGCTCGCTTGTAAACGAAATTCTCTACAAACGTCTGGCAAGGGATCTTAACAGGGCAAGATGTATTCCGGGCGAACATAAGGATATCATTGGAATAGAAAAACTTGACAAAGTAATTAATATAGACCAGTCACCTATCGGCAGAACTCCAAGATCCAATCCAGCCACTTACACAGGCGTATTTGATATGATAAGAGACCTTTTTGCATCTACAGCCGAAGCCAAGGCAAAGGGTTACAGTAAAGGACGTTTCAGCTTTAACGTTAAAGGCGGAAGATGTGAGGCGTGTTCCGGTGATGGTATCATAAAGATTGAAATGCATTTCTTACCTGATGTATATGTCCCTTGTGAAGTATGTGACGGAAAACGTTATAACAGGGAGACACTTGAAGTAAAATACAAAGGAAAGTCAATATATGATGTCCTTAACATGACGGTTGAGGAAGCGGTTAAATTTTTTGAAAACGTACCGTCAATCCGTAATAAAATACAGACATTATATGATGTGGGCCTTTCATATATACGTCTCGGACAGCCTTCTACAGAGCTTTCAGGAGGTGAGGCACAGCGTATCAAACTTGCTACCGAACTTAGTAAAAGAAGTACGGGCAGGACAATATATATTCTGGACGAGCCTACGACAGGACTTCATTTTGCAGACGTTCACAAGCTTGTGGAAATTCTTCACAAACTTGCAGATGCAGGCAACACGGTTGTTGTAATTGAGCACAATCTTGACGTCATAAAAACAGCAGACTACATTATAGATATCGGTCCGGAGGGCGGATTCAGAGGCGGTACTGTTGTTGCAAAAGGAACACCGGAGCAGGTTGCTAAGATTCCTGAATCTTACACAGGACAATATATAAAGAAATACTTATAAATACTTGTAAAAATACTTTTCATCAGATATGATAAGAGACAGAGCGTAATTATATGAATTGCGATAGAATTGCTCCACGGGGCAATCATACATTAGAAAAGGAGATATGAAATGGATAGAGAAATGGTCATAGTTATAGACTTTGGCGGACAGTACAACCAGCTTGTAGCTCGTCGTGTCAGGGAATGTAATGTGTACTGTGAGATATACTCATATAAGACAGACATTGAAAAAATCAAAGCCATGAATCCTAAGGGAATTATTCTCACCGGTGGTCCTAACAGTTGTTACGAGCCGGGAGCACCTTCGTGCACAGATGAATTGTTCAACCTTGGTATTCCTGTACTTGGTCTTTGTTATGGGGCACAGCTTATGATGCACGTTCTTGGCGGAAAAGTCGAGAAAGCACCTGTAAGGGAATACGGAAAAACAGAGGTTATGGTGGAAACATCATCACCACTTTTTACAGATGTTACCCCTAATACAATCTGCTGGATGAGCCACTTTGATTATATATCAAAAGTTGCACCTGGTTTTGACATCTGCGCCCATACTGCAGACTGTCCTGTGGCAGCAGCCGAAAACAGAGATAAGAATCTCTATGCCATCCAGTTCCATCCTGAAGTTTTGCATACACAAGAGGGAACAAAGATGCTTTCCAACTTCGTCCGTGGTGTGTGCGGTTGTTCAGGCGATTGGAAAATGGATGCCTTTGTTGAAAATACAATTAAAGAAATCAGAGCAAAAGTAGGAAATGGAAAAGTATTGCTTGCCCTTTCAGGTGGTGTGGATTCATCCGTTGCAGCCGGACTTCTCTCAAGAGCCATTGGCAAACAGCTTACATGCGTATTTGTAGACCACGGCCTCCTCAGAAAAAACGAGGGCGATGAAGTTGAGCAGGTATTCGGTCCTAACGGCCAGTTTGACCTTAACTTTATAAGGGTAAATGCACAGGAACGTTACTACAGCAAACTCGCAGGAGTAACAGAACCTGAGCGGAAGAGAAAGATAATCGGTGAAGAATTTATCCGTGTATTTGAGGAAGAAGCTAAGAAAATAGGTGCCGTTGACTTCCTTGCCCAGGGAACAATCTACCCTGATGTGGTTGAAAGCGGACTTGGCGGAGAATCGGCAGTCATCAAATCACACCACAATGTGGGCGGACTTCCCGACTATGTTGATTTCAAGGAAATCATCGAGCCTCTCCGTAACCTTTTCAAGGACGAGGTGCGAAAAGCAGGTCTTGAGCTTGGCATCCCAGAGAAACTTGTATTCCGTCAGCCATTCCCAGGCCCGGGACTTGGAATACGAATCATAGGAGAAGTTACAGCCGAGAAGGTTCGTATTGTACAGGATGCGGACTACATCTACCGTGAGGAGATAGCCAAAGCCGGTCTTGACCGTTCAATCGGCCAGTATTTTGCTGCCCTCACAAATATGCGTTCCGTAGGCGTCATGGGTGACGAAAGAACCTACGACTACGCCGTAGCCCTTCGTGCCGTCAACACCGTTGACTTCATGACAGCAGAAGCCGCCGAAATTCCTTTCGATGTCCTCCAGGCCGTAATGAGCCGTATCATCAACGAGGTAAGAGGCGTAAACAGAGTATTCTACGATCTGACCAGTAAACCACCGGGAACGATTGAGTTTGAATAACGGATTAAAATGCCGAAAGCCTGTATTTATGCGGGTTTCCGGCATTTGTTTTATCAAATGGCTCTAGTTTGGCTCTATTTGCGGGCGGGATAAGGGTTGCGAAAGCACTGATGGAGAAATAAAGGCATAATGGTAAGGAAAAAGTGATATATGCATCTTGGAAGCACAGCAATACTGAAAATTATAAGTTCAGCTGGAACAAAAAGTATGTTATGTACTGGAGAATTCCGGGAATCTGTGGGGAGTAATTGCGGGAAAAAAGGGAAAAGCGTATAATGCAAGAAAATAATGTTTTCACAGTGTAAAATAGAGGAGATAACTATCATGCAGAAAATACTGATTGTAGAAGATGATACAAATATCAATAATCTGCTTCAGGAAGCATTATCCAAAGCAGGCTATTCCTGTGAGCAGGCGTTTTCCGGAACTGAGGCAAAGCTGCTTTTGAATATGCAGGAGCATAGCTATGCACTGGTGTTGCTGGATTTGATGTTGCCGGGAATTACAGGAGAAGCAGTTCTGGAGGAAATACGGAAAAAGGGAAATCTTTCGGTTATTGTTTTGACTGCGAAAGATAGCTTGGATGAAAAGGTAAAGGTTTTAACTAGTGGGGCTGATGATTATATAACGAAACCTTTTGAAATCAGAGAGGTACTGGCAAGAATTCAGGTACAGCTTCGTCATACAGAAGAAAAGGAAATAAAAGAATCTAACCTTTCGTTCAGAGAGATGGTATTGAACAAAGCTACTTTTCAGGTCAGCATTGGTGGAAAAATACTTCCTAAGATAACAAGACAGGAGTTTGCGATTTTAGAATTACTGCTCAGAAATCCGAAGCAGGTTTTCAGTAAAGAGGACATTTTTGAATATGCGTGGGACGAACCATATATGGGTGAAACAAAAACTCTGGATGTACATATAAGCAATATTCGTAAAAAGATAAAAACAGTTACATCTGAGGAATATATTGAAACAGTCTGGGGAATCGGTTATCGTCTTCATCTATAATCTTTACTCTTTTTTTACTATTTATTTGCGTTTGATTAGGATTATTCCTTTATGATAAATGCAGATAAGAAAAAGGAGATGAAAAACTTGAGCGAAATGTTATTGGAAACAAGAAATTTGACTAAGCAATATGGACACCATAAAGCTGTGGACAGTGTCAATATGCATATTAAAAAAGGTGCTATTTATGGTTTTATCGGTCGGAATGGAGCTGGGAAGACAACTTGTCTGAAGATGATCAGTGGACTTTCCAAGCCAACTTGTGGAGAAATCGAGATGTTCGGATACAAGGGAAAGGATTTGAAAAAAGTTCAATCACGGATAGGATGTCTGATTGAGGCACCGGGACTTTATGGAAATATGACTGCATATGAAAATCTGAATATCAAATGCAAGCTGTTTGGAATAAAGAAAAAAAGTTATATTGAAGAAATATTGAGAATTATCGGTCTGGAGGATGTGGGAAAGAAAAAAACAAAACATTTTTCACTTGGAATGAAACAGCGTTTGGGAATTGGTCTTGCTTTGGTTGGAGAACCAGATTTATTAGTTCTTGATGAGCCAATCAATGGATTGGATCCACAGGGTATTGCAGAGATCCGGGATACGATTCAGAGACTTCAGAAAGAGAAGAATATGACAATATGCATTTCCAGTCATATTCTTGAGGAATTATCGAAGATTGCTACTGATTATGGAATTATTCATAATGGAAGTTTATTACAGGAAATTACAAGAGAAGAATTAATAAGAAGATGCAGTGAACGGATAGAGTTGACATTGGATCATCCGAAACAGGCGATTCCGGTGATGGATTCTATGGGATTTACCAACTATCAGGTAACAGATAAAGAGCATATTCATATTTTTGAACGATTGAATGAAAGTGCAGCGTTGAATATGGAACTTGCAAAGTCAGGAATTCCGGTAAAAGGGATTTCCATAACCAGTGAAGAACTGGAAACTTATTTTCTGAATCTGACGGGAGGTGCGGATCATGCTTAATATAATAAAAATGGATTTATACCGGATGCTTAAAACCAAAAGTATGTATGTAATCTGGATCGTACTGGCAGCAATATTATTGATTACAACATCTTTATGCAAGACAGATTATGAGCTTTTGACTGAAAAGGATGCCATGAAACAGGAGCAGGTTACTGAACCTACTGCGGATAATCTTAATGTGGGAATGATGGTAACGCTGCCTACGGAGCCGGGAGAAAAGGTGACGGTATATGATATCTTTTTTGCCAATTCTCAAGGAAAATTGTATGCACTGCTTTTGGTGATTTTTACTGTTCTGTTTTCAACAGCGGATATCAGTAGCGGATATATTAAGAATATAGGAGGTCAGGTTAGAAATAGAGGAACTCTGATTTTTTCCAGGGCAATTGCATTGGCTGTCTTTACGGTACTGACAATGGCAGGTGCATTCTTATTTCAGGCAGCGGCGAATGGTATTGTTTTCGGGGAATTGGAATGGGGAAATACAAAGGCAATTTTATCTTATTTTGTGACTGAACTGGCTCTTCATTATGCACTTGTGCTGATTTGTATGGCGATTGCAATTATTTTGAAAAATAATGTAATCAGCATGGTCATTGCTGTCTGTCTTAGCATGAATGTAATGACCATTGTGTATGGGGTGATCAATAGTGCTATTCAAAAAATAGAAATTCAGAATTTCCAGATTTATAAGTATACGATAACAGGAAAATTATCACTGCTTCCTATGAATCCGAGTGGAAATGAGTGTTTGGCGGCATTTGGTGTGGCAATAGTGTTCATCGTTATGATGATATCATTAAGCAGCGTTGTTTTTCAAAAGAGGGATATTTAACGGATGTATATCGTAATTGGGATATTAGCAGGAATTATTATCTTACAATTTATTATTATGTGGAAATACCAGCGGCAGGTGAAAGACATCTGCCGCCAATTGGCGTTTATGATGAAACATGACAGTAACATGTTGATTAACCATGAATTTGATGTGGGTGGAATAGGAAAGCTTTCTGACAAGTTGAATGAGCTTCTGGAACTGCGAAGAAAAGAGAAGCAGCATTATCAGGAGAAAGAAGCTCTGATTGCGGACACTTATACAAATCTTTCTCATGATATCCGCACACCACTGACATCTTTGGACGGATATTTCCAGCTAATGGAAGAATGTGAAAATATAGAGGATCAGAAACGTTATTTAAGCATTATCCACGAAAGAATTCATAGTCTGAATGAAATGTTGGAAGAACTTTTTATGTTTACAAAGTTAAAAAACGAATCTTACAGTTTGGAATTGACATTGTGCTGTATGAACCGGATTTTGAAAGAAACAGTTTTTTCATACTATGATGAATGGGTAAGAATGGAAATCCAGCCGGATATTCAGATTACGGAAGAACAGTTGTATATACATGGAAACAGGCAGGGACTCCGCCGTGTTATCCAGAATGTGATAAAAAATGGGCTGGATCATGGAGAAAAGAAGATTAGCATTGTGTTGGAACGTGATCAAAATCAGGTGGTGCTTAGAATCAGCAATCAGGTTACACATCCAGAACAGATTAATATAGATCAGGTATTTGAGCGATTTTATAAAGCAGATGTTGCCAGAAGTAAAACATCTACTGGATTGGGACTATCTATTGCAAAGGAGTTGGTTAGTCGGATGGATGGAGAGATTGAAGCAAAAATAGAAAAAAAAGAGTTTATTGTTGAAATGAACTTTCCGATTGTAACCGATGCTAAATAGTATTTTGCGACGTAGAGGGATAATCAATAATTTTTATTTATCCTTGCAGAAGTATTAGCTCTTATGTTAGGATACTATCTAAGGAAAGTACCCATGACAGGGCGTTAAGCGTCGGGGGGGACGATTGTTTAGCGCCGACCGGAGCGGAGTGTAGAGGTGGCGCCGATGACGGCTTATGAGATCATTTCGATTTTCATTGGGATATTAG
>OHGG01000673.1_pt1 | contig 17699 bp, 19 predicted proteins | sample 1567641 | NCBI WGS metagenome assembly OHGG01 (sample SAMEA3879561, study PRJEB24766) | human gut metagenome | biome: human-associated habitat; feature: feces | place: USA | collected 1985/1987
GGAAAAAGCATAAGACTTATAACAACACCTGAAGATGCTGCAATGCCTTTTCCACCCTTAAAATTAAGGTAAAATGGAAAATTATGTCCAAGTACAATACCAAGTCCGCAATACAGGAATAAAAGCATCTCTGGAATTGCTGTATGTGGTACTATAAGAAAATGTATTAATATATCAGCAATAACCGCCTTGAATGCATCTAAGAGATAAGTTGCAATGCCTGCTTTCTTGCCAAGAGTTCTCATAACATTGGTAGTTCCTGCATTGCCACTGCCATAATCCCTGATGTCAATTTTGTTGACCTTTCCCATCCAGTAACCAGCCTGAATGAGTGCACCAGCGAAATATCCATATATAAGAATACCTATTTTAACTAGCATTATTCTTTCTCCTTACGTTCTCTATTGATAAATCTGATAGATGTACCTCTGAATCCAAAGGATTCTCTGATTCTGTTTTCTATATATCTTGTATATGAAAAATGTGTAAGTTCTACATCATTAACAAACATAACAAATGTTGGCGGTTTAACAGAAACCTGAGTCATGTAGTAAATTTTTAGTCTCTTGCCCTTATCTGATGGTGGCTGTTTCATGGCAACAGCTTCTGTAAGAATCTCATTAAGCACACCTGTTGGAATACGCATAGTCTGTGCATCAACAATGTGGTCAACTAATTCATATATCTTATTAAGTCTCTGTCCTGTTTTGGCAGAAACAAATATAATCTCGGCATAAGACATGAATGAAAGAGTATCTTTAATCTTATTAGTGAATTCATAGATAGTCTTGTCATCCTTCTCAATATCATCCCATTTGTTGACAGCAATGATAATTCCCTTGCCTCTTTCGTGTGCAATACCAGCAATTTTGGCATCCTGCTCTGTTACACCTTCTGTTGCATCAATAACAAGAATTGCTATATCCGCACGCTCAACAGCCGCAACAGTTCTGATGATACTGAAACGTTCAAGATCTTCTTTGATTTTGCTCTTACGACGAAGGCCTGCTGTATCAATAAATACATATTCCTTACCGTTATATTTGATGGCTGTATCAATTGCATCTCGTGTTGTACCGGCAATATCAGATACAATTACTCTGTTCTTCCCAACAAGTTTATTGATAATAGATGATTTACCTACGTTAGGTTTACCAATAATGGCAACCTTAGGTCTGTCATCTTCCTCTACTGTATCAGATCCCTCTGGGAAATGGCTTACTACTTCATCAAGTACTTCACCAAAGCCTAACTTATTAACTGCTGATATAGGAAATGGCTCTCCAATTCCGAGATTATAGAACTCATATACATCAGGCATCATCTTCTCAAAGCTGTCAACCTTGTTAACAACAAGAATAACTGGCTTGTGTGAGCGTCTTAACATATCAGCAACCTTGGAATCTGAATCTACAAGTCCCTGCTTAACATCAGTCATAAATATAATTACATCCGCAGTTTCAATGGCAATTTCAGCCTGTTCACGCATCTGTGAAAGAATAATATCACCTGTATCCGGCTCTATACCCCCTGTATCTATAAGTGTGAAATTGTGGTTTAGCCAGCTTACCTCGGCATAGATTCTGTCTCTTGTAACACCCGGTGTATCTTTAACTATTGAAATCTGTTGTCCGCACAGACTGTTGAATAATGTTGATTTACCAACATTAGGTCTTCCGACAACAGCAACTATTGGTTTACTCATAATTCCTCCTTGCTCTTATAGCAAATTTACAAAAAATTAATACACGCAATCTATAATATAATATCAGTTTAATTGCTTTTTGTAAAGCACTGTGATATCATACAAAATATTGATTTTAAGCACTTTAGGAGGTGTTTTTGTGAAATTTTCCCGCAAAAAATTAACATTTATTCCGGTATTGGTTCTTATATCGGCAATTATTTTTCCATCTTTTACTGCACTGGCAGCAGATGCATCTTATAAGTTCTCTGCAATTAATTTAAAATTAAAAGTTCCTGAGGAACTGATATGTTTTACGCAGACAACAACAGGCAATAATGCGTATCTTAAGGATATTGGCGCACAGGATGCCAATGAAGTACAGAACTCAATGAAAGCATCTAATATATATCTTGAAGCATTTTCAAAAGACATTTCTTATGAAATTGCTGTTGTCGGAATGAAAGCAGGCGCATCACTTTCTAACCTTGATGAACTGGATGAGAATCAGTTAAGTGGCATGTTCCTGCAGTATATTGACTCAGAGAATGCCAAACAGGAAGATGGCCTGACAGAGACAATGACAGGCAAGGCTATAGATATAATTAACGACCGTCCATATTTCAGGACAGAGGTTACATCTGTATCAGACGAAAAGCAGACAATTTATACAAGAAAATACTACACTGTAGCACGCGGATATATATATATGTATTCTCTTCAGTCGAAGGATAATGAAATCACTGATGAGATGATTAATGACATCAGATACATAATCAACTCAGCCCAGTATACAGATGTGAAGAAATCCATATTTGAAAACGGTGTGTTTACAGAGACTTTATCGACAATACTTACAGCAGCTATTCCTATTGCTATACTTGCAGCAATATATCTGCTTATAACCAGGGTTGGCAGAAAAAGCCGGGCAAAGCTTTCTTCTGAGGAAGCTGAATTAAGAGCCAGATACAAACAGGAACACAACAAAAAATAAAAAAAGCCAGAACAGATTATCAATAAAACATCTGTTCTAGCTTTTTATATTATCTGCATATACTCATGAATCCACACAAAACGCCACGTTTTCCATGCGAAGCCCTGTGCGAAAAGAGCCAGTCACTGTTACAGCTTGTGCATATATCAGATATACCTATGTTATCAGGTTTTATTCCGGCATGAATCATATTAAAATAATTAGCCGCCTGAAGATTAAGCTGGTATTTATCTCCTGTCGTATGATAAAGTATCATACCGATTTCATTCTGGCTGTAAGCACTTCTGAACTTTTCTGCAACTGCTTCATCAACCTCATAACAGTCCTGACATATTGATGGTCCTATGAATGTATGAATATCCTCTGGCTTTGACCCATAAGTTCTGTTCATAAGCTGTACCGTTTCATGTGTTATATCTGCAACCGTTCCACGCCATCCTGAATGTGATGCACCTATGCATCTGTTTACAGGATCAATAAAATATACAGGTACACAGTCTGCAAAATATGTAATAAGACACAGACCGGGTTCATTAGTTACAAGTCCGTCAACATTATCAAAATTTCTTGCTCTTGTAAGTCCCATTCCTGCCATATTATAATCAACAGCAATCACATTGGTAGTATGTGTCTGTTTTGTACAAACACAGTTTTCAGGCTTAATATTCATTGTATCAAGAAACAGTTCATAATTCTTATATACATTTTCATAATCATCGCCCCTGTCAAAAGAAAAATTCATGCTTGAATATATTCCTTTGCTCACTCCACCATCTCTTGTTGAAAAATGAAGAGTGACCCAGTCAAATTCATCAAATGGTGTAAACTCAATATAAGGAATTCCATTCTTCTGTGATATTCTTGTGGAATTATTAACCACAGCTCCTTTTAATCCTTCATAAAGTGTTCCTGTATCAATATATTTAATATTCATGATTATAATCCTTGTTAAAATGCATTTTTAATATGTGTTACTGTTTCTCCATCTATTCCTATGACATCAAAACGGCATGGTATATCACAGCTTTTATATCTTGTTGCCATATAGAATTGTGCAACATGCCTTATTATCTGCTTTTTTCTGTAATTTACAGCTTCAACTGCATATCCGTATTTGTTATTACTTCTGTATTTGACCTCAACAAATACAATATAATTATCTTTCTTTGCGATAATATCTATCTCACCTGTTTTATTGCGGAAATTCCGTTCAAGAACAGTATACCCATTATCAACAAGATATCTGGCAGCAAGCTGTTCTTTATCTGCGCCAGCAGCTCTTTTATTAACAGCCATTATTTACCCACTTTCCCTTTAATCTTATCGCATTCATCTACAAATACAAGAATTTCTGCAACTACGGTATATAGTTCAGGAGGAATCATTTCTCCTATTTCAAGTTTTGATAAAGTATCAGCAAGCTTAGAATCCGCATATACAGGAACATCAGCCTCTCCGGCCTTTTCAATAATTGATTCAGCAATATATCCACGTCCTGTTGCAAGTATCTTTGGTGCCTGTTCCCCCGGAGTGTATTCAAGTGCAACTGCTATTTTGGGCTTATCATCATTATTCTTTTTCTCCATATGCTGCTCCTTCTTTAGATAAAGCTGTCATGCTTTTGCATCGAATATGTATTGTCCACCTGCAGCTGGTCTTGCCTCTGCTTCTATAAAATCCTTAACAAAATCAAGACGGTCTGAAGAATCAGCTGCTACCTTCATTTCAAAATGTGTATTATATCCAAGTTTTTCAAGCCTGGCATTAAGTCTGTCTATATGCTGATACACAAAATCAAGCAGTTCTTCTGTCTCGAGAACAAAATTAGTTGAAACATTGTTACCTCCAGACAGATTAACATATATATCCATTGATTTAAGATTATCCATATCCAGATGAAGCATTGCACTTATATTATCTGTTTTTCCGGCAAGATTCTTTTTATTAGTGAATACATACAGTTCCCCATTACCTTCACTTTTCGAGAATTTAACCGGCATCTGAAAATATGTCATATTCTTATTAAGATCATTCATGAAATCAATATTACTTTTTATATCAGAAAGACTCTTCGAAAGTTCAGGAGCTGAATTGCCTGCGGATTTCAGTGAATTTTCAATATTCTCTACATTTTTTCTTATACGCTTATAATATGAGCTTACAGCTTCCTCCCCTTCCTGTATATCCTTAGGAGTAAGCTTCATTGTATCATTAATTACAGCATGAAGAATCTCTCTGAAGCTTCCTGAATTGATAATTTTCTGAAAATTATCAGAATTAAGACTATTATTTTCAGCAAGCTGGGTAATAAGTTCCTTCACAGAAGTTTCTGAGATATCATTATTAAGTTTCACTCCTGAATCAGACAGCATATTATTTAATTCATCAATTGTCTGCTGCGATAGGACATCGCAGGCGGATGATGAGCTTACAGTTTCCCCATCAAACCCCTCATACATGCCTGTAATAACATTTTGAAAATCCATAATATCCTGATTGTTCTTTAACAGATCATTAACTATACCATTCTCCATATTTGACAAAAGATTCTCAATATGTCCGTTAAACTGACCATACATCTGGAACTCACGGATATTCTGTTCATTGACAGGAATCTCAAGTCTCATTAGATTGGCAACAGTATTAAGTGAGGCTTCGGGAAATTTCATGGAATATTTAACCATATTTCCTAATGTCTGTGCATCAACCGGCATGCCCAGTCCTAAAAGTTCTTTGACAATATTAATATTATCATCCGTAGCTCCAAGACCTGCAGCCTCCAATGCTTTATCAATAAGAACTGCCTGCTGTTCATTAGCTAAAACCGGTTTGATTGAAATTTTATTATCAGAGTTATCCTCCACCATAAAAGTCACATTCTGTCCGATATTAATTAAAGCACCCTGCATAAGCTTTGCCTGAATCTGTGCTCCATTGTTCATTGTAATATATGCATTATCACCATTTAACTGGCTGACATACCCTGTAAACGTGTCACCTGACATAAGAGAATTTAATATTTTCATGCCAGCAGCCTGTACAGCATTATTGTTTCCAGATGATTCATGTGATACATTTTCCGACACATTAACATCTGTGGTCTGGCTGCCTGATGATATATTATTTTTGAAAAAATCGGACATATTAATATTCATATACGTTCACCTATATAAAATTCTTAATAAATGTTCTTCTGTGTATAGGACATGGACCGTACTCTTTTATTGCTTCAATATGAACTTTAGTTCCATAACCTTTGTGCCTGGCAAATCCATATTCCGGATACAAAGAATCATATTCGGTCATAAGTCTGTCCCTTGTTACTTTCGCAAGAATACTTGCAGATGCAATTGACAGACTCTTGGCATCACCTTTAATAATCGGAATCTGTTTAACATCAATTCCCGGAATTGTAACTGCATCATTAAGAAGTATATCGGGTTTTACAGATAATTTATTAACTGCTTCGCGCATTGCTTCATAAGTTGCCTGTAATATATTAATCTCATCAATCCTTTCAGGAGATACAATTCCGATTCCATATGAAAGTGCTTCTTCTTTTATAACATCAAAAAGCTCATCTCTTTTTTTCTCACTTAATTTCTTGGAATCATTTACATAAAGAATCCTTTTTCCTTTAGGAAGAATTACTGCACCTGCAACAACAGGACCTGCAAGCGGTCCTCTTCCAGCTTCATCTATTCCACATATATAAGAAAATGTATCATACATTTCTTCGTATTCACGCATAGCTTCAATACGCTGTTTCTCAGCCTCCAGCTTTGCTGCTTTTTTAAGTTCACGTTCTTCTTTAAGTGTCATAGCTTTCCTTTCCGGTATCTTAATTAAGGTCTTTCAAGTGAGATTGTACCAATCTTTCCTTCTCTGAAATCATCAAGAATACATGCAGCACATTTTTCATAATCAATATCTGAACCTTTCTTAATACAGCCACGTTTTCTGGCAATATGTTCCATAATACAGAGTGCAGCAACATTTTCAGGATTCATCATTGTTTCAGTATCAACATTATCAAATATATCTTCTGTTATATCATAACGGCTATAAAGCTGCGACTGATAATTCTTCTTAAGAAACTTTATAGTTTCTAATGCAAGCTCCTCAATATTAAGAATCTGGTCATTAATTGAACCAATCATTGCAAGTCTTTCACCGACATTTCTGTCTTCTATCTTAGGCCAGAGTATACCCGGTGTGTCAAGCAGCTCAACACTTCCATTAATTCTTATCCATTGCTTTCCTTTTGTAACACCCGGCTTATTACCTGTCTTGGCACTCTTTCTTCCGGTGAATGAATTAATAAATGTTGATTTACCAACATTAGGTATTCCAACAATCATAGCTTTGATGGAACGGTTCTTAATTCCTCTTGCTCTGTCTCTTTCAATCTTAGCAGAACATGCAGCAGTTATAAGATTATTAACTGCACGGTTGCTTACATTGAGTCTTGAGTTAAGCTTTAGGCAGTAAAAGCCTTTATCTTTAAAATATGTTATCCATTCATCCGTTACTGTGTCATCTGCAAGGTCCGATTTATTCAATAATACAATACGTGCCTTATTTTTAGCCAGCTTATCAATATCCGGATTCCGGCTGCTTAACGGTATTCTTGCATCCACAATCTCAATAACAAGGTCAACAAGCTTTATATCTTCTTCCATCATTCTTCTGGCCTTAGTCATATGACCAGGATACCAGTTAATGGCTCTTTTCTTCTCTTCCATATATCTCTCCATTATTTAACAAAACCAAATGAATCAAACGGTTCTATTACCATCCATACTTTTCCTACAACATTCTTACGTTTAACCATTCCAACGCTGGCAAAACGGCTATCCTCACTATTATTACGATTATCTCCAAGTACAAAGTATTCATCATCAGCTAGTTTATAAGGATTGGCAGCTACACCTGGAGTAAGTATTGTCGTATCAACATAATCATCAAGCTGTACATCATTAATATATACCCTGCCATCCTTTATCTGGACTGTTTCCCCTGGAAGACCAACTACTCTCTTTATGTATATCTTAGAGGAATCAACAGAATCCTGTTCGAAAGCTATACAGTCAAATCGCTTAGGTCCATTAAATGCATATGATATTCTGTTTATAAGAACAGTGTTATCATTAGACAGCGTTTCCTCCATAGAATTACCAACAACTGTAGAACGGCAGCATATGAATGTAACCAGAACATAAGCAAGTACTATTACAACACATACATCTGCTACATATTTGCATATATTAAGCAATGTAGTATTTTCCTGATATCTTCTCTGAAAAAATCTCATAATATTCCGACCTTTCCTGTCGCTTATATATAAGTAAAGGGACATTTTTTCAAATGTCCCTTACCGTGAATAACAAAATTATCTAACTAATTCCTTAACCTTAGCAGCCTTACCTGTTCTCTGTCTTAAGTAGTTAAGCTTAGCTCTTCTAGCCTTACCGCGTCTTACAACTTCAACCTTCTCAACGATAGGTGAATGTAATGGCCATGTCTTCTCAACGCCAACGCCGTTAGAAATCTTTCTTACTGTAAATGTAGCTCTAACGCCAGTTCCCTGCTTCTTTAATACTGTTCCCTCGAAAACCTGGATTCTTTCACGGTTTCCTTCCTTAATCTTAGCTGATACTCTTACAGTATCACCAACTCTGAACTCAGGAGCCTGAGCCTTAAGCTGAGCATCTTCGATGTTCTTAATAATTGTATTCATGTGTGACCTCCTTAATATTATGATGTTCTTAATACAGGTTCTGTAACAGAGGACCATCCCTTTTTCTCACAACTTGTTTAGATTATCATAATCAAGCAAATAATGCAAGACTAAAAATACATTTTCTTTATTATTTATTAATATCCAGAAGCCCTGGTAAGATATGGACTGTTATAGTCTTCTTATCAAGGTCATGATCTAATATACACTGGTCAATAACCGGTATTAAATAGCTTTCGCCATTATCTGCCTCTACTTCATATACATTGTTAGCGCCTGTCTCTAATACATCTTTTAGTACGCCCAAATGTTTTCCTTCATCTGTTATTACATCAAGTCCGATAAGATCGCATATAAAATACTCTCCTGGCTCAAGTTTAACAGCATCTTCTCTTGAAACGAGCAAGTCGCATTTTGTGTATTTCTCTATATCATTGATGTCATCAAATTCTTTAAACTTAAGTATTACGAACTGCTTAAAGAATTTAACTGAAGATACAGTGACAGCTACCTGTTCTCTTTTTCCATCGATAACACATTTCTTAAGTTTCTTAAAACGAAGAGGATCATCTGTTGTAGGAAAAACCTTAACTTCACCTCTGATTCCGTGGGTCGATGTTATGACCCCTACCCTTAACATATCTTCCACTTAAATTCTCCATTCTGACATAAATGTATATATAAATAACAAAACAGACAGCCCCGAAAGGCTGCCTTAGACAGTAGTGTTTGCTTAATTATCTATTTCAACAATCACTTTCTTGTCGCTCTTAGAAGCTGCAGCTGAAACAACTGCTCTTATTGACTTGGCAATTCTACCAGACTTGCCGATAACCTTGCCCATATCCGAAGGAGCAACCTTAAGATTGACTACAAGAGCCTTATCTTTTTCAGTTTCTGTTACTACAACCTCATCCGGATTATCAACTAGTGCCTTAGCGATAATTTCCACTAATTCTTTCATAGTCAATTACACCTCCACTAGTCTTATTTTTCGATACCAGCCATCTTGAAAAGCTTTCCAACAACCTCTGTAGGCTGAGCTCCGTTTGATAACCACTTCTTAGCAGCCTCAGCATCAATGCTTAACTTGCATGGATCGTAATTAGGATCATAAGTACCGATTTCATCGATAAATCTACCATTTCTTGGAGATCTTGAGTCTGCTACGATAATTCTATAGAAAGGATTTTTCTTCTCACCTAATCTCTTTAATCTAATCTTTACTGCCATTACATTCACCTCCTGTATTATTCTTAAAAATTAATCTATGTTAAAAAGGTAACTTGAAACGTCCCTTTTTAGCACCTTTCATCATTCCCGGCATCTGCTTCATCATCTTCTTCATCTGTTCGAACTGTTTTACAAGTCTGTTAACATCAGCAATATCAACACCTGCACCTCTTGCAATTCTGTTCTTTCTTGAAGGATTAAGTATGTCCGGATTACTTCTTTCTGCCTTAGTCATTGAATATATGATAGATTCGGTTCTTCTCATATTCTTCTCTGCTTCATCATCATCGATTGAAACATTCTTCATCTGACCTGACAGTCCTGGCATCATGCTCATAATTGAACTGATACCACCCATATTCTTAATCTGTCCCATATACTCAAGAAAGTCATTAAAATCAAATTCTGCTTTCTTAAGCTTTTCTTCCATAGCTTTTGCCTTATCAGCGTCAAGCTGTGCTTCAGCCTTCTCAATAAGGGTAAGGACATCCCCCATACCAAGTATTCTTGATGCCATACGGTCTGGATAAAACTGTTCAAGATCTGAAAGTTTTTCCCCCATACCAACATAAAGAATTGGCTTTCCGGTAACTGCCTTAATTGAAAGTGCAGCACCACCTCTTGTATCACCATCTAACTTAGTAAGGATAACTCCGTCAATGCCAACCTTCTCGTTAAATGATGAAGCAACATTAACAGCATCCTGACCTGTCATGGAGTCAACTACAAGAATTGTCTGGTCAACTGATACATTAGCTTTAATCTCTATAAGCTCATTCATCATGTCTTCATCAACATGAAGTCGTCCTGCTGTATCAAGAATAACTGTATTAAAATCATTATTCTTAGCATGGGCTATAGCAGCTTTGGCAATATCAACAGGCTTCTGGTTAGTTCCCATAGAGAATACTTCAACGCCCTGTTTATTACCATTAATAGTAAGCTGTTCAATGGCTGCTGGTCTGTATACATCACAGGCAACTAAAAGAGGTTTTCTTCCCTTCGCCTTGAACTTACCAGCAAGCTTTGCTGTAGTAGTTGTCTTACCAGCACCCTGAAGACCTGCCATCATGATAACAGTAATCTCAGAGCCAGGTTTCAAGGCAATCTCAGTTGTCTCAGATCCCATAAGAGATACCATCTCTTCATTAACAATCTTGATAACCATCTGACCAGGTGTAAGACTTGACATAACATCCTGACCAATTGCTCTTTCTTCTACAGACTTTATAAACTGCTTAACAACCTTAAAGTTAACATCAGCTTCAAGCAGGGCAAGCTTAACTTCCTTAAGAGCAGCCTTAACATCAGCTTCTGATAAACGACCCTTACCACGAAGATTTTTAAAAATATTCTGCAATTTCTCTGATAAACTATCGAATGCCATAATATCTCTCCTTAAAATTCTTCAAGAATCTCATTGGATAACTTCTTGATTTCATGAATATCAGATATATCCTGACTTTCCATGTAATCATCAACTAAAGAATCAATCTTAGATACCTTGTCCTTGGTTTCAAGGAACTTCTGTATAAGATGAAGCTTAGCCTCGTATCCATCAAGTGTCTTCGTAACTCTCTTAATCAGATCATGTACTCCCTGCCTTGATATACCGTATTCATCGGCAATTTCGCTGAGAGATAAATCATTGTAGATAGCATCTTCATATATCTTCTTCTGGTGGTCGTTAAGTAACTCTCCATAAAAATCATATAAAAGATTCTGTTCAACAATTCTTTCCATAACACCTGCCACAAAATTAAATATTACATAAGCCATGATTGACTCATAAGCCTTGAGTATAATATCAGATATCAAAAAAAGTGTCAAGCATTTTTACTTGACACTTTTAAAAAATTTATTAAATCAGCTTTCAAGCTTCTTTTCACGCTCATTAGGAGGATATTCAACTTCATATTCTTCGCTTAAATTCTCCATTCCGTTAATCTGTAGTCTCTTAAACACCCATTTCTTAATAAGATGATATATAACTGCAAATATAGGAACACCTAAAAGCATTCCTGCAAATCCCCATATATCACCAAAGAGGAGTATTGCAAACAATACCCAGAAACTTGAGATTCCTGTAGTATTACCAAGAATTTTAGGTCCGATAATATTACCGTCAATCTGCTGTAATATGAAATTAAATATTACAAAGAACAGGCACTGTGCAGGATTGACAATAAGACATAATAAAGCTCCAATAAACCATGCTATGTACCAGCCAAAGAAAGGAATAACATTAAATATTCCAACAATGAATGCAATAAGAATCTCACTCATCATCTCTTTGCCAGGATTACATATTGTAAATATCTTAAGTGATATAAAACATATAAGTGCTATTACAAAGGCATCAAGGATTTTGCCATTAACAAAGCCGCTGAACACCTTATCAGTATACTTAATCTCTTCCATAACGCTGGCAGCACGTTCTTTCTTGAATATACTATAGACAACCATCTCTCCCTGCTTTGCAAGCTTTTTTCTTGCTGTAAGAAGATACGCTGCAACAATGAATCCGATAAGAACATTAAAAAGTACAACAATGATATTAACTACACCGGTTGAAACACCGGAAGCAATTCCCTGTGCATATCCAAGAAACTCGTTACCGAGCCAGTCGTTAATAAATGTATATGTTTTATCGATAATATTCTCTGAATATTTCATAAGAGTTTCATTTTCGTTAAGAAACTTCTGTACAAAATCAATAACTTTATTGACATTATCAGGAATAATCTGAATAAGACGCACAACACTATTTACAAGATTAGGAATAATAACAATAATCATAAAATATATGAACAGAATTGCTATAAGAAGCCCTGTAAACACACTAAGATTATTGGACAGGCTTTTCTTTTTCTTCTCATTCTTAATAAACTTAAATACCTTATTATATATATTATCGAAGAAATTACATATTGGACATATTACATATGCTAATACCCCGCCAATTATAAAAGGCATAAGAGTTTTGCATATATGTGAAAATGCTTTGTGGATAGCATCAATTCTGAACAATGCAAAAAAAAGCAATAGGGACAGCGCAGCTGCCCCAAATAATGCCATTGTAACTCCTGCATATCTTTTGAAAGAATATTTCTTCATAGATTTCCCTCTGCAGATAGTGATTAAATGTTTACCTTAACAATTCTAGGTCTTAAACCTGCTGCTTCAAGCTTGTCAACAATCTCATCCTTATGTTCATGTCCGAAAGCTTCAATAGTAATTCTAAGCTCAACAGTTGCTTTTCTGTTAATGCTTACAAACTGGTTATGCTCAAGCTTGATTACATTACCGTTAGCTTCTGCAATAATAGAAGCTACTCTTACAAGTTCACCTGGCTTATCTGGAAGAAGTACAGAAACAGTGAAGATTCTGCTTCTCTGTACAAGTCCCTGCTGAACAACAGATGACATTGTAATAACATCCATATTACCACCAGAAAGAATTGAAACAATCTTCTTATCCTTAACATCAAGCTGCTTTAATGCTGCAACTGTAAGAAGACCTGAATTCTCAACAATCATCTTATGATTCTCTACCATATCAAGGAATGCAACTATTAAATCTTCATCAGGAACTGTAATAATATCATCAAGATTCTTCTGAAGGTATGGGAATAACTTGCTTCCTGGAGTCTTAACAGCTGTACCGTCTGCAATTGTACTTACAGTAGGAAGAGTAACAACCTTTCCAGCCTTAAGAGATTCCTGAAGACAGTTAGCACCGGCAGGCTCAACACCAATAACCTTGATATTAGGATTAAGGAGTTTTGCAAGTGTAGATACACCTGTTGCAAGTCCGCCACCACCAATAGGAACAAGAATATAATCAACAGTTGGAAGCTCTTTAATAATCTCCATTGCGATAGAACCCTGACCTGTTGCAACATCTAAATCATCAAATGGGTGAACAAATGTAAGTCCTTTCTCCTTGGCAAGCTTCATTGCATATTCGCATGCTTCATCATAAACATTACCGTAAAGAATAACCTCTGCACCGTATCCCTTAGTTCTGTTTACCTTGATAAGTGGTGTTGTTGTAGGCATAACTACTGTTGCCTTAACCCCATATTTCTTAGCTGCAAATGCAACACCCTGTGCATGATTTCCGGCAGAAGCTGTAATAAGTCCCTTCTGTCTTGCTTCCTCTGACATCGTACTAATCTTGTAATATGCACCTCTTACCTTATAAGCACCTGTGTACTGCATATTCTCTGGCTTAAGGTATACTCTGTTGCCAGTCTGGCTGCTGAAATACTCACTATATACCAGATTAGTAGGAAGTGTTGCTTCCTTAACCTTCTCGGCAGCTTCCTCGAAACTTTTCAATGTTAATTCTTCCATTGCACTTAATCTCCCATCTTAATTTATTAACTTATCAATCTTCATCAGAGCCGTTATCTACATCGAATAATGCATTAACAAATGTGTCTGAATCAAACTTCTGTAAATCTTCGACTTTCTCACCAACTCCAATATATTTAACAGGAATACCAAATTCTGCCTGTATAGCAACGGCAATTCCCCCTTTGGCAGTTCCATCCATCTTAGTAAGAATAATACCTGTGATATTAGTTACATCATTAAACTCTCTAAGCTGAGAAAGGGCGTTCTGACCAGTTGTTGCGTCAAGAACGATAAGATTTTCCCTGTATGCATCAGAATACTCTCTTTCTATAACTCTGTCAATCTTACGAAGCTCTTCCATAAGATTCTTCTTATTCTGAAGACGTCCAGCTGTATCACATAAAAGAACATCTGCCTTTCTTGCTTTACATGCAGCGATTGAATCATATATAACGGCAGCTGGATCAGAACCCTCACTCTGTGCAATAATATCAGCACCAGTTCTGTTAGACCATTCTGTAAGCTGCTCTATAGCCGCAGCTCTGAAAGTATCGGCTGCAGCCATAATAACCTTCTTGTTCTGTGCTTTAAGAAGACCGGCAAGCTTGCCTACAGATGTAGTTTTTCCTACACCATTAACGCCGATAAGCATAACAATGGATTGGCGGTTCTCAAATTCATATGCATTCTCGCCGAGATTCATCTTTTCCTTAATACTGTCAATAAGAAGCTGCTTGCAGTCAGCAGGATTCTTAATCTTATTCTCTTTAACCTTATTCTTAAGGTCGTCAAGAATCTCTTCAGTTGCAACAACACCTATATCACCCATAATAAGGGTTTCTTCAAGCTCATCATAGAAATCGTCATCAATTGACGAAAATCCTGAGAAAACAGAATCAATTCCGGAAACAATATTATCTCTGGTCTTGGTTAAACCTTCTTTTAATTTACTAAAAAATCCCATATTTACTCCTTCTTCTTGTCAAGGTCATTAGCTATAAGATCTACTGAAACAAGTGCAGATACGCCCTTTTCCTGCATAGTTATACCATACAGTCTGTCAGCTGCAGCCATTGTTCCTCGTCTGTGAGTGATAACAATAAACTGTGTATGCTTTGTAAGCTTGTGAAGATAATTAGCATATCTTCCTACATTAGAATCATCAAGTGCGGCCTCAATTTCATCAAGCAGACAGAATGGTGAAGGTTTAAGGTTCTGGATTGCAAAAAGAAGTGCGATTGCAGTAAGTGCCTTTTCACCACCGGATAACTGCATCATGTTCTGAAGCTTCTTTCCTGGCGGCTGTGAAATAATAACAATTCCTGCCTCAAGAATATCTTCACCTTCAACTAACTCTATTGTTCCTCGTCCACCACCGAACAATTCCTTGAATACCTTATCGAATTCAACCTTAATTTCCTCAAACTTCTCTTTAAACTGAATTCTCATACCATTATCAAGCTCATCAATAACCAGTACAAGAGCCTCTTCAGCCTTAATCATATCATCATGCTGTGTCTTTAAGAAGTTGTATCGTTCGCTTACTTCCTTATATTCTTCAATAGCATTGACATTAACAACACCAAGTTTTTTAATATTAGCTTTGAGAATATTAATCTGCTTCTTAATATCAGATATATCAGTAAGCTCTTCACTTCTTAATTCAGCAGCATAGCTGTATGTAAGCTCATATTCATTCCACATGTAATCTACTATAGAGTCATTCTCTTCTTCTAACTTTTCCTGCTGGTTATGCAGACGCATACTTTCTTTTTCAAGAAGAACAATCTGTTCATTAATCTTTTCACGTTTATCAAAGAATGTCTTATGGCTTGCATTAATAATATCTCTATCCTTGCGGAGAGCTGTAATCTTAGTATTGCAGTCTTCTATCTGATTCTTAGCTTTATGAATATCACTTCTTAACTTTTCAATCTGTGCATTCTTATCTTCAACTTCTGATGATAAAGATTCTTTTCTCTGTCTTATATCAGCTTCTTCTGATTCAAGAGCAGCAATTTCAGAATTGATTCTTATAATATTTTCCTGAATAAATGCTGTCTTCTGCTCTACCGAACTGAATCTTATCTTAAGATTCTCAATATCATCATTAGCCTTATCAAGTTCAGCCTTCTTTGCTTCAAGCTGTTTGTTAAGATTCTCAATCTCTTTTCTTGAGCTTTCATTCTGTATATCAAGCGCACTAAGACTGCCGCTTACCTGATTCTTATTCTCATCAATCTCTTTAATCTGTCTGTCAATTTCAGTAGTTTCAGTCTTATCTTTATCATATATAATTTTGATTTCAGATAACTTCTGCTTTGCCTGATTAAGATTCATCTGCTCTGTGTTAACAGCTAAAGACGCCTCTCTGTTAGCCTTGTTATCTGCATCAATAAGCTCTCTTATAGACGCTATCTTAGCTCTGTTATCTGCAATCTTAGTTTTAAGCTCAGTTGATGATTTGCTGAGTTCTGACACAGATTTCTTAAGTTCTTCAATCTCTCTTCTTCTACCAAGAAGATTACTTGAATTCTTAAATGCACCACCGGTCATTGAACCGCCCGGATTAAGCTGCTCACCCTCAAGAGTTACAATCCTTAAGCTGTATTTGTATTTCTTGGCAATAAGTAGCGCATTATCAATATTATCAACAACAAGAATTCTTCCAAGAAGATACTTAGCTAAGTTCTCATATTCGAAAGAAACTCTTACAAGGTTGCTTGCAATTCCGATAACACCATTTTCTTTAATACATGGCTCTTTCTCAAGAGTATTTCTTCCTGATATTGCATTAAGAGGTAAAAATGTAGCTCGTCCATATCTGTTTTTTTTCAGATATTCTATCATCTTTTTGCCCGGCAGGTTCTTGGTGCCGTTGAAGGCCATGTGTTCGAGGAAGTGGGCGAGGCCCTGTTGGGAATCTTCCTCCTGGACAGCTCCTACGTGGTGGAAAATGTAGAAAGATGCCTGTCCCTTGGGTTTTTCGTTGTGACGGATGTAGTACGTCATGCCGTTTTCGAGTCGTCCGACGCGCACCTCCTTATCGGCGGGAATCGGCATGTCAGGCTGTAGTTGCGCCATGACATTCGTCATTGCGAACAGCGTGACAAGTAAAAGAATGAACCTTTTCATAAAATGATTGTTAATTGATTTTGGGTGAAATTATTTGTATTGCGTTGTCATTCGGTTGTTTCTTCCGGTCGGTATTCGATGATGTCGCCCGGCTGGCAGTTCAGTTCGCGGCAAATGGCTTCCAGCGTTGAAAAGCGGATCGCCTTGGCCTTGCCGTTCTTGAGAACCTTAGCCGTAACAGTAGCTCCTGCAACAGTGGGGGTACCGACAACGACGCCGTCATCCTTGCCGACGACCATAACCTTGTCAAAAACGACTTCCTGCTCAGGCTCAACGTCCAGCTTCTCGATGAATACGACATCGCCGGCCTGAACCTTATACTGCTTTCCGCCGGTTTCGATAATTGCGTACATCAATATTTACCTTCCTTTTTTCAAGACTCGCTATGTGCGGGCGGGATAATCCTCTTCATAGTGCAAAGCACAGCCCGAGATATGCGGCATAGGTGATTATATCATATACAGCACCCAATTGTCAAATATTACGGCAAAGTTTTTTGCGTTTTTGCGCTGTTTTTTGCAGTAAAAAGCTCCCCGGCGCAAAACCGGAGAG
>OHGG01000685.1_pt1 | contig 17511 bp, 10 predicted proteins | sample 1567641 | NCBI WGS metagenome assembly OHGG01 (sample SAMEA3879561, study PRJEB24766) | human gut metagenome | biome: human-associated habitat; feature: feces | place: USA | collected 1985/1987
CGTTCCGTACGGAATGAAGGTTAAAGCGTCGAAAAGGTGCTTATAACGGTACTTATTTGCATCTTTGCCAAAAAACATATCAATATATTTCCAGGCGAAAAACTCCATTGACATGCTGTGTGTTTCCGCCGTTTCCATTGCGCCGAGACCAAGTTCGTACGGCACGACGGGTTCCGACATATAATACGCAAAAGCGTGTCCGGCCTCGTGCGTTACGACGTCGACGTCGGCGGTCGTTCCGTTGAAGTTTGCGAAGATGAACGGCTGGTGATACTTATCGAAACTCGTCATATATCCGCCCGTCCATTTGCCTTCGCGCGTGAACACGTCGAACGCGTCGGTATCCATCATCATATCCATAAACGCGCCGGTTTCGGGGCTCATATCCTTGTACATTTCCTGCCCTGCTTTCAGAATGCCGCGCTCGTCGAGAGCGGGTTTCGGATCTTCCTGAAAATACGTGTCGTTGTCGTATAAACGCATGTGGTCGATGCCGAGTTTTTCCGCAACCTGCTTTTTAAGACGCGTCACGACGGGCACGATATCCTTTAAGACGTTTTCACGGAAAACCTTTACCATTTTTTCGTCATAGCAAAGTCTGCCCATGTTGTAGTATCCCAACTCGACGTAGTTCTTGTATCCCATTTTCTTTGCCATAAGGTCGCGGTTTTTGACCATTCTGTCAAAGACGTCGTCCAGAAAATCGCTGTGTTTTTCCAGCGTTTTTCCAAGCGCGACGTACGCTTCTTTTCTGGTTGCGCGGTCGCTGTCCTGTGCGAATTTGCGAAGTTCGCCAAGCGTAATATCCTTGCCGCGGAAATTATAAGTGCATTCCGACACGAACTTTGAGTATTCCGTAACAAGTGCGTTGTCTTTTTGCATTTCGGGAACGATCGCGTCGCTCACCGCTTTTTTCTGCAACTCGAATTGTTTAATGATGACGGGATTTATTTTTGTTTTGAGTTCGTCCAAAAACTTACTGCTTAAAATCGCGTCGGCGTATTTCAGATAACTCACCTGCACCACGGGCATTTTCTCGTCGTAATAGTCCTTTTCGGCGCTGTAAAACTCGTCCTTGGTATTAAGCGTGAAACGGGCGTTCGCAAGCGACGACTCCGTATAAAAATCGCGCAAAGCGTCGTTCACGAGCTCTCTTGCTTCCAGCACGTCGTCGACGGACTTCGCCGCGTTGATTTTTTCAACCGCTTTATCAATGACGCCGCATACCTTTTCGGCGTCCGCTCTTTCATAAGGAATTTCCGAAACTTTCATTCTTTGCATAAATACTCCTTTGCGCGAAAACGCGCGCTACCGTTAAATTGTAGCACGCGCCTTTGAAAATTTCAATAATAAACGCCGTTTAGTTATTAAAACGTAACGGTTACTTCATATTCGAACGTCTTTCCCGCGGGGAGAGTGTTGATAAGGAATTTGTTTTTCAGTTCCCTGTCGCAATCGACGGTGTCGGGAAGTCCCCACCACGCTTCGATGCAGGCGTATTTGCCCATTTTGTTGTTGGACCATATCGCAAGCACGGGAACGTTGCCGATGTCGAACGTGATTTCCTTGCCGTCGCGGCGCAGAAGGGTTACTTTTTTCGCGTTGTTTTTCGTGACGACCGCATCGTGGATAAAGGTCGATTTCACCAGGGGGATTTTGTTGGTAAATTCCGACTTTTTCTCGCCCTTGACAAGGTGCAGATCGTCGTCGAATTCATATTCTTCGATGGGTTTATCGGTGTCGATAATCGCAAAGTTGCCGGATACGTCGCAGGTATCGTCGGTTTCGTCGCCGACAAGCGCCCAGCCGAAGTGCGTGCCGAGCCCGAAAGGCATATCGACGTCGCCGGTGTTTACGACGGTGTACGTGATTTTCATACTGTTTCCGACAAGCGCGTATTTCACCTTGAAATCGAAATCGAACGGATATTGTTTTTTGGTTTCTTCCGTCGATTTAAAGTCCATGACGAGCGTGTCGCCGGTGTTACTTTCCGCCGTGAAGACGTTGTAGCGGGCAAGCCCGTGATTTTTCATTTCGTAGCGTTTTCCGTCGACGGTATACCAGCCGTCTTTAAGGCGCGCGACGAAGGGGAAGATGACGATGTCTTTCGATTTCCACGATTTCTCGCTGCCCTGCCAGAGATATTCCTCGCCGCGATATTTCACGCTGTCGAGAAGGCTGCCGTTTTCGTTGACCGTTACGTCCAGAATGCCGTTTGTGATGTTTTGCATAATTTTACCTCTTATCTTTTTTATTTTCAAAAATTGAAATTTGCCGTGTTGTAAATTGTCGCGACCGACGTTTCTTCCGATTTTTTCCTGCCGCGCTCGCTTTCGATTGTCCAGGATATGAACGGCGGATATTTCGCGCGTTTTTTCTTGCTGCGCGGAATCCCCAGAATATTGCAAAGCAGAAAATCGGGTTTGAAATCGAGTTTCGGCGTCTTCGGCTTAAAGCACGAGAGCGCGATCGTATATCCCTTATCCTTAAAATATTTTGCCGCTTTTTCGTTGAAGCCTATGTACATATATTTGCCGTTATAGGACTTTAACTCATCAATCAGTGCGTCACAAAGTGCGATTTCGTTGTTTCGGCACTTCAACTCAATCAATATCGGGGTGCGCCCGTCAACCGCCGCAAGCACGTCTTTCAGCGTCGGAATCGTGTGCGAAGTGTTTTTGAGTTTAAGCGCGGTCAGCTGACTTTCCGTCATTTCTTCGACAATGCCGCTTACGCCGCACATACGCTTTAACGTGTGGTCGTGAAACACGACGAGTTTATTGTCCTTTGTCAGATGCACGTCGATTTCAAGCCCCAGCCCTTTGTCCGCCGCAATGCGGATTGCAGTGAGCGAATTTTCGGGCAAAGTCTTGTCGAAACAGCCGCGATGGGCGTAGTCTTTCACGCCGCCGAGAATGTCAAGAACGTTTTCCATATTATTCAAAAATCCTTTTTATAATGTTTTTCGCTTGTTCGTATAAATCTTTTCGGGTGCCGTCGTTTATCGCGACGTAGTCCGCCCGCTTTATTCTTTCGTCGTCCGTGGTTTGATTTTTAATTATGTTTTTCGCAAGGTCTTTTGATATGTTCCTTGTCGAAACGATGCGGTTTATTCTCACGGCTTCACCGGCGGTCACGACGATTACTTTGTCAAACAAATCCGTCATTCCACTTTCAAACAAAAGCGGCACTTCGACGACGGCGTCGCCCGTGATTTCTTCGATTTTCCGCCGTATTTCGGGGTGCGCGAGCGCGTTGAGCGTTTTGCGCTTCTTCTCGTCCGAAAACACTTCTTCGCGAAGAGCAGCCTTATCGACCTTCCCGTCTTTTACGGCAAGCGGAAATGCCGCCGAAAGTTTTTCGATATATCTTTTGTCACGCAAAAGTTCCGCATTGATTTCGTCGGCGGAATACGTCCTTATCCCAAGTTCTTTCACGGCGCGCATAAATTCGCTTTTACCTGCGCCTATGCCGCCCGTTACCGCAACTTTCATATTACGCCTCGTACCAACTTTTGCCGCTTGCGACGCCGACCGTAAGGGGGACGCTGAGTTTTACCGCGGTTTCCATGCTTTCTCTCAGGATTTTTTCGATCTTGTCCTTTTCGTTTTCGTCGGCTTCCGCGATAAGTTCGTCGTGAACCTGCAAAAGAAGTTTCGCACTTGTTCCTTCAAGGTTTTTCGCCGTTTTCAGCATTGCGATTTTTATAATGTCGGCGGCGGTACCTTGTAGCGGGAAGTTCATTGCGGCGCGCTTGCCGAACTCTCTCACGGCATAGTTACTTGACGAAAGTTCCGGCATAAGCCGTATGCGATTGAAAAGTGTTCTTACAAAGCCGTGCTCTTTTGCGAATTCGACCTGCCCGTCCATAAACTCCTTGACCTTCGGATAAGTCCTGAAATACCGTTCGATATACTTTTTCGCGTCGGCAACCCTGATCGACAGGTTTTGCGCGAGCCCGAAGTCGCTTATTCCGTAAATTATTCCGAAGTTGACCGCTTTTGCGTTGCGGCGCATTTCGTCCGTTACGTCGGCAATATCGACGCCGTAAATCTCCGCAGCAGTCGATGCGTGAATATCGCGGCTTTCGTTGTACGCCCGTATGAGGTTTTCGTCGCCGCTCATGTGCGCCATAAGACGAAGTTCAATTTGCGAATAGTCGGCGGAAATCAGCACTTTGCCCTTTTCTGCAACGAACGCACGGCGGATTTCCTTGCCCTCTACGGTGCGAGTTGGGATATTTTGAAGGTTCGGCTCGGTCGAAGACAGCCTGCCCGTATTCGTCAGAGTCTGCTTGTATTCTGTATGCACGCGCCCGTCGGACGACACCGCCTTTTCAAGCCCCAGCACGTAAGTCGACAACAGTTTGGAAATCTGACGGTACCTTAAAATAAGCGGGATAATCGGGTGCTCTTCGTAAAGTTTTTCAAGCACGTCCACGTTGACGGAAAGCCCCGTCTTGTTCTTTTTGGACGGTTTCAGCCCGAGCTTGTCAAACAATATCACCGTGAGTTGTTTCGGCGAATTTATGTTGAAAGTTTCGCCGGCGTACGAGTAAATCTTTGCGGTGAGCGTTTCGATTTCGTCCTCGTATTTTTTCCGAAGTTCTTCCAACACCGAAACGTCGACTTTCACGCCCGCGCATTCCATATCGAACAAAACCCGTTCAAGCGGCAATTCGATATCGTGATACAGCGACGAAAGATCCTTGCTTTCAAGTTCCTTTTCAAGGTAGTCGCAGATTGCAAAAAACGCCGTAACCGAGTCGCCCGAAACGTTTGCGGCGGCGGCAAGAGTAACGATATCCTTGAAACTTCTTCCGCCGAAAACAAGATATGCAAGAAGTCCGATATCCTTTGGCGTTACCGACGTTTCGCCGCCGGCGTCCTTGAAAAGATGCAAAAGTTTTTTCAGGTCGGATACGACGCACTCGTTCGTCAGATGCGGCGCGATTTCTTTCAGTACGTCGTCCATCGTCATACCGCCGAAAAGGTCGTAATTTTGTTTAATCACATAAAGTCTGTCGGCAGAAAACGCAACGTCGACGTCCGCCCCTGCGTTAAGCGCGAAAGGCTTTCCTTTATTGTCGTCAAACAACTTTTTCAAATCGTCGATATTGTCAATTTCAACGGTTGTATATTCGATTTTGACCTGTGAAGTGTCGTTTTCGTCGGATTTTACTTCTTCGTCGGTGAAAGAGAAACGCTTTGTAAGCGACGTGAATTCCAGTGCAATAAGCGCGTTTTTCGCACTTTTTGAAAGCGGATACGAAAACGTAATATCCGACATTCCGATATCAATCGGCACGGCGGTATTTATTGTCGCAAGCGTGTAAGAAAGCCGCGCCATATCTTTTCCGTCCCTGATTTTTTCGCCGAGTTTCCCTTTGATTTCGTCGGCGTGAGAGAGGACGTTTTCCATTGTGCCGTAGGTTTTGAGAAGTTCCATCGCGGTCTTTTCGCCGATGCCCGGAATCCCGGGGATATTGTCGGACGCGTCGCCGCGAAGAGCCTTGTAGTCGATAATCGCCGACGGCGTTTCGAAGCCGTCTTCAAAAAGCCTTTCCTTGTCGTATCTCACGACTTCGGTGATTCCCCTTTTCGTGAAAAGCACGTTGGTGGTGTCGTCGATAAGTTGCAGGCTGTCGCGGTCGCCCGTAACGATATCCGTAGGACACGAAAACCTTTTTGCAAGCGTGCCGATAATATCGTCCGCCTCGTAGCCTTCAAGTTCCACGATTTTTATCCCGAGGTCGCCGATAAGTTTTTTAAGGACGGGCACTTGTTTCACAAGTTCTTCGGGCATGGGTTTTCTGGTCGCCTTGTAGCCCGCATACATATTATGTCTGAACGTCGGCGCTTTCAGGTCAAACGCAGCCGCGATATGCGTCGGTTTTTCTTCCTTGATAAGCCGCGCGAGCATGGACACGAATCCGAAGATTGCGCCGGTTGGGTTTCCTTTGCTGTCGGTAAGACCGGGGAGCGCGTAATACGCGCGGTGCAAAAGGCTGTTGCTGTCGAGAAGTAAAAGTTTTTCCATTATTTATTAAGGCGTTTTGGCGAGTGATAGCACTTATAAAACGCTATGAATATTTCCTTTAATTCGTTTTTGATACCCCTGTCGTTTTTGATGACCTCGTCTATGCCGCCTTTAATGCCCTTTGCGGCTTTTTTCGCGGCGGAGAAAACGGCGTCGTAAAACTCGTCGATATCGTAAAAGCGGAAGCGGTCGACGTTAAAATACACGGCGAAAACTTCCAAAAAGTTCTCAAACACCTGCAAGTCCGAAGACTTCGACGACAGTTTAAGTATATCTCGCAGCGTGTCGATGACGTCCTCGATATTCGCGTCCTGCGACTTATGCACTTTAAGTTTCGCAAGGGTGACAACTTCTTCGATGGCTTTTCTGTCGATGCCGTGCATGAAGTCGGAAAACGCCTGATCGTCGACGGCGCGCACGCAGAATCTGAAACTCGGCAAGCCCAGAATTGTGCGCTTTGCCTCGTAATAGCCCATTTCCTTGAATCTGTCGATATTTTCTTTCGTGAAGTTCACGGCGTAATCGAGCTTTTCGCTGGGGGTAAACACCAGAAGTTTCGCGCCCTTTAAGTCAACGTCGCGGTAGGCGCGGTATTTTTTGATATTCGTGCGGATTGCGACGATTTCGTCGTAGCCTTTATCGACCAGCATTTTCACGGGCATATTGTCGTAAACGCCGCCGTCGATGAACCACTTGTTTTCCTTGCCTTCGATTTTTTGCCATTTGAATGCGGGGTACGCCGACGACGCCATTACGTAATCGTAAATCTGCCCTTTGGGGATATCTTCTTTCATCATGTAATGCGGCGCGAAATCGGGGACGGAATAGGTCACAAGTCCGAAGTCTTTATCACTTTTTCTGATTGCCTTTTCGTCGATATATTGTTTCAGAAAGGCGCGCATTTTGTCCGCCGTCGTATCGACGAATATGCCAAGGTTCCTTAAAAGCTTCCCGACGTTGCCGATAAGCTGCGCGTTGAATTGTCCCTGCATCAGTTCTTTTATCGACAGTTCGTCCATATCAAGGACGTTCTGCATATTGATATTGTCCCAAAGTTCCAGGGTTTTTTCCCAGTCGCCGGCGCAGAACATAGCAGCGTTGATCGCGCCGATACTCGTGCCGACGTAGCCGTCAAAATCGGCAAGCCCCATTTCGCGAAGGGCGGTCATAACGCCGATATGATACGCGCCTTTTACGCCGCCGCCTTCCAATGCAAGACCTTTCATAAAACACCTCTGATAGTTCTTATACACATTATTATAACTATCATAAAGCGCGCTTGTCAAGAACGAAAAAGAAAACCGCCGTAAATACGGCGGTTGCAAAGTTCAATCGTTGTTTATTCTCCGCGAAGCAGTTTGTACAACTCCTGCGAGTGAACGAGATTTGAATTGTGTTTTACGGGCGTTTTGCTTTCGTCGGTGTATCCGTAAAACGTCACGGGATGCATGTTGCCCACAATAATTGCCGCGCCGGGACTGATTTCCGCAACAAGTTCGTTGAGCTTGATTTCTGCGTGGTCGAATCCGTTTTCTTCAAGCGCGCCCGTTACGGTTACGCGGTTTTCCTGACTCAGCCCGCTGAACAACATTCCGCAGTGCATATATCTTACGCCGGAGTCTTTGACAAAAAGATGTTCATAGCGTTTCCCGCTCAATCCTTTTTGGATAACGTCTTTCAAAATATTGTCGATTGCGTCGTTGTTGGTGATTCCGCCGACAAGGTCAAGGTCGACGTCCTGTTTCCAGTTGTAAATTCTCAGTATTCCCTGAATGTCGAGATTGCAGGTATGCTCTTCGTTGTCGTCGCCGCTGGAAAATCCGACGGACGGGGAAGCCGCCTGACCGTATACGCAGTTTTTCATCACGACTCTCTGGTTCTTGTAAGCGCACCAGGAGAAGCAGGTGAATTTGCTGCTGTTGCTCATAATCGTGCCTTCGATAAGCGTTTCGGCAAAATCGCCTTTCTTTATCGCCTCTTCCTCGTTGTTGTAGCTGCCGACTTTCATGCAGAACATTGCGTTTTCGATGACGCAGTATTGCACGTGCACGTTGCCCTTCGTTAAGACGCCGGTACCGACAAAATCTTTGCTTGCGAAGGTGTTGTTTTTCGGAAGTTCGGACGATTTAATCTTCACGTTCCTTAAAAGTACGCGCGGCTTGTCTTTTCCCTCAGGACCGTCCATAATTAGTATGTTCGAGCCCATGATGTTCGGCTTGGCGGTCGGATCGTCGTATTTTATGTGTTTCCAGTCAATCGTATGGCCGTTGCCGTAAAGACTTGTCGAAAGTCTGAGCGGCGCGTCGTCCCATGTCCTTGTTTCTTCGCCCTTTTCACCCGAAAAACGGGATGTGTCTGCTTCGGTATATCTGATGGAGCGAATGGTAATATCGTTTCTCAGAAACACTTCGTACTTCTTTCCGTCGATTTCTTTGTTGACGGCTTTCATGAGTTCATCGGCGGTTTCGACGTTGACACCGTACATCACGGTGAAGTTATATTCCCTTTTGATGCTGTCGCCGGCATACGGGCTGTCCATTGCCTCGGCAATGACTTTCACGTTTTTGCGTACGCCTTTTTCAAATTCCGAAAAAGTAATTACACCGTTTTCGTCAATCGTCGCGATATCGCCGTCGCTTACTACCGACCATTTGAAACGGTTCAGGTTTTCACTGCCCGTAAGGTCTTCGGGCGCAACGACTTTGATTTGTCTGAACGGCACAAGCCGACCTGTCATTTCTTCGCCCGAATATTCAAAATACATGTTGCCGTAAACGCACTCGTCCGCGATACCTTGCGGGGCGTCTTTTTCCAGCATAAAGTATATGACGGGTTTTCTCACGTGAAGATCGATTGAAATACTTTCTTTGCCAAATTCTGCTGTAAACGTGACTTCACCGCTTGAAATCGCAGTGATTAACCCCGTTTTTTCGTCGATTGTCGCAACGTCGGTGTTTAACGATTTATAACGCGCGCCGCTTGCTTTTTCGCCGCTTGCGGCAAATATCGCGTTGAGTTTATACGGGACTTTCCCGACGATAACGGTGCTGTTTTCAATAACGTCGGCGTTTTCGAAAACAATCGAAGTTTCGCTTTCGACCTTGCGTAACGTCATCGTTTTTCCGCCCTTTTCAAGGACGGCGTAACCCGTTTTTCCGCCGAACTCGATTACGTCGGATTCAAGTGTCGCGTTTTGAGATTTAACGAGAGTGCTTCCTTCCGCGCCTATCGACGAAAGCGAAACCCTGTCGGTATGAACGTATTTCAAAGCCGTCGGGAACACTCCGCCGCGCACCGTAATCTGAACCGTGCGGACGATTTCGGGCGCAACGCGCTTCTCGCTTCCCGACACGAAATCTTTGGATTTGAGTTTCATGGTGACGGTTGCCGTTCCTGCGGCACGACAACGCCGTTTGCGTCAATCGAAAGAACGTGTTTGTCGTTTGACTCCCACGTGACGTATTCAAGATCCACGTCGATGGGGTGTGCACACGCTTCAAGGCGGATTATTTCGTCCGTCGTGATGTCGATGTTTGGCGTTTCGCCGAGTTTCACGTCTTTATAAACGATGTAAGCCGACCTTGCGACGTCGCTTTTAATCTCAAAGCGGCACCTGTCGGTTTTGCCGCCGTCGTCGGTTTTCGCGACAACGTCGAACGTGCCCGTCCAGTTTATGGTAACGTTGCCGTTATCGTCGACGGTTGCAATATCGCCTTCGTACTCGGGATCGTACGATACCGAGTTTTCAATGCTCCAATGGACTTTTTTATTCGTTGCTTTTTTGGGAAGGACCAGCGCGGCAAGCTGATATTGCATGCCGGGGCGGTCAAAATACAGCGAAACGCTGTCAACGTCCTGATAAAAATCGGGGTCAACGATTGCAATGCTCGCAACCGTAATATCGGGCGTGATCAAAACCACGTTTGTAACAAGAACAACAGCCGCAACGATTGCCATAGGAATTATCAGTAATAATCCTATCAGTACTTTTTTCATCGGCGTCTCCTACTTTTTTTCAGCGGCAAAGCACCTTTCGTCTGCCGCAAGGAATATACGAAACGTACAATATTTCGTTTTGCAATTATGCCTACAGATAATAATACAAACTTAGGTTTTACGCCGTGTTTTTGACTAATACTGCGTTACGCTCACGGCTTATACGGTAAAGTATTAAGCCGCTCGCGTGCCTTGTCTTATCCTAAAAACACGACGGAAAACTTGTTCACAACCGAAAACGCCGAGATTTCAGATGATTTTTGGAAAAGGCGAACGCAGTTGTACTTTTCGTACCACAAGCGAGCATTTTTCATAAAAGCGTTGAAATATCGGCGTTTTGGCAATGTTAGTGTTATTATCTGTTGGCATCGTATTGTTTTCGGTTTATCAAAACTTCACAAGTTCCGGCTCGCGGTTCACGTATCGGGTGAAACCTTCAAAGCCGATTTCTTTCATTGCCGCCGCGATTTTGTCGTAATTATAAGCGATGCTGTTTGTGCGGTGTGCGTCGCTGCCGAAAGAAATTTTCCTTCCGCCGAGTTCGTAGTATCGTTTCAGGACGTCGACGTCGGGGATTGACAGGTGTCGCAAAGAAAACTCGCTTGTGGTTTTTCCGCCGCGATAAGTTTTGCTGTTGACTTCCAGGCACTTATCTTTTTCGATGATGGCGGTGAGGATATCGTCAAAGACGTCCGAGAACTCCTCGTAAAACATATCGGGCTCCTTATACGGCGCGTTTCTCTGGATATAGCCGATGTGGCCGATGATGTCGTAGGGGTAGGGCGCGTCGATGCTTTCCCGGACGGCTTTCAGGTATTCGAGATAGGCAAAGTGTTTATAGGGGCACTTATTGAAATATTCCGCGTAATAGACCTCGCTGCCGAGCACGCAGTGAACGCTGTTGATAATGACGTCGAAGTCGATATCGGCAAGGTCTTTGATATACAGATTGTTTGCCGATTTAAGGTATCCGAGTTCCGCACCCATGGCAAGGCGGAAGTTTTTATTATTGAAGCGGCGTTTGAAGTCCTGCATCGCGGCGACGTACGCCGACATATTTATTTGAGGGTTGTCATATCCGATGACCTGATAATCGCGGTTGACGTGATCGGTGATTGCGACATAGTCGCAACCGCGAGAAAGCGCCGTCGCAACGACGTCTTCGACCGCCTCCATGCCGTCGTCCGAAAAAATGCTGTGAACGTGCGAATCGTGCATAAAATTCCTCCTAACGATTATTATACAAACGTAAGGACAATATGTAAAGGTTTTTCGCAAAATATTACACGCGGGCGCATTTGTAACGTTTAGGTTAAAAATTACCTTAAAACGATTTGCCGATAACCCCGAAACGGCGCGTGTCGGGCGGAAATCCCGACTTAGCCTTGACAAGAAAACTAATAAATATTAAAATGTAAAATGTAGAGATATACGCACGTCTGCGTGCGTGTACAATTTAAATCTCAAAAGGAGACCAAAAATGAAAAACAAGAATTTTTTGCGAGTACTCGCAATAGTTTGCGTTCTCGTTTTGTGCGTCGGCGTTCTGGCTGCCTGCAAAAATAAAGGCAACGGCGGCGGAAACCAAGGCGGCGGAACGGGCGGCGGTGGCGGAACCGGCGGAGGCGGAACCGGCGGCAACCAAGCAGGCGCCTCGATGAACGCATTTGTCAACACGATGTTCCAAAGCGCAAACGAAATCGCAAACGGCACTTCGTTTGAACTTGCCGACGGCAAAAACATCGCTTTGAGCCTCGGCGCGACAATCACCCTTAAAAAGGACGGCGGCGTCGCGGGCGAAATAATGCCGATCGAACTTGCTCTGAAAGGTTTTCTCGACCGTCAGAACGTCACCGACAAATATATCGATGACGCAAACGGCGCATACGTGCTTTCGGGCAATGACGTGACGATATTCACCGCCACGACCGAACTCAAAGAAGGCGAAATCAGAGTAACGAAAGAAGGCAATAACTACGTTGTCGACAAAAACGGCGACAGCGTTGCGAAATTCGTACCGTTCGATTCCGCAAACTCCGCGCAGGCGGGATATAAGAGATATTCGAAAGCGGTTTCGCTTACTTCCGACAACGAAACTTATATCGACGTGTCCGCGCGCATTAACGGCGTTGATTCTTTCCGTCTTATTTACGAAAAAGACTTCCTTTACGCAACGATCGCAGGGAACAAAGTCGGCGTTGACCTTTCAAAACTTGGAAACACCGCAAACGGACAAACCGTCAAAGACGCGCTTTTCACCAAGATTGAAGGGCTGCTCAAAAACAACGTCGTAAAGAGCGTTGTCGAGGCTTTCAACGGCGGCGACTTTAACCTTAACGAAGTTATCACCGGGCTTATCAACACGTTTGTAAAGAAAGAGTATATGCCGTACAGCGACACGCTTGTCAATGCGGCAAGCAGAAATCGTTACAACTTAGTTAACGGCAAATATGTTAAAGACGACAACGGCGAATTGGTTGTGAAAACCCTTGCCGACACGATTTTTGACAAGAACATTTCTTTCGAAGGCATTTCGGTCAACTCCATACTTTCGTCAATGTTCGGCGGCAAAGAAAAGTTTTACAGTTACTTTGGCGAAACCCTTGACATTCAAGGCATTCTTACCGCGGACGTAGGCGGCATACCGTTTGCAAGCAACTTGTTCAGCGAACCTCAATGGAAAGTTTGGAAGAACGGTCAGTTCCAAGAAGCGAACAAAGGTTACGCGTCCGTCAAGAGCGACCTGTCGCAAAAACTTTCCGCAACGATCGCACTCTATCCTTTGAAAGAATTTACCGAAAATAAGATGCCTATTTTAAACGGCGCAATCAAGCTGGGCTTTGAAAAGGACGCGGGCGCAAACGGCAGCATCGGTAAGATGAGCAAATTCTTCCTCGACCTTAACCTGCCCGCAGGCGAAAACAACAGGACTTTCGGTATCGAACTTGCAATCACCGACCTTAAAATCGGCAACGATAAAGACGCGATTTCCACGACGGCTGTAAGAAAAGAAGATTACGGCGCAATGAATATCGATGCAGGTCTTGATTTCAACTTCGGCGAAGACCTTCTGAGCCTTGTCGCACACGACTTCACAAGTCCCAACGGCTTGACAATCAAAGTCGGCGGCGACGATCTGAAATACGACGCGGAAACGAACACGCTCACCGTTCCCAAAACGCTGAAACTCAATATCAAAGGCACGCTCGATTTCGTAAATATCGAAAAAACCCGCGCGGTTGCAACGATTACCGCAAACGATAAAGTGTTTGCAAAACTTCAACTGTATTCCGTCAACATAGGAACACCGGAAAACCCCGATTACGACCTGCAACTTGACGCGAAAATCATGGAAGAATACAAAGGCGTTCTCCCCGCGATTCTCGATATGTGCGTCGCGCTTGGTAAAAACGGCGCAATCGGCATCAACGGCTTTAAGAAAGTAAACGACAAATGGGGCTTCTATACCAAGGACGCCACGGGCAATGAAACACCCAAAATCGGCGACGTCCTGTGCTCGGTCTATGAAAAAGACGACAACGGCAATTACAAACGCGGCGCGTATGTCACTGCGGAAGAAGGCTACACCGGCGTTAAATTTGTTCAAAACCAAGACGGCACGTATGCGGTTGACGCAAACGGCACGTTAAAGTTTGTTGCCGACGAAAAAGCAGAAACTTATTTCCCGATTCTTGCGGAAGACGGCTACACCGGCAAAAAATATACGAAATATAACGTTTCTTATAGTTACGCCAAAGTCAACGAATCTATCGATCATCTGGTAACGAGTGGCGAAGCGCACGTCAAAGGGCTCAACTTCGTGAAACTTGTCAACTACCTTATCAATAAGAACGGCAACGGCTTGTTCGTAAATTACGAGCCGCACAAAGCCGAAGCGGCGTCGGCAGGCGACATCAAGATTGGCGACGTTATTATGAACTTGGTGTTTAATGGCGAAAAGGGTATAATTCCCGCAGTGTACGGACTTATCGGTATCGAAAAGAATGCGTACGACCTTGACAACGCGCTCGTTATTGGCGGTGAAAACCTCCTTAGAACGACGTTCAACAACTTGTTTGATTATATGCTGCTGAAAAGCGATGGCGAAACCATTGACAAAGATAAAACCATTGACGCGGTGAGCATGGTTGCTCTTGCAATGAAATACTTCACGAAGTACCAGGTTGAAATGGGTGGCAAGATTTACGACTCGGTCGAGGTTTATAAGGAATTCGAAACCGAACTTTACAAGTTGACGGCTCGCGGAATTTACGCGAAAGGTCTCAGCAAACAACTTTTGTTGAGCCGTCCCGCGGGATATATGACAAAAGGCGAAGAGTACTTCAAGACACACAAAACGACCGCAGAAATGCAAAAATACGGTTATGCAGTGGTCGAAGACAGCGCGCACAACAAATATCTGTACCCGTACGTGCTTTATGCAGAGCTTGAACTTAAAGCAAAGAACAACGACGTGACATATATCCGCAATGAAGGGTTCGAACTTAACGAAAAAGGCGAACTCGTGCTTGTCAACACGCCCGCAAAACTTATCGAACTTATCGAGGGAAAACTCAACGATAAGACAAGCGGTACAACGCCAGACAATTATTTGGACGTTGCGGGTGCGGAACTTCGTCAGGCATACCGCCTCGGAAAGACCTACGTCCCGTACCTTGAGGGAACCACGTGGAAAGTCAAGGAAATAGAGGCGGCTGGCACAAGCGCAAATGCGGAAATCATTGACGACATCGCGCTTAAAGTCATCATCGGCACGAAGAAAGACGGCGACCGCGTAACGTACGGTACCGCAACTGTCGAAGGAAAAGTCTACGGAAAGACGTTCTCGATCAAAGGTTACGTCAACTTCCTGACGGAAGCGCCGGAAATCACAAAAGAAAACCTTATTTCCGACGAAACAAAGGGAAAGGCTTTTGAAATCCAAATCATCAATCCGCAAACGTATAACAAATAAGTAATACGTAAAAAACAACACAAAGGGCTGCACTATTACGGTGCAGCCTTTATTTTTTGTAAAAAGTCATAATTTTGCGACCTTTTGAGTTTTTTCGGGAACCCGAAAATCCGTGTACGCATTAGTACACTAGGATTTTCAGAACCCCAAAAGAAACGTCAAAATTTCATCAAAATTCTGACTTTTTAGGGGAGAGTATATCTCATCAAATTCTCGCCGTTTTAAGGAGTTTTGGTGTCCCCGCGGGATACTGTGTACCCGTGGGGAAAAGGAGTATGCAAGCATAAGACAACCGACTGTCGCTTACGACAATCGGTTGGTCAAAAGAGAAGCATACGACGCGGGGGAAAAGTCGCAAACAAGCAAAAGAGTGAGCATTATCGCTCCGATAATGCGATTTCAAAAACGAGATTTGCGACGCGTACGCGCCCTCGTAAGAACTTGCCAAGAAACGTCACGGGGCCCCCACAAGATACTGTGTACTTGTGGGGCTAAATGGCATCAAAATTCTGACTTTTTAGAGTTAGGGTAACCGCGTCAAAACGCTTTAACTATTTATGTAAAATTCATAATAAAACAAACCGAATAAACATCGTACGGTATTAAAAGCAAATTTTCTTATCCAAAACACACTCAACCCGGATACCGGACAATTTCTCATTAAAAAGATGGTCACCTATACAGCAAGAGTGTCCTATTGACAGTATGATGTTTTTTATTTGTTTCGTTTCATAAGAAAACCACATTTTTTTGAAAAGCCTTTACTTAACAAATATCGTGTGTTAAAATATTGTAAGATTGTCCAGGGAGAAAGTTATGTTACTCAACAGATTGCTCATAAAAGCGGTCGCACCCGTTCCGAAAATCGAAAAATTCAAGACGTATTTGTTCGTTGCGCCGCACCCCGACGATATCGAAATTGCCGTGGGCAGCACCGTCGCAAGGCTTGCGCGCGAAGGGAAGGACGTATATTATCTCGTTTGCACCGACGGACGGTTCGGCACGGAAGACGAAAACATGTCGCCCGAAACGCTTGTTAAAATCCGCCGCGACGAACAACTGGCATCTGCGAAAATTCTGGGCGTTAAGGAAGTAAGGTTTCTGCCTTTTGAGGACGGCGGCATGTACGACGAAGTCGCGCTCCGTCTCGAAATCGCAAAAGTCATCGCAGAAATTAAGCCTGACGTCGTGATCGGTCCCGACCACAAACTGTACCCCGAAAGCCACCCTGACCATCTTCGCGTGGGAGAAGCGGTGTCGAAGGCGTATTTTATGTGCAGCAACGTCAATATGATGAAAAGTGTCGGGGCAACCCAAATTGCAAAACCAACGGTTCTGGCGTACTATTTCACCGGTAAACCCAACAGATTCGTCAAAATCACCAAAAAAGACTTTGAAAAAACAAAAGCGGCGTACGCTTGCTTCGTGTCACAATGTCCCCCGCCCGACAACGGCAAAAGTCTTATGCTGTATATGCGCCTGAAAGTCCGTCTTAACGGCTTGCGAAGTTTCCATATTCGCGCCGACGCATTCAGAGTAATGAACAATATGCACATTCACTGCTGCGGCGAAGCGGAAGACACTGCAATCAGACGCCCGTTATAATAAGGAGAAAGTATGGCAAAACAAAAACTCACGCCCGAAGAAAAGGCACAAAGAAAAGCAGAACGCAAAGAAAAATTCAAAGAAATGAACGCAAAAAACGGTACGCGTTGGCAAGCATTCAAGTATCTTCTTTGCACGGCAAGCGCAGGAATTATCCAGTTCGTATCGTTCACGATAATGACTTTCGCTTTCAAAAAACTCGACTGGGGCACAATCAACTTCATCACCGTGATGCCCAAGACGCTGTTTGTGGCGACCACGGTTGCGTTGGCGCTGTCCGTTTTGTGGAACTTTACCTTGAACCGCAAATTCACGTTCAAGTCGGCAAAGAACGTTCCCGTCGCAATGGCGCTCGCGTTCCTGTTTTACGTCCCGTTTTATCCCTTCCAGACCTGGTACGTTCACGCCGTATCGTCGTCGCTTGGCGGAGGTGAGGGAGCAAAACTTTTGGCAGAAGCAACCGTAATGCTCATCAACGGCGTTCTGGAATTCTGCTGGCAGAAATTCGTCATTTACAGGAAGTCCGCCAACACGGCAGGGCATAAGGAAGCCGCGCCCGACGCCGCCCCCGAAATCGAGCATATCAAAGATAGCGGAGTTTCGGTGGAAGATGTGACTTTGGACGACAACGATACCATCACCAAAGGGTAAAAAGTCATAATTTTGCGACCTTTTGAGTTTTTTCGGGAACCCGAAAACTCGTTAAAGGGGACCCCGCGGGATACTGTGTACCCGTGGGGAAAAGTCGCACACAAGCAAAAGAGTGAGCATTATCGTTCCGATAATGCGATTTCAAAAGAGAAGTGTGCGACGCGTACACTGGGATTTTTGGAACCTGCAAAGAACCCCAAAAATCCATCAAATTCTCGCCGTTTTAAGGGAAGTTATATTTTGAT
>OHGG01000693.1_pt1 | contig 17219 bp, 16 predicted proteins | sample 1567641 | NCBI WGS metagenome assembly OHGG01 (sample SAMEA3879561, study PRJEB24766) | human gut metagenome | biome: human-associated habitat; feature: feces | place: USA | collected 1985/1987
CATTGAAAAGGAATCCGTTATCAGCAAATAGCAAGTTAGAAGAATACAATGCTGCCCGCAAAGCTCTTGATGAAGAAAAGGCAGCTTTATTTGGATTAACCCAACAACAAGCCGAAGCGCGTCTTTCCGTAAAGAAACTTCGGGATGAATACGCCCTTTACAATGATAATGCTAAGGAAATCGTAGAGAGTAACAACGGTATCGCTATTTCTTGGAAGAAAGCATTGGCGGTTATTGGTGGTGCTGGAGTATTAAAGGCATTAGGTTCTGAAATGATTCGTGTTCGTGGAGAATTTCAATCCATGCAGACCGCTATTGAGACTATGGTTGGAAAGGATATGGCAGGACAACTGATTCCGCAAATCAAGGAGCTGGCTAAGATTTCTCCACTTACTATGTCAGATATGGTTGGAGCAGAAAAGATGATGCTTGGATTTAACATACAAGCAGAAGACACTATCAAATACTTGAAAGCCATTAGTGATATTTCTATGGGGGAATCCAGTAAGTTCAATTCGCTAACTTTGGCATTTTCACAGATGTCAGCAGCGGGTAAACTTATGGGGCAGGATTTGAATCAAATGATAAACGCTGGATTCAACCCGTTACAGATTATCTCCGAAAAGACCGGAAAATCTATCGCAACTTTGAAAGATGAAATGTCCAAAGGTGCTGTTTCCGCTGAAATGGTTCAACAGGCATTCATTGATGCAACTTCCGCAGGTGGTAAGTTCTATAATATGTCTGAGAATGCTTCAAAGACTATCAATGGTCAGTTGTCTATGATGCAGGATGCTTTGGATTCCGTGTTTAACGAATTGGGAACAAAGTCGGAAAGTGTTATCATGGACGGTATTCAAATGACAACTTCGTTGATTCAGAATTATGAAACAGTAGGTAGAATCTTGGCTGGATTAGTGGTTACTTATGGTACATACCGGACCGCAGTGATGCTTGTTACTGCTGCCGAAAGTAAACATACTCTTGTGGAGATTGGACTTACCAATGCCCGTTTATTGGCACGAAAAGCGCAGTTAGCTTTAAACGCTGCAATGCTTACCAATCCTTATGTGTTGTTGGCTACTGCTGTAGTAGGACTTGGAGTTGCAATGTTGGCTTTCCGCGATTCGGCAACAGAAGCAGAAAAGGCACAGAGAAGGTTTAATGAACAGCAAGAAGAAGCTAAAAAGCAAGAAGAAGAACACAAACAGAAGATTGATTCCCTCGTACAAAGTTCTCGTGATATAGCGTTGTCGGATTTACAAAGAGGTCGAAGTTTAGCGGAGTTAAGAAAAGAATACCCTAAGATATTCGCTCAATATGACATCGAAACCATTAAGTTGGCTGATATACTTAAACTAAAGCAACAGATAACGGAAGAAGATGCGAAACGTGCCGGAGAAAAGCAAACCAAGGAACTTTCTAACATTGAATCTGAAATCAAATATTACGAGAATCTGCTGAAAACTCTTTCCGGTCAGCAAGGCGTTGATGGATATGTGAAGAAACTAAAAGAATTGCGTGCTATGCGTGATGTCATGCTGCAAGAAAAAGGCAAAGGCATCTCCGAACAGTTCATTTCCAATCTTAAAGATGTTAATACTAATGAGTTTGACCGCTACATCTCTGAGTTGGAGAAGCGTATCAGAGGAAAGGGGGAAAATGGAACTGTGAAACTTCGTTTGCCTATTGATATTAAGGGTACTTTGTCTGATGAAGCAATCTATAATGTGAAAGACATAAAAACACTTATAGATACAGCAAAATCAGTCAAGCAAACCCGAATTGATTCAGAGAAGAATAAAACTACCTACAAGCAGGATTATGAGAAAGCGAAGAAAGACTGGGATGATGCTAAGAAGAAACTTTCTGAAATAGAAAAGAATAAATCCAAGTTTACTTCAAAGCTGTATGAAGAAGCTAAGAAACGAGTAGAAACAACTGAAAAAGCCTATAAAAATTTGGGCGGTATTACTGGTAGTTCTTTGACCAAGCAGGAAAAAGCTGCTGAAAAGCAAAAAAAAGAACAAAAAAAGACAGCCGAACAACTTCTTTCACTTCACCGTCAGAACCAACAGGATGAAATCAACCTGATGAGAGAAGGCACGGAAAAGAAGTTGAAACAGATTGACCTTGATTATCAGAAACAGATTGATGCGATAAGAAAACAGGAGGAAGAATGGAGCAAAGCCGGTAACGGTAAGCTGACCGACAAGCAGGCACAGAAAATTTCAGAAGCTTATACCAATGCCGAAAGTATGAGAGATAAAGATATTTCCGATGTAACTGAAGGACAGCTGAAAGCCGAACAACAGGCTTTGAACGACTACTTGAAAGAATATGGCACGTTCCAGCAGCAGAAATTGGCTATCGCCCAAGAGTATGCGGAAAAAATAAGGAAAGCACAGGAAGAAAACGGTGTTAATAGTGCACAAGTAAAGTTACTGGAGAAACAACGTGATGTTGCCATACAGAACAAGGAAACAGAAGCCATAAAAGCCAATATAGATTGGGTTACTGTGTTCGGTGAGTTTGGTTCCATGTTTTCCGACATGATAAAGCCTGCCTTGGACGAAGCGAAAAAATATGTACGGACTGACAAGTTCAAGAACTCCGATCAGGCAAGCCAAAAATCATTGATTGACGCCATCAGCCAGATGGAAAAGTCTTTGGGTGGTACAAGTGGAGTCAACTTCAAGAAACTTGGAGAGGATGTAAAAGCCTATCAAATAGCAGAACAGAATCGTATCAGTGCCATAGGGATTGAAACAGCTGCTTTGGAAAGACTAAAGAAATCACAGGATGATTACACCAAAGCGCAGAAGGGCGGAACGGAAAGTGAGAAACAAGCCGCAGCAAACGCTCTTGAAACAGCACGGCAGAATGCTGACATTGCATCCGCCAATGTGAAGACACAGACTGATATCGCCAATCAGGCCCAGCGTAATGTGACTGATACTGCCACCATACTGAAAGCAAGCATGGAAAATTTGTTGGGAGGCTTGCAGCAGATTTCATCCGGTGGATTGTATAACGCATATAGCGGAATTATCAAAACCGTGAACGGATTCAAGGATGTCATAGGAAAAACGTCAGAATCTCTTAAGGAGGTCCCCATTGTCGGATGGATTCTGTCCATCATTGACGTACTCAAAGACGGATTAAGTGATCTTGTCGGTGGTCTGCTTGATGCTGTTCTGAACGCTGTCAGTGGAATTATCGGTGATGTCTTGTCAGGGGATTTGTTTGTCACAATCGGCAAGTCATTGAGGAACGGCATAGGAAACATCCTGAACGCAATCTCATTCGGAGGCTTCAACTCCTTGTTTGGAATAGGTGGAAACGCCAAGGAAGTACAGGAAACGATAGACAGGCTGACGGACAGGAATGGAACTTTGCAAACGGCCATCGAGGATCTGACTGACGAGATGAAGGCAAGCAAGGGAATGAAATCGGTTGAATCTTACAGGGAAGCTGTAAAGTATCAGGAGGAAGTCAATAAAAACTATCTGCAAATAGCAAAGGAGCAAGCCGGATATCATAAGAGCCACGGCAGCTGGCAGCATTATCTGAAATGGACGGATGAAATGCTGGAACACGCAAGAAAAGCTACCGGCATGCAGGATTTCTCCGGCACCGATTCCTTGTGGAATCTGACCCCCGAACAGATGAAGGCTCTACGGTCGGACGTATGGTTATGGGATATCATGGAATCTTCCGGTAAGGGAGGTTACGGTGAGCGTGTTACCGACAAGCTGGATGATTATATAGAGCAGGCAGGAAAACTGGAAGAACTGACCGACAGTCTTTATGAGGGCCTGATCGGAATGTCATTCGATTCCATGTATGACAGTTTTATAAGCAGTCTGATGGATATGGAGAAGAGTGCGGAGGATTTTGCTGATGACATATCCAAATATTTCATGCAGGCGATGCTGTCAAATGCCATCGGTGAACAGTTTAGTGACAAACTGAGGACATGGTATGATAAATTCGGTGAAGCCATGAAGGATGATGGTACGCTTGATAATAATGAGCGTAAGGAGCTGATGGATGAATACATGGGTTATGTGGACGAAGCCATGAAGCTCCGTGACGAGCTTGCCGCAGCAACCGGATATGACAAGATTTCACAGGAAGCAGCTTCCCAGTCTGCAAGCAGCAAAGGTTTCCAAACCATGTCTCAAGATACCGGCGAAGAGTTGAACGGGCGGTTTACAGCATTGCAGATTGCAGGAGAAGAGATAAAGAATCAGAATATTATTCAATCTCAATCACTTAATCTACTGACAGTAAAAGCAGATGCTCTACTTTCCATAAATACGGAAACAAGGAATATCGCTGATGATACGCGAGATTTGATAGCACAATCTTATCTTGAATTGGTACAGATTTCAGAAAATACAGGGGCAATCGTCAAACCTATTCAACAGATGCAAAGAGATATAGCAGAAGTTAAAAAGAATACAGCAAAATTATAGTCTATGGATGAATTATTAATTAATGGCGAAAACGCTTATACAACATGGGGTGTGAGAATGGGAGAGGGGTTTCTTGATGTTATTGGGGCATCCGCTTCCATGAAGGATTTTATTGAGAACAAAAGCCGACTTGAACATGGGAAACGGGTAATAATCAATAATCCTAAAGTCGATGAGAGGGAAATAACTCTTTCGTTCACTATCGAGAGTAATTCTCAGTCTGATTATCAAGCAAAGAAGAAAGCTTTCTTTGATGAGCTGTATAAAGGTGTGGTTGATATTCAGATTCCTGCTAATAGTAGCGAGGTTTACCATCTTATTTATACTGGCAAGAGTGTCACTTACGCACAGAGTTTAGACCGAACTTTCGGAAAAATTTCAGCCAAGTTTAACGAGCCAAATCCGGCAAACAGAAGCTAATTCACGACATTGGTTTTATTGTCGTGTATGTGAGTGCTCAAAATTGGGCACTCTTTTTTTTATCCCCGAACTTTGAAGACATGGAACAAATCGACATCAAAGACATATCCGGTGCTATCCAGCTTACAACTTTGATCAATGAAGGCTGCAAGCGTAAGTTCACTCTGATGAAGGAGGACTACATCATGTTAAAGTTCTCCTTAGAGAATCCCATATATTTCAAACTTGGCTCATACGTGGAATGTAACTTCGGATTGTTCGAGATGTGCGACTTGCAGAAGCCCGCATTCAACACCAATACCGCCGGCTACGATTACGAATTAAGACTTGACGCCTACTACTGGAAATGGAAAAACAAAATCTTCAAATATACCCCGGAGACGACCGGACAGGAGGCGTCCTGGAACCTGACCGCCCCGCTTGACGTACAAGCCGGTATAGTCCTTAGAAATTTGAAAGCTCTTGGTTACACATACAAAGGACAGGATTTTGTTTTCTCCATTGATTCCACAGTCGAAAACAAGTCCCAGTTGATGAGTTACGATAACATCAACATCCTTGACGCTTGTTTTGAGATGGCGAAGAAATGGGATTGCGAATGTTGGGTGACTGAAAACATCATCCATTTCGGACGTTGTGAGTCTGGCGATGCGGTGGATTTCGAAATCGGGAAAAACGTGCAGGAAATGTCACAGTCAGAATCCCGGTCCACTTATGCCACCCGTATCTACGCTTTTGGTTCAACAAAGAATATCCCATCTGACTACCGTCCGGTTGACGAGACCGTGGTTGTGAACGGCGTGGTGCAGCGCAGGCTGATGCTTCCCGAAGGCACTCCTTACATTGACGCTTATCCTGATATGACTACCGAGGAAGCCGTCGAGCAGGTGGTTATCTTCGATGAAGTCTATCCTCGAAGAACAGGCATCATGTCGGATGTCACCACTATCGAAGTGCCGGACAAGGTGGAGAATGAGGACGGGACAACCACCGAGGAAAAATGGAATGCCTACCGCTTTAGGGACACGGGTGTTAACTTTTCCGAGAAATATATCCTCCCCGGTCAGGAGCTGAGGATACGTTTCGCGTCCGGGCTTCTCAACGGTTTGGAGTTCGCCGTGAAGTTCAATCCTGAGGGAAAGCCGGAGAAATTGGAGGATGGCGGATGGAACCCTGAGGCACAGCTTTGGGAGATAGTCAGGAATGAGGACTATGGCAGACCGCTTCCCGGTGATGTGCTCTTTCCCCAGGATGGGGATGAATATGTGCTTTCCGGCTGGGACAGCACGAAAATAACCGAACTGGGGCTTGTGGGTGCCGCCGAGCAGGAGCTGAAGGAAAAGACTGAAAAGTACGCTGCCAAATCCAAGATAGACCCGAGTTCCTATGGCTGCACGATGATGTCCGATGACGCATACCGTGAGGATGGCGTTCACAACCTCTACAGCATCGGTCAAAAGGTCAACCTTATCAACAAGGCTTATTTCGAGAACGGAAGACAGTCAAGGGTTATCGGATTTGAATTCAATCTTGATTATTCCTTTGACTCACCTGTTTATACTGTCGGGGAAACCGCCGCCTATTCCCGTATCGGGGAGCTGGAGGAAAAGGTTGAGAGCCTTACCCTGAAGGGACAGACCTATACGGGCGGTGGTGGCAGCGGTGTGTATGTGATCGGAAGCCACGAATCCACCCCTGCGACAGACCATAACGTGTATTCCGCATTGCGCTCGCTGATCATGTTCATGCGCAAGGACACGGAGGAACGCACCGGTTTCCTATTATCCCTGTTGGGCGGAACCGTCATCAAGAAATACGCCAAGTTCGGTGATTTCGTTACCGGTGTTTCTGGAGGTTACATCGGTGAGGACGCCCGTGCCGAGCTGGAGGCTTTGGTCCTGCGCAGCTCTCTGAGTGTACCAGAACTTCGTTTCAACCGTCAGACCTATTTTGAAGGATATAATACTATAAGTCCCGGCGGAGGGCTGAAGATAAAAAGCTTTGTCGCCAATAGTGACGGCAGCTATACTGTCATCCCTGATCTGGAGGATGGTGTACCGCTGGGACAGAAGCCGGACGATATCCTCCTAGGCTTCTGGCATGACAAAAGCGTCACTACCGGTGACTTTATTGGTTTCCGGAAAATACAGTACCGTATCACTTCCGCAGATTACGACGAGAAGACATTCGTGATGGTTCCGCGTCCCGGATATGAGTTCGTTCCCCATAACGAGATGCGTCTCGGACAGACGGGGAACTTCACCGACAAGGAGCGTCAGACTTATATCATCATAGACGTGCGTGACGGTAACTGCTGCATCACCCTTGTTGACAATGCCAACACCTGGGACCCGGAGCCGGCACAGATGAAGAGCTGGTTCGGCAAGAAGAAGGGTATGACCATCAACGGGATCAACTGCGACAGGTTCTCGGCAGTATTGCAGGATATCATCATGACGGGATTGATTTTTCAAATTGATGAAATTACCGGTAGCACAGTCCGCGTTCCTATCGACTTCCCTAGCTGGGAGCCGGGCAGGAAGTATGCGTATTATTCCCGTGTGCCCCATAACGGTTCCACATGGTTGTGCGTCAATGACAAGGGCACTACTTCCGAGCCATCCGAAAACAATCCGGACTGGCTTGTATCAGCCGCCAAAGGTGACAAGGGTGATCCGGGACTGTCTGTAATAGGTGGCGGTCATTGGGAATCCTCTAAGACCCCATACGAGGTCAATACCATGGTCACTTTGGCGGGCTGTGTTTTTATCTCCAAGGTGGAAACCTCCAATCCTCCCATCAGAATATTGCGTATCAAAGGTGGCAATTTCTTAAGAAAGAAGGACGGTGGTTATTATCTTGCCGGGAAACCTGCGGACTGGGAGGTTAACGAAGACTGGGATATGCTGCTTGACGGGCGTGAACTGAAAGGTGAGAGTATCACTTTCCTTGGTGAATTTGCCACGGCTCCTGCCAATCCGAAAAACGGTGATTCATACCGTAACACGACTGACCGTGCTACCTACATCTATCAGGACGGAAGATGGCAGCTTATGATATCGGACGGAAAAGACGGTAAGGACTATGAGTATATATACACAAGAGGCAATATCATAGATAATCCTCCTGAAAAGCCTGACAGCCAGCAGAAGGATGATTATATCCCCGAAGGCTGGACGGATGATTTTGTTGGCGTGGACGCAGACCATCAGGTTGAATGGGGCTGCAAGCGTTTCAAGGAAAACGGTGTATGGTCAGAGTTCAGCACTCCTGCCGTGGTGCATCGCTGGAGTAAGGACGGAGAGAATGCCATCATGGCGGACTTCGATAACGAGATGGTCAATGCAGCCCTTACTTCAGACGGGAAGGTCGTATCCTCACAGACTTGGAATACAACTGTCAGTATGTGGTATGGAACGGAGAAGCTCACGCTTGACAGCATCACCTGTACACCTGACACAAATCTTCTGTGTGCGACAGACAAGAATACGGGAGTAGTGACAATATCGGTATCTGCCGGAGCTACTCTTGCTGCGACAAACACGGTGAAGATCACAATCAGGGCTACAAAGAACGGGCAGCAGTATTCCCGTGATCTGACATTCACAGTAGCTGGTGTGCGTGGGGGAGCGAATGGTGCGGATGCCATTCTATACAGCATTGTCGTTTCCGCCACTTCTGTAAGCAAGGACAAGAACGGGAACTACAGCGTGTCTTCCGTATCATGTTACAGGCAGAAGTCAGTGGGAGGCGTAATATCCACCACAACAGACGGTACATTGAAATACAGCATAGACGGTGGAGCAGAAGCTACCATAAACAACAATACAGCCATATCAAGCGGAAACTTTACGAAGACATTGAAGTTTATCTTTTACGTGAATGACCAGATAGTGGATGTTGAAACCGTTCCCATGCTTTCTGACGGTAAGGACGGTGCTGACGGTGAGAGCATCACAGCCGCAGGTCATTGGGAATCCGCCAATACCCCGTATGCCAAGAACAGTACAGTATCGTTTGCCGGAGGATCTTACTTAAGCAAGGTTGAAACCTCCAACCCTCCGATTAAAATCGCCAAGTTCAGAAACGGCAGACTCCGCAGGAAAAGAGACGGCGGATACATCCTCGCCGGCAGATCCGCGAACCGGACGGTACATGCGGACTGGCAGGAGATGGTTGCTCCCGTCGGACCGTCGGCATCCTACTGGCTGGACAGTCCTGTCAGCGTGATCAACTTCACCAGTACGGGCACGCCATCCCCGTCTGGATTCCTTGTCACTTGCAAACAGAATGTGGCAGGCAATGTAAGCACGTGCAGCACGCTTTATCTGGCAGCCCGTAAGTATAACGGAAGCTGGCTGGCTCATGTAGGTGCTACCCTAAGCAATCAGATATCCGTTCCAGCGACAGCCGGATACACCCAGTTTGCCGTCCGGGCTTATCAATCCGCATCGGACGCGAACGCATGGAATAATAATTTTGTCGCTGAAAAAGGGGTGGGTGTTGCAAATGATGGCGCCATAGGAGCAACTGGAGCGACAGGGGCTTCTCCAAGAGATATGGGAGTATTCCAATCTGGTACTAGCTATGTATGGAACGCCAGCTATCGTGACAAGATCATCTACAAGTTCAATGGCGTGTATTATAATTTCCTTGTGCGGAACTATGGTGCCAGTGTAACCGCCGCCCCTACATCTGTCAACGGGGATTCCAATTGGGAAGCCATGCAGAAGTTTGTTAATATCGCCACTGACACCCTGTTTGCTACAGGAGCCAATATATGCGGATTCATGTTCACATATAAAGGAATGGATGCCAACGGCATACCTTTTGGAGATATAAAATCACAGAAGTCAACCAATGGTGTGCCCAACCTGATACTGAATTCCGAATCCGGTTATATTCATGGCATTAATATGGACATAGAAGGAGGACGTATCGGTCCGTTCTCCATCGCTTCGGGGATGTTGTCCTCAAAGATCCTTTATGAAAATGAAACAAATAAATACGTCGGTTTCAACCTGTCTGCCGGGCAAATTGAATTTTATAATGAAAGGACATTTGCAAACGTAAGAATCGGGGGAAACACGCAGTTTGTCACCATTGAAGGGATTAAGTATGATGCTGGAATTGACATACAGAGTCCAAATGTCATGATCGGGATGCACATCAAGACTCCAAGCATTCCTCTATTCGTGGAGGGAGGTAACATTTTCCTTCATCCGAACAATGACAGCTATGTTTCTCTTCGTGGCATAGTTGGCAACTGGAGGAACATATCCGTCAGCACTCCCCTGAATAACAATGATGATAATGTGATGTTTATTAATACGGGCAATATAGAAGTGACACTTCCTCCGGATGTTCCGGGACATACTATATACTTCAAACGTATGAGCGGCGGAGTAAGATTGACAGGAGGACGGATCCTGCCTGCTCCCGGAGGACAGGAGGTGTCTTATATTGATTTGGATTTTGCATCCGGCTTCATTAAGTGTATGGGTAATTATTGGGTTATGTTTTATTGCGGATAATTTAAATATAAAGTATGAGAATAAATTTTGCACAATTCCCTATTTATGATGGGATTAAAAAAGAAAAGCTTATAGCCAGTAACATCACTGAGGCCTTCGGTGACTGGATATATAAGAACGTAGCGGGCTTGAAGGCGCATCTCCTTGCGGAGAAAATCTTCAAGTCGACTGTAGATGGTGTGGAACTTGACGAAGAGGAGGTGGATATCATAAGACGTTCTACCCCTATGTTGTCCGGCTTGCTGGCCGATTCTTTGAATGATTATTTAGATAAAAAGGAGGAACAACATGAAAAAGGTATATTGTAACAACCTTCTGGCAAAGGTGCTGCTTGCGTTCAGTTCTTGCCATACGATAACAATCGGTCCGTTTGTTTTAAGCAAGCGACCGGAAGAGAAAATCACTCAGAAAGTGAGAAACCATGAGTGTACCCACGCCCGTCAATGGGTTGAGATGGCAGTTGCCATCGGTACAGTTATCTGGATCTTGCTGTTGTGTTTTGACCTTTCCGCCTGGTGGCTGGTACTGGCCGGGCTGGCATTCTATCTCTGGTATGGTGTGGAGTGGCTGGTCAGGGCGGTACGGTTGAAGGATGCCGGCAGGGCGTATAAGACGGTATCGTTTGAGAGGGAGGCATATTCCAACGAGGATGATCCGAATTATATTGAGAACAGTAATTATTTTGCATGGGTGAAGTATTTGTTTTAATTTTAAAATTTGCATTATGGACTTGAATAATATAGTTGGCTTTAAAGCTGTGGATAAAAACGGCAACGAACGACAGGTGACCGTCGATGAGATGACAGAATTAGTTTCCGCACGGATTGTTTCCGCTGCATCAGAAATATCAACATTTGCTGCCGCTGCGGCAGCCGGAACAGATGAGTTTGAGGATCAGTTGCCCCAGTCCGACACCTTCTCTTGGCTCCGTACTTTGGACGGTTCCAAGAACCCAACTTTGACATCTTCTTCGGCTGCCGCGAAAGTCCTGGGAGAACTGCTCACTAGTTTGAAGCTGTATCCTTTCATGTACAAAGGGATAGTAGAAAATAGAAGTTATAATGATATGATCGAAGCTGGCTTTTATAAAATAGAAAATAACATGATTGATGGACCTAACACTTATTGGGGAACACTTGTTGTTTTTAATGATAGTGCTCACATAACACAAGTGTTCTATCCAAACATAGACAGTGCAGAAATATCCACTAGAAAAGGTAGTATTAATAATTTTGCAAAGTCAGCGTGGAGAAGCATTTCTTTTACATAAATTCGCTTTAAAATCAGAGCTGGGAGGACTGATTGGTGTTGCTAATGCGGAAAAGAACGGATTAATGAGCAAAAATGGATTCATTGATAGGGTCCATGTTAACGGAACCAGCTTTGATGATGATATAGCAAGCGGAATATATTTAGTAAACGGTGCTACCAGTGCAGACTTAAATGCACCATTTGGATATGGTATCTTAGCTGTATTTAGTAGTAATGGTTTCGTGTCTCAGTTTGCAATGCAATTTGGTAAAGACGCCAGCTCTATTAGATATCGCAATTTCGATAGAAGTGTGGGCGTTTGGAATAAATGGGCTGTTTTGAATACTATCATTGGGTAATAATGTTGGAAACATTTGTTTGTGATTAGGGGATCTGGGAGAACTGATTGGTACGGCTACGGCTAATAAGGATGGATTAATGCCTGCCGGACAGGTATTTACTAGCCCTAGTCGTGCTTTAAATGCTGGTCAAGTATGCCTATTATCTACTTCTGAATATAGCGTTGTATATAATGTTGTCGTTTGGCATCCATGGAGAGGAATAGCATCATATCACATATTGTTATCTAATGATTCTAGCAAAGCGACATATAAAGTTATAGCATTGTCCAATTTATCATCACAGAAATTTTATGTTACAATAAGTGACGACAAGACTATAAGTATTTATTTGGAAAATAATTCGGAAGGTCCAATGAATTTATCAATACAGCCAGTTACCAGTTTTAGAACTACTCCTGTGATTGCAACATTGCCGGAAGATGCAATTGAAGTTGTTGTTGAATAATAATTATACAATTCATGCTAAAAATCAGACCTGGGAGAACTGATTGGTGTTGCTAATGCGGAAAAGAACGGATTAATGAGTGTTGATCAGTACAATCATATATTCCCTTTGCTCGGAATTTGGACTACGAATGTCAAAAATCAAGTTGTAAAAATAACCTTTAGTGGAAAATGGTCTGCTCTAATAGGAGTAATGAAAAATGCTAATTTAAATGGAGGTTTAGTCTATATAATGGGTTCAGCTTATAACACATCAATAGGAACATTACATTCTATTGCAACCGCTAGGTTAGGTTCTATCGGTTTTTATAGTAAAACGGATAATGCAAACGAAATAATCATCATTAATTTGGGGGAATGGGCTGAAATATCTGCAATTATATTTACTGGGGAAATAGAGAAAATGGAAGTGATTGAAGGTGATAATATATCTTTATCTGATTATACAAAAATGGACTATTAATTTGCTTCTGGGAGAACTGATTGGTGTTGCTACAGCCAAGAAAGATGGACTAATGCCTATGGAACAGTTCTTCGATAGAGATGTTAATCCCATTGAAGATTACAATACATTTACATGGAATGGGATTCGGAAAACAACTAAATCAACATCTAATTCTCCATTCGAAAGTGGTGATGGGCAAAATGCTGTTATATTTATAGGGACAAATGATGTTCAAAAAATAGGGTTTCAAGCAACCTATTCGGGGCAATTGATTAAGATCAGGCTATATTGGGTCGGTAGTTGGGGTAAATGGCAAACTTTTTCTTTGACATGATTAAAAAACGGGTGGTCCGGTACAAGCCGGTGCCACCCGATCCTGATATGCACAACGCCATGTGCGGTGCAAAGGTAATCCATGTTTCTAAGAAGCCAATACAAAAGACCTAAAATCTCCCCATTTCCCATCATAATTACGGCGGAAACCAACAACATCCTCACCTAGACGGAATGTCATTTGAATGACATATCCTTGTCCATCGTTAAAAACTATCATTATGGAATAATTTGAAACAACACTAATTCCGTTTCGTCCGAATACATGATACATTCCGCTTGCAGTTGCACTATTTACCTCTTCGTCTGTACTTAATATACCTTTGGGCATAAACGGGAACAGCTTCAAACCGTTCATTAGTCCTCCCAGAAGTGGATTAATCAGGTGTAGGTGTAATTATTTCACCTGTAATATTGGAAAAATCAGAAAAGTCTATTGTTAAGAAATTCGGTCTTGTTCTTCTAACTAATGATACCTTATACGAGATGGAAGAATCATCCGACTTAGGTAACACATACAATTTACTATTTGCATATTTAAAATCGCACCAATGCGCCCCCATATATTTTATTTCTATGTTTTTAGATCCAGTAGGTATTGACATCACTCTATAAAATGCAGTATTAGCTCCCGAATAGACATATATTTCTATCAACGAAGAAGAAGTATATAAACCATTAGAATCAGCTTTATAGTCAATAATCAGACCTTTTCCTCTTTCTATATCAGTTACTACAAATATTTTACTCATTAATCCATTCTTATTAGCCGTAGCTGTACCAATCAGTTCTCCCAGAAGTAGTTATCTGAGATCTTATATGTAATAAAACACAAAAGTTCCATAGTTAATGGCTGTTAGATTCTTTATTAAAATGTTACCGTTGTCAGACTCTTTATAAATAGCTATTTTCTCACTATTAGAAGATTTATTGGTTGTAAAATAATTATCGACATTCTGTGTTATTAGCATTATATTAGATGATCCTGAATTGCAAAAAAACACACATGATGCAGATGTTGCATTAATTTTAAAACGTATTAATCCTGTATTCGCACCAGTATCTATTATCTCATTTGCTCCAAGATTCATTTCCTTATATTTTACCAATCTATTTTCCAGCAGTTCTCCCAGGTCGGTTTTCTTTGATATTTGTTAAGATATTGTTACTTTATTAAAACCATTTGTATCTAAATTTTCGGATTTAGAGATGGATTTAATGACAGTGTTGTTTCCTCTTGCTACCATTGATATAGGACCATCGTATATAAATATGATTTTGATTCTTATCAAACCACCTTCCGTTAAATAGTAAATGGAAAAAGAATTTTTATTGGTTCCGTTTATAACGGAAGCTCTCACTACAGAATCAATGAACAATGAAATGGAATACGATGCCATACCATAAGGTCGGAAATCCAAATTAACGACACCCATACCTCCTGATTCATTAAATGATCCTTCTATTAAAACACATGTCGTAGTAGAAGAAATGTAGGCATTAAACACAATCAATCCGCTGATTAGCCCCTTTGATGTAATACTGGCAAGCGGCAAAAGTCCTCCCAGATCGAAAGATTAGGATTAATATTGTCGAATTTGATTATTTTGGAGGAAATAGCTAAATTTAAAATAAAAATATGCTAGAGAAGATACGATACAGGTTGGTCTTTAACCGCCAAAAGAAACTGAATAAGCAAGGCACGGCCCTTGTACAGGTTGAAGCTTATTTAAATCAAAGGAAAATCTACCTGAAGACCAATGTTTACCTCAAGCCTGAATGCTGGAGTCGTGAGGGGGCACAAGTCATTAACCATCCTCAGTCAAATGAGTTGAACGCAATGTTATATGAGCATATATTAGAGCTGCAAGCCATAGAACTAGGGTATTGGAAACGAGGGGTTGAAGTAACATTATCACTTTTGAAAGAGGCGGTCAGAAAAGGAATACGTCCTTCTGTGTCATTTCTCAAATTTGCAAAAACAGTTATAGAAACTTCAGATCGCAGACAAAGTACGAAGGATAATATGATGACTACAGTGACATTATTGAGAGAATTTCGTACTATAATCGACTTTTCAGATCTGACTTATACTTTCCTAAAAGATTTTGAAAATTTTCTTCGAATTAGAGGGTTGCAGGTAAATACTATCCATAAGCACATGCGCCAATTACGGACACTTGTCAATGAAGCAATCAATCAGGGATATATTACACAAGAAGCGTATCCATTTAAAAAATATAAGTTGAAAAAAGAAAAAAAAGAACATCATTTCCTGTTGCCGGATGAGCTGAAGAAGTTGGAACGGTTACAAGTTGATGAGAAGTATCCCAACCATAGGCATATATTAGATGCTTTTCTTTTTTGTTGTTATGTCGGTCTGCGATTTTCGGATTTTTGCCAACTTAATTACAAGAATCTGGTGAGCATTGACGGGCATGAATGGTTGTGCTTGAATAGTGTCAAGACCGGTATCAAGTTGAATATTCCGCTCTATCTTTTATTTTCCGGTAAGGCATTGAAAATCTTGCATAAGTACGACCGGATTGAAGAACTGGCGGCGTTAGGCTGTAATTCCGAAACCAACCGAACATTGACTAAGCTGGCCGGTTCCGCCGGCATTGAAAAGAAGTTCACCTTCCACACCGCCCGCCACACATGTGCCACCTTATTGGTGCATCAAGGTGTTCCGATTACGACAGTCCAGCGATTGCTGGGGCATACTTCAGTCAAAACCACACAGATTTATTCCGAGGTGATGGACGAAACCATGATTAAAGATCTGATGCGAGCTAATAAGAAGCACCATCGAGAACGGTATTCAGTGTAAAATAAAATCATGGCAGAAACGGTTCTCCTGGCTAAAAAATACAGATTCTGATAGATTTCATAGATATCCTATCTATTTTATATTTTATTTTTAGCCCTTGGGCATAACCGATCAATTTGTTATCATGATTGGTCGTTTTTTTTAGAGGAGTGTTGTCGCACTGATTTTTTTTGTCAAAGCTAAAGGATTTTTTTGCTGGAGGATAATAATTTTTACAAATGGATTATCCCCCACAGATAATCATATCCTTTTTTGTCTTTTTGCATTTCGAATAGTAGAGCGTTCTTTGTTTAAAAAAACAGGAGATATGAAAAAGGAGACTAAAGAAGATGTACAGATTTGTACGGCGGTGGGTATGTTGATCGCAGGTGTTAGTCTGTCTGTCGCTGGATTTATCGTGGAGCCGACCGGCCAGATACATGACTCGGTTTTGTGGTTCTTCGCCCAATGCCTGATTTATGCAGGTAGCATATTCGGGGTGGCGGTGTATGTGAACACCAAGTTTAACTACCTAGTTGACAAGATTAAAATTAAAGAAGAGGAAAAGAAAAATGGCTGACGTAAGAAAACTTGCACCGTTTATCCTAAAGTGGGAAGGCGGTTTTGTAAATGACCCTGACGATTTGGGAGGGGCTACCAATATGGGCGTGACTATCGGCACATGGAAATCGTGCGGCTATGACAAGGATGGTGACGGTGACATAGATGTGGATGATCTACATCTGCTTACTCGTGAGGACGTTGTTAATCGTGTACTCAAACCACATTATTGGGATAGATGGAAAGCTGATTTGATACAGGATCAATCTGTGGCAAATATTCTTGTGGACTGGGTGTGGGCATCCGGTGCGCACGGAATTAAGATTCCTCAACGCTTGCTTGGTGTTACGATGGATGGCATTGTAGGTCCCAAGACCATTGCCGCAGTAAATGCCAAGAATCCGCGTGAGTTGTTCGACATGATTAAGATTGCCCGGTTTGACTTTATCGAGGATATATGCCGGAAACGCCCAGCAAACAACAAGTTCAAACGGGGGTGGATGAACCGCATAAATGATATCTCTTATGTTGGTTAGAGTTATGAACTGGGTAAGCCGGCATATATTGCTGGCTCCTTTC
>OHGG01000697.1_pt1 | contig 17068 bp, 18 predicted proteins | sample 1567641 | NCBI WGS metagenome assembly OHGG01 (sample SAMEA3879561, study PRJEB24766) | human gut metagenome | biome: human-associated habitat; feature: feces | place: USA | collected 1985/1987
ACGGGCGGTGACTTCGAGGGTCAGGAAGGCATTTTCGTGAAAGTAAAAGGCGCACGTGATCGTCGTGTAGTTATCGAGATACAAGGTGTTATTGCCGTTGCGCTTGCTACCATTCATCCGGATCTTATAGAAGTAATCAAATAATTGACGATCAGCCGTTGCTATTGAACAGCTGATAAATCACAAATTATAAATCATAAATCATTATGTCTCTTTCTGAAGAAACACTTGCTCTTCAGCGTGCAGCGCACGATCTGATGTATTTAGGTATGGACGGTAATCCGGTCTATAGCGACGACCTTTCCCGTCGTAACGGTGAAGTTTATCGCCTGACTACGACTTTGTATAATTCCGGTTTCAAAGGTTCTACAGTTGAAGAACAGGCTAATGTTTGTCTCGCTCTTCTGATGGGCTATAGTGCCTCATTTGTAGATCACGGTGAAAAACAAAAGCATATCCAGGAGGTCTTAGATCGTTGTTGGGATATTCTTGATACTCTTCCTGCTTCGTTACTGAAACTTCGTCTGCTCACTGCCTGCTATGGCGAGGTGTTTGATGAGCCTTTGGCTGATGAAGGCCGTATTATCATTGCTTCCTGGGATTCTACATCACTCACTGTTGAACAGCAAGAAGCTATTGAAGAATTTCAGAATGTAGTGGACAACCCCTATCCTTGGGAATATATTGACGAATAAAATTCCTTTGGATAGTTCGATTTACTGTCTAAACTAGAACTCACAATTGATAACACGGTAGCTTGCGTATTATTCTGATTCCATATATTTTCTTCCCTAATACAGAAAGGAATTTGAAAAAGATAAGCTACAACACAAAGTCTCTCTCTTTGGTTAAGCGCTTAACCAAATGGGCGGAATTGATAATAATAGTAAATATGCTTTGTTTAATTCTGCAATAAGGAAATTGCGTAATGGGTTGAACTGCACCCCAAAAGTTGGACATAAAACTTTTGGGGTGCAGTTCAGGGTGTCTACAGATCCCTATTATTTTATTATGTGAAAGATGTTGACGATGATGCCATTCTTTCATCCATCGATGAAAGAATGGATTAAGATAAAGCGAGATTGATAAATGCTAATGGAAGGTATCCGTTATCTGATGTATACAAATAACTTGTAATTAATTTGACTACCACATCTTTAAATAACAAACGAATAGCGAAAAATACATTTTATATGTATATCCGTATGGGAGTAACTATGCTTGTGCAGTTATATACTTCACGTATAGTACTAAACGCCTTGGGGGTGGATGATTATGGTATTTACAATATCGTAGGTAGTGTTATTGTAGCGTTTTCTTTCATAAGCGGACCGTTAGGTGCAGCTACCCAGCGTTTCTATAATTTTGAATTAGGGAAAAACAATAAAGAAAATGTCAATTCCGTCTTTAATCATAGTTTAGTCATATATTTAATTCTATCTATAATTCTATTGGCTACTATAGAATTGGCTGGACTGTGGTTTATTTATAATCAAATGCAATTGCCGGTTGAAAGAATGGATGCGGCATTGTGGGCATTTCATTTGTCTGTGCTGTGTTTTGTTTTTAGTTTGCTTAAAGTTCCGTATGAGTCATTGATTATTGCACACGAAAAAATGTCTTTCTATGCTTATATTAGTATAGTTGAAGTCTTGCTGAAATTGCTGAATGCTTTCTGTCTGTTATACATTACGGTTGATAAATTAAAGCTTTATTCTGTCAACCAGTTAGTAATAACATGGATAATTTTAGGGTGTATAATGGCATATTGTAAACGGAAATTTATTTATGTTCGTTTGCAAAAGATGTGGAATATATTTATATTCAAGCAACTTCTTGGCTTTTCCGGTTGGAGTTTGTTTGGTTCGTTAGCTTCGATGAGCGCTAATCAGGGATTGAATCTTTTGCTCAATGTGTTTTATGGCGTGGCAGTAAATGCAGCAATGGGTATTGCCAATCAGATTAGTTCATCAGTAAATCAGTTTGTCTCAAATTTTCAGATAGCATTTCGGCCTCAGATTGTAAAAACTTATGCCACCGGTAATATGGCAGAACTAAGAAGATTGATATCAAATACATCTAAATATTCATATCTTCTCTTGTTTATGTTGGTGTGTCCGCTATGTTTCAATATCGACTTTCTTTTGAGGGTATGGTTGAAAAATGTACCTGAATATACTTCTGTGTTTTGCATTTTTATTTTGATATATGCTTTGCTTGAAACTCTTTCAGCTCCCATGTGGATGACTGTGCAGGCTACTGGTAAAATTCGAACTTATCAATTGGTTATAAGCTGCGTTATTGGTTTGAATGTTTTTATTTCATATGCATTTTTAAAATCGGGATTTTCTCCCTTTATTGTTCTGCAGATCAAGTGCAGTCTTGATGTAGTGTATCTAGCTGTTAGGCTTTGGTTTATGCGGACGATGGCAGATTATTCTGTCAGAGATTTTATAAAAGAAGTATTAACTCCTATTTTTATTATTTCTTTTTTATCTATGATAATTATGTATTTGATTGTTTCTTTGGTTAGGGATGAATTGTACAAATTGCTTGTTAGTAGTGCTGCCTTTGCACTGATATATATTCCTGCTTGTTACTATATAGCCTTTACTGTGCATGAAAAGCAAATGATACTAAAACTGGTGAATTCTAAAATCAGAAAGAATAATTAATGATAAGCAGAAGTGTATGAGGAATAGAAGAAATGGTTTATTGGTATGTGCAGGTTCAGGGGACGTTAAAAATATAGGCGACTATATTCAAAGTGTGGCACAAGAACAGTTTTATGATCGAATAGACACTTATGTGGAAAGAGAGGATCTTGATGTCTTTTCATCTGACGAAAAAACAAATGTAATCATGAATGCATGGTTTATGTGGAATCCTGAACATTTTCCACCTTCTTCATCTATCAATCCGTTGTTTATATCCATGCACATTGTTCCGAGCATAGCAGATAAAATGCTATCACCTTCAACTGTTTCGTATTTAAAGCAATATGAACCGATAGGTGCTCGTGACATGGCGACAAAGGCAGTATTGGAGCAATATGGTGTGCAGAGTTATTTTTCAGGATGCTTGACATTGACTCTTGGGCTGAAATATAAAGATGATGAAAAGGATGGTTCCATTTATTTTGTAGATCCTTATTATGAATTAGGAAGAGGGAAAAAACTATTTAAAGGGTATAATGTTCTCCTGGCTTTCTTTTTATTGGTAAAATATTATTCGCATATCCGGCCTTTGAAAGATAAATTTGTATGCGAGTTTCATACTCGTTTGAATAATTTGTTTCCGAAGATGGACAGAATGTTACATCTTGCTTCTTTTTATGATACATATTCTAAAGTGTTTGATGATGAAGTATTATGTTCTGCCCATTATATTAGGCATGAAGTGTTGCAATCTCAATTTCATTATGATAATGATGAAAAGATGGAGTATGCTAAATATCTTATCCGCAAGTATGCAAAAGCAAAATTAGTTGTTACCAGTAGGATACATTGTGCATTACCTTGTTTAGGTATTGAAACACCTGTGATTTTCGTTACATCCGATAACTTAGAACAAGGCGTAGGCAGAAGTGGAAGTAATGGACGTTTTGGAGGATTGATCGAGTTATTGAATTTGATGGAATGGACCCCTAGTGGAGTAAAAGTATTGACAGATTCTCTCCATACTAGTCTGTGTAAGGGTAAAATATCTATGCTAACTAAAATACGCAATAGCAAATTATATAAACCTATTTGCGATTCTTTGATAAAATCAGTAAATAATTACATATCCCAAAAATAGTTTAAGTTATTGTGAATATAGCAGTAATATTTGCCGGTGGTTCCGGCAAACGTATGAATACGGTGGCCAAGCCGAAACAGTTTTTAGAACTGAATGGCAAGCCCATCATCATCTATACCATTGAACTGTTTGATAATCTGTTGAATATTGATGGTATTGTGGTAGTGTGCATCGAGGATTGGATTCCTTATATGTACAAGTTGATAAATAAGTTTGGTATCACCAAAGTGGTAGAAGTGGTGCCGGGTGGAGAGACTGGTCAAGACTCCATTTATAATGGTTTGGTTTGTGCAACAAGATATTATTCGGATGACAGTGTGGTGCTGATACACGATGGAGTTCGCCCACTTATCAATGAACGGACCATTCTGGAATGTATACAAACTACCTGCGAGTATGGTAATTGTATTACGTGCATTCCAGCTACGGAGACATTTGTGATACAACAAGAAGACGGGGCTTTGAAGATACCTAAAAGGTCTGATTCCCTTATAGCACGTGCTCCGCAATGTTTTCTGTTGAAGGATATTTTGACAGCGCATACCAAAGCGCGTGAGGAAAACAGACATGATTTCATCGATAGTTGCACTATGATGAGTCATTATGGTTATAAGCTGGCTACTATTTTGGGACCGGTAGAAAATATCAAAATAACTACTCCAACGGATTATTTCGTGTTTCGTGCTATGGTGGAAGTACACGAGAACCAACAAATTTTTGGATTTTAAAAGCGATAATTATGTTTGGATATAATGATTTGGTAGTACAAGACGATATGAAGTTAATGGCTGATACGCTTGTGCAATGGAGTAACTTGAAAAATAAAACAGTTTTGGTAACAGGTGCGACTGGAATGCTTGCTACTTATATAACTTATTTGCTTTGTTATTTGCATGAGGAGCGAAATTATAATATTCATGTCATAGTATTGTGCCGTACAAGAAGTAAAGCAGAAGATTTATTTCTTCCTTTTTTAAAAGAAACATGGTTTTCGCTATTTTGCCAAGATATTTGTGATCCGATTCACTGTCCAACTTCAGTAGATTATATTTTTCATCTTGCAGGAAATGCAAGTCCTTATTTTATCAAGAATGATCCTGTTGGCATTATTAAAAGTAACTTATTAGGCACTTACAATATTGTCGAGTTTGCCCGTGAGAATAAAGTGCAAAATATAGTATTTACTTCAACTAGGGAAGTTTATGGAAAGAATGAGGACGCTTTAATGCTATCTGAAGATAATTACGGTGTGGTTAATCCTCTTGAGAATCGTGCTTGCTATCCAGAGAGTAAGCGAGCAGCAGAGACTCTTCTTTATTCTTATTGGCTTCAGTATCAAATCCCATTCTGTGTTGTTCGCATTGCTCACTGTTATGGGCCAGGTATGAAATTAAAAGATGATGGTCGTGTCATGGCTGACTTGCTTTCAAATGTAATAGAGGGAGAAAATATTGTTTTAAATAGTGATGGGTCAGCGGAACGTGCTTTTTGTTATATTACTGATGCTGTAATTGCAATGTTTTATGTTCTCTTTAATGGCAAGAGTGGTAAAGCTTATAACTTAGCGAATGAAACAGAACCAATCTCAATAAAAGAACTTGCTGAGTTACTTGTCAGCATTCGTAAAGATAAGCAGATAAAGGTTGTATTCGAGATACCAGCAATTACACCAAGCGTCTACTGCAACTATAAACGCACTGGTTTAAGCACTACTGAGCTTGAAAAACTCGGTTGGTATCCTAAAGTATGTTTGAGAGATGGTATAATTAAAACAATAAATAGCATGTCTCAACCGATTTAAGTAACTGATAACTTATTCATAACTTGAAATTGATATAAGATATTTTATTCTTAAGCAATGTCGCGAATACAAAATTGGGACTCATTCTTAATTTGAATACAAATGCTTTTATTATGGTAAAATGTATAAAGAGGTTCTTTATTACATATTCAATAGTTGGGATGATTTTCTGACATATTGCAAAAGGTAACTATACAATTGAGGGAGGTTTGATCCATATGTTCCATGAGATTATACTGGGAAGCACAAATTATGAAAAGTAGATTCCACCAGTCGTATTACTATAAAGTGGTTAATTCAAAGTTTAACTTGAAATATTCAATTATTCATTCTACTAGTTATGTAGTGAAATGGATGTAATTGAGTGCTTATACAAATATTATTATGAAAATAGCAGTTGCCGGCACAGGCTATGTAGGCTTGTCAATCGCCATACTTTTGGCGCAGCACAATGAGGTTGTGGCAGTGGATGTCATTCCCGAAAAAGTAAATCTTATCAATCAGAAGAAATCCCCTATTCTAGATGAATACATCGAGAAGTATCTGGCAGAAAAGAATCTCAATCTTCGTGCGACTCTTGATGGGAGAGAAGCTTATAAGGATGCTGAATTCGTCGTGATAGCAGCACCGACAAATTACGATCCACAGAAAAATTTCTTCGATACACACCATATTGAAGATGTTATTGACCTCGTGCTTGAGGTTAATCCTGAAGCTATAATAGTTATTAAATCCACTATTCCAGTTGGCTATACTCGTTCGCTTTATGTGAAGTATGCGAAGAAGCTTGCGATAAAAGATAAAGATAGTAATTGCAAATTGTACCTACTATTTTCACCTGAGTTTTTGCGTGAGTCACAAGCACTTTATGACAATCTCTATCCTTCACGCATTATTGTTGGCTATCCCAAGATAATTCGTCAGCCTGAATTTTGGGAAGAGAATGAGGCAATCATTAAGATGGCGGGTAATCATATGGAGGAATATGCCAAAACCTTTGCCAAACTCTTGCAGGAAGGGGCTATTAAAGAGAACATAGATACACTTTTTATGGGCATAAAAGAAGCGGAGGCTGTGAAACTCTTTGCCAATACTTATTTGGCGTTGCGTGTTAGTTATTTCAATGAACTAGATACCTATGCAGAAATTAAGGGGCTTGATTCACAATCTATCATTCAAGGCATCGGTCTTGACCCACGTATAGGTTCTCACTATAACAACCCTAGTTTTGGTTATGGGGGGTATTGCTTACCAAAGGATACCAAGCAACTGTTAGCTAACTATACCGATGTGCCACAGAACATGATGACCGCTATTGTGGAGAGCAATCGTACCCGTAAGGAATTCATAGCCGACCGTGTGTTGCAAATTTCAGGTGCCTACAGTTATGCAGAGGGTACTTTTGATACAGCAAAGGAAAAGGAAGTAGTCATTGGCGTTTATCGTCTTACGATGAAATCAAATAGTGACAATTTCCGCCAGAGTAGTATTCAAGGTGTGATGAAGCGCATCAAGGCTAAAGGCGCTAAGCTAATCATCTATGAGCCTACACTCAAAGATGGTACAACATTTTTTGGTTCAAAAGTTGTCAATAATTTTGCGGAGTTTAAGGCACAGAGTCAGGCTATCATAGCCAATCGCTATGATGCTTGCCTTGATGACGTGAAGGGTAAGGTCTATACAAGAGACATTTTTAAAAGAGACTAAGATCCAGATAGTCAAGAACCAACTTTTATCAGTAACTTTCATTGTTTATTGGAAGGTTGTTTTTAGTAGGTGAATAGTCAGATAGAAGTTGCAATTTTTTCCTTTCTTGCATTTATGATTAATGAAATAATAAATTAGTTCTGATAATTATGATAGCAACTCCTAAAGCTATTATTCTTGGAATCATTGCAAGAGCAATAAATCCATTTATAAAAGTACATAAAAAAACATGGGTGTTTGCATCGAATGGTGGAAGAACCTTTGGAGAAGGTTCAAAGAATTTGATGCAGTATACTATGGGATTTGATAAATCTATTGATTGTACTTATATAACTCGAAACAAAACTGTATATAATCAATTAAAAGTAAATAGTATAAAGTGCGAGTTGAACTGGTCTATAAAAGGTATTTTGGCTATAGCTAAAGCGGATTGCATATTTTTTACACATGGTCCAGCAGACATTTATTATGCTTTTAAAAAGGATAATAGATGTTTTTATTATTTAACACATGGGCAAGCGTATAAAGTAGCTTTAAATTGCCTTGCTGAAAAAGAAAATAAAAAAATAAGAATACCTGAAAAGATAAAAGGGGTGTTGAGGCGGTACCTTTTCGATTTGCCATCTCATAATGATTCTGCATTTGTTTCTTGTTGTTCGGATTTTATAAGTCAGTTTACTCGCAAAGAGTTTAATCCTGAATGTGAGATTATAGTGCTCGGTTCTCCACGAAATGACATTCTGTTTACCCCCCAATTATTGCATGATGATTTCTTCGATATGTTTAAAAGAAAGAAGATTATTACGTATATGCCTACACATCGGGCCTATGGAAAAGGTAAACCATCGCCGACTTTATTTATTCATGACGAAGAAAAACAAAAATGGTTGCGAGAACATGATGTAGTGGTATTGATAAAGCAACATCCCAATATGATTTCCCAAATCATTGATTCAGAGAGTAATGATGTTGTTATAGATGTAACAAAAAAGGAACTTGACCCTCAATGTGTAATGATTAACTCAGACGTTATGATTACAGACTATTCCAGTGTTTGGATGGACTGGCTTTTACTGAGACGGCCGTTACTACATTATTTTTATGATAATTTTGCTGATGAAGATGCAGGATATTATTATGATCTCCATGATGCTCCAGCGGGTAGAATATGCGAATCAGAAGACGAGTTGTTTGATGCGATTAAACAATGTATTATACAACCAAAAACAATGTTACCCTCAGAACAAATTGTAGAAAAATATCATAAATATGTAGATGGTGATGCTTGCAAACGTCATTTTGATAAGATTGTAAGTCGTTACGAACAATGTAATAGTTAATGATTATCATCATGAATATTTTATAGACTTTTGAAATATGAAAATTTTAATATTTATGGCAGGTTTTTTTCCAGGGAAAAAATATGGAGGACCTCCTGTTAGTATTGATAATTTCTGTTCTTTGATTAGCAATAATGATAATCAAATTTTTATTGTTACAACTAATCATGATTTAGGAAACAAAGAAAAGTATCAAGATATAATGGATGGATGGAACAATCGGGGTAATTGTAAAGTCTTATATCTCAGTGATGCAGATTACAATAAGTCAAACTTTGAAAATGTTATAAAAGAACTCTCACCTGATTTAATATATCTTCAAGGTCTATTTCAAAAATGTATTGTATCATGTCTTCTTTTAAGTAAAAAATATAGGGTAAATGTGCTTCTGGCACCGAGAGGTGAGTTATGTAGTGGTGCGTTTAAAAAGAAATATAAAAAAGTTGTATATTTAATACTTTTGAGAATATTAGGTTGTTTGAAAAATATTCATTTTCAATCTACTAGCGAAGAAGAAACCAGAATGATATTAAAATGGTTAACATCTAATACTGAAAGAGTATTTGAAATATCAAATATTCCTTCGATGCCAAAGTGTTCTCGATCAAATCTAAATAAAATTTCTGGAGAAATTAGAGTAGTCTTTATTTCTAGAATTGTCCCAAAGAAAAACCTCTTGTATGCCTTAAATATTTTATCAGAGATCCGAAGTTGTGTTATTTTTGATATTTACGGAGCTAAAGAAGATAAAGACTATTGGAAAAATTGCGAAGATGTAATAAACAAGTTACCTGCAAATATTAAAGTCACATATAAGGGCGTAGTTTCTCATGAAGAAATTCATTCTATTTTTGCCAAGTATCATGTTTTCTTTTTTCCCACCTTTAGTGAAAATTATGGTCATGTCATTGCTGAAGCATTTTCTGTTGGTTGCTATGTTTTAACCAGTGATCAGGTTCCATGGTTGGACATGAATGAATATGGAGCTGGTAATTGTGTATCTCTTGATAATGGTTCTGCATTCAAAGAGGACATTTTGAGAATACTCGAATTAAATAATGAGGAATATGCTCAAGTAAGAGAGAACTGCATTGTCTATTCTAAGATAAAGCTTAATATTGAAGATCTGAGGTTGAAATATAATAATATGTTTGAATCAATGTGTTTAAGTTAGTATGGAAAGAATTAAATATATAGTATCATACGATTTAGAATCGAACAAGTATCAAAATAGGCTTAATGTTTTAGCTTCTGCAAATAAGATAAATTACATTATATCTGTTTTAAATGATTTAGGATATGCGGTTGATATAGTTTCAACGAGTCAAACACTTAACAAAAAATGTTATAAAGGAAATTGTGAAGCGTTTGGGATTAATACGATACGCAGATTCCCGACGACATGGCGAGGAGGGAACCTGTTGAAAGTTATTAACGTGTTGGTTATGAACATCTCTATATTGATGTATTTAATTTTAAATATCAAGAAGAATGAAAAAATAATTATTTACCATTCAGTAGGGAATTTATGGATGCTTCCAATCTTAAACAAGCTTAAGAAAGCATTTGTAATTGAGGAAGTAGAGGAAATATATGGCGATATTTTTGGAAAACTTAAAATGGCGCAAAAAGAAAGAGGTCAATTACAGTATGCATCTGCTTATATATACCCGACTAAACTTTTAAATCCAGTTGTAAATAGAAGTGGCAAACCTTTTTTGGTTGTACATGGTGCTTATAAAGATAATTCATATGAATATTTTTCTGATAAAGCATCTGAAGAGGATTCTTATTTTGAAGAAAGTGTTTACCATATAGGGTATACAGGTATTTTAGATCCTAAAAAAGGTTGTTTGAATATCTTGGAAACTGCTAAATATTTAGACTCAACTTACCATATTCATATTTTAGGATTTGGTAAAGATAGTGATCTTCAAATGGTAACTAAAGCTATTGAGGTTTATACAGCCGATAAGAATATTAAATGTAAAGTTTCATACGATGGGGTAAGGAGAGGAGATGCTTATACTAATTATTTGAAACATTTAAACTTAGGTGTTTGTCCAGTTGATTCCAGTCAAGGTTTTATTAATACTCAATTCCCATCTAAGGTTATTACCTATTTGGTTGCTGGTTTACCAGTGTTATGTTCTGAAGCAGAATCTGTCTTGACATCTGATATTGCAGAAGCAATAATGTTTTATAATGGCAATAGACCTGAAGACATTGCAAAGGCGATAATCTCCTCTAGAGAGAATAAATCTATAAAATCCCCTTCTAATATATTAGAACAGTGCGATGTGCATTTTCGAACAGAATTATTTAATATATTAAAAAACAATTAATATGAACTTGAAAAATGTTTTGATTATCGGTGCTCATTATGATGATGCCGAATTGGGTGCTGGTGGTACGGCTGCTAAATTGGCTTCTGAAGGTAAGACTGTTTATAAATTAACTTTAACAGATAATGAAACCGATTTCTGCCAAATGGGTATTAAAGTTGATAATCAATCAAGTAGGATTAGTAGTGCAAAAGCGTGTGAAATTTTAGGGATTCATGAAATAGCTGACTTTCAAACAGAGAAGTGTAATGAACTACAGTATTCTAAAGAAGTGATGCAGCGAATTGAGTTGATAATCTTTGAGAAAAATATTGATACGGTTTTTATGCACTTTAGATATGATATGAACCAGGATCATATAGAAGCGTCTCGCTTATGCCTCACAGCAGCAAGGCACTGTAAGAATATATTGGCGTTCCAAAGTAATAATTATATTTGTGAGCAAGTTTATAATCCTGTGTATTTTGTAGATATTTCCGGTTACTATAAACAAAAAATAGCAGCTTTGGAAGCATACGGAAAAGAGCACAATAGGTTTGATAGATTGTTTCAAACAAAATTGGAAATGAATCACGTTTGGGGAGCACAGAACAAGGTTGAGTATGCCGAAGGTTTCCATGTTGTAAAAATGCTTAATTGCTAAAAAGAGCATACAAGCCTAATTTTAAGGAAATGGTGTGATACAATAATATCTTAGTTTCGTAAGATCTTGACTTACTTTCTTCTTACCTGTCTTAGTAGATAGGCAGCCATTGGTTCTTACGAAACTAAAACTTAATAGATGTGATACACATAATAGAGATAAGTAAGAATTGTAACTTTTAGCTTTTAAGTATTCTGTTACTAATCTCTCATTGATTACATTATGACTGCCGATTATAAATTAGATAGATTTTGCTTCTATATTTTTATTGTTGATATTTTCTTTCTGCCTCTTTTCCCGTATTTTTCGGTAAGTTTATCGCTTCCATTCATGTTATATTGGTTTTTAAAAAGGGGATGTCGGGTGAAAGTATTTAGGGAATATAAGTACTTCCCATTAATTGTAGTTCTAATGTTTATTAGTACGCTGATTTCGGTAGTATATCCTGTAGAGACATCTTACGGAACTACTTTTATAACAACTTTTAAACGTTTAGTGCAATTTGTCACATTATTTTTCGGACGTAGTTAGCGAAAAATAATGAGCCGCCCGATTCTGCATGTCTCATCGGGTTCGGGTTCGGGGTTCGGCACCCCCCTGCGAGGGGGTCGCAGAAAGCCCCTCGCAGACAATCCCCGAATCTCCCATCCTCGAGACTTGGGCAAGGAAAGGGTCGATGGAGCAGAGCGTCCATCGACCCTTATCCCAGTCTGGTCTTGTCGGCTGACCGCCGCGTCAATTCCGCAATCCGTGAACGAGGTCTCCGTAGATCCGCTGCGCGGAACTACTCCGCCCCCGTGGTCACGCATTGCTACATTGACCCGACTGCTCTCACACAATCGTCTCGCCGCTATTGTCGCGACGTTTCTCGTGGTCGAGTTTCGCGGCTTGCTGGATAGCGTTGCGCCGCCGCTCGATGAAGTTTCCAATTGCCCACGCGCACTTGAGGTCGAGGGCACGGCTCCACATATCGTTGTTCTCATCGCACCAAAGTTGGAACTCGTAAAACTCCGCCACGTTGTTCGCAATGATGTATTGACGCATCTCCTTCATCATGCCGTGCAAGTCCTCAAGCTCGTTGCACCAGTCGTGCCAGTTCGCGCCACCAAACTCAAGAATGTCCCGCCAGTCGTACCGAGCCTTATCGGCGCACTTCTCGTGCGTCAGATAAAGAGCCATGCTTGCCTTGCTCTTCGCGTACTTGATTGAGTGCGTATGCAGGAAGTCGAAGTCTTCCTTTACCGTCGCGTAATCAACAGGTTGCGGGTACTCGACGAGACCGTGATAATGCGCGACCTTGACCTCGCCCTCGATATGGTCTGGATTTCTGCGCTCATCCGCCGCCGTCCACACATCCCTGTCATGAAGCGGAGAGACAAGGAACGGCAACCCGAGTTCGTCGCACTCATCCCGCCAGCCTATCTCTGCCGTATCGGGATAAAAGATGAACATCCAAATCTTGTGGCGCTTGCCAGTGCCACGGTTCTCCTTCTCCCACTTACGCTGTGCTTCTTTCTGTTTCTCTGGGTCTTTATACGGCATGCTGGTATAATCTCCTTGTCTTTGAATGCCCCTGCTGCCGCCAAGCTTGCTGGGGCTTTTTCTTTTTACCTGCGCTTGTAGACCTCGCGCCTGTGCGCCACATCGACAACGAGAATGACGAGCCTGCCATCATTGATGTCGCACAGGATTCGATAGTCTCCGACCCTGTAGCGCCAAACGCCCGCCAAGTTTCCCGTCAGCGCCTTGCCCCTGCTCCTCGGGTCTTCGAGCTTCGCTATCTCCTCAAGCTCATCGAGCACCCGCGCGGCAACGCCCCTGTCGAGCTTGCGCATCGCCTTGTCGGCGTTCCTCGTGAAATCAATTCGCCAGGCCACAGTGCGCCCTTACCTCGTCGATGCTGTAGGTCTCAAGCCTGCCAGCACGATAGTCCTCGATATCCTTGAGAATCCCGTACTCGTACTCGAAACGGTCGATAGCTTCTTGCAGGGCTTCGTTAACGTAGAAGCTCCTCGACCTGCCAGTCTCCTTCGCAAGACGGCTGTAGCGCTCGTTCAACTCGGTTGGAATCCTCATTGATGTGACCGCGGTAGCCATGTCGCACCTCCTTGTCGTGTATTACAGGTACTACTATAACACATCATCTAGCCCGTCCGCGATACGTCCTCTGCGGTGCAGCGTGGTCGCGGTTCCACGCATCCGCCGCCCGCTGCGCATCGCGCAGCACGTCATTAAGGCTCTGTTGCCTTGGCTGTTCCCTGCGCATCAGATATTCGAGCGGGCGCGATATTCGGCTTCTAAGCTCTTCCACTTTGATTCGTATTCCCGCAACTCCTGCTCTGATGCGGCTCGCGAGTCCATCGCACTTAACAACGATGTTATCGAGGATTGCGCCGCGCTCAGCTTTTCCCGCAGCTTCCCAGCCCCGAACCTCGGTAGCGATGGGTTGAAGCTCTCCAATGTCTCGCGCAACTCCGTCCGCTCGTTGCCGAAGACACTCCAATCGGTCTTGATGATCTTCGATATCGAGCTTCACGTCCTCGAGCTGGCTGTCAAGCTCGGCAAGGTCACCCTCCTTGTCGGCAATCTCGGTAACAAGCTCTGCCTTACGCGCTTCGGCATCGTTTAGCAAAGCGGCGGCTTCTTCCCTAGCCGCCGCGACGATTCGCGCTGCTTCGTCCTCGGCAGGTTGCACGACCGCCCTATCGACCGCGCCGCGCACCTTGTCGATGTCCACTGACTTGTCCGTGTACACGCGCTGCGCCCGCGTCTCCTCGTCAAGCTCGATTGCGGGGCGGTAGCCCATGCGCCCCTCTAGGTAATCCCCAAGCTCCTTGTGCATGCTCTGGTAGAAGCTGCGGGGGCACATCTTCTTGTAGTTGAAGCGCCCATCGAGGATGGGCGTGAACGGCACGTGCATGTGGTCGCGGGCGGGCGTGCCGTCCTTCAGCACCTCGTCCTTGTGGACGTACCCGCCCATCATGTTCTCGATGCCGAACTTCTTCGACAGGTACCAGTACGTCAGGCGGAAGAACCTGTCCTCATCGCCCTTGCGCACATTGTCGGGAAGCGTCACAACAACGTCAGCCATAACGACCGCATCCTTGCGCGTGGCGCACTTCCCTGCGGCCTTCTGGGCTTTGTTCACGCGCTCGATGCGACTCTCCACCGTGCCCCAGTTCGGCTCGCCCTCGCGCGGCTCCACGCGCCCCACAACGAGCTTGCCGTCCTTGTTCGTGTAGTGGCCGACCACCAAGTCGTTCTTGATGCGCTCGGGGTCGATGTTGTCGCGCTCCAGGCTGCTGCGGTCGCGGCGGTAATGGGCGAGCATGTGCCCGACCGATGGAGCCTTGTATTTCGCGATGTGAGCCATGGAAACCTCCGAGCCGTACAGACTTAATCGACTAAAGTCTAGCACGTTAGACCTTAGCTACGCTAAGGACGTGCCCTGCGGGGCTTCTCCGCAATCCTCCCAGCGGTCGAGATTGCTGCGCGTCATCGGCGGCGGCACCGGTTCCCCAGCCCTCTTCGCCCTTTTTGGGAAAAAGGGCGGCCGGGCGGCAACCCCAAAAACCAATCGCGGGTAGGGGGCGCTGCCCCCTCCGCACCAACCCCCGCACTCGCCGTGTGGCAGAGGGAAACGGGCGGCCGTTTCCCTCGCGGGCAAGTGTGGCGCTCCACTCCGTCAAGGGGCTTTCGCGGCATATCCTCGCCGCTGCGCGGCTCCGGTATTCCACGTTCCCCTTGACTGCGCTCCCGCGCTCCCGTCCCCGACCGAGCGCCCCGATCACTCCGGGCAAAGCCCTCCGTGGGCGTGGCACTCTGCCCGTGCGGCTGCACACGGGCAGGGGACTTGCTGGCAGGGAGAACGCCCGCATTCGCGGCAAGGCATGACACCACGCCCGCAACCCCCGGGGCCTCATGGCCGGCCCCGGACCCCGCTCAGCCCTGACGGGCTGCGGTCGGTCGGCGGAGCCGAATTCCTGCTTTCTTGAAGTGGCCGGGGGTTGGTGCGGAGGGGGCAGCGCCCGCGAGCCTTACGGTCGATGAAACCCAGCGCAGCGGTGCCGCGCGTACAATCAGCGGGCGCGCTAACGAGGGGGCAGGTGCTTCAGCTCCTGCTTCCTCGTTAGCGGCAGCGCCGCTGATTGCGCGGCATAGCCCAAGTCAAGGGGAACGTGGAATAGCGGACTGAGCGAAGCGAGGGAGCATATGCCGCGAAAGCCCCTTGACTTGGGCGTGAGCGGAGCGGCTGGGATTCGATGTACTGACAGCAGGTCGCCGGAGGGTCTGGGAGGGCGCAGCTCTCCCAGGCGTAGCGTAAAGCTACGCAGAATAGAGAGAGGAACCGGGGAAAAGCAAGAAAACCCCTGATGGATAGGCGTTTTTGCCGTTTTTGCTTGTTGTAGTTTTTTACATGTTTTGTTGTAGTTTTTTACATGTTCTGTTGTTGCATTTTTTCTTATTTTGATGTATTATTATTACAACAACGGAGGGAGGTGAAGAAAATGCCACTACAACACAAGTCACCTGAGACAATCTATCGAGGGCAGGAAGCCTATGTGAGGATTGATGCTCAGGCATTCCAGGAGCACGGCGAGGTGAAGATTACAGGCGAGCCTATAATCGCCGATGAGGTGGTCAAGAAGGTCAACAGGAACGGCTTCGAGATTACCTACCTGACCTATCTCGTTGACCTGTTCGACAAGCTCGGCGGCAAGAAGTACACGGTCTTCAAGTACATCCTTGCCCACAAGAGCGCGGACAACACGCTCATCATCACGACCCGAGAGCTTGCCGAGAAGACCGGCACCTCGACAAAAACCGTCGTTGAGACCTTGAAGCTTTTGGAGGACAGCGGGCTGATAAGCCGCAGAACGGGAGCAATCATGCTGCTTCCGAAGTTGGCACATCGAGGAAGCGACCGCAGGGAAGCCTACTTGATGCAGAAGTTCGTCGAGTTCGACGATGGCGAGCAGACCGAAGACTAGAGCGCGATTGCAAGGCGCTCTAGCAAGCAGAAAGGACAAGAGGACTAGCTACCCTCTGCCTGCGACCCATCAGGAAGCCCCCAGAAATCGTTTCTGGGGGCTTTTTCTTGCCTTCAGGTATAAACGGGCATCTTCATCGGTCAACGCCCCTAGAACGGCTCTCAGGCCTTCCAGAAGCCCTCTCGCTCTCCAACTGCGCACTCGCCTGCCGTGCCTGCTCGGCCATCTGAACGAGCGAACCAAGCTCCTTGCGGACGCTCTTCACCTCGCGCTTGATGACCCTGTCAGCCGCGCGGGCGTCCTTCTCGACCCACCGAGCCACGTTCTGCCGGACGGCGAGTGCGGCGTGCGCAATCGGATTGTCGACCAACCTCGAAAGCGCCTTGCGCCAGTTCGGCTCGCCCTCGCGCGGCTCCACGCGCCCCACAACGAGCTTGCCGTCC
>OHGG01000709.1_pt1 | contig 16888 bp, 16 predicted proteins | sample 1567641 | NCBI WGS metagenome assembly OHGG01 (sample SAMEA3879561, study PRJEB24766) | human gut metagenome | biome: human-associated habitat; feature: feces | place: USA | collected 1985/1987
CAAAATCGTTTTCGCCGGCGGCGCTGCACCGCTTCTGGCGCCGTACATCCGGGCCCGCTTTCCTCAGGCTGTCTTAAAACATAACCTGGTGCTGCGCGGTCTGGCACAGCAGGCCTCACAACAGGGACTGACCGCATGAAGGGGCTTCTTGCGGTATTAACGGTTGTGCTGGCTGGGGCAGCGGCGTTTTATCTGATGCAGGATGCGTCTCAGTACGGTGCGTTGCGTCTTGAGGGGCGGGCCTCGGTTGCTTTGCTGCGGGATGACGCACCCCTGCAAGCTACCGCGGGACCGACGGCACGGTCTGAGACCGCAAGCGAGACGCTTCGCTGCGTGCTTTTCGGTCCTTTTGCCCATAAGGATCTGCCCGGCGTGCAGGAGCGTCTGACACGAAGTGGGCTTTTACAGAAGGCGGTTGTGGCAGACCGTTTTCTGCCGGAACGCTTTATTGCGTACCTGGGGCCCTATGACAACACGACGGCCGTGAGAGCCTTTGTGAAGCAATTCCGTCAGCAGGGTATCCGTACGGTAAAACCGATTCTTGAAGGAGAACTTTCCTACGGTGTGGAGATAGCTTCCTTTTCTTCAAGAGAGGCCGCTGAAAAATATCTGGTGAGCGGGCGTGCGCCCGACATGAAGGGAATTAAGGTTACCAACCGCCTCGGAGAGCCGAGCGGACAGGTTGATCTTGTTTTTAATGCGGTCACTTCTGAGGAGGAGGACCGCATCAGAAATCTGACAAAGCTTTATCCCGCAGCAGAGCTCAAAAGCTGCTACTGAAAGGCGGCGTTGAGGGCCCGGGGCAGTGCCTTGAAAAACTGCTCTGCCAGAAGTTGCCTGGCTTTGGTGTCGGCGGCATTGTCGCTGCGGCGTGCGGCCGACCAAACAGAATCAGGAAACCAGGGATCATTTTTCCAGCGCGGAATAACGTGCCAGTGCAGGTGTGGCACCATGTTGCCCAAAGAGGCAAGATTCACCTTGTCAGGCCGCATCATGCGCAGCATCAGAGTCTCAACCGCGTTGACGGCGTTCATGACGTGAATCCGCTCTTTTTCGCTCAGCGCACTCATCTCCGCAATGTGCTTTTTCAGGACGACGCGCGTAAAGCCGGGAATACGGTTTTCACCGGGATTGATGACGCAGACAAGTTCGTCCTGCCAGAGAATCTGTCCGGCGGGCAAAGCGCATAAAGGACAATTTTCACTCATGGTTTGAGTTTCCTAAACGAGTACATGTTCGATGCCGTCTTTACTGACGTCATGCAGAAAATCCGGAAGCCAGTTTTTGCCGTACTGCAGCCGCGCCATTTCAACCACCAGAAACTCCGCTTCAGTCTGTGTGGCGTCGTTATAGCGGCTTAACCCCTGCAGACAGGCCGGGCAGGCGGTGAGAATTTTCACCTCTCCGGAGAAGCCGTCACTTTCAAGCCTCGTTTTTCTGAGACGGATGTCCTCTTCCTTTCTGAAGCGTACCTGGTTGGCAATGTCAGGGCGGCTTACGGCAAATGTGCCGGATTCCCCGCAGCAGCGGTCTGTGAGTTCAACCTTCGTGCCGTCGCCGGCCGTGATGAGTTGGTTTACGGTCAGAAGCGGCGTACTCCCTGCAAAGGGGGTATGACAGGGATTGTGAAAGAGATACCGGGTATTTTCTTCACCGACAAGCGAGACACCTTTTTCCGCGAGATAGTCGTGAATGTCCAAAATGCGGCAGCCGGGGAAAATTTCCTCAAAGTGGTAGTCCCTCAACTGCTTGAGGCAGGTGCCGCATGACGTAATCACCGTTTTGATGTCAAGGTAATTGAGCGTATTGGCGATGCGGTGAAAGAGAATACGGTTGTTGGTGACGATCTGACGCGCAAATTCAGCCTGACCGTTACCTTTCTGCGGATAACCGCAGCAAAGGAATTTGGGCGGAATCACCGTCTGGATACCGGAGGCATAAAGCATGGTGAGAACGGCGGCTCCCACCTCAGGGAAAAGCCGTTCGTTGCCGCAGCCCGGGAAGTAAAAGACGGCCTCGGCGTCGCGGCATTCTTTTTTACGGATGATGGGAACCGTGGTCGGATCCGTGAGCTTTAAGAGCGAACGCAGTGTTTTATGCATGCGGGGCTCGGGCAGCCTGCGGTTAACGAGCGTGATGATCTGTTCCCTGATTTTGGGTTTGCCGGTGGTGTTGGGCGGCCGCTTCATATGCGGCTGCGCCAGATGTTTCAGGGCATCTGAGGCCTTGCGCTCAGCCCTGAAGCCGATATCGATCATAGCCTTGCGGGCAATTTCCACCCCCCGGGGATTGGTGAGCGACAGAAAATCAAGCCCCGCCTTTTTAATCGGATTTTTTGAGGTGAAGTTCATCCGGGAGAGAAAGTTTCTCAGCAAAACGGTGACTTCACCGAAATTAATTTTGACCGGGCATGGCTGCAGACACTTCATGCACAGCGTGCAGTGATCGGAAATGTCGGTAAAGGAACTCAAATGCTCGGGATTGAGGCCGCGGCGCGTCTGACTTTCGTACAGATACGCTTCCGTGAGCAGTCCCACGGCAATAATTTTGTTGCGCGGAGAGTAAAGCAGACTTGCCCGCGGCACGTGCGTGGAGCAGCGGGACTTGCACTTACCGCAGCGCAGACAGTTTTTGACGGCGTCGTTAATCTCCTTTAATTCCGACTGCTGCATGATGAGCGATTCAGAGGTGAGAAGATTAAAACTCGGCGTGTAGGCGTTTTCGAGCCCTTTTAAGAGTTTGCCGGGATTGAAGTGCCGCTCGGGATCAACGCGGTCAAGATAGTCGTAAAAAGGCGCAAGATCGGCCGGATCCAGAAATTCGATTTTCGTGAGACCGATACCGTGCTCACCGGAAACGGAGCCTCCGAGCCCCTTTACGGTTTTCATCACCAGTTGCACGGCTTTTTCGCCGAGCTTCATCATCTGATAGTTGTCGGAATTGAGCGGAATGTTGGTGTGGACATTGCCGTCGCCGGCATGCATGTGCAGCGCGATGAATACGCGGCCTCTGAGGACCTTGTTGTGGATTTCATCGATCTGGGCTCTGACTTTTTCAAACGCATCACCGCCGAAAATACGGTCGAGTTCACTGCGGATCTCCCGCTTCCAGGAAATCCGCAGCACTCTGTCATAAACCGCATCAAAGAGTTTTTTCCCTGCGTAGGGTTTAAAGGCCTCGCTGTCAGCGGCAATGCCGAGCGTCAGAAGACGGCTGAGGACGTCTTTAAAGGCATCGTCTAGATGCGTAAGAACAAATGACCAGCGCTCCTTGGTTTCGTCGAGCTTTCGCAGGGCTTCGGGCACGGTTTTTGCCAGCAGCTCCTGCTTGGTGATGCCCGTGATCATGGAGGGGTTGCCGAGGGAAATGTAGCCCTGCAGATAGCTGCGGACAGCTTCGAGCATATCGAGCTTATTCTGAATGGAGCACTCGATGTTGAAGCGCTCGCACACCAGTGTGTATTCGCCGATCTTATCAAGCGGAATCACAACGTCTTCATTAAGTTTGAAGGCATTGGTATGCGCACTGATCGCTGCGGTACGGCTTCTTTCATGCCAGAACTTAAAGCGCTCGGTTTCCGTTTTGGCGATAAAGCCTTCACCGTTACGGCCGGTGCAGATCCGGATGACTTTTTCGGTGACTTCATCCAGCGCTTTTTCGTCATAGCCGACGATGTCACCCACCAAAACCATCTTCGGGTATTCGCCGCGCTGGCTTTTGACCGGGTAATTGACGGCATGCAGATAGCGGTCGTCAAGGTGTTCAAGCCCGGCAAGCATGCAGCCCTGCGGATGCGAATCCAGCAGTTTTGTGATTTCGACGATGGCGGGACCGGCAAGTCCTGCTGCACCGAAAAATTCAAGGCATACGGTACGGCCGCAGGGAGGCATTTTGTGCAGAATCCAGGTGGCTGACGTGATCAACCCGTCGGTGCCTTCCTTCTGTACGCCGGGCAACCCGCCTAGATACTTGTTGGAGACGTCTTTGCCGAGCCCTTTTTTGCGAAACGACGCACCGGGCATTCTGAGCGTTTCGGTGTGAAGTACGCGCGCTTTTTCCGGATCCTTTTCCTGACCGTCCTTAAGCGTCACTTCCCAGACAACTTCTTCCTGTTTGTGGATCTTGCCGAGGTTATGGTTGATGCGGGTGACCTCAAGCCAGTTGCCTTCGGGTGTCACCATACGGTACTGCGCGAGATTATCGACCGCGGTACCCCACAGGACGGCTTTTTTGCCGCCCGAATTTTCCGCGATGTTGCCACCAACCGAACAGGCGTCGGCACTGGCCGGATCGACGGAAAAAACGTAGTCATAAAGGGCTGCGGCTTCCGTGACGCGGCGCGTGACGGCGCCTGCTCCGGTACGGATCACCGGAACATCGTCGGCAACGCCGGGGAGTTGCTCGAGCGTTACTGCGCTGATTGCGTCCATTTTTTCCGTGTTGATCACGGCGCTCAGCTCACTCATCGGTACGGCGCCGCCCGTGTAGCCCGTGCCGCTGCCGCGGGGGATGATGACAAGACCGAGTTCAATACAGGCCCTGACCAGTGCCGGAATTTCTTTTTCCGAGTCCGGTGTCAGAACGACAAAAGGCAGTTCCACACGCCAGTCGGTGGCATCGGTGACGTGACTGGCTCTGGCAAAACCGTCAAACCGGATATTGTCTTCCGAGGTAAATTGCTTAAAAAGCCGCCGGGCTTTACCGCGCAGACGTTCGGTCTTAATGAAGTCTGCATCAAACTTTTCCACGGCTTTATGTGCGAGCGTAAGAAGTTCTGCCACCTTGGCATCGCGCTCAGGCACAGTCGGATCCCGGCGTTTTTCCATCTCATTGAGACGGTGTTTCATGGCGTCGACCAGGAGCACACGGCGGCGTCTGTTTTCAAGCAGATCATCCTGCAGGTAGGGATTGCGGTTGACAACCCAAATGTCGCCCAGTACCTCATAGAGCATTCGGGAAGACCGGCCGGTTCTGCGGAAGTTTCTGAGTTCGGTCAGAATTTCCCAGGCTTTCTCTCCGAGTAGCCGGATGACGATTTCTCTGTCGGAAAACGATGTGTAGTTGTACGGAATTTCGCGAATGCGTTCATTGGCGGCAGCCGTAACAGAAGTCAATCCGGTTTCCTGCATGTTTTTAGGGTCTCAGTTGGGGGGGGCAAAGCCTGCCGGAAAAGAGCTCTTTAATTTTTGCCGGCAACAAGAACCATTGTACAAGTTGCGTCTGACCGGTGTCGGCGAGCTTTGAGACACCGAAGAAAGAATGTATCGGATTGAAAACAGCAGGAGGGTGGCCTAAAGTTGGAGTCCTTTTTTGATGCTGTGCCTATTTTGAACGGGAGACAAAATCAGATGGCAGCAACCGACATGTCAACCCAGGATTATCTGCGCCGTATTCTCACGGCCCGCGTCTATGACGTTGCCGAAGAAACGCCGCTTGAAGAAGCCAAGCGCCTTTCCAAACGAATCGGCAACAAGGTGCTTTTAAAACGCGAAGACACGCAGCCCGTGTTTTCCTTCAAGCTGCGCGGTGCCTTTAACAAAATGATTCATCTGACGGCTGAAGAGCGCGCCCGCGGCGTGATCTGTGCTTCAGCCGGTAACCATGCACAGGGCGTGGCACTGGCGGCAAGGCGCCTGGGGTGCCGTGCCGTGATTGTGATGCCCGTGACTGCGCCGAACCTGAAGGTTGAGGCGGTCCGGAATTTGGGCGGCGAAGTCGTTTTGGTCGGCGACAGCTTTTCTGACGCCGCCGCGCACGCCGTCAAGATGCAGCAGGAAGAAGGGCTTACCTTTGTTCATCCCTTTGATGATCCGTTTGTCATTGCCGGCCAGGGCACCATCGGTATGGAAATTCTGCGGCAGTATCAGCCCGCAGACGGCTCGCGTCCCGATGCGATTTTCGTGCAGATCGGCGGGGGCGGACTCGCTGCCGGTGTGGCAACCTACATCAAGGCGCTTTACCCCGACATCAAGGTTTTCGGTGTGGAAACCAAAGACAGTGACGCGATGAAGCAGGCCTTTGCGGCCGGTCACCCCGTCATGCTCTCTGACGTCGGTCTTTTCTCCGACGGTACGGCCGTCAAGCAGGTGGGGGACGAAACCTACAGGCTCTGCCGGCAAAATCTCGATGACATCATCCTCGTTGACAGCGATGAAATCTGTGCCGCCATCAAGGATGTCTTTGAAGACACGCGCGGCATTGTGGAGCCTTCGGGGGCGCTGTCGCTTGCCGGACTTAAAGCCTGGGTCCGCCGCAACAACATCAGCAACAAAACGCTGGTGGCGGTTACCTCGGGCGCCAATATGAACTTTGACCGTCTGCGCTTTGTGTCCGAGCGTGCTGAATACGGTGAAGAGCGTGAAGCGCTTTTTTCCGTGACGATTCCGGAAGAACGCGGTTCTTTCCGGCGTTTTTGCGAATCGATCGGCAACCGCAGCGTCACGGAATTCAATTACCGTATCAGCGATCCGAAAAAGGCCTACATTTTTGTGGGGATTCAGACAGCTAATTCCCGAGATGCCGACAAACTGGTGGAGGCGTTTGAAAAGTCTCATCTGCCCACTGTCAATCTCACGCACGATGAACTTGCCAAGCTGCATCTGCGGCACATGATCGGCGGACACAGCAAGCTTGCGACCAATGAAAGGCTCTACCGGTTTGAGTTTCCGGAACGCCCCGGGGCGCTCATGAAGTTTCTGACGTCGATGGCGCCGCAGTGGAATATTTCGCTTTTCCACTACCGCAACAACGGTGCTGACTTCGGCCGCGTGCTTGTCGGGGTACAGGTGCCGCAGTCTGATAACGAGGCATTTGAGGCGTTTTTAAAGACGCTTGGTTACCGTTTTTGGGATGAAACTCAAAATCCGGCCTATAAGCTCTTTTTGGGGGAGTTCCTGTAAAAAGCACCGGCAGTCTTAAAAGGTACCGGTGCTTTTCCTGGTGAGCTTCAGTTTGAGGGATTGCGGATTAACCGCCGCAGTCCCTTTTCTATGGGGCGGTCAACGAGGTGAAATGTGCCTGAGCCGTCGTCCACAACGTCGTAGTCCCATTTTTTATTGCCGCGCATATCCTCAAGCCACACCGAAAGCGGCAGATCCAGTTCATCGATGTTGGCGTTGATGAAACTTTCCGCTTCGTAGGCCGTGGCGAAGTTTTCCCAAAAGTCGCCGTAGTCGACGATTACCTGAACGACAAGATCGCGCCGCATGGCGGGCTCCTTTTAACGGCTGCCTGCCGCAACGGCAAAGCGTGCGACGGCGCAGGTGAGTTTTTCCGCATAGTTAAGGTCAAGCATTTCGTCGGGGCCATGGGCATTGGAGTGCGGTCCGAGTACACCGGTGACCACAAACTGTGCCTGCGGAAAGGTCTGGGCAAAGAGATTGAGAATCGGAATTGAGCCGCCCTCGGGGATGTAGGCCGAGGTTTTCCCGAAGACTTCCCGTCCGATGCTTTCCACCGCACGGGTAAGCCAGGGCGCTTCCTGCGGAGCATCCCATCCTTTGGCAATGCTTGCGTCTTCAAGTGAGGCCTGGGCATTGAAAGGAACGTCTGAGGTCAGTTTGGCCCGCATTGCGTCAAGGGCAGCCTGCGGTTCCGTGTAGGGCGGAATGCGGATGGAGAGCCGCAGCGCTGTTTCAGAGCGCAGGACGTTACCTGCATGCTGCAGCTCGGGAAGCCCTTCAGCACCGATCACGGCAAGTTGCGGCTTCCAGGTCTGCTCAAGAATGTTTTCAGCAGCCGAGTCATAACGCATGGCGGTCTGTCCGGCCCAGGGGAAGTGACTGCAGAGATCACCGCCGATCAGATCGGCCACAGCCCTGATCTGCTCCTTTCGGTTTTCCGGAATCCGGCAGTGAAATTCCGGAAGAAGAATTTCTCCGGTACGGCTGTTTTCCAGGCGGTCCAGCAGTTCGCGGATGATCATGAAGCTTTCCGGAACGATTCCTGAGGCTGAGCCCGAGTGCACGCCGTGATTGAGAACTTTCACACGCAAAGTGACGCCGACAGTACCCCGGAAGCTTGATGTGATCCAGAGTCTTTCATAGTCGCCGGCGGTGCTGTCAAGCACCAGAATCAGTGCCGTGTTTTTCATGCGCGGCGCCGTCATCCTGAGCCAGTAACTGAGATCCGGAGAGCCGGATTCTTCACCGGTTTCAATCAGGCCGCAGATTCTCGGGTGAGAAACGGCGTTGACTTCAAGTGCCTTAACGGCGGTAAGAGCACTGTAGACACAGTAGCCGTCATCAGCGCAGCCCCGGCCGTAAAGTTTGCCGTCTTCCACCACCGGCTTAAACGGAGCCCTGTTTCCGGTCCATCCGGAATTTTCCGGCTGTTTATCGAGGTGCCCGTAGCAGAGCACGGAAGCTTCGGACGCATCAGTACCAAAAGCGGGAATGTCAAAGAAAAGGCAGGGTGTGATGCCGGGGGCCGTCAAAACATCAAACGTTGCCTGCGGGAAAAGCATCTGTCCCCAGCGGGCCGCTTTGCGGCAGGCATCAAGCAGCACGCCGTGCGCTTCCCAGTCGGCATCAAATGCCGGTGATTTGGCCGGAAGTCTCACGAAATCTTCCAATGCGGGCAATGTGCTTTCTTTCCAAAGCTGTGCGACGGTCTGATCTACTTTTTTAAACATGATGATTTACTTATAAGCGGCAAAAGCCTGAATACCGAGAATCTTTGAAACGTTTTCCACAATGGCCCGGGCCTGCGGTGCATCCGCGGCAGAGCCGACGAGAACACACCAGTTGCCCGCGGACTGCGCAATGCGCACACCGTCTCTGATATTTTCCGTGGAAAGCATCATTTCGGCGTGCGCGGCAAATTCCTGAGCACTCGCTTTCTGAGTGAATGCGCCGATCTGTGCGCCCCAGGCCTGTTTAACGGAGTCAAGCGACTGCAGTTCTTTTTGGCCTGCCTGCGTCGCCGCGGGGGCATTGACGTCAGTGGAACTTGCCACCACGCCCTGTACAACACCTTCGGAAACGGACGGGATGACGGGTTCCTGAGGGGGAGCCGCGGTTTCTGTGATGCCTTCAGTCAGTGGTTCACTGTTCTCGGACTGTGTTTCATCCACGGCCGAGGGAAATGTCTCCACGGAGGCAATGCGTGCCAGGGGATCCTTGTCAGCCTCAGAGACTGTTGCCTTAACGGCTAAGGCAGTACCTACGACAGCGGCCAGTTTGTCAATGTGCTCACCGGAAGCAGCTACTGAATTTGTTGAGCTGCCGGATTTTTTCTGCCCGATCAGACGGATGGTTTCCTTGACGGCGACAGCGGCAAGATCGCTCTTTGTTTTACTTTCTGAGCCTGAAGCTGCAACCGCCTGCACGGTATAAATCACTGTGGAGAGCTTGCTGCCGGAAGCTTCGGCAAACTGGGTTGACGTGTGTGTGGCCGACGGAATGTTGCCGAGCGCAATTTGCCGGCGCGTAATGCGTTCAATACGCACGCGGGTTGTGCCGTTTTTCTGGTAGCCGAGTTTGACGGCAGCCGCGTAACTCATGTCAATGGCGCGTCCTCCGATAAAGGGGCCGCGGTCATTGACACGGACAATGACGCTGCGTCCGTTATTGAGATTTGTGACGCGTGCGTAGCTCGGCAGCTCCATGGTGGGGTGAGCTGCCGAGAGGCTGTACATGTCATAGATCTCGCCGATTGCGGTCTTTTTGCCGTGAAACTGTTTGCCGTACCAGCTTGCAGTGCCCGTCTGTACCAGGGGTTTATCTCCCGTCATCGGGTAAAAGCGCTGCCCCATGACGGTGTAGGGGCGGTTGGCCCATTTGTTGGGCTTTTCCGATTTAATGACGATTTCATCGGCTTTATGTGCTTTAAGCGTACCCGTAAGTCCTGGAGGGCCGTCGCGGTCATAGTATTTGCCGGTGTTGGCGCTGCCGGCGCACCCGGTCAGGCAAAAGCTCAGCAACAGTGTCAGCCAGAAAATATGCCGTGCGGGGCCGGAGGTATTTTGTGCTTTGATCGATGTAGCCATAGACATAAAAACGAAGTCCGGTCAGCAGAATGGAAAAACACGAAGAAGACGTCTGAAAACACGAGCCATGACAGGGCGTAATGCTAGACTGTTACTCTTTTGAAAGCTGCTGAGCTTCCTATCTTACAGATCCGGAAGCCTCCAGCCTCTGAGCGCATCGATTTTTTAGACATTACTTGTAACGCAGGTACGAACATGTCCCTTGGATTGGATGACGTCCGCCGCATTGCTGAGCTTGCTCACATTGATATTTCGCAGGAGCAGGCCGTGCAGATGCAGGGGGAACTCAACGATATTTTTAAGATGATCGAACGCATTCAGGCGGTCGATACGGAAGGGGTGGAGCCGATGATGCACCCGCATGACGGCGTGCAGCGTTTCAGAGAAGACCGCGTGGTCTTCGGCAACGATCGGGCGGAAAACATGAAAAATGCCCCCGAAGAATATGAAGGGCTCTTCCTGGTGCCCCGTGTTGTGGAATAACGGGCGGAGAAAAATTCATGAATGATGTGAAATTCAGCTCCGTTGTTGAGCTTTCCCGTGCGCTTCAGGCCAAAGAGGTGAGTGCCGTTGAACTTGCCAAGGCCTATCTGGAAAGGATTGAAGCGCATAAAGACCTGAACTGTTTTCTGGACGTGCGTCCGGAAGTGACGCTCGCGCAGGCGCAGGCCGCCGATAAGCGCATTGCCGAAGGAAAGGCCGGACGTCTGACCGGTATTCCGATTGCGCACAAGGATATTTTTGTGACGCGTGACTGGGCGTCGACCGCGGCAAGCAAAATGCTCAAGGGCTACATGAGCCCCTTTGATGCCGCCGTTGTCCGTAAGCTCGCTGAAAGCGGTATGGTGACCCTCGGCAAACTCAACTGCGATGAATTCGCAATGGGCTCTGCCAACGAAAATTCTGCCTACGGTAAGGTTTTCAACCCCTGGGATCCAAAGGCTGTGCCGGGCGGCAGTTCCGGCGGTTCAGCAAGCTGCGTGGCTGCGGGCCTTGCTCCGATTGCCACGGCAACCGACACGGGCGGCTCCATCCGTGAACCTGCGGCCTTTACCGGCATTACCGGCGTAAAGCCTACCTACGGACGTCCGAGCCGTCTCGGCATGATTGCCTTTGCCTCAAGCCTTGATACGGCCGGTCTGATGGCGCACAGCGTTGAAGACATTGCCTGGGTTCTCGGTGACATGGTCGGGTTTGAACCGTGGGATTCCACAAGCGAAAACATGCCGGCCGAAGACTTCACCCGTGACCTTGAAAAGGGTTTGCGAAGTCGCTGGATCCGGAAGTGGCCTCCGCAATTGAGAAGGTGATTGCCGAGTACCGCGCGCAGGGGGCAGAGATTGTGGATATTGATCTGCCCAACGCCGATCTCGGTGTGTCGGTTTACTACGTTGTGGCCTGCGCTGAGGCAAGTTCCAACCTCTCGCGTTTTGACGGCGTGCGCTACGGTTACCGTGCCGCTGAATATGAAGATATTCAGGACATGATCAAAAAGAGCCGTAATGAAGGGCTCGGAGCCGAACCCAAGCGCCGTATTCTGATCGGTACCTACGTGCTCTCGCACGGTTATTACGATGCCTATTACATCAAGGCCCAGAAGGTACGCCGTCTGATTGCCCGTGAGTTCGATCAGGCTTTTGAAAAGGTGGATGCCATTTTGAGTCCGGTGACCGTTTCCACAGCCTACGACTTCGGCGCCAAGAGTGATCCCGTTGCCGCTTACCTCGGAGACCTTTACACGGTGCCGGCGTCTCTGGCGGGACTGCCCTGCATGAGCATGCCCTGCGGCATTCACTCCAACGGCCGTCCGATCGGCGTGCAGCTGACCTGCGCCCGCTTTAACGAAGCCAAGATGCTCGGTATTGCCCAGGCCTGGCAGAACGCCACCGACTGGCACAAGCGCCATCCGAACGGTTTCTGAGAATTTGAGGAAGAAGACAGAAAATGCAATGGGAAGTTGTGATCGGACTTGAAACGCACGTTCAGCTTTCAACCGCCTCAAAAATTTTCTCCGGTGCCTCCTGTGCTTTCGGTGCCGAACCCAACACGCAGGCCTGCTACATTGATCTGGCGTTGCCCGGGGCCCTGCCGGTTCTCAATATCGGCGCCGTTGACAAGGCGATCCGCTTTGGTCTGGCAATCGGTGCGGAAGTTGCTGAAAAATCGGTTTTTGACCGTAAAAACTACTTCTACCCGGATCTGCCCAAGGGCTATCAGATCAGTCAGTTTGATCTGCCGGTCGTCAAGGGCGGCAAGCTCACCTTTACGGTAGAGCCGAAAAACGGGGAACCCTACGTCAAGACCATCAACCTCACGCGTGCGCACCTGGAAGAAGATGCCGGCAAGAGTATTCACGGCATTGTCGCGCATAAGTCTGGTATGGACTTAAACCGCGCCGGTACGCCGCTACTTGAAATCGTGACGGAGCCGGAGCTGAGAAGTTCGGCTGAAGCCGTGGGCTACGCCAAGGCACTGCACGCGCTGGTCGTGTGGCTCGGTATTTCGCACGGTAATATGCAGGAAGGAAACTTCCGGTGTGACGCCAACGTGTCGGTGCGCCCCATGGGCGAAACAAAGTTCGGCACGCGCTGCGAAATTAAAAACATCAACTCGTTTAAGTTCCTGCAGGACGCCATTGACTACGAAGTCAACCGTCAGATTGAACTGATCGAAGCGGGCGGAAAAGTCGTGCAGGCCACGCGTCTTTATGACCCGGACCGCAATGAAACGCGTCAGATGAGAACCAAGGAAGATTCGATGGATTACCGTTATTTCCCGGATCCTGATCTTCTGCCGGTCAAAATCACGCAGAGCTGGAAGGATGAAGTCGCCAAGAGCATGCCCGAACTGCCGGGACAAATGCGCGAGCGCTTTGTCCGTGATTTCGGTCTCACCGAGTACGATGCGGCGGTTCTGACGGCTTCTCGCGACGTGGCGGACTATTTTGTGAAGGTAAGCAGCGCCGTTGCCGACAAGAAGATTGCCGCCAACTGGGTGATGGGTGAGGTGGCTGCCAACGTCAATGCCGTTGAGAATATGACCTACGCCCAGGCTCCTGTGAAGGCTGAAGTGCTCGGAGAAATTCTCAAGCGGCTTACCGACGGGACCGTCAACGCCAAGGGTGCCAAGAAGCTCTTCCAGCTCATCTGGGGCGGCGCAGCGGAGAGCGTTGACGCTTTGATCGAAAAAGAAGGCCTCAAGCAGATTTCAGACGCTTCCGCGATTGAAGGTATTATCGACGAAGTGCTTGCCGCCAATGCCAAGATGGTGGAGGAATTCCGCTCCGGTAAGCAAAAGGCCTTTAACGCTTTGGTCGGTCAGGCAATGAAGGCCACCAAGGGTAAGGCCAATCCCAAGCAGGTCAACGAGATTCTGCGCGCCAGACTCGGCGCCTGAGACCGAATCTGAGGGATAACGGAAAGGACAGCTGCGATGACAAAAAATCCGCTGTCCTTTTTGTTGGCCGGTTTCCGTTACCTGCTGCACGGCTTTTCGGCCGGCCGGCTTTTTGACCGTTGCCGTTTCGGACGTTTGTCACGCCGTATTTTCTGGGAAACAGCGGCCGCAGATGCAGTGGTTCTGCTACTCACGTTTTTTGTGCCTCTGGAAATTGCCTATCGTCTGCAGCTTGAGCCCGAGAGTCTTTTTCTGCGGGTGTGGCTCTGTACGTGGCTTATTTTGTTTGCCGTGCTCTCGGTCTGCCTTTTCAGGGCGGCAAGACGACGGCTGCATGACGCCGGTATGAGCGGAATACGGTTGCTGCTCATTTTTGTACCGGTTGTCGGCTGGCTGCTTACGGCGTATTTTCTTGCGGCGCCGTCGGCCGGATTCAACCGTTGGGACCGAATATAAAAAACCGCGGCAGCGACAGAGCGTTTCCGCGGTTTATTTTCTTCTGAGCGGGGCTTTATCAGCAGGCGCCGTAACGGCTGCGGTAGGCCGCTACGGCCTCTTTATAGGCGGCGGCAGTCTTTGCGGCTTCTGAGGACCCGTCCATAAAGCTCAGCAGATCGTTGAGGTTTGCGATGGAAACGACCGGGATGCCGAGCGTTTTCTCAACATCCTGAACGGCGGAGGTTTCGGTCATCACTTCAGCGTTGCCGCCTTTTTCCATGCGGTCAAGGGCAATCAGAATGCCGGCGGGCGTTGCCTGGTTGGCTTTAATCAGCGTCACGGATTCACGCGCGGAAGTTCCCGCACTGATCACGTCGTCGATGATGACGACGCGGCCTTTCAGGGGAGCGCCGATGATGGTGCCGCCTTCGCCGTGATCCTTGGCTTCCTTACGGTTAAAGGCATAAGGGACATCAAGCCCCAGCCGGGCGAGATTGATGGCCACGGTGGCGACAAGGGGAATACCTTTGTAGGCCGGTCCGTAAAGCATGTCAAAGTCAATGCGGCCGGCTTTTTTGGCGTTTAAAAGCGCGGTGGCGTAGTAGTGACCGAGCTGATCAAGTAAGGAGCCGGTATTAAACAGTCCGGCATTAAAGAAGTAGGGGCTTAAACGCCCTGCTTTTGTTTTGAATTCGCCGAAACGCAGAACGTTGGCTTTAAGCGCAAATTCGATGAACTGAAAGTGATTGTCGGACATAGGTAATGACGACACAAAAGTTGAAACGACAGAACACTGAATTTTAACGGTTTGGCGTGTTGGCGCAGAGGCTTAAACAGTACAATGAGGCAGTCTGAAAGATCTTGGAAAGGAATAAAAAGTGCTCCGCATCATGACCTTTAATGCCAACGGCATCCGTTCGGCCGCAGATAAAGGCTTCTGGAAATGGTTTCACGGCCAGAACGCCGACATTCTGTGTGTGCAGGAATTAAAGGCGCAGGAGCAGGATCTGCAGGCCGCGGTAAGAGATCAGCAAGGGTACCGCAGCTGGCTGCACTGCGCGCAGAAAAAAGGGTATTCGGGTGTGGGTGTCTGGTCAAGGATTGAACCGGAAAATGTCGTGATCGGTTTCGGTTCCCCCGAATTTGATGCCGAAGGGCGTTATGTACGCCTGGACTTTAAGGGGCTTTCCGTGATCTCCGTGTATTTTCCGTCCGGAACGAGTGGAGATGACCGTCAGGAGGCAAAGTACCGCTTTCTGAGCGCCTTTGAAGCGCATGTGACTGAACTCAGAAAGACTGGACGCGAGATTGCCTTTTGCGGTGACGTCAACATCGCGCACAAGGAAATCGATATTAAAAACTGGCGAGGAAATCTCAAACACACGGGGTTTTTGCCCGAAGAAAGAGCGTGGCTCACGCACTGCTTTGATGAGCTCGGCTGGTGTGACGTGTTCCGCAGACTTGATCCCCGGCCGGATCAGTACACCTGGTGGAGTCAGCGCGGTCAGGCCCGTGCCAAAAACGTGGGCTGGCGCATCGATTATGAAATTGCCACGCCGGCTTTGGCGGCAACGGCGCGCGCCACATCGATTTGCCGCGATGAAAAGTTTTCCGACCATGCGCCTCTCACTGTGGACTATGACTGGCCCGAAGGAGTGTGACGGTGCGGCTTGAGGATATTCTGTTCACCCAGGGGTTCGGTACGCGCCATGAGTGCAGTGGATTGATTTCTCTCGGACGGGTAACGTTTGACGGAGTGCTCTCCACGGACCCCGACAGTGAGGTTAATCCGCAGGGAAAAGTGTTTTCTGTGGAGGGTACGGCGTGGCCGTATCATGAGAAAGCCGTCATTGTTCTCAATAAACCTGCGGGCTACGAGTGTTCTCAGAAACCCACGCATCACCCGTCCGACATTGCTGCCGCCTCCGTTAAGAAGACGTGGGGTGCAGCCTGTGGGGCGGCTTGACGCAGATACCACGGGACTGTTGCTTCTGACCGATGACGGAGCGCTGCTGCACCGGCTTACGCACCCCAAAAAGCACGTTCCGAAAACCTATGTTGCCCGCTGTGCAGAAGATGTGTCGCCGGCTATGTGTAAAAAACTCACCGAAGGGGTGCTTCTTGACGGAGAAAAAGACCTTACCCGGGCGGCGAGCTGTGAGATCACGGACAGCCGCACGGTGAGGCTTGTGATCACCTCAGGCAAATACCACCAGGTCAAACGGATGATTGCGGCAGCCGGCAACCGTGTGGAAGCGCTGCAGCGCACAATGTTCGGCGCTTTCGACCTCCCGGCAACACTGATTCCCGGTGCGTGGGACTGGCTTAACGCGGATGAGCTCGCGTTGGTGCAGAAAAAACAGTAAGACGCAGGAGGCAATGTGAGTCGTTTCGGGTCTTTGTCCGTCTACCGGGAACCGGCCAGTCTGAGGATGCTCTTTCTGGGATTTTCCTCGGGGCTACCTCTGCTTTTGGTGCTGGGAACGCTGTCATTTTGGCTGCGCGAAAGCGGCATTGACTTAAAGACGATCGGTTTTATGAGCTGGGTGGGGCTCTGCTGGGGGCTTAAATGGGTCTGGGCTCCGCTTGTGGACAGACTGAGAATCCCGTTGCTGACCAGGCGCCTCGGCAGAAGACGTGCCTGGCTGCTGCTGTCGCAGATCGGGCTTGCCGCCGGACTTGCGGCCATGGCGTTCTGTGATCCGGCAAGGAACCTTGATACCGTCATTGCCTGTGCGCTTGTGACGGCTTTTTTCGGCGCCACACAGGATATTTCGCTCGATGCTTTCCGTATTGAGTCCGGTAACGAGAAGGAGCAGGCCGCATTTGCGGCGATGTATCAGACGGGGTACCGCTTTGCGATGCTGTGGTCGGGCGCCGGAGCTCTGGCGATTGCAGCAGCTTTTGATGCGGGCAGCGGAGAAGGCTGGCGGATTGCTTACCTTGTGATGGCGGCAAGTCTGCTGACGGGAATCGTAACGGTGCTCGTGAGCCCTGAGCCGCAGGTGCAGGAAAGTTCCGGAGCACCGGCCCGGAGAAGCGGCGTGAAAGCCTGGCTCAGAGAGG
>OHGG01000711.1_pt1 | contig 16829 bp, 12 predicted proteins | sample 1567641 | NCBI WGS metagenome assembly OHGG01 (sample SAMEA3879561, study PRJEB24766) | human gut metagenome | biome: human-associated habitat; feature: feces | place: USA | collected 1985/1987
AGGAGGTTTGCGAAAAGTGATAAATAACGAAAACGAAAGTTTAATCGCGGCGGAATGCCACGCGCAAGCCGACGAAAAGAAAGCGATGCTGGAAGTCGAAAACCTTACCAAAAAATTTGGCGATCTTCTTGTTCTGGACGACATTTCGACAAAGATTTACGAAGGCGAAAAAGTGGTTATCGTCGGGCCGTCCGGCGGCGGAAAATCGACGTTTTTAAGGTGCTTGAACGTTCTTGAAGATCCGACGGCGGGGCGAATACTTTTTATGGGCAACGACCTTGCCGACCTTAAAGTCAACATAAACGTCCAACGTCAGAATATCGGTATGGTATTCCAGCAGTTCAACCTTTTCAACAACTATACCGTAAAAAAGAATATTACGCTTGCACCTGTCAGAATCGGCATTTCAAATATGCGAAAACAAAAGATAAAGAATGCTTTTGTGCCGATTTATAATAAGTTTTATAAAAAATACGGCGATAAAATCAATGCTAAAATCGACGCCGAAAAGGAACAACTCATAAAGCAGTCGGAAGAACTGAAAGCCGTGCTGAAAGACGTTTCCGCCGAATGGGAAAAAACCAAAAAGTCGGAAGAAAGGCAGGGGAAAACCTATGCGACGTACGATCCCGAACTGACGAAAAAGAAACTGAAACTCACCGCGAAAATCGAAAAGAAAGAACGCGCCGTTTCACATAAAAACCATATCGCAGAAAAACAGGTCGTCGCGCCGGAATTCTCGTCGAAGAAGGAAATCAAGGCGCATGCGGAAGAAAACGCGATGCGACTTCTGAAAAGAATCGGGCTGGAACAAAAAGCCGACGCGTATCCTTCGACCTTGTCGGGCGGACAAAAACAGCGTATTGCCATCGCAAGGGCGCTTGCAATGAATCCCAAAGTCATGCTTTTTGACGAGCCGACGTCCGCGCTCGATCCCGAAATGGTCGGCGAAGTTCTGGACCTTATCAAAGAACTTGCGGAAGAAGGTATGACGATGGTCATCGTCACGCACGAAATGGGGTTTGCGAAAGAAGTCGGCACAAGGATTTTGTTTATGTCCGAAGGAAAAATCACCGAAGAAAACAACCCGAAAGACTTTTTCGAGCACCCGCAAAACGACAGGACGAAAGAATTTTTAAGGAAAGTTCTGAACGCCTGACCGAAAAAATCGCTTAAACCGCCCGTAGGGGCGGTTTTTTATTGTGTTTTAAGGAAAAGTGGGCTATAATATTTGATATGAAAAAACAAGCCGTGAAAAATCTTACCATATTCATAGTGTTGCTTGCGCTGATTGCGGGCGCGTTTTCGTGCGGATTTTTCACAAACGACGTCGCGTATGCCGCCGTGCTCCCCGACGCCGTTTCAAATCAATGGTTTGACGGCGAAGATTATAATAATTTCAACGGTACTCTTCAAGCGATAAACAAGATTAAAGACGGGCTTTCCACGGCGGAAAAAGCCGATTTCAAAAATAATCCCGTCCTTGTTGCGGTGATCGACACGGGGATTAACGCCTCGCACGAGTTGTTCGACGGCGTATTGTGCGACGAAGGACTTTGGTATAACGCGATTGAAAAAAAGCGAGGAAGAGATTATATCAACGACAATTGCAATAACGGCAATCTTATCGGGCACGGCACGCATGTTGCGGGCATCGTCGCGCAGGAAATCAAAAAATACGGGCTTGAAGATTACATTAAGATTTTGCCCGTGAAAGCCGGCAACAGCGATGGAGAGTTCTTTACCAACCCTGTTGTTGCCGCAATAAATTACGTCGGAAACCTTGCGACACAGGGCAAGACGATTGTAATAAATATGTCGCTAACAAGTTATTCTTGGGGTAAAAACAGCGACGTTGACGTTGCGGTGCAAAGCGCTGTGCGCGAAGGAGTCATAGTTTGCGCGGCGGCGGGAAACAGAGGCATAAACTCTTCTCAAACGCTCGGAAGCCCGGCGTGCCTTGAAAACGTCATCGGCGTTATGAATTACGGCGAAGGTCTTAACCCTGCAAAGAAATCCAACTACGGCGCGGCGTACGATATAGCGGCGCCGGGACAAAAAATAATAAGCGCGGCAAAGTCGGACGAAACCGAACCGTACTGCACAAAAAACGGCACGAGCATGGCAACGCCTTTCGTGTCCTTTGCGGCGGCGGTGCTGGAAATAAGATTCAACAGGAAATCGGCAACCGTTTACGACGTGATGACAAATACTCCTGCCGTTGCGACAGGCACAGTATCGTACGGAAACGGTGTTTATACCGCAAAAAAACTTAATTTAAGTGCCTTTGTTGAATTTAAGCATATTAAAGAAATCAAAGTCTTTACCGAAGACGAAAGCCTTGACGCGCTTAACCAGAACATTTCGTCGCCGAAAAAAGTCGTCGCTTTTGCAAAGCTCAGATACTTTGACGAAGAAGGCTTTGCGCCCGAAACCGACGTCGCGTACAAGAGCATAAAAATGTACGTCGTGAAAGCCGGCAAAAACGGAACGCTTTCGGGCGGCGAAGTTATTTACAGCGTAAACGGCGCAAGGATCGAATTTACCCCGACGGAGCCCGGAACGTATTTTATTTACGCCGCGAACAGCGCGTATATCAACGATACGTCCGAGATAATCACCGTCAAGGTCAACTACGTTCAAACGGTTGAAGACGCACAACTTGCGGTTGTCGGCGATCCCGTCGTGCGCGCCGAAAGCACCGTCGTTTATAAACTTGACAATGCGTATATGCTCGATCCCGAACTTGTAATCGTGTGGGATATTTACGACGAAAACGGGCGACGCGTCGACACGAAAATCGGCACGGAAATTTCCTTTACGCCCGAAACAAAAGGCGAATACACGATAATTTGCAGCGTCGGCGGCAAAACGATTGCGGGATATAACGTGAACGTCAAAACAAGTGAAAAAACCGTCCGAGCGGTGTCGGGCGGCGTTACGAGTGCGGTTGCGTTTTCGGCGGTTGCTGCCGTATTGATAATTGTGATTGTGAAAATGCTTAAAAGGCGCGCTTAATCTTTTTTTGAAAATTCCTTTTCAAGTTTTTCGGCATAAACGATGAGATAAGTCTTGATGACGTCCATCGTATTTTTGTAAAATTCCATCGACTTTCTGTAAAACGGATCGGGAATGTTGATGTTTTTTCCGATGGCGGCTTTTGAAAGATTGACGTATTTTTTCTTGTACTTAAAAGGAAGCAAAAACCATTGAAGATAACCCATGCCGATAATGACGTCGGCTTCGTCAAACTTTTTCCTGTCTTTAAGAATGAAGTCGGGCTTGAACGCGTCGAGTTCCTCTTTTGTGAAACCTTCTTCCAGAAGGAGCGCGTAAGTTTTCGGGTGCATCGCGCGCGACTGATTGAAAACCGCCGACGACGTGACGCTTTCGATATTTTTTTTCAGAACGTCGCTTTCCGACACAAGCCGTTTGAATATAAATTCCGCATAAGGACTGCGGCAGGTATTTGACGAACAAACGATGAGTATTTTCATATTTCCTCAAAATAATGCGATATGGGCGTATTGTACAATAAAGCGGTAAAAAAGTAAAGCAAAATATAATTGATAAATTATGTACGTTATTATATAATATAAAATATAAAAATCAAGGAAACAATTATGAAAACGGTATTGATAACGGGCGCGTCAAAAGGTATCGGCGCGGAAATCGCAAGGACGCTTGCAAAAGAAGGCTACAACGTCGCGATAAATTTCAACAAAAGCGAAAGCGCGGCGGTCGCGCTCAAAAACGAACTTGAAAAATATACGTCCGTAATGCTTGTGAAAGCCGACGTGTCGAAGTACGACGAGGTCGCAAGTATGGTAAGCGCGGTCAGAAACAAATTCGGAAGCATAACGCACCTTGTGTGCAATGCGGGAATAAGCGTGACGGGGCTGCTCGAAGATATGGATTTATGTCAATGTGACAGTGTTATTGACACAAATCTGAAAGGCGTTATTTATACCGTGAAAGAAGTAATCCCCGATATGGTGAAAAGAAAAAGCGGCGTTATCGTTAACGTGTCGTCGATATGGGGAAAAACGGGCGCGTCGTGCGAGGCGGTTTATTCCGCGTCGAAAGCGGGCGTTATTGCGTTTTCCGAGGCGATGGCAAAGGAACTCGGGTTGTCGGGAATCAGGGTGAACGCGGTGTGTCCCGGTTGCATCGACACCGATATGATGAGAAAAGAAAACTTTACAAAAGACGAAATGCAAGGGCTTATCGACGAAACGGCGATAGGCAGAATCGGCACGCCCAAAGACGTTGCGGACGTAGTGTCGTTTTTGTTGTCCGACAAAGCGTCCTTTATCACGGGGCAGGCAATTACCGTTGACGGCGGTTTCATTTAATATTATTTGTAAAATTCGACCATGAACGACGTAATCAGACAAAAACTGAAAGACCTTCCGCAAAGCCCCGGCGTATATATTATGTCGGACGCTTCCGGCACGGTCATTTACGTCGGGAAAGCGGTCAACCTTAAAAACAGGGTAAGTCAGTATTTCCACTCTTCCGTAAAAACCGAAAAAACGATGAAACTTGTCGAAAACATCGTCGATTTTCGTTACATTATGTGCGCGACCGAAGAAGAAGCGCTCGTTCTGGAAAACAATCTTATCAAAAAGTACGCGCCGAAGTACAATATTTTGTTGAAAGACGACAAACAATATCCTTTCATCAAGATTAACGTCAAAGAAAAATTTCCGTCGGTGCAGGTCGTAAGGAAACTTGTCGACGACGGCAGCAAATACTTCGGACCCTATATGGTCGGCGTGAACACGAAAGATATTCTGGAACTTATCGGCAGCGCGTTCCCCGTGAGAAGTTGCAATAAGGATTTGTCGCACCTTCCTTCGTCGCACAGACCGTGCCTGATGAGTCATATCGGACGGTGTCTTGCGCCGTGTTCGGGAAACGTGAGTCGCGAAGAATACGGCAAGGTAATTTCCGACGTAATTTCGTTCTTAAAGGGAAACGACGAAGAGATAAAAAAAGTCATTGAAAAGAAGATGTACGACGCGTCGGCAAGGGAAGATTTTGAAAGTGCGCTGTATTTCAAAAACCGCCTGCACACGCTCGATAAACTTATCCGTCAGCAAATCGCCGCACTTCCGAAAGACTACAATATGGACGTGTTTTCGGTTTTGGACAACGGCGTATATACCGCCGTATCGGTGCTTATGGTGCGCGGCGGAAAACTTGTCGGCGGCGACAATTATCCCGTCGAAAGCATAAATTCGGGCTTAGTAAAACCTGTCGAAAATGCGGAAAACAAAGCCAAAGACGAACTTGAACTTAACAGGAATCTGCTGGAACAATTTGTCCTGCAATACTATGACAATATGCCGGACGCGCCCGACGAAATCGTCGTAAACACGACTTTACCGTCTGAAAACGCATTGTTAAGCGTGTTATTCGATAAGTTCGACAAAAAACTTAATATCATCGTTCCGCAGCGCGGCATAAGAAAACAACTTGTCGAAATGGCGGAAAACAACGCGAAAAACTATCTTGACACCTTTGTCGTAAAACAACTGAAAAAATATAACCTTACCGAAGGCGCGGTGCAGAAACTGCAAGAGATTTTACGTCTTCCGTCGCCGCCCGCTCGTATGGAGTGTTTTGACATTTCGCATTTCAGCGGGACGGACGTCGTGGCGAGCATGACGGTGTTCCAGAATGGCGAGCCGAAAAAAAGCGCGTATCGCCGTTTCAAGGTGAAAGTTCAGCAGAACAACGACTTTGAAAGCATGCACGAAACGTTGCTTCGCCGCCTTTCGAAAATCGGAAATTCCGAGTACGAAAGTTTCAACGCGCACCCGGATCTTATCGTCATCGACGGCGGAAAAGGTCAACTTTCACGCGCGCAGGACGCAATGCGGGAAGCGGGGGTTTACGTCAATATGATTTCCCTTGCCGAAAGCGACGAAATAATATATTTTCCCGATAAGTCGGAAGGGCTTTATTTGTCGCGCCGTTCGCCCGCGCTTGCGCTTTTGATGAGACTCCGCGACGAGGCGCATCGTTTTGCGGTGGATTACGCGACGCGCCTGCACACAAACCGCTTAAAGGTGTCGAGCCTGAAAGACATCGAAGGAATCGGCGACAAAAAAACGGATATTTTATACAATCATTTCAAAACCATTGACAGAATCAAAGCCGCGGACGTTGATACGCTTGCGTCCGTCAAGGGTATTTCGAGAGGCGACGCGGAAAAAATCCGCGCATTCTTCGACGGCAAAAATCAAAAATAATTTTTAAGCCTAAAAATCGTTGTTGAAATCGTAAGGATAATATATAATAGTATTTACTTAATTTGAGGTAACGCTTATGAAATATAAGTTTATCGCTTGCGACTACGACGACACGTTGCTTCCTAAAAGCGGCGTGATAAGCGATTTCACGAAAGACACGATTCAGGGATATATCGCCCGCGGCGGCAGGTTCTCGATTTGCACGGGAAGAATGTTCAGAAGTATCGTAAAAATCGCGCGGGAATTCGGTCTGCACGGCGAAATCATCAGTTATCAGGGCTCTTTAATCAAAAATATCGACACCGAAGAAACCCTGCTTGTCAACGATATCGACAAAGACCTTGCCGTCGATTACGTGGAATTTATGAAAAAACAAAACGTGTTTCCGCAAGTGTATGTAGGGGACAATCTTTGCGTCGAAAAGGAAAATCCGTACAGCGTGGATTACGCGCGGTTTTGCGGGGTGCCGCTTAACGTCGTCGGGGATTTCAAAGATTTTTTCAAAACGACGGACGCACCCGTGAACAAGGTGTATTGCAGCATGGATTCGTCGATAACGGAGCAGGTCAGAAACGCAGCGATCAAGGAATTCGGCGACAGGCTTTTAATCAACAGCAGTAAGCCGTACAACGTCGAGGCGGTCGACGCGCACGCGTCCAAAGGGAAAGCTGTCGGGTTTCTTGCAAACAAATACGGCATAAGCCTTTCAGACACGATGACTTTCGGCGACAACCTTAACGATTTGCAAATGATCGAAGTCGCGGGGATGGGCGTTGCGGTCGGAAACGCCGTTGACACACTGAAAAACGCGGCCGATTATATCGCGGAAAACTGCGAAGACGACGGCGTCGCGAAAACCATAAGGAAGTTTTGCTTTTAGGAGATAATTATGAAAATCAAAGTCAATACCGGACTCGAAGAAACAAGCGGCGAAATTATCGCTCTGCGCGATTTCGCAAACCTTCTTAAACTGAAAATCATTTATATGAATACCGCGCGGCAAATCACGTTGCAAACGGTGAGCGTCAACCGTCCGGGGCTTATTCTTTCGGGCTTTGACGACTATTTCGCAAGAAGCCGCGTGCAGGTGCTCGGCAATGCCGAAATGTACTATCTTTATCAGATGACCGACGAAAACCGCCGTGCAGCGCTGAAAAAACTGTTCAAAACGGAAGTCCCGTGCATCATAATTTCAAGGGGGCTCGAACCGTGCAAGGATATGCTTGACCTTGCGAAAGAGTACGACACGCCGGTTTTGCAATCGAACGCGATAACGTCGGAAGTCGTCAACGATATCATCAATTTCCTGAACGATTTTCTTGCGCCGAAAACCAGAATACACGGAACTCTTTTGGACATCGACGGCATCGGGGTGCTGCTTACGGGCATCAGCGGCGTCGGTAAAAGCGAAACCGCGCTCGAACTCATTCACAGGGGACATATGCTCGTCGCGGACGACGCTGTCGAACTGAAAGTCATAAAGGACACGATACAAGGCTCCTCGCCCGACAAGATTCAGGACTTTATCGAGCTTCGCGGCGTCGGATTTATCAACGTCAGGAACATGTACGGCGTTGCGGGCATTTTAAGGAAAACCAACGTCGACCTTGTTATCGAACTTGTCGAATACGAAAAATCGCATGATTACGAAAGAAGCGACGCGCCGATGCGTACTTTCAACGTGCTGGGCGTCGAAATTCCGAAACTTATCGTCCCTGTCATTATGGGCAGAAACCTTGCGATTATCGTCGAAGTCGCGGCAAAGAATTTCCGCTTGAAGCAAATGGGCTACGACGCCAACGAAGAACTTATCGAAAGAATGAACAGGAATTAACCTTTTTCGTCCGTTTTCATAAAATGGTAAAATGGACGGGATCAAGGTAATCGAAAACGCCGACGGGAAGAGATATTCGTCATTTTTAAGCGGCGGAAAAATCAAAAAACTGTATCTGCCCGAAAACGAAAACGAAGTCGTAAGGGCGGTTGAATATCTGACTGAAAAGAACGAGAAGTTTTTTATTCTCGGCAACGGCACGAACACGCTGATATCCGACGACGGCGTCGGAAACGTGATGTGTCTTAAACGCGTGAAAGGCGTCGAAGTCCGAGGCGTAGAAGTTGTCGGGCGTTGCGGCGAAACGATGAAAAGTCTGTATCGCGCGGCGTTAGACAAAGGGCTTTCGGGACTTGAAGAACTTTCGGGAATCCCGGGGACGCTTGGCGGCGCGTTAACGATGAACGCAGGGGCGTTCGGCGCGGAAATCGGGGATTATGTCACCGAAATCACCGTTTTACACGGCGGAATCGTGCAAAAAATCCAAAAATCCGACCTGTGGTTTTCGTATCGTGACAGCGTAGTGAAAAAGAAAGGATACGTCGTTCTGTCGGCAACACTGAGGTTGAAAAGGAAAGACAAAAACCTTATCGCGGCGCGCGCGAAAGATTGCGAAACAATACGGCGGGCGGCGCAACCCGACAGTCCGTCGCTTGGAAGTACTTTCAAAAAACACGACCTTGTGAGCGCGGCGTATTATATCGACGCACTTAACCTTAAAGGGTTTTCGGAAGGCGGCGCGAAGGTGTCCGAAAAACACGCCGGGTTTATAATAAACTCGGGCGGAGCGACAAGCCGCGACTACAAAATACTGTCGGACGCGATTTCGGACAAGGTAAGATGCGCGTTTGGCATAAGTCTTGAAAGAGAAATCGAAATAATAGGAAACATATGAAATTTTACGGCGACTATCACACACATTCGGTTTACAGCGACGGACGGGCGAAAATATCCGACGCCGCGCTTTACGCCGGGAAAATCGGACTGAAAGAACTTGCAATCACCGACCACGGGTTTGCAAACATAACGCTGTCGCTGACGGAAAAGAAGTTTGAAAAAGAAATAATCGACGTAAAAAAGGTAAGGGAAAACCTTGAAAATGTCAATTTGTTGCTTGGCGTGGAGGCGGATATCGTCGATACGAAGGGCAATCTTGACGTAACGGACAAGCACCTTATGAATATGGATATTCTTGTCGCGGGGTTTCATCGGTTCATCAGAAGCACGTCGGTCAAGGATTATTTTTCATACGTCCTTTTCAACGGGTTCATCACCGACGTTTTCGGCACGACCGCAAAGAAAAAAGCGGCGGCGACCGACGCGTTTATCGCGACAATCGAAAACAATCCCGTCGATATTTTGTCGCACGTCGGCAATCACGCGATCGTCGACGTAAAGGAAGTGTGCAAAACCGCGGCAAGGTGCGGCACTCTTATCGAAATCAATATGAAACATCTGCCGCTTGTCGAAAGGCTGTTGCCCGAAATGCTTGATACCGACTGCAACTTTATCGTGAACAGCGACGCCCACAAGTTAAGCGCAATCGGCAATTTTAACAGGGCGGAAGAAATAATAAAAAAATACGACGTGCCAAATACCCGCGTCGTAAACCTTGACAAAAAACCCGAGTTCACAAGGCTTGCCGACTGGAAGAAAAAACATGGAAAAACTGAACTTTAACAGATACGCAAAAAACGAATTACTGACGACGGAATTTGAAAACAAATGTTGCGCGACGGCATGGCTATCCGCCGCGATAAAAGCAATCGGCAGTTTAAGAATACTGAAAAACAAAACCGAGCTCGTTTTCGAGTCGCAGGACTACGAATATATAAAATCGACGGCAATCGCCGTCAAAACGACGTACAACGCGGAAATCGACGTTGACGTTACGAACGTGAACACGGGGCTTCAAAAGGGCAAACTGTACGTTATGAAAGTGCCGCCCGCAATCACGCACGATATGTTGTACGACGCCGGCATTATCAGAAAAACGAAAGACGGCTATGACTTTGTCGAAGGTATCGACAACAAGGTCGTGATGAACGAGTGCTGTGCAAAGACGTATCTGAAATCGTTGTTCGTGGCGACGGGCTCTGCAAACGTGCCCGAAAAACTTATCGGCGAAGACGCGGATATCGAGTCGTCGGGAAGCGGGTATTATCTTGAATTTGCGCTTTCGGACGAAACCTTTGCTTTATCTGTCAAAAAACTGCTGTTAAGTTTCGATATTGTCGCAAAAACGGTGGAACGAGGCAATAAGTTTATCGTGTACGTCAAGGAAAGCGAAGTCATTTCAAACTTCTTTGCGCTGCTCGGCGCGTCCGAAACGGTGCTTTATATGCAGGATGTAATGATTGAAAGGCTTGTCAACAACAACGTCAACAGAAAGAGCAACTGCTCCGTCGCGAATATGGACAAGACGGCAATCGCCAGCACGAAACAGCTTCTTGCGATTGAAAAGATCGAAAAGAATTTCGGCGTGAAAAGGCTCAGCGAAGAGTTGCGATCTCTTATCGCGCTGCGAAAAGAATACCCCGAGGCAACGCTTGATTTCTTTGCCGAAAAACTCGGCGTGAGCAAAAGTTGCATCAACCACAGATTCAGAAAAATAATCTCGATTGCGGAAGAACTTTCTGCCGCAAACGACGCGGAGAACGAAAATGAGTAAAGAATTCGTCCATCTTCATTTGCATACCGAATACAGCCTGCTTGACGGCGCGGCGAGAATCTCGGGCGAAGGGAAAAAATCCCCCCTTGCCGAAGCGTTGAAAGCAAAAGGAATGACCGCCTGCGCGATTACCGATCACGGCAATATGTACGGCGTTTATTCATTCATCGAGGCGATGAAAAAAGCGGGCATAAAGCCCATTATCGGCAGCGAGTTTTACACGGTCAGGGATATTAAAAAATGCGATCCGACCGAAAAACGCCATCACCTTATTCTGATTGCGAAAAACAAAACGGGATACGACAATCTTATGAAACTTTCGTCGATATCGTTCAAGGACGGTTTTTATTATCGTCCGCGTATCGACATGAACGTTTTAAGGCAGTATTCCGAAGGAATAATTTGTTTGTCCGCCTGCGTGCAGGGCGAAGTGCCCCGTCTGATTATCGAGGACAATTACGAAGGCGCGAAAAGGTCGGCGCTGGAATTCAAAGAAATCTTCGGCGACGATTATTATATCGAACTTCAGGACCACGGCATTGCGGAAGAAAAGAAAGCGTTGCCCGAACTCGTCAGGCTTGCAAGGGAAATCGGCGTGAAAGTCGTCGCGACAAACGACGTCCACTACATTGAAAAGAACGACGCCGACATGCAGGACGTGCTGATGTGCATCAGTATGAAAAAGCAGCTGACCGACTCCGACCGCATAAGGCTTGAACCCGAGGAATTTTACCTTAAATCGTACGACGAAATGCACGACAAGTTTTCGTGGATCGAGGAAGCGCTTGACAACACCGTCGAAATCGCGAATAAAATCGAATTCGTTCCGGCAACTGCGGCGCCTGCCGGGCATTACGAAATTCCTGAGTTTGCAACCCCCGCAAAATACGATTATCTTCCCAAGGAAAACAACCAAAGGGAAGCGGCATATCTTCGCGACCTTGCGGAAGAAGGCATTGCGAAACGATATAAAGTCGTCACGGACGAGGTCAGGGAAAGGCTGGAATACGAGCTTGGCGTCATCATCAAAATGGGCTTTGCGGGATATTACCTTATCGTCTGGGATTTCGTGAATTACAGCAAAACTCACGGTATTCCCGTCGGCCCCGGGCGCGGAAGCGGTGTCGGAAGTATCGTCGCGTACGCAATCGGCATCACAAACGTCGATCCCTTGAAATACGACCTGTTCTTTGAAAGGTTCTTAAACCCTGAAAGGGTGTCGATGCCCGACTTCGATATCGACTTCTGCACGGTCAACAGGGAACGCACGATCCAGTATGTTCAGGAAAAGTACGGCAAAGACCATGTCGCGCAGATTATAACTTACGGCACGTTGTCCGCACGCGCGGTTATTAAGGACGTCGCGCGCGTTTACAGCATTCCTTACGCCGACGCCGACAAATGGGCAAAGGCGATAAACGACGTCGTACATATTTCGCTGTCGCAGGCTCTCGGTCGCGGTCCGTACAAGGACGACGAAGAAAAGGCGAAAATGCTTTCGCCCGATTTCATCAAATATTACGAAGAAGACGTCACCGCAAAAACGATAATAGATATGTCGTTGCGCCTTGAAAATATGCCCAGACAAACGGGTATGCACGCGGCGGGCGTTCTGATTTGTCCGCGCCCCGTGTGGGATTTCGTACCTTTGCAAAGGAGCGGCGAATATATCACGACTCAGTTCGACAAAAAGCAGGTCGAGGCGATGGGACTTCTGAAAATGGACTTTCTGGGGCTCAACACCCTTACCGATATCGAAGCCGCGCTTGACTTTGTGGAAGAAACCACGGGGGAACGGCCGGATCTCGGCAAGCTGTCTTTTGACGATCCGAACGTTTATAAACTCATCTCCGACGGCGAAACGAAAGCGGTTTTCCAGCTTGAACAGGAAGGTATGAAAAAGTTCATGATGCAACTTCAACCCAACTGTCTGGAAGAAATTATCGCAGGCGTTGCGCTTTATCGACCGGGTCCGATGCAGTTTATCCCGAACTATATCGATTGCAAATTCCACCCAGAACACATTCATTATCTGCACCCGATGCTTGAAAATTCCCTGAAAGTTACGTACGGCTGTATCGTGTATCAGGAGCAGGTCATGAACATCGCAAGGGAAGTCGCGGGCTACTCATTCGGAAAAGCCGATGAACTTCGCCGCGCAATGGGCAAAAAGGACGCCGCGAAAATGGCGGCGAACAAAGACATTTTCATCAACGGCAAAAAGGACGAAGAAGGCAACGTTATTATCGAAGGCGCGGTGGCGCGCGGTATGCCGAAAGAGATTGCGTCGGAACTTTTTGAACAAATCACGAAGTTTGCCGCGTACGCATTCAACAAGTCGCACGCAACGGCGTATTCGGTCATTACTTATCAGACGGCGTGGCTGAAAAGATATTATCCGCTGTGCTTCCTTGCCGCCGTTCTGAACAACCGTATCACGAACGCGGACGAGGTCAAAAACTACGTAAATTACCTTAACACAATCAACATAAAAGTCCTGCAACCCGACATCAATAAGTCCAAAACAAAGTTCAGTATCGAGGGCGAAAACCTGCGCTTCGGGCTTATGGCAATCAAGAACGTGGGCGAGGCGGCGGTTGACGCGATTATTGCCGAAAGAAACGCAAACGGGGACTTTACCGACCTTGAAGACCTGTTAAACCGCGTAAGCGGCGTAAACATCAACAAGCGTATGATTGAAAGCATGATCAAAGGCGGCGTGTTCGATTGCTTTGGGAAAACCCGCGCGACGCTTATGGCAAGCTATGAACAGATTATGGATACCATCGCCCGCGACAAGAAAAACTCGGAGGGCGGACAAATGTCTTTGTTCGACGCGCTTATCGACGACGACTTTGTGAAATTCAAGTATCCCGATATCCCCGAATATACCGAAATCAACAAACTTATGCTGGAAAAAGAAGTCCTTGGAATGTACGTCACGGGACACCCCTTAAACTCGTACAGGCAGGAACTTTCAAAGTTCGGTTTCAACACGTCGATGCTTGTCGTCGAAGCGGACGAAACAAGCGACGATGACGACGAACAGGGATACCAGAAAGCGGCGTACGACAAAAGCTTTGACGGGAAACGCATAAAGCTCGGCGGCATTATAAACAGCGTCGAAAGGAAGTTTACAAAGCGTGGCGACAGCATGGGCGTCGGCGTCGTGGAAGACTTGTACGGACAAATTCAATACGTTTTGTACAGCCGCTCGTTTGAACAATACCGCGATATGCTGAAAGAAAACGCAATCGTCGTAATGGAAGGCACGCTTGTCGTGCGCGACGACGAAATGCCGAAAATCAACGTGTTTGCGGTGCATCCGCTTGAAAAACAGGAAGTCGTCGAGGTCAAACCCGTCGCGACTTACGAAGGGAAAACTTTGAGGCTCACCGTACACGGCGCGAAAAACGAGATAATGTCGCTTGTCAAAGAGGCAAGAAACATCATATCGTCCAACAAAGGGCGCAGCAGGGTTTTCTTCGTGTTCGACTGGGGCACTGCCGAAACGCCCGAAAAGGCGGAAATCGGCGACGCATTGCTTGCCGACCTTAAAACAGTTCTCGGCCGCGCGAACGTCGAAGTTACCGAATAAACAAAAATTGACGAATGTAAGGTTTTGGCAAAGCTTTGGGAAAAGCGGTTGACAAAACATATTGTATATTTTACCATAGTGTAGTATGTTTGGAGAACATTTATTATGACGGATTATAAGGAATACGAAGACGTCGCGACAGAAGATTACATAGTCGTGAAAGCATTGTCCGAAGGCGTTCAGGTCATCGGGCTCACAAGGGGCGGCGAAACGCGCTCGCACCACACCGAAATGCTTGACGCGGGCGAAGTTCTCGTGGCGCAGTTTACGACAAAAACGTCTGCAATCAAAATAAGGGGCGACGCCGAAATACTGACGAAACACGGCGCTGTCCGAAGCAATAAGAAATAACATTTTTACGGAGAAATAACAATGGCAAAAAACATCGACAAAATCGCCATTCTTACGAGTGGCGGCGATAGCATGGGCATGAACGCCGCAATCAGAGCGGCTGTTCGTTATGCGCTTGGCAAGGGCGTGAAAGTCTATGGCGTAAGACACGGCTATATCGGTCTTATCGAAAACGATATTTACGAGCTTGACTATCAAAGCGTTTCGAATATCATCCAAAAGGGCGGCACAATGCTCCGCACCGGACGCTCGGATGAATTCAAAGACCCCGAAGTCCTTAAAAAAGGCGTCAAAAACCTTACCGACAGGGGCATAAACAACCTTATCGTCATCGGCGGCGACGGCTCGTTCCGCGGTATGTGCGATATCGAACGTTACACCGACGTACACTGCATCGGTATCCCCGGCACGATCGACAACGACCTTGCTTACACCGACTACACGATTGGCTTCGACACCGCTTGCAACACCGTCATCGACGCGATTATGAAACTTCGCGACACGGCGGCTTCGCACGGCCGTATCATGGTGCTTGAAGTCATGGGCAGAAACTGCGGCGACATCGCTCTTTATTCTGCAATCGCGGGCGGCGCGGAATACGTCATCGTTCCCGAAGCACCCGTTGACATCGACGAAATCGCAAGAAGCGCCAAAGAAGGCATCGATAAGCACGACAAATCATCGACAATAATCGTCCTTGCGGAAGGCAAAAAGGAAGTCAAGGACGAACTTATCAAAAAAGTCGCCGAAGCAACCGGTCGCACGACCAATCAGGTTGTTCTGAGTTACCTGCAACGCGGAGGGACGCCCACAATGGCTGACCGTGTTCTTGCTTCCCGTCTTGCAGTCCGCGCCGTCGACCTTGCTCTTGAAGACAAAAACGCAAGGGTTCTCGGCGTGAAAGGCAACGAAGTTATCGACGTCGACGTTGTTGAAGCGCTCAAAATGAAGAAGAAGTTTGATACGAAGCTTTACGATATTGGTCGTCTTGTCAGCAAGTAAAACGTCATAATTTTGCGATATTCTGCTTTTTTGGCGGAACTTGAAAATTCGTGTACGCCAAAGTACACTGGAATTTTCAAAACCCGCCGAGAAAAACACAATCTCATCAAAATTCTGACGTTTTATGAGAAATAATCAAACAAATTCTCGCCTTTTACGGTGAGAATTTTTTATGTCATTGCGAGGCATTGCTAAATCAGGGGTTCCCAAAAGATACTTGTACTTTTGGGGCATATGGTCGCCTTTTACGACGAGTGAAAAACGGCGGGTTATCCTGCCGTTTCTTATTTTTCGCGTTTTCGCATGAAAAAGTTGGTAAGGCGGAAAGTTGTGAACGGAAAAAATTTGTAAAATACGTAGGCAAGGCGGAAACCGAATCCGACGATATAGTGATATCGAAGGTGGGTTTTTCCAAGTTTTTTTATTATATAAGCCGATACTTTTTTGACGCTTGTTTTTTTGGAATTGTCCTGATTTTTTACAAAGTCGTCGACTTCTTTTACGTCCTTGAAATACCTGCTGTCTTCTGCCGTAACGACGGTGCGATTGTTTGAAAAGCCTGTATTGACGGGGCCCAGAATAAATGCGGTGCAATCAATGCCCAAATTGCAAAGTTCCAACTTCATACTGTAAGAAAACATAGTTAAAGCGGCTTTTGTGCTGTTATACATTGTTCTGAAAGGCATCGGCGTCAGACCGCTTGCACTGCTTATCACGGCGATTTTCGCGCCTTTTGTCATATAAGGCAGGGCGCACTTCGTGCACCAGATCGCGCCCAGAAAATTGACGTTTGTGATCCTTTCGATTTCTTCCTTCTTCATTATTTCGGTCGCGCCCGAAAGCCCGTATCCGGCGTTATTGATAAGGACGTCGATTTTGCCGTAAATTTTCCCGATTTCGTCAAAAACTCTTTTGACGTCGTCGAAGTCGGACACGTCCGCCCTGAACGCCGTCTTGCCGTTTTCGATCTCGCTTCTTGACAAAGTAACGACGACGTTGTCCTTTGAAAGGTCTTCTTTGAGTCTGAGCCCGAGCCCGCGCGTTGCGCCGGTTATCACGATAATTTTGTCTTTCATTTTTCACCTGCGGCGCCGTTGTACGTCCGACGACGGC
>OHGG01000716.1_pt1 | contig 16678 bp, 22 predicted proteins | sample 1567641 | NCBI WGS metagenome assembly OHGG01 (sample SAMEA3879561, study PRJEB24766) | human gut metagenome | biome: human-associated habitat; feature: feces | place: USA | collected 1985/1987
CTCAGTTTTTGCTTCATTGTTTAGTATTTAGTATAGTGTTCAAAACACGCTGCATCCTTTTTCGGGTGCAGCGTTTTTGTGTTTGCTGTGTTTGCGCCGTTATATTGACGTGCGGTCCGGCCCAGCAGTCAAGGTAAAAGATAATGTCGCTCTTGCCTTCCTGCGCCGTGCCGCGATAGATTTCCGTGTCAAATCCGCCGATGCGGAACCCGCATTTCAGGTAAAAAAGACATGCACCGAGATTATTGTCCTGTGCAATGACTTAAATCCCGCGATACCCCTTTCCCCGCACAAGCTCTTTCGCGCGTTCGATAAGCTTCATTCCGATGCCGCGGCCCCGTGCCGCCGCGCTGACCTTCAGGTCACAGAGGTACATATACTTAAAGAAGCCTTCCTGCATTATCGCAAGTCCGATACAGTTTTCCGCATCGGCACCGCTTGCCGCGCCGCGAATGCTCTCATCATCGCATTCACCGTCATACGCGCCGATAAAAGTGCAGTTTTCGCTCATTTGTTAAACCATCCTTGACAGCAGGAAATCAGGAGCTTTGCCTATAAAAACGTTTTCGGTGACATCGATTACTTCACAATCATCTTTTGCATATTCATCTACAAAACTCTGTTCGCTGTCGAAAACAATTTCCTGCCCGTACCACGGTTTTCCAGACTGTGGGGTCAGCTCCAAATAAACAGCTTTTCTTTCCAGAAAAAAGGTTAAAACGGTATGGAATTTGCTGTTTTGCTTATCATGTAATAGCCATATTTTGCTTGGGATGCTAAGGTCATCCAGAATAGATTTCATCAGAACAACAACATCATTACACGTGCCGACTTTTGCCTTCATAGTGTCTTTTGGATCTTGAATGCGATATTCAGTCAATAGACGTTCAAAGAATTCTTTATCAAAACCTTTCGTCATATCAGGTTTGTGTGTGATGCCATCCAAAAAGAATCCGTATTCGTAGCCATTCTCCAAAAGTTCCTGTTTTAGCAACGCACATACTTCCTGAATCAACATTTCCATTACCTCCAAAAACTTCGTTTTGTCAACATCTTATAAACCCATAAAAACCTATTGCATGTACCATTTTTCGGGCTTAATCTATTTATTATACAATCAATATACAAACGTTTTACTAACGAAAGCAACATACGGATCGGGTGTCCAATCGCTCGGCTCAACGGACAAAACATCCGCTTCGTGATGCTCGGCTTCACTGTCCGCACAGTAGTTTTCCACCTTGCATATAACATGATCGCCGACGCAGTATTCGTCCGAAAGCCTGCCGTTAAGCTTCAGTTCGTAGGGCGATGGGATAACGGGGCTTGCAAAGAAACAATCCGCATATATTCTTGTAATTATAACGTGGCCGGTCGAATCCTTTTCGATTTTTTCGGCCGTTGATTTGTTCAGCCATTCCCCATCAAAGTCTCTGCCCCTCAAATCGTCCGCAATTTTCCAGCTTATTGCGTTTATCTGCGCGGGATAAGTTTCGCTTATGCCGCCCTTATACGTCACCTGCACAACCGTCCCGACATTAAATCCGATCCGTTCAAGATTGCCTGTGCCGAATTGAATTTTATCGCTGCTTGCGGCTTCCGCCGTGCCTGCGGCGGGACGAACCGTAACAACGCTTCCGTTAATCTCCGTAATTTCCGCATCAAAAACATGCTCAATGCCCTCTGCTTCCTCTGCCCAAAGCTCATCAAGCGTTTTTTTAAGATCCTTTCCGAAATAAACCTTTGTTTTTTCGTATGTTCCGCCGGCGTAAAACTCGTAAAACTTTTTCCATTTAACAATGCGGTATGTCATCGCCGCATATTCCCGCGTTCCGCCGTCGTCGGGTGCCGCCTTCGGGATCGGCACAGCCAAAACAGCGACAGCGATCACAGCAAATATGATTATGAATATCCAAACCCTTTTTGTCTTCATTCCTAATTCCTCCTTCCTAATTTCTAATTTCTAATAGTCTTCCTGAAGTTATAATAGCATATACAATTCGGAACGTCAATCAAAAGATTCGAAAATACCCCATTGAAGACTGTTTTCAAAATTTAAGCACCGAACCCTGCGATTCGGTGCTTCTGTTCTATTCATTGGTCTGCTCCGGAAGCAGGCACAGTTCCCCGCTGTCAACTTCAAACCGTTCTATGTCCACTCCGGTATAGTAATGCCGCAAAATTTCATCGAAACTGCTGCCGTTTTTTGCCATTGCATTTGCGCCGCACTGGCTCATGCCGACGCCGTGCCCAAAGCCGAAGCAGGTGATTTTAACATTCGACTGTGTGATTGAAAACTTAACATTGGTGCTGCGGAGTTTGAGTGCGTTCCTGAGCTGCTGCCCGGTAACAACGGTGCCGCCCAAACGAATCAGCTGAATTCGCCCGCTCTCCGTGCGCTGCCAAACGTCAACATCCTTTGCGGGGTCGGACATTTGCGCATCGGGAAAAGCCGAATTCACTTTGCTGATAAATTCAGCGGTCGTGTAGCATTTTTCCGAAGTAAACTCCGGCGAATCCTCTTCCCCGCCGCTCTCAACCGAAACAAGATAGGGCAGAGCAACAGCGAATACAGCCTCGCAGTTTTCCGTTCGTCCGCCGGAGGAGGAATGGTACAATGCAGTCACCAGTTCCCCGCCGCTTGTCAGAACAAGCCCTTCCGTTTCATGCACGGCGGCTTCAATGCGTGCATAATAGTTTTCAAACGAGCTGCCCCAGCGTTCCCGCAGCTGTTCCGTGGTCAGAAAAGCTTGGCAGCAGGCATAGTCCGTGCAGATGGTATGTCCGCTTTTGCAGCGAAGCTCACCCGTCAGGTGCTTCATTGCAAAGGTTCGGGCCGCAACAGCCTGCGCTTTCAATGCTTCCTTTTCATACGTTGCGGGCATCTCCGCCGCAGTGACATGAATGATGTAGTCCTCCGTATCCATCGGAACGACCTCCTCACCGTTCCAAACTCCGATTCCGTTTGCCGAAGGTATCGTTTCATACTTTTCGCCTGCGAGAAGATTCAGACCGCTCACAATGTCGGGCATCAGATCAAGGCCCGCATTTACACTGCCTGCCGTGCGCGGCGCCGGGACTCGTCCCCCGACGGACACGGCGGAAAGAACTGCGGTCGATAAGCCGACAATTCCCGCCGCAAGCAGCATTCCGATCGTTTTCTTCATGTTCATGTCACATTGTTATGCGGTTCTTTACAAGATTATTACATTTAAATTCGCGTAAACCTATTGAATACCGAGGCCTCTGCGTTGTATAATATAGCTGTGGAAGGGTATGTGAAGCTTTTCTTGCGCGGCAGCTGATTTTTAAAGCAAACGACCCTTTACGCCATTCATTACATGAAAGAGAGGAAGAAATATGCTGCTGAACACAATGCTTCTGCTGTCCGGCGGAGATTTTTTCAGCCGTTGGCTTGAAGGCTGGAACCTCGGCGGGCTGATACTCGTGCTTATCGGCGCGGCTTTGATAATCATCGAAATGCTGATCCCGGGATTCGGCATTGCAGGCATATCGGGCGCGGCAGCCGTGATTGCAGGGCTTATCATAGGTTCGAACGACCCAATATCCGCGCTGTTCTCGGTTGCAATACTTGTTGTAATTCTCAGTATCGCCGCAGTCATAATATTCAAAGTTGTTTTCGGCAAACGGAAAAGCGACAAAAACTCCCGCATCGTGCTTAACGAAAGCATTGCAGCGGAAGCGACCGACCGCGTGACCGCCGAATCAGCCGAGCTCATCGGCAAACAGGGGATTGCGCTCACTGCGCTGCGGCCGAGCGGTGCTGCACTTATCAACGGAAAACGTTACGATGTGCTTGCCGACGGTGAATTCATTGCAAAAGATGAACCGATCGTTGTTTGTGCCGTTGAAGGTCTGCGCATCAGCGTTCGACGCCCGAACGAAGCGGAATGATTCATCGTCCTTGACTCCGGAGCGGAGTTTTATCCACACTCAATGAAAAAGAAACCTATTGACGACAAAAAAGAGAACAAGCGGCCGTTTTTCTATTCTCAGTTTTATGACGCATCGGATATTGAAGCGGCAAGCAAAAATGCATACAACACCGAAATGAACAGCAAAGAGCTGAACAGGCGGCGCAAGCGGGACTGGATCTTTCTTCTTATCGGCGTGCCTGCATTCATCGCACTGCTGTATCTTATCGCCTTAGCTTTACGCTGAGCCGGAAAGGGCTGCCGCCGATGCCGCAAACGGTATCGCACCGCAGCCATATATTCCGAAACAGTATTTGAACAGTATTTATTTGAAAGGAAAATACAAAAATGAACGCACTGAACCTTATTCAATTCGAAAGCTCTTTGGTTTTCGCCGAGGCCCCCGCAGCCGGCATGTCTGTCGGCGCAATCATCGGCATCATAATCGGCGCAGTCATCCTGCTGATATTCTTCTTCTCCTTCTTCCCCGTCGGGCTTGCGATTTCGGCAGGAGCCTCGGGGGTTCATGTCGGGCTTTTTCAGCTTGTCGGTATGCGTATCCGCAAAGTAAACCCGCATCGCATTGTTGAACCGCTCATCAAAGCAACGAAGGCAGGGCTTGATTTAAATCTGAACAAGATGGAAGCGCATTACCTTGCGGGCGGCAATGTTGACCGCGTTGTGAATGCGCTCATCGCCTCCCAGCGTGCGGGCATCGCACTTGATTTTGAAAAGGCATGCGCAATTGACCTTGCGGGCAGGGATGTTCTGACCGCAGTTCAAATGAGCGTCAGTCCCAAAGTTATCGAAACACCCGTTATCGCCGCAATTGCAAAGGACGGCATTGAGCTCCGCGCAAAGGCAAAAGTCACCGTTCGCGTCAATATCGACCGTCTTGTCGGCGGTGCAGGCGAAGAAACGATCATTGCCCGCGTCGGCGAAGGCATTGTTACCACCATCGGTTCTTCCGTCAGCCACAAGGATGTTCTTGAAAACCCCGACTCCATCTCTCAGACCGTTTTGAACAAGGGTTTGGACAGCGGCACGGCATTTGAAATACTCTCCATTGATATTGCGGATGTTGATGTCGGCGTGAACGTCGGCGCAAAGCTTCAGATCGACCAGGCGGAAGCCGATAAGCGCATTGCACAGGCAAAAGCAGAGGAACGCCGCGCAATGGCGGTTGCACAGGAGCAGGAGAACAAGGCGGAGGTTGCAGGTATGCGCGCCCGCGTTATCGAGGCCGAAGCCCAGGTTCCCCTTGCAATGGCTGAAGCGTTCCGCAGCGGCAATCTCGGCATCATGGATTACTATAAAATGAAGAATCTTGCTGCCGACACCGAAATGCGCGAATCCATCGGAAAAACCACCGCAGGTTCCGCAGATGTTAAATAAACAGTCGAAATGCACCCGTTTCCGCGGCTGCCGTGCAGTTGCGGAAACGGTCGGCAATCGATTTAACGAAATTTAATTTACGGAATCAAACAAACAGAATCCAAACGTATCGAAAGGAGGCAGCCATGCAGCTGTTGATATTCATTGCGGCAATCGGCTTCTTTGTTCTCAGAATTATTGCGTCAAGCAAGAAAAAGCAGCCTGAAACCGCCGAAAACGGTGCTGCGAATCGGTTTGCCGAAAACGAATCGGACGAATTCGCCTTCGGAACGGGTTTTGCGCAGGGGAAACCGAAGCCTGCCGCACAGAACCGAACCGAGGGCAGAGCATACAGTGCATCCGACTCCTATTGCGGCACGGCAAACTGCACCGGCGGCAGCATTCACGAAGGTGCTCACGAGGGCGAAGTTCGCGCTCCGCGCTCCCCGTACGGAACCGGCGGCGGAAACATGCGCAGCAATGCATCCTCCGGCAAAAAAACCGCAGCAAGCCAAACGGCAAAGAAAACTGCGGCACGGCAGCCCGCCGCCGCAGTCCGACCCGATGACGATCCCGCATATGAGCAAAAACAACCGGTTGAAGGCACAAAAAAAGTGCAGAGCGGAGCGGACAGGCTGCTTAAAGCCATCTCGGCTCAGCCCGCAGTTACCCAGGGCATTATCTGGAATGAGATTCTTTCCGTACCCGCCGCGGCAAGAGATTCGGATTGATACAGCAGACTTTTAACCGAACGGCAAAGGCTTTTTATTGAACTTCAAGCAGGAACAAAACCGCTTCCCTTTTCGGAGGCGGTTTTGTTCTTGGAGTAAAATCATTATATTTTTGGAGTAAATCAATATGTTTATTAAGGAGAAGATGACATTTTGAACAGGAGCAACAGTCAGCATTGGTTCAAACTCTTTCGCAGTTTTAAATAAATTCTACCGTATAGTCCGCAAAGCAGCCGAGAAAGTTTCCGATAAGTTTTTTTGCATTCGATTCAACGGTGTCAAAAAAACCTTTTTTCTGAACCTCCTCAAGTCCTTCCGATTCAATCTCCGAAATCAGCGTTTGATATTGCTCAAAATCGATCGGATTCAGCATACTGTTCTGTTCATTGCAGACAACGCTGTCCCAAATCAGCTGATTGCTCATGATTTTCGCCTGAGGCAAAGCGACATATATCTTCATGCTTTCGTTATCCACCCGAACGGCAATGTCCTCAAGCGAATAGCCCGCTTTAACTATGCCCGTGCAGGTCAATTCAACATGGTTCGTTGAACCCGGAATGGGAATCTTGTCCACAAAATAGCGGGTAAAATCCTTCCCCCGGGTCACGGTGTAATCTCCTTCGCATGTTGCAAGCTCACCGATTTCAAGAATCTTCGCCTCAACTTCATCCACAGTGATGATGGATTTTTCAACTTCACCCGGAAGCTTCAGATCGATGCCGCTGCTGCTTGCGGGAACAACTTCCGTTTTTCCGCCGTTCGAACGATTTCCTAAAAAGTATCCGACTCCGAACACAATTGCCGTCACCAGCAGTGCGGAAAAGACAGCACCCAAAACCTTTAAAAATTTCTTCATGTCCGCATCCTCCTCTTACAGCCACGCCGTGATGAATACAATAAAGTAAAGTGCCGCAATAACGCCGACAATACCCAAAAGAATTTTTCCGATGATCTTCATTCTTCTTCGCCTACCTTCGTTTCCGAAATTTTCCGCATTGCCTCGTTTGGCTTCAACCGGCAGATAAGCCCGACCTTGTCCGCAAGTTCTCTGTTCTCCGCCGCTTTTTCGACGAGAAGCGAGGCAATAACCCTTTGTTTAATAGTCATTTTAAATCTCCTTTCGGCTGTTGTTTTTTTGTATGACTGAATTATAATGCAGTTCATCCTTCGGAAAAAGGGCAAAAACTGCGGAATAACCCTGCCGTTTTCCCTAAAAAATGCAAAAAACGCCGATTAAATGCATAAATCGACGTTTTCAGGTTTAATCTGCACCTGTGCAGCCCGTGTTATTTTTCCGCTTCGCAATAGTTTTTCTGAAGTTTGATTTCTCCGTCGGCAACCATTTGCTCAAACCAGAATTGAAGCGTTTCAACCGTTACGGATATCTTTTCCAATTCGGCCTGAATGCCCGTAAAATCAATCATTTCATCTTCCGAAATTTGTCCGTCCGCCGTTATCTCAATCAGCCGTTCCTGCTTTTTCTGCATTGCGTTGAGCGATGCAAGCATTTCAAGCACAATTCGAGACAGATCCTTGACCTTTATCTCCGGAACATATTGCTGCCCGATGGGACACTCGTGCGCACAGTAATAATTGCACAGATTCGGGTTCCTGTACCCGCGGGACATTTCAAGCACTTCGTCCGAACGCGGCACAAATCCCCCGTTTTCAATTCGTTCAATGCGATCCGCCGAAATCCAGCCCAGTACTTCGCTCGCCTTTTCCCGCGAATAGCCCATGTTTTCACGGCAAATTTGATATTGAGTTTTATTATCCTTGTTCGATGTTCTCCCCATTTTTTCGTTCCTCCCGTTTTTTTCATTCTGCGGATGCTCCTGCGAAACAACTTTGTAAAACAGCGGAAGCTGCAAAATCTTAACCCAAAACCGTGCCTGCCCGTTCCCCGTGCCGCATATTCGCTCCGCACACCGAAAAAATCGTTGCTGCAATTCGGCAATATTATTTTACAATAAATATATCCGAGTTTCAAGTCGAAATGCGGCGGAAAATCTGCCTTTTTCACGACAGAAGAATTGCGGCGGACGATAAGCATTATTCATACCGGACTCAACTTTGTTAAAAAAAACGGTTGACATGTTTAAATTTGAACGCTAAAATATATGTACATTCATATTTCTCATGCATATCTCTGCATATGCACCGTTGATTTTATATATTAAACATAAAAACCGCCCGTAAACCGTAAAGTTTTCGCAAAAGATTAAAACGCAGAAAATTTGTTTTGAATTCTGTTCTTTTCGTGATATACTTTACGCAGCAAAAAACAGTTTGCCCTACGCTCTTGTCCAAGTTGCGGGCAATCTCATAAATAAGCTTGCGAACGGGCAAAGCTGAATGCATACGCTGCCCGGCGCATACCGTCAGACTTATAACAATAAACCCGGAGGTTATTTACAATATGTACGAACCCAAACCCATCGACACAAGCGATGTTGTCCTTCCTGCGGAGCTGCTTGCTCTTACGGAAAAAATTGCCGAAAACGTTCATGAAGTGTGGGCCGCAGGCAGAATTGCCGAAGGCTGGACTTACGGTGAAAAGAAGGACAACGATTTAAAAACAACACCCCTGCTCGTTCCGTATGACGAGCTTGCGGAAAGCGAGAAGGAATATGACAGGAACACCGCGCTTGAAACCTTGAAGCTGATTGTCAAAATGGGATATAGAATTGAATTGCGTGACCCGAATCAATGACATTTACGCACATTAAATTTCTTTTCCCGAAATCTTATGCCGAATGCCTTTTTCTGCACGGATTTTCGCTGTGATTGCGGTCGCTGTGTTTTCTGCCGTTCCGAGCGGCGGAAGGATTGAAACGGCGATACGCAGTCACAATTTGATATGCTTCAGCCAATAAATAAAATGCAGAGGAGAACTCACTTGAAAGTTTTATTCCGAGACAAACTTAAATCTTATTTTTCAATGGCTGTTTTAGGTTTGCTTGCAGGATTCTCCGTTGTGTTTTTCATTGAAGTGCCTGACAACGGTTTCTGGTCGTTTTATTATTGGAGTTCGAGCACCTTCGGCTTCTGGATGTTTTCGGCTTCGTTGATTGTTTTATTCAGCGAGAACAGAAAATGTGCGGCAATCAATGCGGGAATTTACATATTCCTGATGTTCCTTATTACGACCGTACATCAATCTTTTCGGCTTTATCGCAGCGGAGCAACGCAGTTTCGGTCATTATCCGAACTTATGCAAATCATATCGGGGGCTGGCTGTTATACAGCGTTCCGCCCGCTTTTGTATGTGCCGTGTTGGGAATAATCCTATGGTCCGGCAGAAAAAACACGATATGGGGAAAACTGCTCCGTACAATGCCGGCGGTATTTTTGTTTGCGGAAACGGGCATTCTTTTTTACAGTGTTTTTGTTTATCACACAAGATTTTTTTCGGCCTTAAGCGATCTTGTCTGCTTTCTTGCGTATTCGGTTATTTTTTTTAAACAGGCAGGAATTGACAGGCAATAAGCTCTCGATTAAGCTTGCACAATTGTTTTTCGGAAGCTGCACAAACCTCAAAACAAAAACAGGGCAGCTCCCGAAGGATGGTCCTGTTTGCCGTGTTCATTATTGCTTTGCAGAAAAGCCCTTGATATGTATATTTTCTGTTTTCCGTATTGCACATATTTATTCGGCGTGGTATAATAATCATGTTATGCACAGCTAATGGCGCGGCTGCTCATTGCGCTTGCCTGTGTTTTGTTGTGCAAAATTAAAAAATCAGAGGAGAACTCACAATGAAAAAATTCACAGCGATTATTCTTGCTGCACTGATGCTGCTCAGCTTTGCGGCATGCGGCGGAAACAAGAAAGAACCTACTCCCGCGCCCGCCACGGAAGTTCCCGCGACGCCCACCGCGGAACCTACAGCGGAACCCACTGCGGAGCCCACGGAAGAACCCACTGCGGAACCTGCCGACAGTTACAATTACAACCAAGCCACCCGCGAATTCACAACCGACTTCATCAAGCTGACCGCACCCGAAGGCTACATGCTTATGAACATCGGCGGAATCGTTGCTTTTGCCAGCAGCGTGGATGAAAATTCACAGAATGCAGTCATTTACATGAACGCACCCATCGGCGATGACGCCGCAATCAATTTCAGTCAGTCTGTTGAAGAAATTGAAGCTTATTTCAAAGAAGCTTTCGGCGGAACCGTTTCCGACGACAAATGTTATAAACTGACCGTCGGTGATCACCCGGTTATTTACTACAAAACAACCGTTGATGTTGAAGATGTTCGTGCATACGTCATTGCATGCTACATCTACTCCGGCGATATGCTGACAATGTTCACCGCACAGCTGTATGATGCCGAATCTTTCGAGGCTTGGAACTCTGCCATCAATGAAATGACAATCAGCGGCGAACAGCTCGGTTCGGCCATGACTGCCGAATAATCACAACAGCAGAATTTTACGAATTTCATAAAAAGACCGCCGAATCTCTCGGCGGTCGCTTTTTTCGTTTTTGAGTTTTTCATGTGAATCCGATTAAAGCCGAACAGATTTTTGTTTCAATCTGCATTGCTTTTCCGCTCCGATGCGTGCATTTTTCAAAGTCCGATTCGGCGCATAAACCCGTCATACGTTTCCACGCGGTCGATATCGGTTTCTGCAACGGATTTCATGCTGTGCAGTCTGTTTGGAATCAGCCGCAAATTCGACACCGCACGCACGATCCACGCCAGCGGCAGCAGCCAATGCCGACCCTGAAGGAAGGTATAGCGCGATTCGATTTGCCCCGCAGGCGGAAAAAGCATATTGCGTATCAATTTGCCCTTTGCAGTCTTCTTCGATTCCGAATTGCGCAGCTCTATCACTGCATGGTCACGGGAATGGCCGAACAGATCCGAATCCAGAGTATAGCAGAGAAGCTTTTTGATCGCCGCTTCGTCCGGCGGCGGAAGCGAGCAGCCGCATTCCGTGCCAAACCATGCGCTGCATGCATTCATCAACGTATGAAAAAACCCGGTCAGCTGCAAAGCTGCCATCTCCCGCTCAATGTTTTCCATATTCAGCCGTGCGCTCTCATTCTTCATATACAGGGCAATATCCAAATACATCCGCAGCCCCGCTCCGCCGCCGTACAGATGCTTTGCAAGATGGCACACCGTATAAATAAAATGAAAATCCGAAGCAGGTCTGTACCGCAGCCCGTCATCCGGTTCCGCATACCGCCATGCGGCATCGAAATATGCCTTTAAATCGGCTCTGTTATCCAGATTGCCGTCCATTAAATTCGTGTGGATTTCATAATATTCCGCACCCTTAATGTAGGAATAAGTCGGCTCCCAGTTTTGTTTCACCGAATAACCCAGCGAAAGCATCAGCTCGTGTACCTTTTGCCTGTCTTCCCGATGAATAAGCAGGTCAATATCCCCAAACGTGCGCAGCTCCGGAACGGGATAAAGCTTTCGGAGATAATAGCCTTTAACGGGCATATGTGCAATACCCCGAACCGTAAATTCTTTTGATAAAGTTTCAAAGTCTACGCGGCGGTTCAGGTTGCCGACAATCGCACCGTACAAAAAACCGTCCAGTCGGCGGCAAACTTCCGAATCAGTCGAGAGCCTCCAACGCTTGTTTTCGTACGCCAACACAGGCAGCATGTTCTGCTGTGCCGCCGCCCGCTGCAATTCCGCCATGTTCCACGGTTCTTCCGTTTTCGGCGCAGTATCCTGCACAAAACTGCGCAGCAGTGCCGTGAATTGTTTTTCAATCATTTGCCGATACCCTCAACCCTTATTCGATGTTATAAACACGAAATCTGCGGATTTTCTCAAAGCTTTTTGAAGCGTTCAATTATTTCATCCGCGATTTCGCCCGGCGTTCTTCCGACGGTGTTTATGTGCTCGGCACGCATATCCCCGCATTGCGCATCAAGGCATGTTTGGATATTGTTCATGCACCAGCACTCCTCATCCTCTCCGCGCTTAATTATCCTGTCGTGAATTGTCTGCCGATCGCCGTCAAGAATAACATACCCGACCGAAATGCCGCCGTCCGTCAGCCGCTGAATAATTTCCGTATACGAAACATCAAGCACAAGCGTCATCGGCACAATAATGTCTCCATCGTATTTGCTGCTTATATCCTTCAACAGTTTGCAGTTCAGCTCCCTCCAAAGCGGGTATCCCTCAAAAATAATGCTGTGTTTGCATTCCTCGGGATAATTGTCCCTGACAGCATTGCCCACCTCTTCCGCATCAAATATATGCGCTTTCGGCAGCTTCGCCCTGAGCTGCTCCGCAACAGTCGATTTTCCGACGCCGTATGCACCGTTTATCCAGTAAATCATTGCTTTCCTCTTTCCTTAATGCTGCATGTATGCCTTGATATGCAATAATGCAGTTTGCTTAATTCAGTCCCGCAGCAGCGGCTTCCCGTGACAAGAGGGCCACCGTCTCAACATGCCTTGGGACAATGGGGTTGATAAAAAGGCACATATTAACGATGTTGCCGCAACTGTCATCAAAAAGCCTATGCCGTTGACCAGTTGAGTCAGAGCATCTGGATCGATTATATTGCCTCGGCAAATCGAGTTACTTTTTGCCTCCACGCGTATATGGAGCAACATGGATTTCTTTACCATTCCAATGACGCGTGTATCCAGAAACGGTATGTTCAATAGGCGAAGCATGTGTACCGTGTTCCAAGCTATCCGAAATAGCAGAAGCAATTGTTTCAGCAGCTTTACTCGTTCCAGAAGAGTTTACGGTAGGCCTATTACTGTTTGAAACGGTGTTATGAGAGCCACTACGTGAACCACCTACAACTCTTGAAGCACCATAAGATAAGGCAACTTTCGTCCCCTCAACTATAATTGAAGACAATAAAGGATAATTGGTTCTAAAGTTTCTCCACCCATCCGTTACTTTGCGAAATCCACGGATAATAAACGGTTCGGATTGATTTGTAATTGGGACTGAATCAACTCTCGGACTATCACTTTTCGTAGCAATAGTTTTTTTCTCAGTGTTAATAGGTTCGGCTTTTATTTCATCCGCGATTTTAGGATCACTCTTAACAGCTTTTTCCTCAGGAGCGGCATTGTTTTCATTCAGCACCGCTGAACTTTCTGTACAGATTGGTACGCTAAGTTTAATTACCTCGCATGGAATATACTTTCCATCACCAAAATCATGGAACTGTTTGGTAACAGGGTCATAATACCAATTTGTAGGATTCTGCCAATTCCCACGGTGAGCCTCAAAATGCTCTTGATGAGTAAGGAATTGTATATTGTCGGGTTCACCCTGGAATTCAGGATATTCCGCTGCACTTTTCATATGCTGTCCTTCAAAGGCTTTACCGTCTTCGTCGTAGGCTTTACCTCGGTCGATAATATCCTGCTGCTGTTTTTCAGTCCAATCTCGTGTACCTTCGCCCTCTAATACACGCTGCTGTTCCTTTTCCCAAGCAAGTCTGATTGCTTTACTCGCATCAGCTGTTCTTCTCGACATAGGATCACTCTCCTATCCCGAGCAAGTCATAAAGATCCTTCAGGAATGAATAAAAATCTTCATACGCTTCATCTTCTTCAATCCGTCCGCCTTCAAGATTGTAAATTGAGATTTTTTCCCCATCTCTCTCGCAGAGAATAGGATCACCTGTGGACAACGCGCCGATTACAATATACTTGTCATCAGGACAGTCAGCACTATTAACATCTATTATCGGCTTATGTTCAATACCATAAAACTGTACGCCAGCGGGCAAAAAACACTCGCCGCCATCAGAAAACGTTAACCACTCTCTATATTGCGTTGGGAGTTTTACGTTGTTTTCTTCCTCAAACCGGGTAATCTGTTCCTCGGTAACGCCATCGAAAAACGACATTTTCCCCTGTTCACTAATTGTATCAACTATATTTTTCAGTTCGTCCGAAATCATAGATAATAAACCTCCGTTACAGTACGAAACTGCACTCCACGCTGAGATTTCACACGGTAGCCGACGGAAATGATAACATCAAGATTATAGTAATCCACCTGATAGGTCTTACCGTCAGCGGCAGTTGTTGCAAAATTTGCAACAACTGCTTCTCGTTTCAATTCGCCCTCAGCGAAAATGTTCTTGATATGTCTGGAAATGGTAGACTTGTCTCTCTGAAACAGCTCCGCCATCTGGTCAATGGACAGCCAAACCGTATCGCCGTCAAAGGTCGTTTCGATCTTTGTCAAGCCATCCTCTGTGGTATAAATCATCATTTCAGAATTGTTCTGTTCATTCTCCCAGCGATCTATTGTCACTTCACCTCGTTTTCTGCCATTGCAGGAGATTTTGCTCCTGCAATGGCGGTTTGGACACCTATTTCATGATAATTATATCATGCCGCTTTCACGGGTTCAATATCGTTTTCGTGAATATTTTTATCGGCAGCATCTTTTTCAGACACGGCTTCCTCTATGACGAGATCGGGCAGCGCATCAAGATTCAGAACTACGGCATACTTTTCAATCAAATTTGCCAGCAAAGCGGCGAAGCCGCTCCGTTCATCTACCATAGGCAGTTTCCCTCTCTTTCCCCGCTTTGTGCGTATATGCCGCCAGCACTTCCTTCGGAATACGATCCAGCACGGCGACGGCATCCTCATAATCCCGATGCAGCTTGGCGTCAGCCAGCTTTTTCAAGGTGCTTCCCTGCGTGGCTTTGTCCAGCGACTGCTCCAACTGCTCCGCTTTCTTTTTCAGCTTTTTATTCTCGGCAGTTGTAACCGTGAACGCCGTATTGTACTTTTTCAGTGTCGTGTGCATCTGCTCCACAGCCGGGATATACTTGTCCAAAAAAGCGCCGATTTCTGCTGTTTTTCCTTTGACATTGAACGCATTGACGCCTGAAAGTAATTCTTCCAGCTTAGCCTTCTGCTTGGTCAGGCGGGTCATCTCCTTGAATACCCGCGGTGGGATGTGGTCGCGTCCGGTTTCACTGGCACTATCGCCGCGCTCCAAATCGGGGTATTTTTTGACCATATGCTCCCAAAACATGTCCTGCCACTGTGTCAGCTTCTTCTTGTTGCCGACGATCTCCTTGGCGCTGAGCCGCCCGTCCTCCGTCAGCGGGACAAAGCAAAGGTGCATATGGGGCGTTTTCTCGTCCAGATGCACCACAGCGGATATGATTGTTTCGGGAGCTTGATTCTGCTTGATGAACTCCAACGCTTCATTGAAAAACTCTTTGATTTCAGCCCGTTTCTTCCCCCTTGAAAAACTCCGGCGTAGCGGTGATGAGTGCTTCCACCACACGAACGCTGTCAGAGCGTGTGCTGCATCCGGCTTCTGCGATCTGCTTTTCGGATTCAGCCCTGTACTTCCTTTCGGGCTTTATAAGATGAAAATTCAAGTGTGTACGGGACGGATCAATATCGGGATTACTTGCGTGTTTTTCCTTGGTGCGCTCGTTATGAGCTTCAATGCCGCTGATCTCCGGTCCCTTGTATTTCGCAAATTTCAAGATAGCGTACTGTGCATTTGCCATTATTTGTCCCTCCTTTTCTGCCATACGATGTCGTAGCCCAGCACATCGGCAAGCTCCACGACTTCCTTGTATCGAATACTTTCTCTCTGTAATTTTGCGGACAGGTTGGAAACGCTGTCCGACCAGCCATATTCATCATGTAACAGGTCAACAACTTCCTGCATGGTAAAACCGGCGCGGACGATCTGCGCCTTGATTTCATTGCGTACATTCATATTGAAAAATCCTCCATAAATTTGTTTGTATTTCGGCGAACGCTCTCCACTTCAAAACGGAGCAGATGCACCGAATAGTGAAAAATCTGTCATCTCTGAAATCCGTTCAGAATTTCGCTTGTGATGTCCTGTCCATATATGACCATATCCCACTTTACTGTTCCGTGTGGTTTGGTCTGGAACAGCGAAAACACCCATTGCTCCGTGAACGGAGCGCATTGTTCAGAGAAGCATGATTCCGTGAAATGGTTTCGTCCTGCGCTCAAAAAGTCTACTGTTTTCATTACCATTGATTTTCAATCCTCCTTTTTCTTACTTGCGGTGTACTCTTTCAGAAAAGTGATCTTGCTGCCTTTCATCAGCTCGTCCACCACTGCAACCCGTTCTTCCAGATCGCCTACGGTCAAAATGTCTGCCAGATATTCGATATAATCAAGTATCTGGCAGACTTCCACAAAACGGTCATCTTCGTCCTCGCAAGCTTCATATCCTTCGTTTCCGCCTTGCGGCGAAATCTCACTCATTCCGCTGCTCGTCCTCTCCCCATCGGAACCGCTTTGCTGGGTTCCGACGGGGGCCCCAAAGTCCTCCGGCGTTTTGGGTGCGTACTGCACCTTCCAGTTTTCCAGAAGATGCAGATAATCGCACAATATCCGCTGACAATGCAGCGTCTCATTCTGGAACGCCTTTGCCAGCGGATATTTCGGTTTCCGCAGCGCTGCCGTAGCCGGGGGCTTGTCCGGGTCGATCCCAAAGTCATACGCCAGTTTCTGTGCCGCCCCATAGTTGCTTAGATTGAACAGTCTTGCCACAAAATCGATCACATCACCGGTAGCCCCGCAGCCGAAGCAGTAGAAGTAGTCCTCGTTCAGCTTCATGCTGGGCGTGCGGTCGGCGTGAAATGGGCAGCAGACCATGCT
>OHGG01000724.1_pt1 | contig 16593 bp, 13 predicted proteins | sample 1567641 | NCBI WGS metagenome assembly OHGG01 (sample SAMEA3879561, study PRJEB24766) | human gut metagenome | biome: human-associated habitat; feature: feces | place: USA | collected 1985/1987
AATTGTTCAAATATTATCTTTCATGACAAAGTTTATCGTGATGTGTTTGTGTCGATGAAAGGCTTTGACACCATAAGAGTTAACGGGGGCATTGTGTCTTGCGGCGCGGGGATCAGTCTATTTACGTTGTGTATGTTTTGTGAGCAACATGAACTCACTGGTTTAGAACCATTGTATGGCATTCCTGGAAGTGTTGGCGGAGCGATTGCCATGAATGCAGGCGCGTTTGGCGATGAAATTTGCAATCATCTTGATGAGTTTGTTTCGCTGCAAGACGGCGAAATTAAAACTAAAAACAAATTTGATTTTGCATATAGAAAAGGTCCACTTGATAGTGGCGAAATTTTAATTGAAGCAAAATTTAAGTTGAATAAAGGTAAAAAAGAGGAAATAATTAAAAAACAAATGCAATTTTTGCAAAAACGCAAATCTTTGCAGCCTTCTTTGCCGTCATGCGGCAGTGTGTTTATGCGCGGAAAAGATTTTTCCCCAGCAAAACTTATTGATGAATGGAGGCTTAAAGGTTTGACTGTTGGTGGGGCGATGATTTCGACCAAGCATGCGGGATTTATCGTAAATGCTAACGATGCCACATTTGAAGACGTAATTTTGCTAATTCAAATTGTTGAATGGATTGCAAAAAGCAAAGGCTATGAGTTTGAAAGAGAGATAAAAATCATCTAACTTTTCGCCCCCTTTGACTTGCAAAACTTTTTTTATATTGATATACTATCAATAAGGAGCGAAAATGATACTTTACGGGGACTATCACACCCATACAATTTACTCGAGACATAATCATGGCAAGGGAACTGTTCTTCAAAATGCGACTGTGGCTGCTGAAAAGGGTCTGAAACAAATTGCAATTACAGATCACGGCTTTAATCACAAGTTGTATGGCGTGCGCAGAAAAGATATTCCACAAGTTAGAGAAGATATTTTAAACGCTAGAGAAATCACTGGCGTTGATATTTTGTTGGGCGTAGAATCCAATTTAATTTCGCTTAATGGCGAGGTTGACTTAAAAGAAGAAGACCTTGAAAACCTTGATATAATTCTTATGGGTCATCATAATATTATAAAAACACCTACTTTAAAGGACAAATTGAATATAGTTTACGCTAATTTTTCGCCATTCAAGCCAAGCAAGGCGCGTTTATCAAAAAACACTGCCGCTTTTTTAAAGGCGCTTGATAAATATCCTATTGACATCATCACACACTTAAACTTTGGCTGTCCAACTGATACAATAGCTGTTGCTAGACTGGCAAAACAAAAGGGAACATATATCGAACTTAATGGCAAGCGCATAAACTTCACAGACGAAGAAGTTTTGACTATGGCGGAAGAAGGTGTTAAGTTTATAATAGATTCTGATGCTCACAGCCCAGAAATGGTGGGAGAGTGCAACAACGCTATCAACTTGATTTATAGATTGAACATTCCATCAAATTTGATAGTGAATTTGGACAAACCGGTCACGTTTAAAAAGAAAAGGAACTAAAATTGAGTTTTTCAAAAGACAGCAAAATTGAAATATTAAACACGCATAAGGAGAATGCAGATACTGCATTTGCCTTTTTGTCTGGCCTTTTTCATGCTGCTGGCGAAATTGAAAAAAATGGACAAGCACTTAAAGCGGCAATCGTCACAGACTTAAACGAATTGTATCCTGTTGTAAACGAACTTGCTCACACGCTCTATGGAGATTATCTTGAACTTGATATTGAAGATGACTACGTGATCAACAAAACTACCTATTATCGCATAACATTTCCGGCGACATTTGCCGAAAGATTGTTGAAAGATATCGGGCTTTTAGAGATAACTAATGATGGATACCATTTAAATTGGGGGATTGACAGCAACATTGTTTGCAGCGAGGAAACGAAGATTTCATTTTTAAGAGGCGCTTATCTTGGCTGCGGGACATCATCAATCAGGCTCAGCGAAGTTGAAAGCGAAAAGACAACATCGGGTTATCATCTTGAACTTACATCGCACAGTCATGTATTTTTGACTGATTTGGCTGCACTTTTAGTCGAATTTAACATATTATCAAAACTTGTAGAGCGAAAAAATCTTTTTGTACTTTATATAAAAGAAGCCGAACTCATCAAAGATTTTCTTGCGCTATTAGGAGCAGATAACAGCGTTATGGCGCTTTCAAATGAAATGATTATTCGCGAAAAGCGAAATCAGATAAATCGTGAGGTTAATTGCATCAACGCAAATATTTCCAAGACAGTTGACGCCAGTATGCGTCAAATCGAAGCAATAAATGTTATTATTTCGACCATTGGAATTGAAAGCCTTGACGATCAACTTCAAGAAGTTGCATTTTTAAGAATGGCAAATCCCGAAGAAAGCCTTGATGGGCTGTTGTCACTTTCGACATTGCAACTGTCTAAAAGCGGACTTAATCACCGCTTAAACAAACTTATAAAAATTGCTAAAGAACTCAAATAAAAGGAGAGACTCGTGAAAGATTTTGTGCATTTACACGTCCATACTGAATACAGCTTGCTTGATGGGCTTGCGCGCATTGAAAAGTTGGTAGAAATCACAAAAGAACGTGGTTGGAAGGCAGTTGCGATCACTGACCACGGCAATATGTATGGCACAATTAAAATGTATGAAGCATGTATAACCAATGGCATTAAACCGATCATTGGTTGCGAGTTTTATATTTGCAAAGACCATAAAAATAAAACCACAAAAGCGGATATGGGTCACCTTATTTTGCTTGCAAAAAATAATGAAGGCTATCACAATTTGCTTCAACTTATTTCAATTGCAAACGTTGATGGTATGTATTATAAACCGAGAATTGATTATGAACTTTTGAAAAAGTATTCAAAGGGAGTTATTTGTCTTTCTGCTTGCTTGGCGGGACATTTGCCTCAACTTTTGCTGCAACGCCGTTATGACGAAGCAAAAGAACTTGCAAAATGGCATCAAGATGTTTTTGGCGATGATTATTATCTTGAAATACAAAATCACTATTTGCCAGAAGACCAAGAAGTGATTGCTGGGCTTGTGAAACTGTCAAAAGAACTTGGCATTAAAATGGTGGCGACAAACGACGTGCACTATTTAAACAAAGAAGACGCCGAACTTCAAGATGTGCTTATGTGCGTTCAGATGCACAAAAAGCTTGATGATCCAGACCGCTTGAAGTTTGAAACGCAAGAGTTTTATTATAAAACCTATGAAGAAATGTTGGAAGCGTTGCCTGGCTTTGAAGAAGCTTTGGACAACACTATTGAAATTGCCAATAAATGCGAAGTTATATTGAAAACAAAATCGTTAGGCGAAAATCCAAACGTGGACGAAAAATATAAACTTCCAGCAAACAGAAACTACATTCCTGATTATCGTCCGGACACAGGTGAAACAGCTTATCAATTTTTGGAGCGTCTTGCATACGAAGGCATGGAAAGGCTTTATCCAGAAATTACTGACGAACTTAAAGAACGTATGCAAATGGAACTTGACACCATTCGCGATCAAGGCTTCGTTGAATATTTCTTGGTTGTGTGGGACTATATCAACTTCGCCCGCGAACACGGAATTCCTGTTGGCCCAGGTCGTGGATCGGGGGCAGGAAGTTTGGTGGCATACTGCACAGGCATCACTATGGTTGACCCAATTAAGTATCATTTGTTCTTTGAAAGATTTATCAACCGCGAGCGTGTTTCGATGCCCGACTTCGACGTCGATTTCTGTCCTGATAGATGTGGCGAAGTAATTGAATACACAAAACGCAAGTATGGACCCGATCATGTTTCAGGAATCATCACATTTGGTAGTATGAAGGCGAAAAACGCCATCAGAGACGTCGGAAGAGTTGTTGGCTTGTCAATTCCTGACACAAACAAAATCTGCAAGGAAATCCCTAATTTTCCGCCTGATGGGCTCAACAGAAACAAACCTGTCTTGAAATATTATTTCGGAATGACAAAAGATCCGGCAAACGATAAATATATCGTTCCTGACCTTAAAAAGTTTTACGAAGAAGACGATCTTATTAAAAAAGTCGTTGATATGGCTGTTAAGCTTGAAGGCGTGCCAAGAAACTGCTCGCAGCACGCTGCCGGCATTTTGATTTCGCCAGAACCTATTCCTAATTTCGTTCCGCTTGCTCGAAACGGCGAAGAAATTGTAACGCAATTCGACATGATTGAAATCGAACATTTAGGTTTGCTGAAAATGGACTTCTTGCGTCTTAAAACTCTCACCGATATTAAAAAAGCCCTTGATTACATTAAAGAAAACCACGGCGTTGACATCGATTTTTATAATATGGAATATGACGATCCAAAAGTGTTCGAACTTATTTCATCAGGAAACACCGAAGCTGTATTTCAACTTGAAAGCGGTGGTATGAAACGATTCATGAAGGACCTTGGTCCAACATGTATGGACGATATTATCGCCGGAATTTCGCTTTATCGACCTGGTCCAATGGATTCGATTCCACAGTTTGTAAAATGCAAAAAAGATCCTTCTGCGGTCGTGTATGATGATCCTTGTCTTGAAGATATTCTGGACGTAACTTACGGTTGTATTGTCTATCAAGAACAAGTTATGAAAATTGTTCAAGTTATGGGAGGATTCTCACTTGGGCAAGCCGATAATATTCGTCGTATTATGGGCAAGAAAAAAGTCGATAAAATTGCAGCTGAAAAGGTTAAGTTTGTCGACGGTTGGGAAGATCCAACTGGCGAAGCGTCGATTCCTGGCGCTGTAAAACTTGGACATGACCGTGCGGTTGCTGAAAAAGTTTTCGACCGAATGGCCGAATTTGCAAAATATGCATTCAATAAATCACACGCTGCGGCGTATGCTTACGTTGGTTATCAAACCGCATATTTAAAAACATATTATGAAGTTGAATTTTTAACTGCTGTTTTAAACAACAGAATTACAAGTTCTGATGACATTAAAAAGTATACAACTTATGCAAAAAAAGAAGGATTCAAAGTTCTTCCACCTGACATAAACAAATCAACGACATACTTCAAAACTGAAGATGGAAACATTCGTTTTGGGCTTGCTGCATTGAAAGGGGTGGGCTCATCAGTTATTGATTTAATCATCGAAGAGAGAAACAAAAACGGCGAATTTAAATCTTTTGAGGATTATGTTTCAAGAGTAGATATCGCTGCTTTAAATAAACGTGTTTTGGAAAGTTTGATTGTGGCCGGCGCCTTTGATTGCTTCGGCAAATATCGTTCACAACTTATGTCAGTTTACAGCATTGCAGTTGAAAGAGCGATTAAAGACAACAAAAACAAGCAAACAGGTCAATTTTCAATGTTCGACGCTTTTGCAGCAGTTGAAAAAGACTTCAATACGCTTGACTACCCAAATATTAAAGAATACAACAAAGAAACCTTGCTTAAATACGAAAAAGAAGTTGTCGGCATTTATCTTTCAGGTCACCCTCTTGACGACTACCTTGATTACTTTGATGGTTTCAATCTTACAAGCGAAATGATGCAACCAAACGAAGAAGAAGGCGATGAATTTGATGAAGAAATGCAAGACGAAGAGGCTGTTTATGATCAAGTTCAAGACGGCATGTCGGTTACTTGCGGTGGGCTTATTGTTGAAAAGAAGCGTATGCTAAGCAAAGACGGAAAAGAATTTGCGTTCATCAAAATTGAAGATCTTTATGGAACGATTGAAGTATCGCTGTTTGGCAATGTTTATCCAAAATTCAAACAGTATGTTGAAGAAGATGGACTTGTTACAATCAAAGGTAAAATTTCAATGCGAAACGGAACGCCAAGTGTCAACGCAACCGAAGTTATTCCATGGAAGAAACGCGGCGAAGAAGCACAAGAAGAAAATTTAAAGAAAAAACTTTATTTGAAATTTGACACACGCGACATAGACTTGTTCAACAAGATTAAATCCACACTTCACGCTTACAAAGGAGAGGCGGAGGTTATTATCAAATGCACATCTGCAAACAAAGCCTTTGCTTATAATGTTGGCGTAGATGTAAACAATTATTTATTAAACGAACTCTATGGCTTGATCGGCCAAGAAAATGTGGTCACAAATGAAGTAAAAAAGGAGAAATAATGAAAGTTTTAGTTATTGCAAGTGGGGGAGATGCCCCAGGAATGAACAAATTTATTTCACAACTTTACAAAAAATATGGGAAACATTTGTATGCTTGCCAAGGCGGATTTAAAGGACTTTATGAAAATGAAATCTATCCTGCTTCATATTTTGAACCACTCAAGTATGAAAATGCCGCTGGTTGTTGCATAAAATCTGGAAGATTTCCTGAATTTAAGGAAGTTAAAAACTTTCAAAAATGCCTTGATATTGTTAAAAATTATGACGCTGTTGTCGTTATTGGAGGTAACGGATCAAAAGTCGGTGTTCGCAGATTGGCCGACAATGGCATGAGGGCGGTGTTTGTTCCGGGAACTATCGACAACGATGTTGAAGATACTGACTATTGCATAGGATTTCACACAGCAGTCAATGCTGTATGCCACAGCTTCCGCAACATTATGCCAAGCATGGAAGCCTTCAATAGGTGTTGCATATTTGAAACAATGGGCAGATATTCGGGACACATTGCTGAAACATCTTCAAAGATTTTAAAACCAGATATAACTATAACTGAACAGGATCAACTTGACGAAGATGCGATTGCAAATACAATCAAAGCCGCTTACAAAAAAGGTAGGTCGTCAAGTGTTATAATTCGTGAAAATATTTGTGATGTTAGACAACTTGCAAACAGGCTTGAAGAAAAAGTCGCTCCTGCCGAAGTTAGAAGCTTTGTGATCGGACACTTGCAAAGAGGCTGGCAACCAACTAAGGCCGAACTTAAAATTGCAGCCAAGTATGCTCATGGCGCAATCAAAGCGATAAAGACAAACGAACTTCCTATTGCAATAATGCTTCAAGCGGGAAGAACTGTGCTTAAAAAAATCTAGTTTTACTAAGAAAATAATTTGTCGTTATTACAAAAATTTTATTATTTAAAATCGTTGACAAAATAAGCGAATTATGTTATATTTACATAGTCGCTTATCGTGCGGGTGTAGTTCAGTGGTAGAACCCCAGCCTTCCAAGCTGGTTGTGTGGGTCCGATTCCCATCACCCGCTCCATGGGCTTCCATAGCTCAGCTGGATAGAGCAATGCCCTTCTAAGGCAGAGGTCGAAGGTTCGAATCCTTCTGGGAGCACCAAAAATTATGGTGGTCGTAGTTCAGTTGGTAGAACGCCAGATTGTGGCTCTGGAGGTCAAGAGTTCGATCCTCTTCGATCACCCCATATATTTTCAGAGCGCCTTAATGGGGTGTCGCCAAGCGGTAAGGCATTGGACTCTGACTCCAACATTCGTAGGTTCGAATCCTGCCACCCCAGCCAATTCGAACAAACGAAAAAGTCTTAAAGGCAGCACAATCAAAGCAAGCCACATAAACGAAAAACAAGCCGACTTCAATCCACCTTATGGTTCACTAGCTCAGTCGGTAGAGCACTTGACTTTTAATCAAGGGGTCCCGGGTTCGAGCCCCGGGTGAGCCACCAAGACCACAATTTGTTGTGGTTTTTTTGTGCAATAAATCATCTTGTTAAAACGTCTTGATTTCGCTGTGTAAAAGGAGTATAATAATTACATGGGAACAACAGCAAGACCAACAATTAAACAAGTTAAAAAATGTTTTGATGACGGATTAACTTTGATGACTATCAAAGATATGTTTTCTGCGTTGCCAGTTTTTGGAAGTGCACTTGTTTATGGCGGACAGGATTTAAATTATCCTGAATATTGCGATGATTACTTTGCCGTTGAACAAGAAGGAAAGAATTTTTATACTTTAAAAAACATGGATAAATTTCGCTTGCCAACGGTGGGCATTATTTTAAAAGACGGCACGATTTATAAGGTTGAGCGTATGCATATGGAAGTTGCGTGCTGGCTTAAATATAACAATGTTAACCTAAAAAATAGTTTAAGATATGTATATTTTCAAGACACCAAGCGCCTTGACATCCGCGAATGTTATGACTATGTAAGAGCGACAAATGAAAACGATCCTGACATTTTGTGTTCGGTTTGGAATGATCTTCACGACGACAACGAATATGAATATGACTTAGAACCAACCGAAGAGCAAATTCAAGCGATTTATTATCTTTCGAGAAGATTTAATGTAAAGTTTGAAAAGATATTTATGGATAATGTTGGATTTAGAATGAATCCATATCCGCAGACGCCATACACAAAAGAGCAAAAGCGTTTGGGAGCGTATAATGATGATGCAATCACTCATGCGCTAAATAAACTGCAACAAAAGAAAAATATAAATATAGTGATGTAATAAAAAAGCCTTTTTAAAAGGCTTTTCTTTTTTTAATGGCTGGGGTGGCAGGGGCGACGCGTGAAGCAAACAAGCCGGTGTTAACCAGCTAATATAAGATGTTCGTTTTGCATTTTTGGATTCAGTCAATATTATTATATTAAATTTCGTCACTGATTATCTGCGAAGAAATTAAAGCCAAAACTTTTTTTATTGCTATTGGTATTTTATCGCAAACAGTTTTTACATTGTTAGCATATTGTTGATAAATACTTTCATTAAACCCATCTACATCTGATATTAACTTTATAACATACAACTTACATTTGTTTGAATAGCAAACCTGCGCGATGGCTCCACATTCCATATCTACAATTTGCGCATCAAGCGAATGTATAATATCTAGAAACGATTTTCTATTTGTAAATCTATCGCCGGTTGCGCAATTGACAAGAGGATATATTGTTGATAATTGATCGCATACGTTTACAGGATAATAGGTTAGGTCGTAATCCTGCATGTAACCGACATTAACGTCATCAAGTTCACTTAAATCAAAATCATATTGACAGGCATTTTTTACTTGAACTATATCGCCAGCTTTTAGGTTAGAACCTTCTTTTCCTCCGGATACGCCAAAATTAATAATGGTATTTGGTGAAAATTTGTCTATTAATAGTTGAGTGGCCATTGCAGCGTTGACTTTTCCTATGCCCGCAATGATTAAAACGAAATCTGTTTTCCAAATTGAACCCGTAATTAGAGTCTTTCCAGCTATTTTGATTTTTTGGTTAATTATAGCGGATTTCAATAAAAGATTCGACTCCTTTTCCATAGCAACCACGAAACCTACTAATGTTTTTTGTGCCATCTTATTCTCCTTTAATAAAAATATAGAATAAGATATGGGATATGTCAAGCATAAAAAACTTTATTTTTATACGAAAAAGGTTTAGTTGTATTGATTTTAATCATTTTATATGTTATAATGCAAATGTAATGAAGGAGAGCGCTATGGATAATAAATATAAAAAATTGGCCGATGCTGTTTTCCCAGATATTCATAAATCAATAGATTATTATGAAAAATTATATGCTCCTAGAGCGAGTAAAGGTAAAGTGGTCACAAGATTCGCGCCAAGTCCAACTGGGTATATGCATATAGGGGGATTATACGTTTCTTTAATTAACCAAAGTTTTGCACAAAAACAAGGAGGCACATTTTATTTAAGAATAGAGGATACGGACCAATCTAGGATATTGGAAAATGGTGTGACAGAAATTATCAACACATTAAACAATTTTGATATTCAATTTGATGAAGGGCCGATTAGTGAAACAGAAGATATTGGAATTTACGGTCCTTATAGACAGTCAGATAGAAAAGAAATATATCAAACATATGCAAAGCACTTGATTAAACAAGGTAAAGCATATCCATGTTTTTGTAGTAAAGAAGATTTGGAGAAAATACGCGAAGAACAGATTTCTTCAAATTCAAGTATTATAGGGTATTCTGGCAAATATGCGAAATGTAGAGACATGTCGCCAGATGAGGCTATCAAGCGTATAGCTAATGGCGAAAAATTTGTTGTTAGAATGAAATCGCCTGTTACGGGTATGAACAGAGTTGTTGTAAAAGATATCGTACGAGGAGAAATATCCACTGAAGACAACTATATAGACACTGTTATAATAAAGGGAGATGGACTTCCAACTTATCACTTTGCACATATAATAGATGATCACTTAATGCACACAACTCATGTTATACGTGCTGATGAATGGATAGCATCTTTGCCTATGCACGTTCAAATGTTTAAAATGTTGGGATTTGAAGTTCCTCAATACGCACATGTTTGTGCAATATTAAAAATGGACGGCGATTCAAAAAGAAAACTTTCTAAACGCAAAGACCCCGAAGCAAGAGTTGGTTTTTATTTTGAACAAGGATATCCAGTTGTTGCAGTAAAAGAATATTTGCTTAATTTAATCAATTCTCGATTTGAAACATGGAGAGAGCAAAATCCAACAACATCATATAAAGATTTTGAAATAAAATTAAACGAAATGAGCAAAAGCGGTGCGTTGTTTGACCTTGCGAAATTGTCAAATGTATCAAAAAAAATTATTAAAAGCATGACAGATGAAGAAGTCATGAGTCAGGTGTTTAATTGGTCAAAAACAAATTCTCCACAATTTTATGAATATATTCAATCGAATCCTGAAAAATTTCTTCAATCAATTACAATTTGGCATAAAAACAGAATGGATATTGCAAAGTGGAATGAAATAGAAACGCAATTTAGTTATCTTTATGATTGCGATTTTAAAAACAAACTAAATGCGGATAACGAATTATGCGACATGCCATATTATGAAGAAATTTTAACAGAATATTTAAAGAGTTATGATTCCAAAGATGATTCAACAATGTGGTTTGAAAAAGTAAAGGCTATAGCCAATAAATATAATTATGCAGTGAAAACAAAAGAATATAAACAAAACCCTGAAAAATATAATGGTTCAATCGTAGATGTTTCTACAATGTTGCGTTTAGCTTTAACAGGCAAAAAGGATTCGCCGGATATTTACCAAATCAGTCAATATTTAGGCGAGGATGAGTCGCTTGGTAGAGTCGAAAAAATGATTTCATTAGTAAAAAAAAAAGATAGAGACAAAATAGAGTGCGTGATATAAACAAAGTTTTTGAAGATAAAATGGGAGAAGAAGTAGTAAATAAAATTAAAGATAGTTCTTTTAATACCCTTACTCCTGTTTTGGTGGATGTTTTTAGGGAAAAATCGAAAGAAATAACGCCAGTTCAATTATTAAAAGAATATGAAAGCCGTTATGATTTTTATGGCCCAGCATCTATTGATCAAGATAAGATGTTGAAGTTTAGACAAATTTGGGCAAATAACTTACCTGAAGATTTTGATATGATTGAGTTGTCGCCGGTTACGCCGTTTGGGGCATGCGTTGCTCTTACTGAGTTAAGCCAAGATGTAAGAATGACAACTATTAAAAAATCAGAAGTTATTAGCGATTCAACCATTGCGTTGTCATTAGAAGCAAGCAGACGAAGAAAGATTTTAATGAAGAAAAAAGAAACAATGTTTAATTCAGTCAACTTAGCGACTTCTCAGCGACTTTTACGCTTACAGGCTTTTGATAAGAAAAAGGGGTACTTACAACATTTTGGAATTTTTGGAACAATAACGGCGGGTAGAGGACAGGGTAAAAACACGTTCATTTTAGATACTATATTGCGCCATGTTGATCAATGGTTAAATTTCATTGTGCAGCTTCAAAATTATGGATATTTGTTTCAAGATGTTAAAGTAACATTTAATTATATACCTCTAATGGAATACATACTAAAATCCTATGGGGTAGATCGAAATATTATAAATAAAAATTCTTTACTAGACAATTTTGACTATTTTAGTAAATTTAACATACCTCTTCCTAAAGAAGTTGCCAACGCTCAATGTATTAATGATATTTTTGGAGCAGAAGAAAACTACAAAGGCATATCCGCGAAATTAAGCAAACTTGATGAAGTTGTTATCAATGGGCTGCGTAAAAAATACCCTCAAATTTCATTTTGCTATGAAATGGATAGAAAACTTGGATTGGGATATTTCAGCGGATATTGTTTTCATATATTTGCTAAAAACAAAGCAGGGTTAGAAGTTCCATTGGTTGATGGCGGAGTCGTTGATTGGACAAAATTAATGCTTTCTGATAAAATGGAACTCGCCGTTACTTCTAGTTTTGGTTCAGAGTTAGGACAAAATTCTTTTATTATTTAACACCATGAAATATATTGGTGTTTTTGGGAGGATAGCCAATTTGGAAAGGCACAGGCGTCTCTTGTTTGGATTGTAGGTTCGAATCCTACTCCTCTCTCCATTTTTATAATAAAGGAGGTTGTAATATTATGAAAGAATTAGAGGAATTAACGACTGAGGATATATTAGATATGGATTATAATAATATCATATCAGTTGTGAAAGAAACAAATAGAGTTCCAGGGGGGTATGCTACATTGCAAGAAATTGCGAATGCTGCAGGGATCAAGAAAGGTAAAAAAATTCTTGAAATTGGAACCAGCACAGGGATATCGGCAATTGAATTAACTAGACTAACAGAATGCAATATGGAGTCTATAGACATTAATGAAAGAAGCATTTGTGAAGCGAAAGAAAGAGCAATTCTTGAGGGAGTTGATTCATTAATTAATTTTTCTGTTCAAGATGCTAGAAAAACTGTTTTTAATTCGAACAGTTTTGATGTTGTATTTTGTGGAAACGTCACAAGTTTAATTCCAGAAAGAGAAAAGGCGAGAGAAGAGTACTTTAGAGTTCTTAAGAATGGTGGATTTTTAGCCGCAGTGCCAATGTATTATATAAAAACACCTTCAGATGATTTAATAAACGAAGTAAGAAAAGCCATTAAGATAAATGTAGAAGTCGTAGGAAAAGATTACTGGATAGATTTTTACAGACATAAAAACATGTGCTTTAAATATGTACGTGATTTTAAATTTGAATATATAGATGATAAAACGCTAAATTTATTTATAGATTATATATTAAGTAAGCCTCACTTAAAAAGACTTAAACCAGATACGTATAAAACGCTTTGCAAAAAGTATAAAGAATACATATATTTGTTTAGAGATAATTTAAGCCATATGGGTTACACAATCATACTTATGTCTAAAGAAATGCATAATGATGAGCCTGAATTGTTTGTAGGTTCTCCAATACAGGAAAAATAATGAAAAAAATAAATAGGCTAAATATAGGTGACACAGTTGCTATCGTGGCACTCTCTAATGGATTGCTTAATCAAGAATTCCAAATAAAAAAATTAGAAAAAAATTTAAAAAGTTTGGGTTTGAAAGTAGTATACCCAACAAATGCTAGAAAATCTTTTGATGAATTAAAAGGTTATAGTGGTGCTAAATTAAGAGCTGATGATTTAAAAGAGTTGTTCAAAAATAAAGACATCAAAGCAGTATTTACTGCCATTGGAGGAGATGACACTTATCGCACGATACCATATTTGATGAAAGATAAGGATTTTGTAAAATCTGTAAAGAATAATCCAAAGATTTTTTCAGGGTTTTCAGATACTACGATTAATCATTTTATGTTTTATAAATTGGGCTTAAATACTTTTTATGGGCCCAATGGACTTAATGATTTAGCAGAATTAGATAAAAAACTTTTGCCATACACGGAAGAATCTCTTTCGCATTATTTTAATGGTTTTAAAGATTATGAAATAAAATCTAGCAAATTTTGGTATGAGGAAAGAACGGATTTTTCTGAAAAATCGTTAAACAAGCCGCGTAAAAAACATAAAGAGACGAGGGGATACGAGGTTTTACAAGGTTCAGGAAAAGTTAAGGGAAAACTTATTGGTGGTTGCATTGAATCATTAACTGATATGCTAGCTAGCGATTGTTATGATGATCAAGTAAGTGTTTGCAATGAGTACAAAATTTTTCCTGTAAAAAAAGATTGGAAAAACAAAATAATATTTTTAGAAAATAGCGCTGACTTTGCCAGCGAAGTTGAATTAAGAAAGATGCTTGAAATATTAGCCTTAAAAGGAATATTTGGCAAGGCAAAAGCTGTTATTTTAGGCAAACCACAAAACAATTATAAATATAATGAATATAAGGAAGTTTACATAAAATTTTTCAGCAATTTAAAAAATAAGAAATTAAAAGTAGTGTATAATTTCAATTTCGGGCATTCGTATCCTAGATGCATTATTCCATACAATGCTAAAGCTGAATTAGATTTAGATAATAAGGTATTAAAGATTCGTCAAAAAATCTTAAGGTGAGGTGAATGTGAGAATATATCCAGAAAAAAGTTGGAAAAATATCGACACGCATTTTATAAAAGCATTACATAGTAAATGGTATAAACAATTAGTAGAATTAGAAAATTTAATTAGTATTGAAACAATGAAATATTATGAGAAACTTGATATTATAACTATGCATTTACCTATAACAACAGGCTCAATATCAAGTCCAATGGGGAGAGGATCTGATTCTTCTCCAGTAAAAATCAATCTATGTGGTATAGATACATATTTAGCTGATTCAATGCAATTTATGCTGGAATATGGTTGTAGGTATCACGCTAAAGGATGCTATTATATAATGCCTTCTTTTAGAGGTGAAAAGGCAGATGAGAGGCATTTGTGCCAATTTTATCATAGCGAGGCAGAAATTACAGGCGGATTAAAAGATGTTATGGATTTAGTTGAGCATTACATTTTGCATTTAACATCTGCGCTGTTAGAAAAAATGGGAAAAAAACTAAAGAAATCTGTTGGCGATATTAGCCATTTAGAAAATTTGGTTAAAAATAAAAAGTTTTATCGTATCACATTTGATGAGGCAGTAAACATATTAAAAGATAAATTTAATGACTCTATAGATAGTTATATCGAATATAATGACGGATGGCGCAATATCACTAGAAAAGGTGAATTGGAAATAATGAAATGTTTTGATGGCCCAGTTTGGATTATGAAATACGATACTTTAGCTGTGCCATTTTATCAGGCATTTTGCAAAGAAGATCATAATAAGGCTCTAAATGCTGATTTGCTTATGGGTATAGGAGAGACTGTAGGGTGCGGCGAAAGGCACTCAAATATCGATGAATTAATGCAAGCATTAAAAATGCATGTAGTAGATCCATCTGAATATCAATGGTATATTAAAATGAAAGAAGTATTTCCATTAAAAACAGCCGGATTTGGAATGGGTGTGGAAAGATTTTTAATGTGGGTATTAAAGTGTGATGATATACGGGATTTACAATTATGCCCACGATTTAATGGTTGTGAAATTGTAGTTTAGCAAAGTGGGTGTGTATGCAAAAGCGAAGGATTATAGATTGTCATTCTCATTTTGGAGAAGATGTGTTTTATCCACTCGATGGGGATATGCAAGAGTATATAAAGCAAACAAAAAACTTAGGAATTACTGACTGTTTTGCAATGAGTGTACCATGTCCCAAATTAGAAAAAAAAGAAACTATAGTTAAACCTGCAATATTCAAATTGAATAAAGAAAATCAAATCATTGGGCATGTTTGCGAAACAGAATCTAATAATGTGGTATGTGAGAGACCATTAAATGAAGGAGAAGATCCTTATTACGAAAGCAATATGAATCTTTTGCATCAAATACGTAAAGAAAGAGATATTCATTTTCATTTTGTGCCTTTGCTACACCCATATTTTTATAGCGAGAAGAATATGATTAAGTATATTAGTCAAGGCGCTGTTGCATTTAAAATTCATGGGTTTTCATCAGGAGTTCATCCCAAAGATATTAAGTTGGATTTTTTTAGAGTTTTAGAAAAACTAAATATTCCTATAATTGTGCATACAGATGCAAGCAATAATTATGGATTTGCTGGAAATAACGCGCCAATGAATTGGATTAATTCGATTAAAGATTTTAATATTAAAGTTTTCTTTGCGCATGCAGGTAGGCTAAATAGTGAATTTATTAAAGTAGTAAACAATGATTCAAGATATATAGTAGGAATGGCGCCAGATGCATTAATTTCATCCGATAAAAAAAGATTAGATGTAGATGTGGATAATTATATAAAAAAATTTTTTGATAGCTATAATGAAAATAAAGTGGTTTTTGATATTGATTATCCGTGGAATGTGAATAATTGGGAATCTAAAGATCTAGACTGGGGATTTTTAGATAGAATTAAGAATATATGCCAAGAACGAAATTTAGAAAAATATTTAAAATCCAATGCGGAAGAATTTTTCAATGTATAACTAATGGTGTTTTTTATATGCGTGAAAGAGCTCGCGCTGAAAGACCGTAAAACAAAGAACTTTACCTTAAATGTAAAGTTTTTTTATTTTAAAAATAAGCCAAATCGAACTTGATTCGATTTCGCCGGGACGGGTGAACCGTAGGTTCAAATACTGCCGAAGAGCAAATAAAAAAACACCGGAAGGTGTTTAGAAAATGGCTGGGGTGGCAGGATTTGAACCTACGCATGCAAGAGTCAAAGTCTTGTGCCTTACCGCTTGGCGACACCCCAATATTTAAAATGCATTGATATTTTATCAAAAAAGAAAAGCAAAGTCAACATTTTTGCGTAAAAATAAGATAAATTTAATTATTTGTTTTAGCGGAGTGATGAAAGAACTGTATTTTTAAAATTTGAGACAAATT
>OHGG01000728.1_pt1 | contig 16515 bp, 9 predicted proteins | sample 1567641 | NCBI WGS metagenome assembly OHGG01 (sample SAMEA3879561, study PRJEB24766) | human gut metagenome | biome: human-associated habitat; feature: feces | place: USA | collected 1985/1987
AGTTGGTTAGAACGCTAGCCTGTCACGCTAGAGGTCGACGGTTCGAGCCCGTTCCGGGTCGCCATTTTTGCTGATATGGCTCAGGTGGTAGAGCACATCCTTGGTAAGGATGAGGTCACCAGTTCAAGTCTGGTCAGCAGCTCCACTAAAAAACACACCATTTCGGGTGTGTTTTTTTTAATGCGTGCAAAGTTTTTTGCACACATTTGCACAATTTCTTTGAAATTGTGCGTGGAGCCTGTCGTCTGCGCTCGATGCCTTTTCTTGCAAGCAATCCCTCATCTTCGCTTGCCGTCTGAATTATCCCGCCAAACTTCACGCCGCTACGGCGTGCCGTTTTTTGTGTGCGTTCCGCACACCGTTGCAAAAACTTTGCAGGCGGGTTCGTCGGCTACGCTCGAGGCTTCCTCTTGCCAGCAATTTCAGCCTCTTCTCTTGCCGTCAGCAGCTCTATGGTCTATTTTGTCATAGAAGGCTGTCGGCGGCGGTATTGTTTGTTTTGGTTTTTTCAACTTGAAGATATCGTGGATTTTCCTTTAATACATCGTCCTTATGGCTTTATCGTTCAGTTTTTGATGATAAACACCGGGAACGGCGGATCGTTTGTCCAATTATAAAAATCGAGTTTCAAGACCTGATATTTCGACGAATCGAGCGTTTTAAGATACGGCAGCAGCGCGTCTCTTTCCTCGTAGCCCGAGTCGCCGCCGTAATAAACGCTCACGCACATTAAGCCACCCTTCTTCAAAAGTCCGAGTCCGCCCTCGATTGCTTTTATCGTGGACTCTGCGTGCGTGAAAACGCTGTGATCGCCCGACGGCAGATATCCGAGGTTGAAAACAATGCACGATACGCTGTCCTCAACAGCGTACTTTGTCATATATTCGTGCGATTCAAGGTGGACGTCCGCTGTTTGTCCGCGGCTTTTCAGAAGGTTTTCGGTGCTGTCCACGGCGTCTTTCTGCACGTCGAAAGAAATAACTTTCCCGCTGTCCCCGACAAGCGAGCATAAAAACGACGTATCGTATCCGCGCCCTGCGGTTGCGTCGATAACGACGTCGCCCGCGCCGACGAATTTCCTTATTGTTTCGTGTACAATGGTCAAAGCATTCATATTTTTATTATATCACATCGTGGCGTTTTGACAATAAATAAGGCCGTCCGAAGACGACCTTTTTAACGTTTTTGAATTATCTTTCTTCCCTGAAATAGGAAAGCCCCAGCGATGCAGGCGGCTGCGTCTCGCGTTTATTAAAGAACGAAATAATAATAAGGACGAGAGCGGTTGCAACGTAAGGAATGATTTTTACAAGTTCTTTTTCGGCAAGGCTTACGCCCGTAATATAGTTGGGCATAATGTACAAAAGACCGAAAATGAACGAGCCGATAATACAAAGTCCCGGGCGCCACAATGAGAAGATAACAAGCGCGACCGCAAGCCAGCCAAGCCCTTCGATAACGTATTCAAGCGATCCGCGCGTGCAGTCAAGAAGGTAAAACGCGCCGCCGATACCGGAAATTGCCGAGCCGATTATACAGGCAAGGTATTTATATCTGATGACGTTGATACCCGCCGCGTCCGCCGCCGCGGGGTTTTCGCCGACTGCTTTTAAGTTAAGTCCCGTTTTGGTGCGGTTCATAAAAATTGCGACAAGCACCGTGATAACTATACCGACGTACACCAAAACGCCGTGCGACAAGAACATTTGTGAAAACCAGTTGTTTCCGACATTTCCAAAGAACGGCGCGGTGAACACTTTGCTTACTTCGTAAAACGTCGTGCCCTCGTTGCTCATCATCGAGCCCCAGAACCCAAGTACGCCCGCACCAAACGTTGTAATGGTAAGTCCCGTGACGTTCTGGTTGCATCGAAGGGTAATCGTAAACAATCCGTAAACGACGCCCATCATTGCGCCGAACAGCATTGCCATAAGAATTGCGACAAAGACGATTCCGCCGGCTGCAAGCCCTGCGTTTTTTGCAAGGTTTGCGCCAAGACATCCGCCGATTGCGCCAAAGCACATAACGCCGGGGATTCCCAGATTAAGGTGTCCGGATTTTTCGATGATAATTTCGCCGGTCGAGCCGAAAAGGAAAACAATACCGAATTTTATTGCCTGAGTTATTAACGTAACAAACATATTACTTATCCTCCTCTGCGACAACTTCCGCTTGTTTTTTCTTTTTGAAGCATGCGGGAATTTTGAAATATTTTTTGTTGAACATTATCTTATAGTTGATAAAGAACTCGCTTGCGATGATAAAGAAGAAGAACACGCCCGCAAGCATCGAGGGGAACGACGCACCGAGACGCGCATACGTTGAAACTTCTGCCGCGCCCTTTTGTACGAACACAACCAAAAACGACGTCAACACCATCGCAAACGGATTGAACTTTGCAAGCCAGGAAATAAGAACGCCCGTAAATCCTCTGCCGTTGACGGTATATTTGCTGTTCAAGTCAAGGTTTGTCGCGCTGACAAGAAGGAATCCCGTGATACCTGCGATAATACCGCAAAGAATCAACGTGCGAATGATAACTTTTTTGCTGTTGATTCCGATATAACGCGCCGTATTTTCGCTTTCGCCGACAACGGTAAGTTCATAGCCGTGTTTGCTGAAACGAAGATATACGTACATCAGAATAGTAATAACCGCCGCGATGATGATTTTAAGAATAAATTCGTTATCTCCGATTGAGCCGACAACGCCCTTCGTAAACGTCAGCGTACCGGTGCCCGTCGACGCAACGCTTTTAATAAAGTATTCCGTAAGACATACCGCAATATAGTTCATCATAAGCGTCAACAGCGTTTCGTTGGTGTTCCATTTCGCTTTGAAAATTGCAGGAATCATCGACCATAACGCGCCGAATACCATCGCAACGACAAGCGACAGAACAATCGTTCCCGCGTCGCTTGATTTGCCGCCCATAAAGTTTATGACGACAGCGCAACCGAGCGCGCCCATAAGGATTTGTCCTTCGCCGCCGATGTTCCAGAATCTCATTTTGAAACAAGGAGTGACCGCAAGCGCGACCAGCAAAAGCAGTGCCGTTTCATGGAAAAGTCCCCAGACACGTCTTGGGGTGCTGAATGCGCCGCCGAAGAAGTTTTTGAAGAAGAAACCCATGTCTTTTTTCGTGATTGCCGTAGTGATAATCGCGCAGGCAAGGATTGACAATGCAAAAGCGATAAGGCGGATAAGCCACGCTTTTTTCCTGTCCATATCCACGCGTTTTACAAGGTGCGCGACGGGTTCGTGAACTGTTTTACGCATTGTGTCCCTCCTTTATTTCATCGTCAAATATTTCGACTTTTGCGGGCATACTTGTCATAAGAAGCCCGACTTGCTCTTTCGTGCAGTTTCTTGCGTCGACAATGCCGCTGACTTTTCCGCCGCACAAAACCATGATTCTGTCCGAAAGCGCAAGCAGAACGTCCAGATCTTCGCCGACGAAAATAACGGCAACTCCGTTTTCTTTTTGTTTGTTGAGCAAATTATAAATAACGTAGGACGAGTTGATGTCCAGCCCCCTTACGGGATAAGCCGCCATAAGGACGGTAGGCGCGGACGCGATTTCACGCCCGACCAACACTTTTTGCACGTTTCCGCCCGAAAGTTTTCTGACGGGAGTTTTCACGGAAGGCGTCACAACTTCCAACTCTTCCACGATATTTTCCGCAAGGTCGTGCGGGGTTTTTCTGTCCAGAAACATCGAGTGACCTTTGCCGTAGGAGCGAAGCATCATGTTGTCCGTCAAGTCCATATTCCCGACAAGTCCCATGCCCAGACGGTCCTCGGGGACGAACGAAAGCCTTACGCCCAATTCCCTGATTTGCGTGGGGGATTTCTGCCTCAAATCGACTTCTTTATTGTTGTCTTTGGGATCGAAGTAAGTAACCGTTCCGCCTTCAAGACGTTGAAGTCCCGCGATTGATTCCAGAAGTTCGCGCTGACCGCTGCCCGCGATACCCGCGATGCCCAGAATTTCGCCCGAACGCGCCGTGAACGACACGTTGTCAAGCGCAAGTATTCCTTCGCGGTTTTTGCAAGTGAGCCCGGAAATCGTGAGCCTTTCTTCTGCGTTGACGGGGATTGTTCTGTCGATATTAAGTTCGACCTTTTCGCCGACCATCATTTCCGTCAACGAACTTTCGGTGGCGTCTTTCGTATCGACGGTTCCGATATATTCGCCCTTTCTTAAAACGGCGACTCTGTCCGAGATTTCCAAAACTTCGTTAAGTTTGTGCGTAATAATGATAATGGACTTTCCGTCGTCGCGCATTTTCCTTAAAACGTCAAAAAGTTTTTTGGTTTCCTGCGGCGTCAGAACGGCGGTAGGCTCGTCCAGAATAAGGATATCCGCGCCGCGATACAACGTCTTAATAATTTCGACGGTTTGTTTTTCGGAAACGGACATATCGTAAATTTTCTTTTTGACGTTGATATCGAAACCGTACTTATCGACGATTTTTTGTACGATTCCAACGCGATTTCTCGACAAATGGTTGAATTTGATTTTCTTGCCGAGTTTTACAAAAGGAAGTGCCGCGCATTTTAAGGCGCATTTTATTTTTTCGGCAGGTTTGTCGCCAATCCTGATTTCTTTGACGGGCGAACGCTCGTCATCGGCGTCAACGACAATGCCGTAGTCGTCAAGTTTATCTTTGTATTCTTTCGATTTTTCACGGATACTGAACGGGGGCATCTTTTCGCCAAGAATAACGTTGTCCGCCGCCGTAAAGATGTCAATCAGCTTAAAATGCTGATGGATCATTCCGATGTGGTATTTATAAGCGTCCTGCGGAGAACGAATCACGACTTCCTTCCCGTCGATGAAAATTTCACCGCTGTCGGGGAAGTAAATGCCCGCAATCATGTTCATAAGGGTGGTTTTACCGCTTCCGTTTTCGCCAAGAAGCGACAAAATTTCACCGCGCCTGACGTCCATGCTGACGTCATTGTTCGCAACGACCGCGCCGAACCGTTTAGTAACGTTTCTGAGTTCGATAACGTTGTTTTGTCCCATATAACTCTCCAAATTTTGGCGTTTTCACGCCGATAAAAAAGGGTTAAGGCGGGACGATTGTCCCGCCGAAATCCTATTCTGTTGTTAAGAATTAGTACTTTTTGTCAAGAAGTTTAATGCCGTCGATTTCAACGTCAAAGTAAGGTGCCGAACGATGTTTGGATTCAAAGAAAACGCCGTTTTCAACGACTTGCGTGTCGGCTTTGAGGTTATCTTTGCCGGTGCCGTCGTCTTCAAAGTTTACGTTTGCCATATATGTTTCAAGCGTTGCGCCGTTAACGGTGAAGGTGGCGGTGTCGAAAACGTTAAGGGTGCCGTTCATAAGTTTTGCTTTGATTTCAGCAACTTTTTCAGCCGTGCCGGCAGCAGCTGCCGTACCGAAAGCGGTAAGTTCTACGGAACCGGTTGCGATAGTGCCTGTCCAATCCTTAGCAACGTTTGCTTTTTTAACGTCGCCTTTGGCGTTTACGATTTGTTCAGCAAGGTATTTGTAGTAAGGTGCCCAGTTGATTCTGGAAGAAACGATGAACGTTTTGGGGCAAGCGGAGAAAGTGCTTCCGTTGTAAGATACGTTGGGAACGCCGGCTTCTTCACAAGCGTTAGGGGCGCCCATGGAGTCAGCGTGTTGGCTGATAAGTTTGCATTTGCCGTTGATAAGAGCGTTTGCAGCATTCTTTTCAGCGGTTTCGTCATACCAGCTGCCGGTGAACGTTACGTCCATCTTGACGGTCGGGCATACGGATTTTGCGCCAAGGTAGAAGGAGGTGTAGCCGGAGATAACTTCCGCATAGGTGTATGCGCCGACGTAACCCATTTTGGCTTCTTCTGCGGTGAATTTGCCTGCTTCGATCATTTCGTTGAGTTTCAAACCTGCGGCAACGCCTGCGAGGAAACGACCTTCGTAAATGGAAGCGAATGCGTTGACAAAGTTAGGAAGATTTTCGGTGTGAGCTCTCGTTCCGGTTGCGTGTGCAAACAATACTTTGGGAGCCTGTTTAGCAGCTTTCAACATATATGCTTCGTGACCGAAAGAGTCAGCGAAAATGATGTTGCAACCTGCGTCGACAAGGTTCATGGCTTCCTGATAGCATTTGTCGTCCTCAGGGATACCGGTTTTGATGATGACTTGGTCGTCGCGAAGACCGAGTTCGCGTTGAACTTCTTCCATCGCCGTGATGAAGTTTTTGTCGTAGGTGCTGTTTTTGTCATGCAAGCAAAGCATACCGATTTTAATGTTCGAATAATCGACTTCTCCGCCGTCGTCTTTCTTACATGCGGTAAGACCGACTGCAAGTGCTGCAACTATCGCTACAACAAGGAAAATTGCAAGAATTTTTTTCTTCATTATGAAACCCTCCATATATTTTGCCGTATGGCATTTTTTAACTTAGTTTTTTCTGAAAGTGACGCCGTCGTCCGACATACTTTCGATAATCGCAAGGCTTTCGATGCGGACGCCCTGCTCTCTCAACTCGTCCCCGCCTTTCTGGAAGCCCTTTTCGATGGCAATCGCGCACCCGACAAGAGTCGCGCCCGCCTGCCCGATCAATGCGATAAGCCCGCGCAACGCCTCGCCGTGAGCAAGAAAATCGTCGACGATAAGCACGCGGTCGGAAGAATTCAGAAATTCCTTTTCAACCATTATCGTGTTTACGTTGCCGTGGGTATAACTTTTGACTTCCGCAGAATAGACGTCCTTTGAAATGTTGGCGGTTTTACTTTTCTTAGCAAAAAGCACCGGGACGTGCAAGTACATAGCTGCGTAGCATGCAATTGCGATTCCCGATGCTTCTAAGGTCAGAATTTTGGTAACTTGGTCGCACTTATAGAGTGAGTAGATTTCCTTGCCGATTTCCTCCATCAAAGTATCATCTATAAGATGATTGAGAAAACCTCCAACTTTTAACACCTCTCCGGGGAAGACTTTACCGTCCCTGAGGATGCGTTCCTCCAAAAGTTTCACTCTGTACCCCAATATAATGTGGTTGGCGTCGGTCAGAAACACTTTATTTTGTGTTTTTTGGCTTTCCGCCACCTGTAAGATAGTGCCATTATAACCAAAACGACAAAATGTGTCAAACGAAAATCGCCACTTTTGAACATTATTTTCAACTTCTTTCAAATTAAAAAATAATAACCATACAAAGGCGACGAAATATAAGGGTTTTTCTGAACTTTTATTCACGTTTCAACCATTTCCCCGCCAACCTTCCATATGCTTGTCTGTCCAATCATTCCGTTTGCTCTCCCGCGCGACCGCACACTCGCCCGACCTGTTGCCCGCATGCTTGCCACTCTCGTTTTTCCGCTTTTCTCCTTTCCGCTTACTTAATAAATACGCGCGCCCTGCGCGCCGCCCGCGTACATACATACCCCACCCGCGCGCTCGCGCGTGGCACGCACGTTTATAGCAATGTTTTCGCACGCCCTTTGAAAACAACATGGGCGTTTTGCCGTTCAATTATTAAAAAACCCCGAACCGCCGTCGGGGTTTTCGTTATTTTGATTTTTTCGCGGTCAGATGCGGCAGAAGCCGTCGGGGGTGACGATTATTTCGCCGGTCTGGACGGCGGCGCTCAAAGCGGCGTCAACCCATTCCACGGCGGATTTCGTGCGTTTCGCGACGTTGAACAGTTTGAAAACTTCCTTATTAAGGTCGTCCTTTTCGATATAGACGGTCGCTTCGATCGCGCATTTTGCGGCGGCGACGATCTCGTCGGGATGAACCTTTGTCAAATCGCGGGTAACGCGCGCGTCGCTCGGGCGGAAAGTCGAAACGGGCTTATCGACGTAAAAGACTTTGCCAGAATATTCCTGCCGTTGCGCCTCGTATGACGAAACGTATCTTGAAATTTGCGCGATGGCTTTTTTGGCGGTTTTCGGCACGCAGAACGCCGCGGCGATTTTATCGATAAGACAGTTTTCTTCGATCGGCGACTCGACCTCGATAACGGTGCGGATTTTATTCATAATCGCTTCTTCGTTGACGAAATTCAGGACGTATTCCGCCCCGGCGCGCGCCAGCGGTTTGATATAAGCCGTCTTATAAGTTTTTCTGTATTTTTGCAGCGCGTCGCGGACGGTTTTTTTGGAAACGACCTTCTTTTCGGTGAGCGTCGCGACGACTTCCTTGATTTTGTTGATTTCGCGTTTCTGGTTGTTGAAGTAGTTTATCGTCCAAAGGTTATAGACGTTCCAGCCGAGTTTTTTCAGAATTCTCGTCTGCATTGTCATGCGGTCTTTTGCGGACGGGATTTTTGCCGAGTGCTCGCTGTCCGCGATGATTGCGAGAATATACTTGTTTTTGTCGCGGGGATCAACGACGGCGACGTCGATTTTGAAGTCGGACACGCCGACGTTCGCATCGCACAACAGCCCGCGGTCTTTCAGGTCTTTCGCGACGTTTTCGCCGATACCCTTCGACTCCACCCTGACGTCCTTTGCCGCAATCGAAAGCATCTCGGGACCGCGTTCGGCGTATTCGAGGAAAGCTTTCAACGCCTTGACGCCAACGCTGTCGGTGCGGTTAAGGTCAATCATATTCCCCGTTACGGAACTGAAAACAATCATCTCGCTCCTTGCGCGGGTAACTGCAACGTTAAGTCGTTTATAGCCGCCCTGCTGGTTTATAGGACCGAAATTCAACGATAATCTGCCCGTTGCGTCAGGACCGTATCCGACGCTGAACAAAATCAGGTCGCGCTCGTCGCCCTGAACGTTTTCAAGGTTCTTCACGAAAACGGGCTCGTCCACGTCGTACGCCACGTCGTCGAGACCTTCCTTGTGAATCTCGTGTTGCAGCTTATCTTCGATGTAATTCTGTTGCGCCGTATTGAACGTAACTATGCCGATCGAGCGGTTTCGTTCCTGCGGATTTTTAAGCCTTGCCACGACTTCTTTCACAAGCGCGTCGCCTTCTTTTTTGTTGCATTTGCTGCTGCCCCTTTCGTAAACGCCGTCGACGTAGGCAAGTTTTACTTTGCCTTTCAGCTCGTTCGGAGACGGGAAAGTGAGCAACTTATTGTCGTAAAACATGCTGTTGGAAAACGCGATAAGGCTTTCGTGATTGCTGCGGTAATGCCACAAAAGATGACGTTCGGGCATACCGATTGCAAGGCAGTCGTCAAGGACGCTTTCAAGGTCTTCGACTTCGAAGTGCTGTTCGTCGCGATAATCGGTGCGGAAGAACATCGTGGGCGGAAGCTGCTTCGGATCGCCAACGACGATGACGTTTTTACCGCGCGCGATTGCGCCTACCGCCTCGCACGTGGGCATCTGCGACGCCTCGTCGAAGACGACAAGGTCGAATTTTTCCTTTTCGATATCGAGATATTGTGCAACCGACACCGGGCTCATCAGAAGACACGGGCAAGTCGCGCGAAGTATTTCGGGAATTTGCGAAAACAGCGCGCGTATCGTCGTGCCCTGCATATTCGTTTTTTCGGCGCGGTACAGTAAAACTCTTTCAAGGTTATGTTCGCCCGAAGTATCGGTGCGCGGAAGTTTCGACACGAGCCTTAAATACAACTCAGACCTTGTGAGTTTTTCGTATTCGTCGGACAGCGCGCGGAAACGTTGCATCGTTTCTTCAAGCGACAGCCCCGAGAACCTGCAAAGCACGTCGTCAAGGTAAAGTTCGCTCCTGACAAAATTGAAATACACGCATTTTTTGAAACTTCTCAGCACGTCTTCGGCGGTGATTTCGCCGTTAAACAGCGGTTCAAGCACGAAATCGAAGCCTTCTTGTCCGCAACGTTCCACGACGCTCTGGTATCTGCACCAACTCGGGATATAGTCCATATTCTTTTCGATACTCGAAATGCGGTCGATAGTGCTGTTGATTTCTTCGCGCGGGTCTTTTTTGACGATGCAAAAGAGATTTTCAAATGCGGTTTTCGCCTTTTGTTCGGTCTCGTAAGCGCGCATATAGTATTCCATAAGAACGTGCGGCTTATTTTTCGTCAGCCGACGGCAGGTTTCGTTGAAAAGATTAAAGTCGCAATCGGCGTACAGTGCGCGTGCGGCGTCGTAAAGCGCGGACACCGTCGCGATTTTGTCGTCAAGCCCCATATCGTTTTCGGTTGTGGCGAAAAGCGATGCGACTTCCGCGCGGCGTTTTTTGACGGTTTCTTTGGTTTCCGCAATGATAAGCAGGAATTCCAGAAATTCGCGGCGGTCGTTTTTGTCGACGGAAGAGAGCGCCTTTTTCACCGACTTTGGCAAAAACGAGCTTTTTTGCATTGCTTCTTTGACCTCGGCGGGCGCGACGTTTTCGGGATACTTTCCGTACTTATTCTCGTATTCTTTCGTGATAAGCCCGTCGCGACGAGCCGCTTCGAGATACGATTCCACAAGACCTTTCGCGTTCTCTACGGCGCAGGCGTTTTCAAAATATTTTGCGATCTTTTCGTCGGACGTGAGTTTGTCCGACAGGAAATACAACGCCTTCAACTTTTCGCCGGTGAGCGAAATCGTTCGCATATTGATTAAGGTTTGAAGTTCGCGCGCGTAAGTTTTCAGATGTCTGAGTTCCATCTGGTAAATATCGAGCACGCTTTCGGCTTCTTCGCGCCAGGCGTCGGTGTAATCGAATTTTCCGATGTACCGAAACGGCGACTTTTCGATATCGCCGCATTCTTTCGCGCGGATTGCAAGTTCCGTCAGAATATCAAGGTATCTGTTGAATGACGACGCCGTCAGTTTTTCGTAAAACAACCCGTCGATTCTTAAACAATCAGGAGCGTCCGAATTGTCAAGATACGCCATCATCGCCTCGTACAGCGAGAAACCGAGATAACGCTTTCTGTGCATTGCGTCGATTTCGCCCTGCAACTTGTCGATGCACTCCTTGATTTCGTTCGCTTTTTCTTCAAAGTCGATGTCGGAAGCGACAGAACCAAGGTTTAACGTGTTGATTATTTTCGATAAAATATCGGTTTTGTGCGTTTTGTCGGAATGAAGTTCCAGGCAGAAATCGCCCGCGCCGCAGTCGACAAGTCGTTTATAAACCACGTTCAACGCCGCCATTTTTTCAGCGACGAACAGCACGCGCCTGCCGCGCACGATGTTGTTGACGATGATATTCGTTATCGTTTGCGACTTGCCTGTGCCGGGCGGTCCGTGCAGCACGAACGAGCCGTTCAGACTTGCTTTTATCGCCTGATATTGCGAGCTGTCCGCGCTTATCGGCAGCAACATTCTGTCCGTCCCGAAGTACGCCTCGTCCGAGTTTGCGGTGTCGGTCGGGGTTTCGTTTTTCAGCCCGGCGTCCACCGAGTTCGAAATCATAGAACGGATAAGCGGCGACTCCTTGAACTTGTCGATATTATAGCGCACGTCGTGCCACATGAGATAATTCGTGAACGACAAAACGTTCAGATATACGTTGTCGATAATTTCCCATCCGGGTTTATCGGCGATTTCTTTTTTGACGCGCGCGATGACTGCGAGTATGCTTTTCGCGTCGGACAGTTCGACCGCCGAGACGGAATTCCTGATACAAAAATTCCAGAAGAGTATTGTTTATCTGCGCCCCGTCAACGTCGAAAGTTATCGAAAATACCGGGAGCGATATTCCTTTTTTGTCAATCGACACCGGATAAAGAATAAGCGGCGCGTATTTGAATTTTTCGTTTTCAGACTCTCTCCACTTCAAAAAGCCGCACGCCACGTACAAACTTGCGGTGCCCGACTCTTCTTCGATGGTTTTTTCCTTGCGATAAAGATTGAGCAGCGTTTTGTTTTGCTCTTTTTCCGAAAACACGGTCGAAAGTCTTTTGTTTTTGTATTCGTACAAAAGGTATTCCGACAGCGGTTTCAGCGGCGCGGGGTTGTCGAAAGACGGATTCAGTCTTGCGTCGCCGTCGGGCACGTCTTTGGGGTGCGCCGTGAGCGTATAAGGTTTATCGTGTGTGACGTTTTCGACAAAAGTTTCGATTGACGCGGTGAGAATTTTCACGGCGGTATTCGACACCCTGAAATTCAAAAGCGAATTGCGAAGATCGAGTTCCAGCAAGCGGCGTTCCCACTGTTTTTCGCGGGTGAACAAACTTTCGCCGCCGATGTTTTCGCCGTATTCTTTGATTTTCGGCGGAGCGGCTTGTTTATAATCGTCGCTTTCGACCAGGTCGTATCCGCCCTCCGTTTTCACGCGGACAGACTGCGGCAGTATGCCCATAATACGCGCGCGTTTTATATCGACCGCAAAATCGACGGTCGGCGATTTTTTAAGAAACGATACGGCGTTTTTCTCGCACTTTTCAAAACTTTCGCCCTTGAAAATGCCCGAAATGTCGATAAGCGTCGCTTCACCGACGCCCGCCGCCGCTTTTTTCGCGACGTAAGACATATCGTCGAACACGTCTTCCGCCATACATTCTTCGGTAAGGAAGCACGCGACGTACCAGCTGTTGTCCGATTTCGCGACGACGGGATTGTATCCCGCGCTTTCGATCACCGACGCGAAAATCAGCGCAAGTTCCATCGGCGTTGCGACCTTGTCCGAAAGTATTTCCGAAAAATCGGACACGATGACGCTGTCCGCCGTCGTTTTCTTGCCCATAAGGAATCCATAGTCGCAAAGTACCGCATACGTCGCGGCGCAGAGATTTCGCACTTTGTTTTTCGACGCGTTTGCATAGCCCGTGCCGGTAACGTCCTTAAAACCCCATTCCGCAATCTTTTTGTGCGCGAGGTTCAGAAGTCTGTTGACGTCGGGCGTGCGGCGGACGAAAGTCGCGATACTTTCGGGTTTATCGACGTTGCACTCGTCAAAGGCAAGCACCGTTACCCTTTCCGTCGCTTCTTCCAGGACGACGCCGTCCTTCAATACCTGCACCGTTATTTCGCCGTCGTGCTTTCTGTTTTGCGCCACCATATAAAGGGGCGACAGTTTCGCGATGCCGTCGAATCTGAGATTTGCGCGGGCGGGAAACACCGCCTGAATTTCGGAAACGGGCAGCAAAAAATCGGGCTTTGACGACACGCTGATTTCGATATTTTCGCAGTCGAAGTCGGACGCGTTTCTGACGTAAAGCCTTTTGACGGGGGAAATCCCGTTTTGCACCTGATAATAACTTATCACGGACGAACATAATAAGCTGATTTCGAATTCGCTCATAGACACCTCTTTATTTATCGATATTTTACCATATCGCGCGAAATATTTCAACTAAAAATAAATGTGGATTTACTTTAATACACAAGCGGCAGTTTGTAAAAATAGTCCAAATCGTCATTTAACGTGTTGTTTTTGAACAATTAACGCCTTGTTTTGCAACGTGCCGAAATACACCTTATCCGCGCCGTTTTGCAGAACGGGGTTATTTCGTTGCAAAAACGCACGCTTATCGCAGGGTTTTAATATGTTTTTGTGAAATTGAGATATTTTGGAAAATATTACAATTTTTTTTGCGCGCTCGTTAAAAATTTATCGCAGCGGTTGATTTTTGACACTAATTATTGTAATATAGTTTTGTTACTATTAAATTATTATGTGCTAGGAGGCATATTATGGATTCAAAATACGAAAGCCTGTTTACGCCGTGGAAAATCAAGAATTGCGAAATCAAAAACCGCATTGTAATGACTTCTATGGGCGGTACGTCAATCTTCGGCTGGATGGAGCCCAACCACTTTGACAAGGAAGCCGCAAACTTCTTGCTTGAACGCGCAAAGAACAACGTCGGTCTTATCCTTCCCGGCATCGCGCCCATCAGGGATATCCTTCTCGGGAAATGGCTTTATCAAGGCAAAGGAAAGTTTAATAAGCTCAAAGAATTTATGGACGAGTTCCATAAAACGGGCGCAAAATTGTTCGTACAGCTTACGGCAGGCTTCGGCAGGTCGCTGGCAATCAACGACATTATGGTAAAGGCGTTACACAACAAAGCCCTTGCAACCGTCCTGAAACCCGCCCTTGACGTAAGTTACCTTACCGCAAGCGCAAGCGCAACTCCCAACAGATGGCAAGAATCCTGCATCTCTCGCCCCCTTACGCAAAAAGAAATCCACAAAATGGTCGAGGCTTTCGCAAAAACCGCGAAACTCTGCATGGACGCGGGCGTTGACGGCGTTGAAATCCACGCCGTTCACGAAGGCTACCTTCTTGACCAGTTCACGATGAAATACACCAACCAAAGGACGGACGAATACGGCGGATCGTTTGAAAACAGATACCGCTTCCCCGTCGAAATCGTCAAAGCCATCAAAAAGGCGTGCGGCGACGACTTCCCCGTTTCTTTGAGATATTCCGTCGTTTCCAAAACCAAAGGATTCGGCAAAGGCGCTCTTCCCGGCGAAGACTACGTTGAAGTCGGCCGCGATATGGAAGAAAGCGAAAGAGCCGCAAAATATCTCCAGGACGCCGGCTATGATATGCTCAACTGCGACAACGGCACCTACGACGCCTGGTACTGGGCTCACCCCGGTCCCTATATGCCGCAAAACTGCAACCTCGAAGACGTCGCTCACATCAAAAAATTCGTTGACATTCCCGTTGTGTGCGCCGGCCGTATGGAACCCGACGCAGGCGCGGAAGCAATCGCCGAAGGCAAAATCGACGGTTTGGGCGTTGCTCGTCAGTTCCTTACCGATCCCGCATGGGTAACCAAACTTATGAACGACGATATCGCATCGATTCACCCCTGCATCTGCTGCCACAACGCCTGCTTCAATATGGCATCCTATAAAGGCGACGACGGACAACTCGTCGGCAACCCTTGCGGACAACGCCGGTATGGCTCGCTGCGCCCTTAACCCGCAGACGATGCAAAGCAAAAAATACAAAATCGTCAAAGCCGCTCATCCCAAGAAAATCGCAGTTATCGGCGGCGGTATCGGCGGTATGGAAGTCGCGCGCGTCGCAACCCTGCGCGGACATAAGGTTACGATTTACGAAAAGTCGAATGTTCTCGGCGGCGTATTCATCGCTGCCGCTGCGCCTTCGTTCAAGGAGAAAGACCGCGACCTTATCAAATGGTACGAAAAGGAAATCAAAGACCTTAATATCGAAGTAAAATTCAACACCGAGGTCAAACCCGAAGACATCGCGAAGCTCGGCGCGGACGAAGTCGTCGTCGCAACGGGCAGCAAGGCAAGAAAACTTCGCGTTCCCGGTGCGGAAAAAGGCATCGAAGCGTGCGAATATCTGCTTGGCACCAAAGAAGTCGGCAACAAAGTCATCGTCATCGGCGGCGGCTTGTCCGGTTGCGAAATCGCCCTTGACCTTTACAACAAAGGCAAGACTCCCGTCATCGTCGAAATGAAAAACGACCTTGTCGCAATGAGAGGCGTCTGCCTTGCGAACACTTCGTATCTCCGCGACTTCTTCGCGCTTAACAAAGTCGACGTACGTCTGAACACCGGTCTTGTCGAAATCACCGACAAAGGCGTCAAGGTCAAAGACCTTAAAACCGGCAAGGAGTCGGAAATCGCAGGCGACAGCGTGATTATGTCTGTCGGCTACATTCCCACCCCCGTCGCAAAAGACGGCGTGAAACTTGTCGGCGACTGCAACGGCATCGGCAACCTGCGTACGGTTATCTGGCGCGCATGGGACGTCGCGATGAAACTGTAATCTGCACTTTTAAAAAAGACAAAGGGGTAATCCCCTAAATCAAGAAAAAACAGCCCTCCGTTTTGACGGCGGGCTGTTTTAGTTATATCGTTTACTTTGTAAACGGTTATATTTTTTCCTTATCTTCTCTCAAAGAGAGAAATATCACTTTGCGCTAGCAAAATATCACCGCGTAAGCAATATCACTGCCGTAGGCAATATCACTGCGTAAGCAAAAACACTAAGGCGTATGCCGCTTATTCTCCTTCCTTTTGCAGCGCGGCTTCGATAAATCCTTTGAACAATGGATGCACGCGGTTGGGGCGCGACTTGAATTCGGGATGGAATTGCACGCCGACGTAGAAAGGACGGTCTGTAAGTTCCACCGTTTCGACAAGGCGACCGTCGGGAGAAAGCCCGGAAAGCGTAAGCCCGTTTTTCGTCAGAATCTCGCGATAGTCGTTGTTGAACTCATAGCGATGACGATGGCGTTCGGAAATTTCAAGCGTGCCGTAGCAGCGTTGCATCGTCGTGTTTTCTTTTATCACGCAAGGATACGCGCCAAGTCTTAACGTGCCACCCTTGTCGATATCGTCGCTTTGTCCGGGCATAAAGTTGATGACTTTGTTTTTGCACAGCTCGTCGAACTCGCCGGAGTGCGCGTCCCTGATTCCTGCGACGTTTCTTGCGTACTCGATAACGGCGATTTGCATACCGAGGCAGATTCCGAAGTACGGCACGTTGTTTTCGCGCGCGTATTTCGCCGCAAGGATCATGCCTTCGATGCCGCGACTTCCAAACCCGCCCGGCACGATAATTCCGTCAAGACCGCTTAAAATTTCGTCCGCGGAGTCAGGCGTTATCGTTTCGGAATCGATCCATTTTATGTCGACTTTCGCACCGAGGAAATACCCCGCGTGTCTTAACG
>OHGG01000748.1_pt1 | contig 16023 bp, 16 predicted proteins | sample 1567641 | NCBI WGS metagenome assembly OHGG01 (sample SAMEA3879561, study PRJEB24766) | human gut metagenome | biome: human-associated habitat; feature: feces | place: USA | collected 1985/1987
CTTTTTCACGTCTGAACCGTACCGCAAACATAAACTGTCTTGCCGAGGACATCTCTACCTGAATCTCGTCAAGAAAATCATAGTCCGCCTGCAGCAGTTTTCTGACCGCCTCGTTCTGCTCGGTCTGCAAACGCTTTTTGACGTACATCTTGTTTGTATCAAAACACTCGCAAGAGTCCAAAGCAAGAATTTCAAGGTCGGGTATGGTGCTTAACAGCATCATCAGATGATGTATCTTCACGTCAATATTAGCCGCTGAAAGCACTGAAATATTGGTGGGTTCTACGCTGAAAAATGCTATTTCGGCTTTGTCGGTTTTTACTCCGAAACGAGTAAAGCGTTCAAAGCCGATAAGACCTTGAACGCTGTTTTTGTTCTTTGTCATTTAATTTTCCCTCCAAAAATACAATTGCTGCGATGTCAGAAAGAACTTCGCAGCATTAAAAATATAGTCCATAATCGCCGTTTCGTCAACCCGAAGCGAGAGAAAAGCAAAGCAGGCAGTCGCCGCAAAAGGCAGGACATTCCACAGGTTTACCAGAACCACAACCGACAGAATTATTCCGCCGCAGATTATGATAAAATCACGGACATTCCAGAACCACAGCTTTACCGTAGCCCTTAAGTTTTCGGGGTAGATGTAGGTTTTCATTTTTTGTATCAACTCCTTATGCTTTTGTCTTAATCATATTAACAGCCTTAGCTCCCATGCTGACCGTATGGCTGACAGACATCATATTGACCCTGACGCTCGTATCCAATCCATACATCTGCGCAATCCTCGGAACTTCCGTTGCCGACAAGCAAATACCAACCGCAAGCAGAGCGTGTTGAGTGTAGGTCAGCAGTCCGAGATAGAGGATAGTTGTCTGCAAAAACGCCGTCAGACAGGTGGCAATAACTTGTTTGCACCAGCTGTAAAAACCGTCCGTGTAACCTCTCGGAATGCCAAAAAGATACAGACTTCCCACAGCAATCTGACACAGCATGATGCCGCCACGCTTGATGTTTGAAAACACAACTTTCACTGTACAATAGCCGAAAAGTATGATAAAAAACAGGCTGAACAGACTTACGTCCATCGCCAGTGCCATAATCACGGTCAGCCCCGAATCAGCTACTGTCGTTGTTGTTCCCGATATGAAATTTCCAAGCAAATCGCTTGAAAATGTACCCTGCAAATTAACGCAAAACGAGTAAAGTCTTTGCGGAACAACAGTAACCAGACTTGCCGCCATGAACCCTTTCAACACGTTCAGACAGGTATTTTTGATATTCGCCTGACCCGATTCATAGGCTATCGCCGTGTCAAACACCGCCACGATAAGTCCACAGACAAACAGCATCCATGCGAGACTGTGGAACAATGCTATGAACGACTGCACCCACGACAGAGCGAAAATACTGCTTGTGCTTGCATTGATAAATTCAAAAAGATCGGCAACTGCGCCGTAAATGAGGTTGAACAGCCACTCAAACATTACATCCCAGATTGCGTCTGTTATGGTATCTACCGCAGAACCTATTGTATTGTCCCAAAGGCTTGATATTCCGTCGCCTATCCAGTCAATGGCGTCGCCGATCCAATCAAACATCCGCACCACCTCCTGCCTTTGTTATCTCGCCCTTTACTCTGTACAGCGAGCTGCGGCGTCCGCCTTGGATATGATAGCGAGGTATCCGTTCTAACAATCCACGGTTTTCAAGTTCCGTAAATGCACGATACACCGTGCTTTTGTGTATACTCAAATCTTCTGCTATCCTGCGCACAGAGGGAAAACATTCTCCGTTTTTATCCGCACGGTTTGCAAGATAACAGTACACAGCCACAGCCTTGTGGCTCAGACCTAAATCGTAAATTCTTCTCGGTAATATCAATTTGCATCAGCCTCCTCACGTTTTAATTTTCGCTTTTCTCATCGGAAATTCATCAAATTCTTCATCATCGGCAGACACTTCAATTTCCGCAGCAACAGCTTTTTTCTGCGGATATTTAACCTCCACATCTCTGATTAATTCATCACGATTTTTGTAACAAACCTGCCTTGCTGTTTTATCAGGGAGACAGTATTCTTCCTCAAATTTAATCCCCCATTTAAAGAACAATTTCAGCTTTGAAATCATCGGGTGTGTTCCTGTTTTCATTACGATAAATTGACCTTTTGGCATAGATTTGAGTTCGTCCACAGTCATAAGCGGTCTGCCTATCATCTGAAGTGACTGTGATTTTTCCTTTCCGCACGACACAGAACCTGACAATACAGTTTGCTCTCCCAACGCTTTTGACAGTACTTCCGCTGATTGAGAATTTGGCGCAAAACCTCCGAACACGGTAAGCTGAGTGTTGTCGGTGATTATCTCCATGCCCTGTTTTCCGTAGTTCTGTTCAAGCTGTGCAAAGGACTGAATTATCGCAACGATTGATATTTTTCTTGAACGTCCTGCCGAGAACATTGCTTCAGCACCCTCTATCTTAGGAAAAGTTCCGAACTCGTCGCAGTAAAACATAACTCTGTTTTTAAGCTTTCCGCCGTTTTCATCTGCAATGACTAATATCTCACGGTATAGCTGTTGGATCAAAAGTGAAACCATAAAATATTTGCTCGTATCTTCTTCGGGAAGAACAATAAAGATAGCAGACTTTTCGGAGCAGAATTTCTCTGCGTCCACCGCTGTTCCGAAGCACAAAAGCTGTTCCATTTCTGTATCGAGAAAGCTGTTTAATCGGGACAATGCCGTACTCATTACGGACAGCATTGACTGATCGGAAGCATTCAGAGCCGCTCCTGCAAGCCATTTGGCTTTGTGTTCGCTTGGGAGCTTGTCCATTAGCTTTGTAAAATACATTTTAGGTTTGGCTTTCGGTACAGGCTGATATTTTGCAAGCAAATCCTGGATAAGTTTAAAAACCGAAACTATATGCCGTTCGTTTTTGTCACCAAACTCCGCTAAAAGCAGGATAACCGAGGCAAGCAAGCCTTCTGCTGCATCGTAAAAGAACGCATTCTGACCGTAGCTTGCACTGTCACCTCCGCCGATATTGATAATTGTCTTTGCTGTTATCTTTGCATACTTTTCCGCTTTTGCTTTCGCAGAAAGATTGGTTTTGTCCTGCAAATACAGATCCATATATTTATTCACAAGGTGCAAAATGTTGTTCTCATCACTCCTTGTCGGATTTCTTAAATCAAGCACAGAAACATTGTAGCCGTAATACTTTTTGGCGATAGTTCCGTAATTTCTCGCCACATCTCCCTTTGTGTCTGTACTGACAAACGACATTCCCGAAGCACAGGCAAGCTCTATATTCGGATACAAAAAGTAAGCGGTCTTGCCGACTCCTGCGGCGCCGATCATAAGAGTATGCACATCACCGTCATCCACAAGAGCAACAGTCTTTTTGCCGTGCGTTCGGCAGGCTACAACAGTTCCTTGAACAGTCGGCAGATTTTCACCTTTGCGCCATTTCTCAGGTTCAAATGGCAAAGGGATAAAAGTACGCTTTATCTCCGTTCTCGTCGCCCACCTCGCAGTTCCATGCTGACCGTCACCGATCTTTTTAGCCTTTATTCCGTTAAGTGACTTATTGTCAAGTAAATTTACCAATACTGCAAAAACAACAAAAATCACAACCAAAATTCCAATTAAAATCATTTGTTTTTCACTCAAAATTTCACTTCCAATCACCATAAAATACTCTTTCTTCTGTATTTAAATAACATAGTTAGTTTGTTATCTTCAAGGTATTGCGCTGTGAGGCGGAGGGTAACGCATTACCCGAACTCCATACACGGTTCGGGTTCAGAAATGATATCTATATCCTCGCACTGCTCCTGAATCGGTACACTTAAAGCTTCCTCAACCGACAATCTGACAGCATTATCCGCAAGCTGATACAGCATTTTCGCAGTCAGTACCGACTGTTCACGAGTACAGGCAGTCCGCTTAAGATCACGCAAAACCTCCTGCATACATTCCTGCAAAGCCCTTTGTTTCTGTGCCTTTTTGCCCTTGTCGGTGTAAGGCTTGTACTCATCTTTCAGCTTGAATTTTAACTTTTCAAACATCAGATTTTCGTCCTTTGGTGCAATAAAAAAAGCAGAGCTTGCAAGTGCATACTCAGCCAAATATTTGTATTGTCTGTTTTTAAACGTTGCATAGATCTGCGAGGTCAGCTTATCAGGACGGCATTTCAGATACACAAGTTCGCTAACTTCTTTCAGATATTCTTCCTTTCGCTTATGAGGAACAGCAGGCAGAGCAGGAGCACCATTCTTGGCTTTTAGCACCTCGTTCCAGTCTTTGTACGGCGGTGCAAGGCGTTTAACGTTTGGATATCCGTTTTCTCTGAGAATATCACTCAAACGGTCAACAGCCTCGATTCCGCCCTCGTCATTATCAACGCAGAGCACAATTTCATTGAGGTTTGAGTGATTCTTTAACGCTGTTAAAACGGCATTTTCATACACACCGTTCATTGCAATGTAGCTGTTTTTCTGCCATTCCTGCGGATAGAGTGTAAGAAAACTCATCATATCAATGGGAGCCTCAAACACGAACAGCTTTTCCGACTTGCCAAAGTGGGAAAAGCTGTAACGGGTATCTGAACCCTCGCAGGTAATGCGGAAAGTTTTCCCGAAAGAATTGGTTGAACGCTTGCTTGCCTGACGTGGAACGCCGTTTTCATCAAGTCCTACAAACACTGCATTGTGGTGCTGTTTGTCCTCATAAAGTGTATGCTGTTTTGCAAAATGGCTGATAATATCTGGAGAAATAAACCGCTGTTTTATGAGGTATGCGAACACTCTGTGCATATTTGAATTGGCTTCGGGAAGCTTGAACTCTTTCGTTTTTTCTTCATGCACAACAGCTTTTGAAGGAGCGTGAGAGAGGGGAGTTATCGTCTGTCCTAACAGTTCCTGAACAGCCGTCTGAAAGTCCATATCATAGAATTCCTGCATGAATTTTATTGCTCCGCCGCCCACTTGATTTTTATGGTCGAACCATTTTGACCCACGGATAGTTATACTGTCGTGCTTGCCTGAGCTGTCGTAATATATGAGCTTATGCTCTATGCCGACACGTTCTAATTTTTCACCCCGCATACGCAAAAACTGCTCCAAGTCTACGAAGTTTGCCATTACTTTTTGTTCTTCTGTAAATGGGATATATGGCATAACTACACCAACCTTTAATACTTGACGTTTTCCGCAAACTTAGCCATAAGCTGCGAAAAACTCTGCCTTTCCATCATATCCGTACCAAGATATGCTCCCGACGCAACAGTCAGCTTGTCCTCACTAAGCACAGCATAAGTTTCGGTGTACCCAAACTGCGTCGCCATACCGTCAGACTTCTGAACAGAGCCGTACTGCTGATATTTTCCTTTTGAATATACATTTGTTGTCATACGATAATTTGACACAAAATCGTCCTCAGTGATACCGCTCATCTGTGCGGAGGTTTGTCCAAAATAGTAATCCCCGAAGTTTTCAAGGATATATTCCATGTCGTAATCAAGCTGTGACTGAGACAGATCTATACACATCACATTCAACATACCGCCGCCGTTTTTGCCTTTCAAAGCAACCTTATTCACTCCATTAGAATTATCGGTTTCGTTCTCAAAGGCACAGCCTTTCATCGCTTCCGTAACGATCGCAGAAACGTCTGCAAAGCTGATATTTGAGTCAAAAAGCTCAGCGATAAAGGTATCGGACTTCACCTGTTCATTATCAATTGTACTTTCTCTCTCCGAAGAGACAGCCGAATCCAGTACGGACTCGGCTGTTGTAGTAATTGTTTCTGTTGTGGTTTCTGCCGTCTGCACAGGCGGACTTATCGTTCCGCAGGCGGTCATTGCCAGCATAAACACTGCTAAAAATGCGGTTATTACTTTTGTTTTCATATCCGTTCCTACTCCTTATCAAATAATACTCCAGATGTACAGCGGACAGGTCAGAGAAAAGATAAGACAGCCGAAAATGATAGCGATCGGCGTCCACTCCAACTGACCATGTTTGCGGTAATCCAAGTATGCCAGCGTTATCTTAACAAACAGCAAAACCGCCAATATTACATCGATCACGGGGAACACAACGTTGTTTACAACCGAAACCACCTGCGATCTTGCAGTGGTCCAAGTGCTTGTAACCGCTCCTGCAACATCGCCCGATGCATAAGCGGTTAGCGACATCATCGCAGCAAAGCACATGGCGCTTGCGACTGCGATCAATTTCTTTTTAGTTCTCATTTCACATCACCCTTTCTCTGTTCCTTATCGTTCCTCTTGCATATGACCATACCGAAAGCCATAATAACCGCTGCGGCTACGAGATAAAACTCAGCACTATTGTCTGCGGATACACCTGTATTAGGAGTATCTATTGTGACTGTAGGAGGAATTTCAAGATCAGGCGTATGCTCATCGTACATAACGACCTCGGTTACACTTCCGTCAGTATTCACAGTAAACTTTATCTCGCTTGCAATCTCATAACCGTCGGGAGCGATCGTTTCACGGAGCGTGTACTCCTTGCCTGCGATCAGCTTTCCTTCGATGAAGTGAGCCTCGTCCGTGGATACCCATTCCGTGGCAACATTTCCGTCCTCGTCAATGATTTGGAGCGTTGCACCAGGCAGTTCCTCACCTGTTGTAATGTCCCGCTTTGAAATACGAACCTTAGTGGTATCATCCACCATAACGATAAGCGGATAGCCGTTATCCGAAACGGCTTTTGAATCAACGTTTTCTACCGTAATATTGCCGTAAACATCAACAGTAAATTTAATGTCCGTCGCAATCACATAACCGTCGGGTGCGGCAATTTCTTTAAGCACATATTCACCTGCACCAAGCTTTGAAACAATGTGATTTGTGCCGTCGGAAGTCCACTTATCAACTGTCTCACCGTCAGCATTTTCAAGCACCATTTCAGCACCCACAAGTTCGTTTCCGTACACATCACGTTTGGAGATCTCAACAGTAATAGGTTTGTTTTCCGTAGTTATCTCAATAACCTCTCCGTCCTCTGAAATGCTGACAGCATATTCCTTGTCGCTAAGAATATATCCACTCGGACTTTCTATCTCACGAACGATATACTGTCCGAAAGGAACATCTGTAAACTCAAAACAGCCATTCTCATCTGAAGCGGCAGTCATTATTGCAGTATCTCTGCTGAACTTCACGCAGTCGGCAGTAAACAGCCCGAACACAGCATTTTCAAGAGGTTCATTGCTTTCATTTACCTTGACACCCTTGATTTTACCACGTTTTAAAGCATTCTTAAACTCGCCGCAATCAACAGAAAAAGTAGTTACTTCCTGTCCCATATACTCAAAATTTACAAGATATTTTTCGCCGTTGAGAACATAATGTTCATCGGTTGCAATTTCCTGCACGTAATACTTGCCGAAAGGCAGAGCAGTATCAAACTTTGCCGTCATATTCTCATCAAGTGAAGCCTCTGAAATTAGTCCGTCGGCAGGAATTACAGTACCGTCAGCCGCAGTAATATTCTCGGCTGCGAACAGTCCGAAACGAACGCTTGTATAGCAGTCCTTTCCATAAATTGCGAACAGCTCGTCGTTCTCCATGACCTTAGAAAGTGAAATTTCTACACCCTGATAATCGTTGACAAATGACGTATTTACGGTATCACGAACAGCAATTTCCTGTCCTGCATAGGTCAGTTCAACAAACTGAGATTCTGCGTTCAGAACATAGCCGTCAGGAGCAGTATTTTCTCTGACCTCATATTTTCCGAGATACAGCAAATCAGTTTCCGCATAACCGTTTTCATCGGTCGTTATCTCAGCCACAACATCTCCTGCACTTGCTCTGAGTGTGCCGTCGGCAGTTATGATATCCTCGCTTGCAATGATCTGAAATACTGCGCCGGACAGATTTCCGCTTGCAAAAACGGGAGTGTAAGTTGTCGGATTTACAATAGTTTCGCCGTTTTCATCCGTGTAAGCAGATGATGCTGTAGCGACCGTTGTGAAAATATCACCTGTTTTCTGAACCGAAATTTTGCCCTTCTGTGCGGTATTTGTTTTCTCCACAACTACGGTTTCTACAGTGCCGTCTATGGTAAACGGAGTGGGCGTTCCGTCAAGCACATATCCCTCTGCCGACTGCACCTCATGAAGCTCATAATCGCCGTAAGCAAGCTCGTTCGGGAGCATAAGAGAGCCGCTTTCGTCTGTATAAAATTCATCAAGAATCATCTCAGACGGATAGTAAATTTTTTGAGAAATATATTCGGAATTTGCACAGTCCCAAACCTTGAAGCCGATGCCCGAAACGGGAATTACATTGCCTGTTTCAGCGTCCTTTTTCACGATTTTAACAAAGGATTTTTTCACTGCGTCATTGAGCAAATAGAAATATTCTTTTTCGTTTTCGCTGATTACAACCTCAAAATCCTCCATATATTCGGTGCTTTCCCAGCCCTTGGTCTGATGAACGACATAGATTCCGTAGGGGAGCTTTTTTGTCGCAGCATAGCCGTTTTCATCGCATACGAGATAGTCTTTTTCGCTGTCTCTTGCAGCTTCATAAGAGCCTGATGACTTGAGATAAACCTCAAACTCTGCACCGACTTCGGGAGTTTCGATCTGCGTTGAGCCGTCATCGGAATGCTTGATGATAGCAATATTCCCCTTGATCACGTCCTCGGTCACTGTCATAGAAATGGGGTTATGCTCAATGGAATAATTCTCAGCTTCTGCACCAACCGAGTACACAGTTTTGTCAAGCAGATAGCCCTCGCTTGGTGAAATTTCCTGAACCGTGTAGTTTCCGCAGACATACTCTTTTGTCTTGAAATATCCGTTTTCATCTGTGGTGTATTCGTCTATCAAAACACTGTCTTTAAACACGCCGTAAACCGCTCCCGCAAGGCTTGCATCGCCTTGTTTTTCAGCCTTTTCCGAGTCTTTTTTTGTAACTTCCAAAGTGAATTTTTTAAGCACATTTTCAAACGTTACAGAGGTAGTTTCATCAGCTGTCAAAGTAACCGTCTGACTGGCAGGAACAACATACTTTATGGGAACGTTTTTTTCAGAAATCGTGTAAACAATTTTCTGATTGTTACTGTCGTATACGGGGATATCGGAAAGAATTGCAACACCGTCAGAACCGGTTTTTATGCTGTAAGTCTTGCCGTTACCTGTGACAGTAAATTCTCTGCCTCCGTTCTGATTATCCTCAGACTGCTTGTTGATCTTAATAGAACCTGTTTTGAGTTCGTTGTTGAACTTTACATTGACAGTCAGATCAACGTCGCCGTCGGTAAGCTTGACATTCTTCGCCTTGGGAGTTTCATATCTCGTATCTACGTTGATTTCGGATATGGTATATGAAATTGCTTTTTTACTTGTAAGATCGTATACGTTAAGACCTTTAAACTCCGCAATTCCGCTTGAATTTGTCTTTGCCGTCTTGGAGTGAGATTTTCCGTTCTGAGTCCATGTTACTCTAAATTCACGCTGACCGATTATACCATCCTCGGCAGTTTTATTGATTATGATGTTTCCTTTAAGATAATCCTCGGTAACATTTACGTTTTCATTTGCATTAAGTGCAAATACTTCAGTTGATAGGCTGTAGCCTGTAGGTGCTTTGATTTCTTTAACATAATACTGCTTATTCGGAAGTTCAATCGAGCCGCTTCCGTTTTTATCGATTTTGATTTCTCCTGCTTTGTTTTTGCAAGCTTTATCAGTGTATACGCCGTAAATAGCCTGTGAACCGTCAATAGGACTGATACCATTGATCTTTACGGTATTATCAGCTTTATAGACTTTTGTAATAGTAAATTTCACATCTTTGGATGTGATCCTGAACGCCGACATATTCATGACAGTCGCAGCTTTACCGTCGGTCTTGTTATTGATAACAACTCCCTCAGAGCCGTTAGCCTCGATTCTCCAATGCCTGCCGCCTGCACCTTTTCCGTCACCGACTGTTTTGGAATTGATAAGACTTTCTGAAACGCCGATAGACTTAAGATAGCTTACTACCTCGTTTCTTGAATTGAATTCACCCATGTAAATCCACGCATGATCTTCGCCATATGGATTCTGAGCCACCACTACCGAACCGGGAGTAATCGTCGAACCGTCGGAACACTCCCAATAAGGACGGTCTGTTGTCTTGATATTTTTCTTTTCAACATCGATCTTAGAAGTTTTACCGCCGTAGCTGATAGTGCAGTTGTCGTTTACCGTCAGCCAGTGATCGGTATCAACGGGAACAGGATTATTCCATGAAAAACCCGATGTTTTGTATCCAAGCTGTGTCAGCGTATAATACACAAGTCCCGAACAGTCGATACCGAGATTGTTTATCGTCCGTACCGACAGCGGAGTATACTGACCCTGATTGTATGCATACCAGTACCCCTTATTCCCAAAAGTATACGGAGAGCCGAGAAGCGTCGCCGCCTTTGCGATTACCGTATCGGAAGACGGAAACGCAGAGTTTTTGGTCGAGTTGCTGGCGGCATTTGCCGTGATAACTCCGCTCATTGTAGAGCCAAGCATAGAAAAAGCGCAGAGTCCTGCCATTAACCCAGCGCTGAGTTTTCTCAATATTTTTGATTTTGTTTTAAACATATATAGCATTTCTCCTTTTCATTTTTGCAAAGAAAAAGAGCCGAAATTTCTTCGGCTCTCTGTTTATTAGTATTTCGTTTTATTCGTGTAATTCTTCATAGCTATAATCGCTTATCATACTTCCATCCGCAATATGGTTTTCATCAATATCAACAACCTCTGTAAAACCATAGTTGTAGTCAAGAAAAGCGCCTGCCTGAGTATCAAGAACATACCATATTCCGTCAACTTTCACTATATTGGCAACGTGTCCGTATATTCCTGAGTCAGTCCAGCAAGCATAGCAATCAAGCCCTATACCTTGACAGATTAGGTATGTCTTGTATGAATAATTCACGCAAGTACCCGAACCGTTTTCAGTCATCCAGTTGTATACCGCTTCTGCCTTGCTGTAGTCAGAACCATCATGCAATAAGTTTCTGCCAATACCCATATACCTTTCTTCCTCAGTAGGCTCCGGTGCAGGCGGTTCAGTCTGCGGCCTTGGTGTAGTCGTAGTCGGCGGATTTGTCACCGCAGGTTTTGCCGTTGTAATCTGAGGCTTATTCTCAGACGATTGGTTATTCTGTTGCGCACCGTTATTGCTCTGATCGTTATTAGACGGCGAATTATAGGTCTGCTGACTATTCTGTTCAGGCTGGTAGTTATTTTCCTGACCGTTATTATTCTGCACGGAATTGTTCTGTCCCTGAACTGAATTTCCCGAAGCTCCTGACGAAATGGATTTCTTTGTTGTAGTTACAATTGTACCCGTCGGCTTCGAGGAAGAGGATACCGTCTGCGAACTCTTTTTCGTAGTAGTCGTGGCTTCGCTTGTATCCTTTTCTTCTTTTGCCGATGAAGTTTCCGCAGTATCTTCGCCAGCCGTGCTTTCGGAAGCAATTGCAGTAGTAGTTTCCGATTTGGATTCTGTATCGTCTATCTGTCCGCAAGCCGTGAGCAGAAGACTGCATATAGCTAAGATCGTTATTGCTTTTTTCATAGTATCACCCCGATAAATTTGTTTCTTTCACTATATCACAGAGATACATCATAATCCAGTCTTTTCAAAGAAATTCTACCAAAGCAACAAAGTATACAGTATTCTTTTGTGAGATATTTCACATTGCTATCTCAGGTTCAGGTTCGTCCGCAGGCTCGTCCGCCATTTCCTCGTCGGGAGTATTTTCAACCTCAATTTCTGTTGCCTGTATCTGCTGCAACTTGACATCGTAAGCGTTCAGAACAGCCTGATTAAGCACATTTCTTGCCGATTTTGTGACTGCATGAAAAATGTCCGAATACTGCTTGTTGCCGTCACGGTCGGTGTACTGCGTGGACGGCATAGAAACAAACCGTCCCTTTTCACCCTCGCACACCTTGATACCGTGAACAGCGTAAAAGCCGTCAAAGCTTACACTTGCAAAAGCCTTTATATTGCTTTCGGGCTTATCCACAAGTCTGTTGATAGTCGCTGAAATTTTCATTTGCATCACCTGATCCTTTCGTTTATGACATTGTAAATTCGGGTTCTTCCGATTCCTCAAAGTCCTCGGTCAATTTCTCCGCTTGCTCCAATACGATAATGGGAGTTTCAAACATTTCGGAATATTTCTTGATCTGATCATCGGTAAGTGAACAGCTGTCCCATTCGCCGTATTCGTTCATATAGTTGCCTGAAACAAAGAATGTTCCGTGTACAAGAACATTTCCCACAATACGATTGGGCTGTGAACCGTTAAGCAGAAATTCATCGTTGCACCAAACTAAAGCGTCCTGCTTCGGCTCAAAATATATGGGCTCGATACACCCTCCGACTATTGCCTGCATATCGTGAATATCATCGCCGATTTCCTTTTCATACGGCGCTTTTTCAGGCTCAATAACAAGTATTTTCATTTACAAAACCTCCTCATCTTCATTGCAATAATCCCACAGTGGACAATCTCCACAATCATCGTACATAGCGCAAGTCCTCTCAATCTCTTCCTCTGAGATACCGCAGTCACGGCGTTCTCTTTCGGGCGCATTTCGCCATATCGTAAGCGTCACTCCGCTTTCATCACACTCCATTTCTACAACAACAGGATTTCCGTTTTCATCGTAAAGTCCCGAAAATTCGGTAGTTCCGTTAGTCGTGAGTACCTGTGCAAAAATAATCTTTCTCATAAAATTATACCTCCAAATTGTCTGTTTCATCGTCAAACAGCGAGAGCTGGCGAACCGCCTGTAATCTCTCGCTTGTATCGTAATTGGATATGAGGAGTTCCGCATACTGACAGCCGCCGTCGTATCGCTGCGCCAGATTATTCACTCTGCTGATCTCCTCAATGTGAATATTAGGTTTATCCCAAAGTTCACGGATTTCAGGACAGTCATTGTAGGAAACAAGAAACTTGCCCTTGATATCCATTAGCGAATCCCTGAGCCTAATATGATCCTTGGTTTTAAAACCAACGTCTTTGTAGTAGTTTTCAGTTGCAAAGTACGGCGGATCGCAATAAAAAAAGCTGACAGGGCGGTCGTACTGCCTGATGAGCTTTTCAAAATCCTTGTTTTCAACTACTACCTTCTGCAATCTCCTTGCTGCCAAGTCTATCATCGGGAAATCCGACCATATTGAATGCGGCTGACTGCCGAAGCTGTCAAGTCCACTTGCGTAGCTGTAACGGATAAGCTGATAAAACTTCGCCGCCCTGTCAACATCACGAAATCTGCTGAACAGACCTCGCTTATGAAGACTAGCAATCCAGTCGAAATCTTCACGAGAATCGAGGACATACCGTAGTTTGTATTTCAGCTTATTCGGCTTGTCCCTGACACAGCGATAAAGATTGGCAAGATTTCCGTTAAAATCGTTGTATACCTCAAAATCCATACCGGGCGGCTTGCGAAAAAGCACCCAGCCCGCCCCTCCGAAAACCTCGATATACCGTTCATAGTAAGGAGGAAAGCGAGCAAGCACGTCGTCCCTGAGAGCTTTTTTCCCTCCCACCCATGACATAAAACTGTTCATGAAACTCCTTTCTGCCGTTTAAAGCCAATGACAGAAAGAAAGTCGCTTTGCTAAAAACAGAAGTTTTCTGTCATTGGCAAAACGACTTAATTAAATATTAGATTTTACGCTTAAATATTTGATTTTACGCTGTTTTCAACCCTTGATGATCGGATCGACGTAGCTGAAAATTATTCTTTTCTGGTCAAGATAGCCGTTGGCTTTATTGACCTCGTTGCACAATTCCTTGTACTGCCTTTCCGAAAGTACGGGCTTTGTGGCTCTCAGCATTGCAGGAATACTGCCGAGGCAGAACTTGAAGTCCACTTTAGCTTTAATTCTGTTTGTGTGCATTATCCCATCTCCTTGCCATAATATTTTCTCAGCAGAGTGATCACAAATCTTTGCCCTTTTCCTGTCACAAACGTCTGCTGATAGGTCTTTGTCATAGTCGGAGTTTCAAAAACCGACTCCTTTACGGAAAAATATCCGCGGTCGATAAAAGCCTGATACGGCAGATTGTTTGCCATAAGCACACCTTTTCCTTTCAGCCAGCCGTAAAGCTTGTTCCTGCCGACGGGGATATTTTCCGCTCTCGCAAGCTTTGCCATTGCGTTCATGTCGATAAGATTATCGGTATTTGACACCTGATTCGCAAACTCCACCAGCGGCTGATCGTGGCGGATACGTTCATTCAGCTTGTTGATAATGGTCATTTGAAGTCGGAACAGGTCACGGTATGGCTCGTCGAGAAAGGGAAGATAGTTTTTGATGAACATATCCTCGTTGGAAACGTAGCCGCCGGTGCGTCTGATGGTGGGGAGGACTTCGGCGGTCACCCAACGCCTGAACTCTTTGGCTCTCGGCATTTTGCTTGAGAGAACTAAGCTGTAAAAGCCGCTTTCATTGATAATAGTGGTCTTGCTCTTGTAATTTGAACCACTGTCGGAAATCACGACGGTGGTTTTATCCTCGGTATCCACATGACGTGAAAGAGCGTCCCTTGTGTTGGAATACCCTAAAATTTCCGCAACATCTTTTCCTACAAGCCACGGTTCGCCGTCCTTAATGACTGTTCTCACTTTTCCGAATTCGTCATTTTCAAATATTTTTATCATATTCTTCATTTGCGTTTTCCTCCTCGTCAAATTTCAGTAAATTTCTTGCAATAGCTTCAACCACATTTACCGTAATTGAATTTCCTGCCTGCTTGTAAAGCTGTGCGTCGGACATACCTGCTTCAGCGACTTTTTCAAACTGCTCTTTTGTAAATCCCTGCAATTTCCAGCACTCCACAGGCATAAGCCTGCGGATTCTGCCTTTGTGTACTATTCCGTGTCTGTCCGTAACCGTGAGCGTAAACATCGGTTCATTAGGTTCTTTTATTCTGCGACCGTTCTGTCGGGTAGTTTCCTTAAATGGGTTGATTATCGCCCTAGGAGCTTCTTCAAGCACTCCCGAACGTTCGCCTTTGTGAGTTTCGTTTGTTACTCCCAAATCCATTCTTGTATGCAGACATCGGGCATTTTCTGTAATCTGCGGATTTTCGTTCAAATCACAAAAAACAGCGGAATGTTCTCCTCTATGATGAGATACTCCGCTGTTCTGACGTGCGGTAACACATCTTGCAATGTCTGTCATCTGAGGATCGGGATTGCAGTCTATGAAATAAAGTCCCGTTTTACCGCCCATGCCGCCCGAACCGCTGCATTGCGTAACAGCCGTGCCGTCTGTGGAATAAACTCTCGAACCCTGACTGCCGCCTATCAGCTGTTCAGGTTTTCTTTTTTCGCAATTTTCCTCATCATTTCCTCCGAAAGCCAGTATTTCTGAGGGACATTTGTCTCCAAGATATCCGATAAGGAACAGCCTTCTTCTTGACTGCGGTATTCCGAATCCGGCAGAGTTAAGCACGCGCCAGCACATACTATACCCCAGTTCAGAAATCTTTTCAAGGATGATTCTGAAACATTCCCCCTGCGATATACCAAGCAGGTTGGGTACGTTTTCAGCGATAAAGTAACGGGGGCGCTTGGCTTCAAGGATTTGGATATAGTTAAAAAACAGGTTTCCTCTATCGTCCTCAAAAGCGAGTCTGCGCCCCGCGACACTGAACGATTGGCAGCACGGGCCTCCAACGAGCAGATCAAAATCCGGCATATTTCCGTAATCGATTTTTGTGATGTCCTCATAAAAAATTTCCCCCTTTGTGTCATACAGCGTTCTGTAGGCTTTCTGTGCGAATCTGTCAATTTCACACCATCCGACGCACTCAAACCCGCCTACTTTTTCAAAAGCCGAACGGAACGCTCCTATTCCTGCAAACGCTTCGAAATATTTTATCATTTATCACCGTTCCTTTCCTTTTTGTAATAAAAAAACGGCTAAGTCTTTTTCAAAACTTAACCGTTACATTGACATATTCA
>OHGG01000764.1_pt1 | contig 15671 bp, 11 predicted proteins | sample 1567641 | NCBI WGS metagenome assembly OHGG01 (sample SAMEA3879561, study PRJEB24766) | human gut metagenome | biome: human-associated habitat; feature: feces | place: USA | collected 1985/1987
AAAAACTTGCTATAATACGCTCGATGTTATGCCCAAGGCATGATTTCAAAAAATTGTAAGGAAGGTTTGCACCATGAAGAAGTTCTTTGCTCTGCTTCTCTCCCTGGCTATGGTCCTCGCGCTCGTAGCCTGCGGTCAGAAGGACCCCACCCCCGACACGCCCGATACGCCCGACGATCCCCAGACTAAGGTCGAGTACAAGGTCGCCATGATCACCGACTACGGCGATATCACCGACCAATCCTTCAACCAGACCACGTACGAAGCAAGCAAGGCTTTCTGTGAAGCGAACGGACTTTCGTTCAAATACTTTAAGCCCGCAGGCAATAGCACCGAAGCTCGCGTCGCGTCTGTTGAACAAGCAATCCAGGAAGGCTTCAACGTTGTTGTAATGCCCGGCTACGCATTCGGTGAAACCGTTGTTGAAGTTGCTGAAAAAAATGAAAAAGTTACGTTTGTAGCACTTGACGTTTCGCAAGGCGACCTGGGAGCGGACTACACTATCCCCGGCAACGTAGCAACGTTCGTATATCATGAAGAACTTTCCGGCTTTATGGCAGGTTATGCTGCTGTTAAAGAAGGCTATAAGAAACTCGGCTTCCTTGGCGGTATGGCAGTTCCTGCGGTTATCCGCTTCGGTTACGGTTTCGTACAAGGCGCAAATACTGCTGCAGTTGAAATGAACATTGCAAACGAAGTTTCCGTAAACTATGTATATGGTGGACAATTCTACGGTGATGACTCTATTACTGCCGTAATGGATACTTGGTATAAAGAAAATAAGGTTGAAGTCGTATTCGCATGCGGCGGCGGTATTTATACTTCTGCTTGTGAAGCGGCGAAGAAAGTCAACGGCAAAGTCATCGGCGTTGACAGTGACCAAAGCCATGTTATCAATGAGTATGGAGAAGGCATGTGTGTAACTTCCGCTATGAAAGGTCTTGCTCCCACCGTTAATACCATTCTTAAAGCAATTAAAGACGGCAAATGGAAAGACTACTATGGCACAGTTTCCAACCTGGGTATGGTATCGGGTACCGACGCTTCCTTGAACTACGTACAACTTCCGACGGACACCTGGTCGATGACCAAATTCACGAAAGCAGATTATGCTGATCTTGTCCGCAGAATCGAGGCAGGCATTTACAATATCTCTACCGATACTGCAAACTTGCCCGCAACAAAGATTACCGTGAACGTTCAGCCTAACATTAAAGCAGGCTAACATTTACTAATTAAAAACCAAAAAGAAAGGAAGGCTTTGCCTTCCTTTTTTTATGCGGTGAAACATTAAATATATATAAAATTCTTGAAAAGACAGCCGATATATAGTATAATAAAAATATCAATTTTGAGGTTATATCGATATGGCAGAAAACTATGTAAAAAATGACGCATCCGAAGACTTCGTCATTGAGATGCGCCATATCACGAAAGAATTCCCCGGAATTATCGCAAACGACGATATTACGCTGCAACTTCGACGCGGGGAAATTCACGCCCTTCTTGGTGAAAACGGCGCCGGAAAATCCACGCTAATGTCGGTGTTGTTCGGCTTGTATCAGCCCGAAAAAGGCGAAATTCTGAAAAACGGACAAGTCGTAAAAATCAATAATCCCAACGACGCAACCGCGCTTGGCATAGGAATGGTGCATCAGCACTTCAAACTTGTGGAAGTGTTCAATGTACTTGACAACATTATCCTCGGGGCAGAACCTAATAAGGCGGGCTTTCTGACAAAAAAAGAGGCGCGCGAAAAGGTTGTCGCGCTTTCCGAAAAGTACGGTCTTATGGTTGATCCCGACGCGATTATCGAAGATATTACGGTCGGTATGCAACAACGCGTCGAAATTTTGAAAATGCTGTACCGCGACAACGAAATCCTGATTTTTGACGAGCCGACGGCAGTCCTTACCCCGCAGGAAATCGACGGACTTATGAAGATTATGAAAAACCTTGCGGCCGAGGGCAAGAGCATTCTGTTTATCTCCCACAAGCTCAACGAGATAATGGCGGTTGCCGACCGTTGCAGCGTATTAAGAAAGGGCAAGTACATCGGCACCGTCGATATCAAGGACACGACAAAGGAAGAGCTTTCCGAAATGATGGTCGGTCGCCATGTGAAGTTTGAGGTCGATAAGGACGAGGCGATCCCGGGCGACGTCGTTCTGGACGTCGATAAACTGTGCGTCGAAAGCAAGATTCACAAAAAACTTGCCGTAAAGGACGTGAGTTTTCAGGTGCATGCGGGCGAAATCGTGTGTATCGCGGGCATTGACGGCAACGGTCAGACCGAACTTGTTTACGGCATAACGGGGCTTGAAAAACTTGCGCCCAACGTCAAAGAAGAGGTCGAAGAGCACGTTGAAAAACCCGTATGGCAAAAACTGACAGAAGTCGAAAAACAGGAACGCGCGAAATTGTTTTTCACGCAGTGCGGGGAACAGCTGAAATTCTTCTTTGTCGAACTTGGCAAAAAAATCTGGAAAAAACTGAAAAAATTCGGCGAAACGGTTGCGGCAAAAGCCGTTGCTCTTTGGAACAAACTCGTTTTGCTGTTCAATAAAAACAAGGCGCAGGAACTTGACCCGAACGCCGACGTGAAGGGAAGAATCACCCTTTGCGGACAGGATATCACGAAAGCACAAATAAGAAAGCGCAGCAAAACGGGCATGAGCCATATCCCCGAAGACAGGCATAAATACGGACTTGTGCTGGATTATACGCTGGAACAAAATATGGTGCTTCAACGATACTGGCAAAAAGAGTTTGAAAAAGCCGGTTTCATAAAAAAGAAAGCGGTCAGGAAGTATTCCGACAAACTTATCGAACAGTACGACGTCAGAAGCGGACAAGGCTCCGTAACAATGGTCAGAAGCATGTCGGGCGGCAATCAGCAAAAGGCAATCGTCGCGCGCGAACTCGATCGCGAGCATAAACTTCTGATTGCCGTACAGCCCACACGCGGACTTGACGTCGGCGCAATCGAATATATCCACTCGCAAATCGTGAAAGACCGCGACGCGGGGGCGGGCGTACTGCTTGTATCGCTGGAACTCGACGAAGTTATGAATCTGAGCGACCGAATCCTTGTAATGTACGAGGGCGAAATCGTGGGCGAACTCGATCCGAAGAAAACCACGGTGCAGGAACTCGGTTTGTATATGGCCGGCGCAAAGCGCGATAACTTTGAAAACAACAAGGAGGACGAACAATGAAAAACTTCGGTGAAAAAACAAAACGCTGGTTCAAGTCGTTATTCGTCCAGACCGACGGCAACGAGCCCAAAATGTTGACTTTTGTCAAAAAAGAAGGCACGCAGACGGTAATTTCGTCGATATTGTGCGCGCTTCTCGGGATATTCCTCGGATATCTCATTCTCGTTTGTATCAATGCCGAAAACGCCGGCAAGGCAATGGCAACGATACTCAAAAACTTTGGATATTATACCAGTCCCGAAAAGCAATTATATTATTTCGGCTCGACACTGGTGAAATCCGTGCCGCTTATCATGTGCGGACTTTCGGTAATGTTTGCATATAAGGCGGGCTTGTTCAATATCGGCGTCGGCGGGCAGTACTGCATCGGCATTTGCTTTTCGCTTTATGCCGCGCTCGTGTGGCAACTTCCCTGGTACGCGTGCATAATCGTTGCCGCATTGATGGGCGCGCTTTGGGGTGCGCTTTCCGGATTATTTAAGGCGCTGTTCAACGTGAACGAAGTCATCGCCTGCATTATGACAAACTGGATAGGGCTGTATCTCACAAATATCATGCTGAGCAATCCGAAAGCAATGAACCCGACTTTGTCGGAAACGCACTCGTTGTTCAAAAACGCGCCGAATGCACTCATTCCGTCCGGCGGTCTGAGCGACGCCTTTAATAAAAACAAATACGTCACGATTGCGATTATTTTCACGATAATTATTGCGATTATCGTCCTTATCGTAATGAACAAAACGACTTTCGGGTACGAACTGAAAGCAACGGGCAACAATAAATACGCGGCAAAATACGCGGGAATGAAAGATAAACGCAACATTATCCTTACAATGGCGATTTCGGGCGCGCTTGCGTCCCTCGGAGCGGCGTTTTTCTATCTCACGGGTATCGAAAACTTCAAGACGGCAAGCTCCGTTCCCGCAATGGGCTTCAACGGTATCGCCGTCGCGTTCCTTGGCGGTCTTAACCCCATCGGCGTCGTGATTGCGGGATATTTCGTGCAGCATATCACGCTCGGCGGTTCAAAAATCGACACGACGTACTACAACCCGCAGGTTGCCGACCTTATGATCGCAATCATTATTTATCTGTGCGCGTTCGTACTGTTCTTCAAACAATTTATGAAGAAATATCTGAATAAACTCACCGAAAAAATCGCCGGAAAAACAGGCGCACAGGCGGATGTAGCGGCTGACTCAACCGTCACCGAAACGGCGTCCGACGCGTCCGACGGCGAAATAAACGATAATTCGGAAACCCCCGAAGAAGAGTTTAAGAAAGAGGTCGAAACGGAGGTCGAGGAAATGCCCCCGATTGTCGATGAAAAATCCGAAAAGGAGGTCGATGAGAAATGACGTTACTTGTTCAATATACTTTGATTTATGCGGCAGTTTTGACCTTGGTTGCTCTCGGCGGCATGTTCTCGGAACGCTCGGGCGTTATCAATATCGGCCTTGAAGGTATCATGGTTTTCGGCGCGATGGGCGGCGCAATGACAATGGTTTTGTTGCCCGCAACCACACCCCCGGGACTTATCGTAATTCTGACTCTTATCGTCGCCGCGCTTGTCGGCATGGTTTCGTCGCTTCTTCTTGCGGTGGCGTGCATCAACTTCAAAGCCGACCAGACTCTTGCGGGCACTGCGCTGAATATGCTGGCGACGGCAACCGCAACGGTGCTTATCAAAGCGTTCAACACAAAGCGCAGCAACGGCTCCAACTTCTCGGCAATACTCGACTACATCGACGCAAGGCGCGGTTTTATCTTCAAAATCGGCAAACTCGAACTCAGCTGGTTTATCGTGATTGCGATAATTCTTCTGATTGTCTCGTGGGTTGTGCTGTATAAAACCAAATTCGGTTTACGACTTCGTTCCTGCGGCGAGCACCCGCAGGCGGCAGACAGCGTCGGTATCAACGTTTACAAAATGAGATACGCGGGCGTTATTATTTCGGGCGCGCTGGGCGGTCTTGGCGGTCTTATTTATATCGCCGCGGCAAACAGCACCTGGCACTTCGACGTCGGTGTTGCGGGTGCGGGCTTCCTTGCGCTTGCGGTTATGATTTTCGGTCAATGGAAACCGATAAGAATCGCGCTTGCCGCATTGTTGTTCGGTTTGTTCAGGGCGTTGTCGAACGTGTATCTCGGCATCGACTGGCTTGCGAATATCGGCATCAGCGGCACGGTTTACAATATGTTGCCGTATATCGTCTCCCTTATCGTTCTGGCGTTCACGTCCAAAAAGTCGCGCGCGCCGAAAGCAGAGGGGATTCCGTACGACAAGGGTATGCGCTAAACTATGGCAAAATTATATTTCAAATTCGGGGCTATGGGCTGCTCGAAAACAGCCCAGGCCCTTATTACCAAATTCAACTATGAAGAGCGCGGCATGAAAGTGCTGCTTCTGAAACCGTCCGTGGACGTGCGCGACGGAGAGGAAATCGTCAAATCGCGAATCGGGCTTACCGCAAAAGCTGTCGTCGTGAACGATAAGGAAGACCTTTACAAGGCGTATGAGGAAAAGTATCGCGACCGCGACGTCATCATTGTGGACGAGTGCCAGTTTCTGACGCCCGAACAGGTGGACGAACTCGGACAAATCGTCATCGACTTCAACGTGCCGGTGCTGTGCTTCGGTCTTCGCACCGACTTTCTGACGCACTTGTTCCCGGGGAGTCGCAGACTTTTTGAAATTGCCGAGTCCATTACCGAGATCAAATCGGTGTGCAAATGCGGCGCGAAGGCAACCGTCAACGCGCGCCTTGACGATGACGGCAACGTCGTGTATTCGGGCGAACAGGTGTGTCTCGGCGGCAACGACAGGTACGTCGCGATGTGCAGAAAATGCTGGCTGAAAAAGAAAGCCGAACAGGAAAAAGCAAAAAAGTTATGAACAGTATCGTAATTGGTTTTACGGGCGGCACGGGCAGCGGCAAAACAACGCTCGCACAACGCCTGAACGAGGTTTTCAAAAACAACTCCGTCATAATTAAGCAGGACAGTTATTACAAGGACTTTCCCGATAAAACGTTTGAGGAGCGCGTGCAGATAAATTACGACCACCCCGATACGTTCGATATGGAACGGTTTACCGACGACGTAAGACGCCTTAAAGCGGGCGAAACTATCGAGTGTCCCGTCTATAACTACGCCGAGTACAAGCGCGATAAGGACACCGTCACGGTGGAGCCAAAAAGAATAATTATTCTGGAAGGGCTGTTCCTTTTTGAAAACCCTGCGCTCAGTGATCTTATCGACATCAAAGTGTTTGTCGACACGGACGCCGACGTGAGGATTTTAAGGCGCATTATCCGCGACGTCAAGGAAAGAGGCAGGAGCCTCGATTCCGTCGTTTTGCAGTACCTTACGACCGTCAAACCGATGCACGAAAGGTTTATCGAGCCGGAAAAGAAACGCGCCGATATCATCGTGCCGGAAGGCGGATATAACGAGGTTGCTTTTGATATGATTGTGGACGCGATAAAGCACAAGTTGAATTAAAAAGTGAAAGACAATAAACCATTTACGGCGCAGCGATAAATAATCGCTGCGCCGATGTTTTTGCTACGCAAGTTATATTTTGGCTGTCGGCAAAGTTATATTTGCTACGCAAGTTATATTTTGGCTGTCGCCAAAGTTATATTTCGGCTTTCAGCCGAAGCTAAGGTAAATCCGCAACTTGCCCAAAGGGCAAATATCACTGCAACGCAATATAACTGTCGAAGACAATATAACTGCGAAAGCAATATCACTACCGTTAGGCTCATCGCGCCGAAGTCACATCACTTTTGCCGACAGGCAAAAACATCGCATCATCGCTTGCCGCAGGCAACATAAATAAAAAACCCCTCGCGGTGGCGAGGGGTTTTCAAACGGAAAATTATTGTTGATTGTAAACGTCGTAAGTGGGAACTTCGTACGTCATGCCCGAATAGGGGACTTCGTAAGTTTCGGTTGCGGTGTCGGTTGCGTCGGTTGCAGCGTCGTTAGTATCCGCTGCGGCGTCTTCGGTAACAGCCGTATCGGTGTTTTCGTCGTCGTGTTTTTTGCCGTCCGTGCCGGGATTATCAAGGCGATATTCTTTCATACGGATTGCGCCGATAAGAATCGCAAGGATAACCGTAACGCCGGAGAAGATATAGCAAGTCTGACGAATTGCGAACAAGCCGGTGATTGCGAAGAGCAGACCGTTTGCGTCAACCCAGCTGTAACGCATATAGTCGATTGTACCGCGAGAGTAGTTTTGCGAATATACGCCGAGCTGCGTGGGTTTGTCGCCGACGTTGCCGTAGTAGCTGCCGTTGGTGGTGCCGACAACAGAGCCGTCCGCGTTGACGAGTTTCAGGAACAAGGGCGCAAAGCCGTATCTCCAACCCGAAGAACCGGTGTTTGAATTATCGACGGTGATGCCGTCTTCCGCAAATCCGGATTGCCGACCGCGTATGCGACGGAATTGAGAATGCTGTCAAGCAAGTAATATACGGGCGGGATTTCAAGAACGCCAAGGAGAGTTGAAGTTTTGGTCAGGCAGTTTCCAAGCCCGATCGTCTTCAAAAGTTCGCCGACGTTGAGTCCGTTTGCGCTGCCGATATTGATGCCGCTGATCATTGCGAACAAGCCGCCTTCGCCGAACGTGCCGGAAAGGTCAACGGGAAGGGTAACGTCCGTGCCGTCGATTTTGTCGGGGTTGTAGGTGTAGCCGTCGCCCATCATATCGAGGACCGTCCAGCCTACTTCGATCATTTCAACCTTGCAGGTTGTGGGGTTGTACCACGGATAAAGGTGCAGGTTGGGCTGCATTACGCGGGTTTCGTCGGGATTGTTCTTGGGGCCGCCTTTCTGGTCGCCTGTCACAACGGAAGGACGCTGACCGAGAACAAGGTTCAGGACAACGGGAATCGTCATACGGCTGTCGTTTGCAAGGTCAACCCACGGGCCAACCCAGCTTTCGTAACCGGAAAGGTTCAGACTGTCGTACATATTGTACTTGCCGTCGCGGGCGACAAGCGACTTAACTTCTTCGCTGCTGTAACCCATGTCGGTGTACTTCTTGATTTTTTTCTGGAAGTATTCAACCATGGTGGCGATTTCTTCGTCGGACTTCACAGCGGGTTCCGCCGCGTTTGTACGGCAGTATTCTTTGTCGAAATCCTTATAAGAAGAGTCGTTGGAACCTACGGTATCTTTCACGTAGAAGCCGTATTTGCAAAGGACAAGAGCGTTTCCGTCTTTGTCGAGAACGCGGCCTGTATATGCGCCCGTGTAGTTGCCGCTGTTGTCGTGTTCGGACTGTTTGTAATAAGAGAAGTATTGGGTGTTGCCGTCTTCGTTTTCGCCGATGATACCGTTAAGCACGCTTCTGGCGATAATTGCGTCAAGCATATCTTTGTTGAGCGTCGCGCGGTTGTTTGCGGCGTCGGACTCCGCAACGTCTTCATAGAAAATCGTGCCGGAAGTAAGGTCGCCGAAAATCATGGGCAACACGCCGTCGAGAACGAACATAAGCCCTGAGCAGAGCATCAGGCTGACAACAACCTGACATGCGGTTTGTTTTCTTATCTTTTTCGCTTTGTTTTTGACGTCTTTTTTGGAAAGTTTAAGTTCCTGCACCAAGACGACAATCGCCCATATTACCGAGAATAAAACGGCAACGATAATGCTTGCGTAGGTCAAAAGACCGTACGAGCCGCCTTTTTCAACGTTGTGCATCGACGCAAGGATTGCGAAAACCATAAACAGCGGGAAGCTGCATACGTAACATACTATTTTTGCGATTTTAAGCAATGCTTTCATCAATATTCACCTCCGTTAAGAGCGATTTCGTAAGCGTAGAGTTTTTCCTTATTGTGGAAGTAGGTCGAAAGGAAGATGCTCATCGCGAGTATGCCTGCCCAAATCGAGAAGTAACGTCTTGCGGCAAGCAAGGGGTACATATCGGGCTGATAGGCAATGTCTGCCTGCAACTGATAGCAGTCGGCAAGGGAAATCGCGGCGTCGGCAGGGGTGCCGTTACCGATTGTCTTTCCTGTGAGAAGACCGCCTTTTGCAGCAAGCGCGCAACCGGACGTAATGCCGAAATCTTCGCAGGTGTACTTAACCCAGGCATAGTCGCTCATATCGACCGTTGTGCCGGCGGTTGTGGCAAGTGCTTTATCGGTGTCGGACACGAAGTCGGACTGCCAGCACTTTTTAAGCAGCGGGTGGCTGTAAAACGAAAGTTCGCCAAGGACGGTGTCCAGAAGTTTTTGCACGCCTTCGACGGTAACGCCCGTAAGGTCGATCTTGCTGAGAACCTGCGTGAGAATCGCGTTCAGGTCAAGGTCGGGAGCGATTGCTTTCAAAATTGCCGAAACGTCAAGTCCGGAAACAAGACCGCCGATTATGTCGTTGAGGTTCAGAAGACCGCCGACAAGTCCCAAAGCGGGTTGCAAACTCTTGATAATATCGACGAGCGCAGCCGTGTTGGGGTTTTTGTTGTCGCTTTCAAGTTTCGTCTTGTAAGCAGTGTAAGCTGTCCCGAGATCCGTCTTTGCATAAGTGTCGCCCGTGGTGTATTTCTGTCCGAGAACGATTTCCGCGTTGGTTTTGGGAGGTTGTTTCATCGTTGCATTATCGAACGCTTCGCGGGTAATCGTTGCGGTAAGAATGGGGGTGCCGTCATCGTTGACTTTGCCGGAGTCTTTGTACGTGGTGACGTATACGATTTCGTCCGCCAGCGCGCCGACTTTGAAAGCGTTTTTGCCGGTTGATTTGTAAACCTCTTTGGACGTGAAGCTAAGGTTGCCGAAGAGATATTGTGCGGGCAACGCAAGACCTGTGGTTTCGCCGCCTTTACCGTTGTTGTAGCCGTAAAGAAGTTGCGAAACGACGTTGCCGATATCGCCGCTTGAAAGGTCGGCGCCGTTTTCTTTAAGCAGGGAGTTGACAAGGTCAAGCAGTTGTTGCGCTTTCAGACTGTCAAGGAGCTTATTGATTGCCGGGTTCATTCCGAGATACTCAAACAGCGTGCCGAGCACCGCGTTAAGACGCGAATCGGTCAGACGATAATTGTCTTCTTCGATACGAAGAGTTGAATAATTCGTCATTTTGCCGGTGCGGGTGTCCAGAATTTCGGTAATATCGTTGGTGTAGTTGTACCAGGCGTCGCTTGCGTATGCGGACGCGTTGGTCGCGCTTGCTTCGATTTCGCTTACCATTTTCTTGTAAGCGTCAGCGATTGCGAGCTGCTCGTAATATATCGTGCCGGGCTGCTTGCAGAACGTTTCGCCCGCCGCTTTCATCGTAACGTATGCGCCGTCATTATTTATGACATAGCAGCCTGCGTTGAACGCTTCGGCGTAGTCGGCAACGGTATACTTAGTGGGACGATAAACCGTCAGTTTTGCGTATTCGTTGTATTTGATGAGAAGTTCCAGCGCGTTTTCGACGCCGAAGATATAGCCGTCGTACAACAATCCGTTGGGGTTGTATGCGTACGGGCTTTGCGCTTTCAGACTGTCGAACAAGCCGTCGATGTTATCCCCGGTGACCTTAATCATTTCACCGTCAAGCCCGCCGACCTGATAATACGCGACCGCCGTATTGAGTTGCGTGCGTTCACGATACATTTTGGGATAATATTCCGAAAGGCCGTAAGTCCTTATCACGTTGTCGACGCGGTCGTTCAGCTTATAGGCGTATCCCGACTCGCGTTTGTTTGCGGAAAGGGCGTTGAACCACTGCTTTTGCAAGGAGTAGTTTTCAACCTTAACGCCTTTGTCGGAGTATTCCGTCCTGATCTTGTCAAGTTCCTTTTCGTTGCGAATGTCAAGTCCCGCAATCGGGGCGAGCATGAGCGCAACCGCAAGAATGACGAGTATAATTGTGCGGACAGCCTGTTGTTTTTTCAATACAAGGTAAAGCCCGATTTGAAGCAGTGTGAAACCTGCCCACAAAACGAGCGCCGCCGTAATGCCGTTTTTCGCCGTTTCGGAAAACGCGCCTTCGTTGAAGAAGATCATGCTGTCCTTTGCGACAAACAACATAAGAAGCGGGAAACCGAGTAAATAGAAAATTACTTTCAGAACTTTTGCACAAGTCAACTTTTGCATTTTGTTCATAATTTTCCGTTCTCCTTAATCTAGAATTGCAAAATTATTGCTACTACTTGATATTATATACTACGCGTGCGAGCGTGTCAAACGTATTCTATTCAATTTAATCTATACTTATCCATAAAAACGTGACTGAAATCCTGTGTAAACAACGCACGACAGGGCAAAAATTTTACAAATCGGACGATTTATAAGGTTTCCGTCAAAATTCGCGGCAGTCGGGTTTTTACCGACGAAAGAACGTTCGTTCCCGTAAAAATCGGATAAATTATTTTTACGTCGTGGAGTTTAAGACGAACGTAAAAAGGGCGGAACAAAAAAAATACAAATAATTTTTTTCGCGCCGGGATTTCCGAAAAATAACCGCACGGGGTAAGAGTCGATTTTTCAAAAGCGTGCGACTTTGAACGACTAAAAATATCAAAGTCGTAACAAACGACAGTAATAAGTGTCATAATGACACTAAACAATTTTATTTTAATTCCGAATAACCCCCCTAAATCGTTTGGCGAAAACAAAATAATATGATAAAATATCAATAGAATTTTGGAGGTTACCAATGACACCTGCTTTTGATACCGTATTTTCCGAAGACGAAATCCCTGCATATCCCCTTGCCATAATCGCTTTACCCGGCGCGGAAGAATTCGCCGAAAAAGTCGATAAATACCTTGTTGACTGGTATGGCAGAGAATGTGCAAAGAAAACCCCCGCATCTTTTATCGTTCCCACCAACTTCCCGCGTTTTACGTCGGGCGACGGCAAGGCAATGATTCTTGACAGCGTACGCGGCAAAGACCTGTACGTCGTTATCGACACCGGTAACCACGGCGTGCAATACAAAATGTTCGGACAAATGCAGTGTATGAGTCCCGACGACCATTTCCAAAATCTGAAACGACTTATTTCGGCGGTCGGCGGCAAAGCGTCGCGCATCACCGTCGTTATGCCGCTTCTTTACGGCGGACGTCAGCACAGAAGAAACGCAAGGGAATCTCTCGATTGCGCCATTATGCTGAGAGAACTGGAAGTAATGGGCGTTAAAGACCTTATCACCTTCGACGCTCACGATCCCCGCGTGCAGAACGCCGTCCCCCTTATGGGATTTGACAACTTCTTCCCGTGTTATCAGATTCTGAAAGCGGTCGTAAGGAAATATCCCGACATCGTTTTCGACAAAGAACACACGATGATTATCTCCCCCGACGAAGGCGCGATGAGCCGTAATATTTATTACGCTTCGGTTCTGGGGCTGGATCTCGGTATGTTTTACAAACGTCGCGACTTCTCGGTCGTCATCAACGGCAGAAATCCCATCGTCGCGCACGAATACATCGGCAATCCCGTTGCGGGCAAGGACATTCTCGTCGCAGACGACATTATCGCAACCGGCGACAGCATGCTGCACCTTGCCAAAGACCTGAAAGACAAGGGCGCAAGACGCATTATCCTCGTCCCCACCTTCGCAATGTTCACGCGGAAGGTATTTTCGACGGCGTTATCTCCACAAACCTTTCGTACACCTTGCCCGAACTTTCGGAAAGAGAATGGTTTTCAAAGGCGGAATTGTCCAAATATATGGCTTATATCATCTCGGCGTGCAACCACAACGCGTCGGTATCGGGGCTTCTCGATCCGCATGAGAAAATCCACGATTTGCTGCGCAGGCACAACGAAAGTCTTAACAAATCTAAATAAGTAATTTTATATAAGGAGTTTATTGTGAAAGTTCATTGGTTGGGGCATTCCTGCTTCAAACTCGAAGAGAGCACAGGTACGTCAATCATCACCGACCCGTACCACCCGTACGTCGGTTTCTCGATGCCCGAAGTTTCTTGCGACGCAGTGACGCTCAGTCATAATCACGAGGATCACAACTTCATCAAAGGAATCAAGGGCAACCCCGTTATTATCAATAAACAAGGTCTGTTTGAGGTCAAAGGCGTTCACATCAGAAGCCTCCTGACCGACCACGACAAGGAAGGCGGAAGACTGCGCGGACAAAATCTTGTGTTCCAGTATCGCCTTGACGGCGTCGAAGTGTGCCATCTCGGCGACATCGGCGAAGAATGCAACGCAATGCTTGCGGAAGCACTCGTCCCCACAAACGTCCTTCTTATCCCCGTCGGGGGAAACTATACCATCAATGCGGAGGAAGCGAAAGAATACGTCGATAAACTTATGCCCGACGTCGTTATCCCCATGCATTTCAAAACCGAAGATTGCAGCCTTGACATCGACGGTCTTGACGATTTTCTCGATTTGTTTGATAAAGACGAAATCGTGTATCTCGACAGCGATACGGTTGAGTTCGACCGCTTCGACTTTGACGGCGAAAGCACGAAAGTCTACGTTTTCAAAAGTCAGCAATAACGCACACTTTAACGTATAAAGCACATTTTATCGTATAAAACGCTCCGTAATCGGCATATACTTATTATGCAGCGTTTTGTGTTGCGTTTTTATATTCAAAATTTCAAAAATTCGGAGTATTTATGGATTTTTCACGCGAACAGTTGCAGGACAAAAACCTGTTTGAATTGCGCGAAATCGCGCGCGAAAACAGGGTGCAGTCCCCGACAAAATTAAACAAGGAAGAACTTATTTCACAAATTGTCGAAGCGTCTTCTCAAAGGGTAAAAGGGCTTAAAATCCGCCCGGTTTCACGCCCGTCGAAACTTGTCGACGCCCCGAGAAGGAATGCGCAGAACGACGTCCCCGAAAAAGCCGCGGAATCGATAAACGAGATTATGGCTGTCGATGAAACCTGCGAAGAAAGGGAAGGTATCCTGGAAATTCACCCCGACGGCTATGGCTTTATACGCGTCAGAAACTGCGAACACAGCGAAAAGGACGTTTACGTTTCCGCAATCAAAATCAGGAAAGCGGGACTTCGTCAGGGGGATATGATCAAGGGCATCGTGAAGGTCGCTTACGACAATAAGCCCGCCGCGCTTTTAATCATCAATACCGTCAACGGCGTGCCCGCGGAAGAACTCAGAAAACGCCCGCGCTTTGACGACCTTGTCCCCATTTATCCCGACGAGCGTCTGAAACTTGAAAACGCGCGCAGCAAAAACGACTTCGCAATCCGCGAAATCGACCTTATCGCGCCAATCGGGAAAGGGCAGCGCGGTATGATTGTGTCGCCCCCGAAAGCGGGCAAAACAACCCTGCTTAAAAAAATCGCGAACAGCATTTCGGAAAATTATCCCGACGTAACCCTTATGGTATTGCTCATCGACGAGCGTCCCGAAGAAGTTACCGACATGCAAAGAAGCATTAAAGGCGAGGTCGTTTACAGCACTTTCGACGAAATGCCGGAACACCATACGAAAGCGGCGGAACTGTTGCTTTCCCGCGCGAAACGACTTGTCGAAAACGGCAAAGACGTCGTGATTCTGATGGACAGCTTAACCCGCCTTGCGCGCGCATATAACCTTACAATTCCCCCGACGGGCAGGACGCTTTCCGGCGGTATCGATCCCGGCGCGTTGCATAGCCCGAAATCGTTTTTCGGAAGCGCGAGAAATATCGAAAACGGCGGCAGCCTTACCATTATCGCAACCGCTCTCGTCGACACCGGAAGCCGTATGGACGACGTCATTTACGAGGAGTTCAAGGGCACGGGCAATATGGAAATCCACCTCGACCGCGGACTTTCCGAAAAGAGGATTTTCCCCGCCATCGACCTCAACAAGAGCAGTACGCGCCGCGAAGACCTGCTGCTGCCGCAAAAGGAGCTTGAAGCCGTTTGGCAGATGCGCAGAATGTTTTCGCGTCTTGACAGGGAGGCTGCCACCGAGCAGATTATCGACCTGCTCACCTGCACAACCAGCAACGACGAGTTTATCGATATGTTGAAGCTAACGGCAAAGAAAAACGCGGATAAATAAAAATTAAATAACCGAATAAACGAAAAGAGCCTGATTCAAAGCATGAATCAGGCTCCTTTTTCAACCTTTAAACCTGTCTTTAAGACAAAATTGAATTTGAACTGTTTCCGTCATTAAAGGACGGTATAGCCCTCTTTGTCCTTCAATATTTTGAGTATTTCCACTTCCTCTTTGGTTTCCATGTCGATATAGACGAAAAACTCCTCGCCGTTGCACATTCCTCTGAACTCGTAGCACGTCTTTTCGTCGTTTCCGACCGGTATGACGGCAAAGTTGGTGTCGGTGACCTCGAAATCATCTCCCAGCCTGTCCACTGCGGCGCCCAGCCCGTCCTCCTCGGGAAGCTGCCTAATCGTATGGTTTACCAGATAAGCAAACGCCTCCACGCCGACGACTCTGCCGGTATAGACGTCGACAACCATTTTTACGTGGTCGGGATAAAGCACGAAGCTGCCCTGCTT